>Ga0209178_1000443_pt1 | contig 12192 bp, 10 predicted proteins | sample GAAS200_FD_187521 | JGI IMG/M metagenome (GOLD analysis project Ga0209178, IMG submission 187521) | Agricultural soil microbial communities from Georgia to study Nitrogen management - GA AS200 (SPAdes) (version 2) | ecosystem: Environmental > Terrestrial > Soil > Agricultural land | place: USA... | reverse complement strand
CTCCGGCAAGTTCGTGTCCGGGGATGGAAGGCGTCCGGTTACGCCCGGCGCGATCAACCCAGGTCGAGGGCCACGTCAGCTCGTCCCCGGTAAATCCCGAAGCATGTACCTGCACAACCACGTCGTTGATCGCCGCCTGCGGCTCGGGCCGCTCCACCAGCTTCACTCCAGCCGTTCCCGCCGCTTGATCCGTTGCCACCATCGCCTTCATTGCTTACTCTCCCCTGTCGAGGGAATGCGAAAGGCTAACGGTTGCTTCGTGCCCTCAGAGTTCCTGTCGAAGGACTCCCTGCCCCAGCTGGTGCTTTGGCTGCCCATGGATGTTTTTTCCTTTCGCGATGAGTGGTTAACTGCAACCTGTTTGCCTGGGCCTTCAATCTTTCGCGTCACGCCTCTCGGGAAGAAAGTCGTCTCGTTGCCAGTCAACGCGCATTCCGAAGAGCCTGATTGATCGCAAGTTAGGTGCCATCAGCCCACCTGTCGGGCTCGAGAGTAGGTCGTTGGTTGGACAGCCCTCCTTAGAATGACGATTGTTGACGCGCGCTGAAATCAGGGCTTCGCTAGATCACTTCCGTGACGAAAGACATCGGCGCCCTTCGCGATGTTGCGGCGAATATGGCTGGAAGCTTAGTCGATCTTTGATCTCAGGAGAGGGTAATACTGAACCCAAACCATATCGGTTTTAGCTACGTTCGCAATATGGCAGTAAGCGCACTGCGGACTTTCTTTGGCGGAGGACTCGTAAGGCTCCGCGTGGTGGCCAAAAGTGAAGAATCCCCAATCGTTCGTTTTAGAGTAACGCTTACTATCCTTAACCATCACGTCCAGACCGCTCAGAGTACTTGGGAAGTAGCCCCGTCCCGAGGCTGAATCAAGAGATCCGTCTGAATGCTTACCGACTTGAGCAAGGGTGAGCTCTTTAACCAAGACGGTTCCCTCCGGAAACTTGCCATTCTCTTGGTAGTAACGAAGGTTTTCCCTTCTGATGTAGACGCTGTGAAATTCGGGAAAGGGAGCCTCTCCGTCGTTAAGCCCGTTGGGCGTAATCGGTCCTCCGATGAAAACCCATGATCGGAAGCCCGACGGCAAAACTAGACTCCCGTCCTTGGTGAATGCGGGCCCAGAGTCACCCGACCGTGGGCTCACCGCCGTCACCGCCATCAACAAAACACCGATCGCAAATCTTGCCAGGTAAGCCATCGCCGACTCGCTTTCTAACTCGGAATTCCCGCGTCGAGTTACTTGGTCTTGTCGCCGTCTCGGAGAATCGGATAGAACTGGACCCAAGTCATGTCTGTCTTGGCGACATAGGCTATATGACAGCCGGCGCACTCGCCAACGGAGGCTTCCTTCGCCCACGAAGAATAAGGAAGTGGGTGATGTCCGAAGTTGAAGAAACCCCATCCGTTCGTCGCAGCAAATCTCTTGCTGTCTTTTACGGTTACATCCATCCCGTTGAATTCGCCGTTGAAATATCCTCTGCCAGAGGGTTCGGTGCGCGAACCGTCGGGGAAAGAGGGATTCAAGACTCGCGTCAATTCCTTGACGAGCACGGTTCCCTCGGGAAAGACCCCGGTCTTGAGGTACACGTCTAGATTCTTCTCTTCGACGTACACGTGGTGGTATTCGGGGAAATTGGCTTTGCCGTTGTTCAGGGCATTGGGTGTTAAGGGCGCGCCGACAAAGACCCAGTGACGATAGCCTTCCGGCAGCTTCAACCTCCCTTCGGCGTCAAATACAGCCGTCGTCTGCGGAGCAGCTGCAACCCGGCGCGAATAATGTGGCAACAAGCTCGCGGCAACTACACCCAATCCTAAAGTCAGTACAGCAATAATTCTTCGCATTGCACAACCTCCTTGGAATCGTTTCGAAGATGGCTTTGAGCGCACAATCTTCCTCACTTTGAAGCGAGAACCGGATAGCCTTTGACGTAGATCCAATCCGTCGACTGCGCGGGAATATGGCATCCTTGGCAATCCTTCTTGTAGTCGGTTGCCACTTGCTTGGTGGGAGCGTCGGCCTTGAATAGCGCCCACCCCCATCCGTCTCCCCAGAGTGGATTGTTCTTGTAGCGCCCCTTTTCGTCCTTGATCATCACGAACCAGACTTTTGTCCCGGAAGCCCAATGCGCGTCACCTGTAGTCATTTGCGCGTGATCCGTGCCGAAGACCTCCTTGACCAAGACTGTTCCGTCCGGGAACTTCCCGGTTTTTCGGTAGGCCTCCGCGGTACCGGGCGACGCGTACGTCATGTGCATCTGGTTTCCCTTGGGGTCGAGAACCGTGTAGGCGCCCAAGGACTGGTAGGTATCGCGAACGTCCGCTGGCTTGCTAATGTTTCCGTTTTTGTCGACGAGAGAAAATCCATGCGGGCCGCTCTTGCTTCGTGACCCGACTTCCGCATAGCCGGCCAACATGCTGAGCGAAAGAGCGATCAGAGATATGCCAAAACGCATAACAATGCCTCCGGGCGGCCCGTTTGAATTTCCAAGGCCAAAATTAGCGACTGCGACCATCAGCATTCCCATGTCGACTGCACTTTTGGCCGTATCGCTCTTCGACTTCGAAGTCATTCATGCAAATGCCGGGCCAAAGACAGATCCCGGGTTTCTATGGTTAATCTTGAATTTTGCGAAACAGTTGGAGTTCCCTACTGTCAACGCTGCGTCAGGCAGCGATCAGCAAGGTCAACATCTTGACAGCTTTACGCCAGTGCAGGACCGGGAGATGCGGCAAGCAAGATAGAAAACGGACCGGATCTTATGGAAACTGACTTGCTAATGAAACAGACGCTCGAATATGGTGGCCTCGGGAAGGGCAAGCATCGTGAAGAGTTCCGCTGAGCCATTAAGCAGACGACCAGTAGAGTTGCTGTTCGCCATCTACCTACACGTGACGGGGCTTCTAATCCTGGGGGTGTTTTCCAAAAGCATCGTTTCCAAAGCGCTTCGTGGCTTGATGGATCCGGGCGTCGAGAAGAAAACAAAGGAGGCTGTCCGGTTGGCCCGCTGATTTCGTCACCACACTGACGCCGTAAGCAGCTGGAGCGCAGCGTCTCCGACCTGAACGACACCGCCGCCGGATTGGCGCCAGCCTGAAATGCATGTGCGGCGGCCGCCCACCGCTCAGCAGCCAAGTGTCATCAAGTTATCGGTTCGTATTACGTATCGTGCGGCACAGCCAAACACGAAAATTACGGCCTAAGGTGCTAAGGAGCTCATCACTGACGATTGGGCCCGATCCGCAGGCGAGTCTCGCTTAGTCGATCGACGCTGAATGGATATTCTCTGCAACTGGCTAGTACAAAAGCTCCGCCACTCGCGGAGAATACCGAGAAGTCCAGAGGGGCCTTAATCCCCAGTGCTCCTGCCATCGTAATCGCAAACAATAAGAGCAACACACCAGTTAACAAAGCCGCGGTCCGCGTCTGCCATCCCAACAGCATCAGCACGCCTAGAATAGTTTCGGCGCAGGTCGCGACAATAGCTAGCGCCGTAATCGTCCCTTTCGGTAAGAACCAATTGAGCTGTCCGGTATAGGCCACGAATCTAGCGAAAGTTCCCCATGCCACATGATGCTCGCCAAACGGTCCCAGACTCCAAAGCGATCCGCAACGGCAGACAAGAAAGACAAACCAAGTGCAAAACGCAGGAATACGGAACTGAAGGCCAGCAGTATCGTGGGGCCACCGTCTTCTTTGGTCGATCGAAACTCATGCATAACAGTTACGGCCCCCGGCTGCCGCAGCGTCTTTACGTTGTGACTCCGGAACAGGCGACACGACAGAAACCAGAATTCCGCCGGGCTTCAGAGTTCGCGAAGGGATCGGTGCTGCGTACACCCGGCGACGCGCGCCTCTTCCAAATTTCGTAGGCACCGGACAGCCTTCGCCACGGAACAAGCCTCCGGCTCTCTCACTTCACCTCAGCGATGGACGGGTTGCTGGGCACGTCCCACCCGCCGCCAAGGGCGCGGAAGGTGCGCACCGCAGCGCGAGCAGCACCCGCTCGGGTGCTCTCCACGTCATCTTGCGCAACAAGGAGCTGACGATCCGCGTCCAGAACGTCGGTCAGCGGGATTGCGCCCGCCTTGTAAGCGCGTTCCGAAAGATCGCGAGCCCGGGTAAGAGAGGCAACTTCGCCTTGCAAGTCCCGCAGGCGCACTTGCGTTTGCGCAAGTTCCATCAATGCGTTCTCGATATCCTCCGTAGCCCTCAAGGCCGCCTGTCGATACTCTGCAAGCGCTTCGGCATAGGCGCCGCGCGACTGGGCGACCTCGGCGGCGACCTTTCCGAAATCGAAAAGCCGCCACCGCAATGCTCCCGCCCCGTTGGGCTGGAACGCCTTGCCGTTGAAAAGCGTGCCACCGTTGATGCTGTCGAAACCAAGAGCGCCAGAGAGCGAAATCTTCGGGTAATAATCCGAAATCGCAACGCCAATTCGCTCGTTCGACGCGGCCAGCCGGCGCTCGGCCGCGATGATGTCGGGCCGGCGGCGCAGGACGTCGAGAGGCCGATCGGCACCGCCAATCGCCGGAATTCCTGGAATCGTGCCCGGCTTGGAGATCTCTTCTGCGTACGTTCCGGGCTGAGCACCCATGAGGACATCGAGACGGTTCAGCTGCGCTTCGAGGGCTACATGTAAGGAGGGCACCGTTGACTTGGCCTGTTTGAGAAGGGCCTCCGCTTGGGCAACCTCTCGATCGTCTGCCACGCCCACGCGTCGACGGACCTCGACCAACTCCAGGAGATGTGTATCCGTGTCGATGAGTTCTTGCGCCACCGCAATCCGTGCCTGAAACTCCCTTACCTGGAGATATGCGTCCGCTGCTTCGGCGGCTACGGTGATTCGAGTCCCGACGTGTTCGGCTTGCGCGGCTTGCAGTTCGTCAGCAGCCGCGGCTGCACCGCGCCGCAGCCCTCCGGAAAGATCGATTTCCCAGCTCGCCGCAGCTCCAACCGTATACTCTCGCTGATCGCGTCTGAAGCCTGGAAAACCTTTCGCCGCAGAACCAAATCGATTCTCAACGCTCTGGTGCTCGGCTGTGACCGTCGCCGCCAAATCGGCTGTCGGCAGAAGTTGCGCGCCCGCCGCTTTTGCGGCCGCCCGGGCTTGGCCGACACGCGCAAACGCAGCGGCGAGATCGAGATTTTGCTCTAAGGCGCGCTGCACTACCGTCACGAGCATCGGATCGTCGAAACCCGTCCACCAAGTGTCGAGAGGCGGTGCCGAAGATCGCGGCTTCGTCGCGCTGGCCGCGGCAAGGTTATGAAATGGAGCGAGATTGGTGGCGGGCTTCGCATAGTGTGGACCCACCGCACAGCCGCCTGCAAATAGGCTGAGCACGAGAATGATCCCTGTTACTTTCAGCGCGGCCTGACTCAATCCCTTACGGTTACGGCCGAAAGTACGGATGAAGATGTAGAATGCAGGGGTAAAAATAAGGCCGAACCCGGTCACCCCCAGCATCCCGAACAGGACGGCGGTACCCAGTGACCGCCGCATTTCACCACCCGCACCGGTAGCGACCGCGAGCGGCGCGACTCCCAGGATGAACGCGAAGGAGGTCATCAAGATAGGGCGGAGGCGTGTGCGTGCCGCATGCACAGCGGCCTCCCCGGCAGTTGCACCTTCTTCTTCCTTCTGTCGCGCGAATTCGACAATCAGGATCGCGTTTTTCGCGGCCAGGCCTACAAGTACGACGAACCCGATTTGCGCCAGGATGTCGATCGGCAAACCTCGCGCGAGCAGGCCGCTTACCGATGCGAGCAGGCACATCGGCACGATGAGAACGATTGCTATCGGCAGCTTCCAGCTTTCGTAGTGCGCCACGAGCACGAGGAAGACGAAGAGAGCGGCTGCGCCAAACACAGCGAGCGTGGGCGTTCCACGTTGCTGCTCCTGGAAGGAGAGATCCGTCCACTCGAACCCGATTCCTTGCGGGAGAACCTGGTGGGCGAGCTCTTCCATGCGGAGCAGTGCGGTACCCGAGGCGACACCCGGAGCCGCTACCCCTTGCACCTCCGCGGCTGGAAAAAGATCGTAGCGCGGTACCCGATACGGGATCGTATTGCCCTTCAGCTGTGCCACCGTTCCGATCGGTACCATTTCACCGGAAGCGTTGCGCACTTTCAATCGCATGATGTCCGGTTGGCTGCGTCTGTATTGACCATCGGCTTGGACGATCACTTCGTAAGTCCTCCCCAGTAAGTTGAAATCGTTCACGTATTGGGAGCCAAGATAGACTTGCAACGTGGAAAATACGTCGGTCGGCGTGACTCCAACCTTCTGGACTTTCACGCGATCGATGTCCGCGTAAACTGAGGGCGATCCGGTGTTAAATAACGTGAACGCCCCAGCGAAATGCGGATCCTTGTTCGCGGCAGTGACGAGGTCATTCGCCGCCCGCACAAGAGCCGCCGAACCAAGCCCGCCGCGGTCCTCCAGCATCATCTTGAAACCACCGGCACTCCCGAGGCCTTGTACAGGTGGAGGGGGGATGGTCAGCACGCGCGCATCCTTGATCACGGACAGGCGCGCGCGGAGGTCCGCCAATACCGTGTTCGCCGTGACCCCACGAATTTCGTGGTTGTAAAGAGAGGGCAGACCGCAAAAAATCGTTCCGGAATTAGACGCTACTGTCGATGTTGTCGCATCGAGGCCCGCGAAGGGAGCAACGTGTTCAACACCCCGCGTATTCAGGATGATATCGGCCGCCTGCTTCACAACCTCCTCAGTCCTCGCAAGCGTCGCTCCAGGAGGGAGCTGAACGATATTGATCAGGTATCCCTGATCCTGTTCCGGAATGAAACCCGTTTGTGCTCTTGAGAACTCCAGCCCGGCGACGCCGATCAGCGCGACATAAACGGCGAGGACAACGGCGACTCCTGACACGAGACGGCGTGTGAGATTTCCATATCCGTCTGACAACTTTTCGAAGCCGCGGTTAAACCAGCCAAAACCCAGGTCAAAAAAATGACTGACCCAGCCACGCGACGAACCGCTTCGCGGATGGTGGTTTTTGAAGAGCACCGCGCAAAGAGCCGGGCTCAACGTCAGAGAGACAAAGCATGAGATGACGGTCGATGCTGCGATCGTGACAGCAAACTGCCGAAAGAAAAGTCCGGATATTCCCGAGATAAAGGCGGAAGGGATGAAAACGGCGCATAACGTGAGTGCGATCGAGATCAACGCTCCGCCGACTTCGTCCATTGTCTTGTGAGCGGCATCCGACGCCGACATACCCTCGCGCATGTTGCGCTCGACGTTTTCAACAACAACGATCGCGTCGTCAACGACGATGCCAACTGCGAGAACCAGGCCGAAAAGCGACAAGTTGTTCAAGGATATCCCGACCGGATACAAAATCGCGAACGTCCCGACGAGGGAGACGGGAATTGCAACGACCGGGATAATCGAGGCTCTCCAATCTTGAAGAAACAGGAACACCACGCCCAGCACGAGAAGAATGGCAAGAAAGATGGTGATGACCACTTCGCGGACCGATTTGGCGATGAAGGTCGTCGGATCGTAAATGATTTTGTAATCGACGCCTTGCGGGAACTCTTTCTTAAGATCCTTCATTGCCGCGAGGACCTCATGGTCAACTGCAAGGGAGTTTGCGCCCGGTTGCGCGTAGATCAGGAGGGACGTAGAGTCACTGCGATCCATGTACGCAGTCGAACCATAATCCGCGGCACCAACCTCGACTCGACCGATGTCGCGCACCCGGGTCACCCTTCCTTGCTTGTCCGATTTGACGACGATGTCACCGAATTGCTCGGGTGTAGAAAGCCTGCCGAGGGTCTCAACGTTGATCTGGTAGGCCTCGTGCCCTGGAACGGGCGGCTGATTCAGGATCCCAGCCGAGACCTGGAGGTTCTGGGCGCGAAGCGCCGCGAGCACCTCGCTACCGTTGAGATTGTTCGCCGCAACCTTGTCGGGTTCGAGCCATATGCGCATGGCATACTCGCGGCCGCCCAAGAACTGTACGTCTCCAACACCTTGGAGGCGCGCGAGAATGTCCTTTATGTGCAAGGTTGTGTAGTTTGAGAGATACAGGTCGTCGCGTGATTTATCCGGTGAGTACAGGTGAGTGGCCAGAAGTATGTTGGGCGTCGCCTTCCTGACTTGCACACCGAGCCGCTGCACGTCCTCCGGCAACCTCGGCAAGGCGTCCTCGACGCGGTTCTGCGTCAGCATCTGGGCCACATTCAAGTCCGTGCCGATGCGGAAGGTGACAGTGATGGTAAGCTTGCCGTCGCCGGTCGACTGGCTGCCCATGTAGAGCATATTCTCGACGCCATTAATTTGCTGTTCGAGCGGCGTGGCCACGGTGCGCGCCACGGTGTCCGCAGAGGCACCTGGATACACCGTGGTGATCTCCACTGTGGGTGGAACTATTTCCGGATACTGCGCGACCGGCAGGATCGCGAGGGCACCGAGCCCAAGCAGCGTCACGAAAGCGCTCAGTACGGTCGCGAAACGAGGGTGTTCGATAAAGAAATGTGCCAGACGCATGCTCTTGGCTCGCCTCTAGTCCCGACTACGGGCATAACGTATCGTGCCGTCCCGTGTCGCGACTTTGCTTCCGGACGGGGCGCGCAGTAGCCCATCCAGGATCACCCGGTCGTTCGGTGAGAGCCCCGACCGGATCACCCTCAAACCGCCGCGTATGTCCCCTACTTCGACTTGCTTTGGCGCTACCGTGCCGTCCGTCGAGACCGTCATAACCATGTGTTGCGATTGGTCCGGCAGCACTGCGCTGTCCGGGACAAGGAGCGTTGGCGAGGGAAGCGCGACGACCACTCGAACACGAGCGAACTGGCCTGGCGTCAAGACAAGATCTGCATTCGGAATGGTGGCTCTGGCGCGAATCGTGCCGCTCGACCGGTCAAGCACATTATCCAAGAAATCTAATACGCCGTTCCGCGCGTACTGTTTGTCATCGCCGAGCGCCACTTCAACTTTTTGGACATGCGCCCCTTTGAGGTGTTTGCCATACTTGGAGTAAGTCAGGAAATCGGACTCACTCATATCAAACTCGAGGTAAATCGGATCAAGCGACACAAGCGTCGCAAGCAGCGTCGTTGGACTCGTCGCTGTGCGACTGCCTGCGATCAGATTGCCCACGGAAACGAGATGCGTGCCCATGCGCCCAGTGAACGGCGCCGTAATCCGGCAATGGTCGAGGTCGAACTGCGCATCCCGGATCCGGGCCTTCGCGTCTTCGACCGCAGCACGCGCGGATCGCTGATCGGATGTGCGCTGGTCGACGTTTTCCACGCTTCCAGCGTTGCTCTGCTCTAGGTCCTTGGCTCGGTCGAGTTGTCGGTCAGCCAGTTCCAGATGAGCCGACGCGACGTCAAGTCGGGCGGTCGCCTCCGCGAGTGTGATCTCATAGGGCCGAGGATCGACAGTGAAAAGCAGATCACCTTTCCGCACGATGTCGCCGTCCTTGAAAAACATCCCGGTGAGCGTGCCGCCTACTTGCGCGCGCAGCTCCACTTGCGAGACAGCCGAGAATTGCCCCAGGAAGCCCAACTGTGTATCAAGGTTCTCTACCAACGGTTTGCTCACCACCACTTCCGGGAGTGCCGCGGGACGGCTATTGGCAGGACCTCGACTCGTGCCACGGGAATATCCGCGCCATCCACCGACAAGCGCGATCAACACTAGCCCACCGACTACCCACAGCCTCGTTGCTGCTCTCCCTCTGGTCTTCCGTCCAGCGCGCCCGCCCTGGTCGGACCTCAGTTCTGTTTCCGTTGCCATCTCCTTGGTTCTCCCGATTTATCGTTCCTGCTATCTGCACAATTCAAATCAGAGAAACCCGATGCGTCTTTGCCCGGATCTGAGCAACCAGATTGGCCAGCGGGCTGCACTCGCGCATCCGTGCCTCATGAAAGGAAGACCACATCTCCGCGTGTCCGACTCCGCAAAGCCTGACCCTATTTCGCCTTGGCGGCCTCTCCGCTGTTGTCCTTTCAACCGCCGCGTCGATCTATCGACCGCTCTTGTTTCGCACAGAGGATCAACGCGCGAGCCACAGCGCGTACCGAATCGCCTGAAACATCGTCAAGTGGTAGTGGACTCGGAGGACGCGGTACCAGCCCAACATCGATGGTCGATTCACGGTTGCCTTCCTTTGGCAATGGATTGCCCTCTTGAATCATGGCTTCAATCAAAACAAGAATGGATTTCGGCAAAGCGAAATTCTCTACCCCGGCCCATTTACACCGCTAAGGAAACCTCCAAGATGCCCAGTAAACCCAAGCAGCACCACTCCAAGAACCTCCAGTGCTATGCGGTAACCTGGGAGGGCCGCCCCTGGCTTCCCCTGCACCCTTTGGTGAATCAGCCACACCACCGCTATCAGCAGACTGGAGATGCAGCCGAAAACCAGATGCAGTAGCAGGATGCCCTTCAGCCGTTGCCCCTCAAGTTGCCATTGCCAAGCTAGGAGACCGGTGATCATGACGGGCACAGTCGTGACGGTGGCAAAGAGGAAATTCCAATAGGCGGCCGCAGCCAGCTTGCTCTGGTCAGTAGAATGGGCGAGAAAATCAAACGCCACTCCGGCAATGAATAGCGCAATGGGAAAATGGATTAGCACCACATGCTGCGCGTGTCTGGCCAACAATGCCGCTTTGAAGTCAAACGGATTTGTCATGACGTGGCGCTCACTGCACGATGATTTTCCCGATCATGTTCGGATGAATCGAGCAAAAGTACGGATAAGTGCCCGCTTTCGTGAACGTGAAGGAGAACTTTTCGTTGGTATCCAGCACATTGGACTTAAACACCTTTGGCTCATCCGTGCTGACGACTGTGTGGGGAATGTCGTCGCGGTTGGTCCAGGTTACGGTACTTCCCACGGAAACGGTCAACACTGCCGGGCCGAAGCTGAAATTATCGATTTTGATCCCGGGGGCTTCCGCTTTCGGCGGTGTGGCCGCGAAGCCGCTCCGCACTGAGCCCGGAGCTGCCGCTCCAAACGTCGTTGCGGCAACTAGAACTGCTGCAAATACACTTCTCCTCATGCTTTTCTTCCTTTCTATTCATTCGACCGGAAGCGATTCCATCTCTCCGGCCTTGCATTCGGACCGATGGCAGCGTCCGCCGCCCGAAAGGGCGGACGAACCGAACGCCCTCGAAGAATCGCCGTCTTCAGGGCCCGGCGGGAGCGGAACAGTCGTGCTTTCATTGTCGATACCGGCACACCTAATCTTTGCGCTGCGTCCTTGGTCGGAAGGCCTTCAAGGTCGCAGAGCTCTATGGCTGTGCGAAGAAGGCCCGGCAGCCTCAACAGCGCCTCTGAAAGAATCCTTCGCTGTTCAACCCGGGCGCATTGTTCTTCGGGATCGGGACCATCGCACAGAGGGTCGATTCCTTGTGCAACCAGTTCGCTGTCTGTAAACACCGGCTCGAGCGGAAACTCGTGTCGGCACTTTCGCTTGCGTAGTCGCATCAGAGACGAGTTGATGGCGATCCGGTGGAGCCAGGTTGAGAACCTTGCGTGTCCGCGAAATTGATTCAAGTTCCGAAAGGCGCACAGCAGGCTGTCTTGTACTGTATCTTCGGCATCATGAGGATTCGAGAGAATGCGAAAGGCTACCTGATAGAGGTGTGAGCTGCTCGAAGCAAACAGATCATCGAGAGCCTGTCGGTTTCGATCGCACGGACGTCGCGAAAGATGATTCGGGTCCCCCGTGCCCGTAGAGGTTTCGTCGAAAAAGCTTCCGTCCCGGCTGGTACTTTGGCTGTTCATGGGCATTTTCCCCTTTCGCGATGAGTGATTAACGGCAACCTTTTTGCCGGACCAGCCCTCATAGCGTTCGCGTCACACCTCTTTGAGAGAAGCACTCTCACTGCCAATCGACCTGTATCCGCAAGAACCTGATTGAGCACAACTTGGTGCCATGACCCGAGATGCTAGACTCGGGAGCATGTCGCCGGTTGGACAGCCGTCGTTGGCGTGACAACTGCTGACACACGCTAAAGTCAGAGGCTTCAACAGAGGATCGGTATCGGTCCCCGAAACTACTTCTTTGCCGAAAGACTGCGGCGCCAGATTGGCGCCGCACGCAACTTCGAATCGAGGCTCAAACCTGCAATTCGGAGAGAACAAAGGCTTCAACCGGTCTCATGAATTTGCAAACCGCATTTCAGGCGTCTTGCAGGCATCGAGACGA
>Ga0209178_1000442_pt1 | contig 12208 bp, 10 predicted proteins | sample GAAS200_FD_187521 | JGI IMG/M metagenome (GOLD analysis project Ga0209178, IMG submission 187521) | Agricultural soil microbial communities from Georgia to study Nitrogen management - GA AS200 (SPAdes) (version 2) | ecosystem: Environmental > Terrestrial > Soil > Agricultural land | place: USA... | reverse complement strand
ATCGCTGGGCAAGCCGATCGGCGAGTTGTACGCGAGCTTCGACGAGGCGCCGCTCGCTTCGGCGTCGATCGCGCAGGTGCACGCGGCGCGACTGCTGCCGCTGTCCCGTCGCGCGGGCGACGTGCCACGGACCAGTCCTGAAAAAATCGGCGCGTCCTCCTCCGCCCCGCCGGTGCACGCGCGCGAAGTCGTGGTCAAGGTGCTGCGTCCGAACGTGGCGAAGAACATCGCGCGCAATCTCGAACTGCTGGATGCGCTGGCCGGACTGGTCGAACGCTGGCACCCGCAGGCCGACAAGATCCGCCCGCGCGACATGTTCAACGAAGTCGCCAAGACGCTGCACAACGAGTTGAACCTGCAGAACGAGGGCGCCAACGCCAGCCTGCTGCGCCGCAACTTCGAGAATTCCGACGACCTGTACGTGCCGGAAATCTTCTGGTCGCACACCGGCGAGAAAGTGCTGACGATGGAACGCGTGCACGGCATTCCGGCCGACGACGTCGCCGCGCTCGACAAGGCCGGCATCGACCGGCGCGTGTTGGCCGAAAAGGGAGTGCGGCTGTTTTACGAACAGGTGTTCCGCGACAACTTCTTCCATGCCGACGCGCACCCCGGCAACATCTGGGTCGATCCCACGCGCACGCGCGACCCGCGTTTCATCGCGCTGGATTTCGGCATCATGGGTTCGTTGCCGGACGAGGACCAGTACTGGCTCGCGGAAAACTTCATCGCGATGTTCGAGCGCAATTACCGGCGCATCGCGGAACTGCATCTGGCCGCTGGCTGGATGCCGCGCCACATCCGCGTGGATGAACTGGAAGCCGCGATCCGCACCGTGTGCGAACCGTATTTCACGCGTCCGCTTTCGGAAATTTCATTGGCCGAAGTCGTGGCGAAACTGTTCAGCACCGCGCGCCGGTTCGAACTGACCCTGCAGCCGCAATTGATCCTGTTGCAGAAAACCCTGTTGAACGTCGAAGGCCTTGGGCGCCAGCTCGATCCGCAAATCGACATCTGGTCGGTGGCGCAACCGGTGCTGAAGCGCATCGTCGCCGACCGCTACAGCCTGCGCCACGCGTTGCATGAAATGCGCAAACGCATTCCCGAGTGGCTGCGCATCGCGCCGCTGATCCCGGAGCGCATCCACAGCGCGCTCGACAAACTGGCGGAAGGCAACGGTCCGCTGCAGTTCGGCGAACGCGAACTGGAACACCTGCGTGTCCTGCAGCGCGAGATCCAGCGCCGCATCCTGGCCGCCGCGTTCGGCGGGGCGCTGCTGGTCGGCGCCGCGCTGGTGTATGCGCTGGGGCCGCACCAGCGCCTCTGGCTGCCCGCGATCATCGGCGCGGTGGGGTTGGCGAGCTTCGCTACGGCGTGGCCGTGGAAGCGCGCGAAGGAGTGACGTAAAACTCAGCCTTGCGATGCTGCGGACTCGCGCATCACGCGCTCGCCTCGCAGCCCGGCCCTCGGCATCCTGCCTCGGGCGCTCACCAACGCAGCCGATGTCCCCCAGACATCGCTAACCCGCGTTGGCTCGCCCCTGCGCCGCCACCGCAGCTTCCTTGGCGGCGATCGCGGAAGCATCGCCCAGATAGAAATGGCGAACCGGTTTCAGGTCGTCGTCGAATTCGTACACCAGCGGCACGCCATTGGGAATGTTGAGGCCGGTGATGTCGGCGTCGGAAATGCCGTCAAGGTATTTCACCAGCGCGCGCATCGAATTGCCGTGTGCGGCCACCAGCACGCGCTGGCCGGAGCGGATCGCAGGCGCCAGCGCTTCATGCCAGTACGGCAGCACGCGCGCCACGGTGTCCTTCAGGCATTCCGTCAGCGGAATCTGCGCCGGATCCAGTTTCGCGTAGCGCGGATCGTTCGCGCAGAAGTTGTCGGCCGGATCGAGCGGCGGCGGCGGCACGTCGTAGCTGCGCCGCCAGATGTGCACCTGTTCTTCGCCGTGCTTGGCGGCAATCTCGGCCTTGTTCATGCCGGTCAGCGCGCCGTAGTGACGCTCGTTCAAGCGCCAGTCGGTGACGACCGGCAACCACGCCAGATCCATCGCGTCCTGGATGCCCCACAGCGTGTGCACCGCGCGCGTCAGCACCGAGGTGTGCGCGACGTCGAACGCGTAGCCTTCGCGCTTCAGCAGCTCGCCGGCTTCGCGCGCTTCCACGCGGCCCTGCTCGGACAGGTCGATGTCGGCCCAGCCGGTGAAGCGGTTTTCCCGATTCCAGAGCGACTGGCCGTGGCGGATCATCACGAGGGTGTGCATGGCGGATCCGGCATGAAAGAAAACGCGTATTGTAGCGGCTCGATCGCGATGACCTGACAACTGTCATGGCTCTTTCGGCCTATTGTCGACACCACAATAGTCAGGCACGATCGCTGCTGGACAAAGCGCACCGCGCAGGAGGTTCCCATGCGATCCGCACGTTTCCGCATCCTTGCACTCGCGCTGCTGGCGCTGCCGCTCGCGCTCGCCGCGTGCGTCAACGGCGTCAATGGTTCGGTCGATGTCGCGGCAGGCACCAGCGTTTCCGATGCCAGCACGGTGAACGGCTCGATTCATGTCGAGGCCAACGCCAAGGCCGACAAGGCTTCCACCGTCAACGGCTCGATCCATCTGGCCGAGAATGCCAAGGTGGGCAGCGCCAAGACCGTGAATGGCGGCATCACGCTCGGCGAGCACGCCACCGCCGGCAGCGTCGAGACCGTCAACGGCAGCGTGAGCCTGGACAAGAACGCCACGGTGTCCGGCGATGTCACCGCGGTGAACGGGAAGCTCGACCTCGCCACCGGTTCGGCGATCAACGGCAAGTACACCGGCGTCAACGGTCACATCACCATCGACGGCGCGCACGTCGGCCAGGGCATCACCACCGTCAACGGCGACATCGACATCACCGGCAACGCCGTGGTGGATGGCGGCATCAAGGTGGCGAAGCCGAAAGACAACGGCATCTTCGGCATCCACTTCTCCAGCGACAACATTCCGACCATCACGATCGGCGCCGGTGCGACGGTGAACGGCCCGCTCACGTTCGAACGGCCCGTCAAGCTCTACATCAACGACCAGGCGCACGTCGCGGGACCGATTACCGGCGCGACCCCGGTGAAGTTCAGCGGGTCGACGCCGCCGGCGTCCTCCTGATCGTCGATGCGGCCGCGCGTCCCGCGACGCGTGGCCGCACTGGTCAACGAACTCAGATCAATGGCGTGATGTTGGCGTCCAGCCCCAGCAGCGCCTTGCCGTAGATTTCCTCGCACACCGGCGGCAGCACGAGTGCGTGACGTGCGGCGGTATTGGCGTCGCGCCAGATGCGTTGCAGCGGATTGGCGTCGGCGAACGCGCCCGCGCCATAAGCCGAGATCAACGTATTGATGGCCTCGGTCACCAGCTTGCCGACGTAACCCGCGCTGGCACGGGCGCGGGCGCGGGTGGTCAGGTCCATGCGCTGGCCGCGGCTTGCGAATGCGTCGATGTCATCGGCAATACGGTAGGCGTGCAGGTGCGCGCTGTCGATCTTCAACGCGGCCTCGGCAATCTGCATCTGGAAGCCGGGCGAGTCGGCCTCGCGCTGGTAGATCGTGTACGGAACGTTGCGCCGGGCGGCGCCTGAAATGACGTGGTGCAACGCGGCGCGCGCCAGCCCGAGCTGTGGACCGAGCAAGGCCAGCACCATCATCGGCACGCACGCGGCGCGATAAAGGGTTTCGTCCGGATTCGTGTTGGGAATCGTGCCAACAATTGCTTCGCGAAGCGACATCAGCCGGTGCGCAGGGATGAACAAATCTTTTGCGACCAGGCAATTGCTGCCGGTGCCCTTCATGCCGGAGGCGTACCACGTGTTTTCGATCGCGAGTTCGCGCATCGGCACGAAGCCGAGCCAATGATCGACCACGCGCGCCTGCGCATCGCGCTCCAGCACGCCCAGCATGGCCCAGTCCGCGTGCAGCGAACCCGAAGCCCAGAACCACTTGCCGGAAATGTGGATGCCCGTATCTTCGCGCTGCATGCCTTCGCAGGGCGCGAAGACGCCAGCGATTCGCGTGTCGGGATTGGTGCCGAAGATTTCCGTGCGGGCCTCGTCGCCCAGCATTCCGGCGAACCACGCGGCGTTCGTCAGCAGGCTCAACACCCATGCGGTGGAACCGCACGATTCGGCGACCAGCGCGATCACGTCCAGCCATGCGCGTGCGCCGATCTCATGGCCGCCGCAGCGCCTGGGCGTCAGCATCCGGAACAGGCCGGCATCGCGCAGCGCTTCGACGTTGGCGTCGGCGATGCGCCGCTCGCGTTCGGTTTCGGCCGCGTGTTCGGCCAGCAGCGGTTGCAGCGATTTCGCCGCGCCCACCAGTTGCTCGTGCAGCAGGCGCGCCTGGTCGCTGGCGCGCTGCATCGGCGGGCGCAGGGATGCCGCCATCACCAGCCGTCCACGGCATTCCACTGCACGATCGGATCATGCGCATGGATTTGCTTGTAGCGGCCGGAGAAGAAGATCAGCGGTTGCGCTTCCGGGCCGTGGGCAAGATGCTCGATTTCCGCGATGAACAGCAAATGGTCACCGGCCGGATGGATGTCCACCACGCGCGCGACGATTTCGGCGAGGCTGCCGTCCAGCAGCGGCGTACCCGCGTGATCATGGAAACGTGCTTCGGTATCGGGCTCGGGCCGATTGGCGAAATGCGGGCCCAGCTTGCGCTGCTGTTCGGACAGGATGTTGATGCCGCAGCGGCTGCCGACGCGCACGTGTTCGACGAAACTGGATGCCTTGCGCACCGAGATCAGGATCAGCGGCGGTTCCATCGAAACCGACAGGAACGAATTCACCGTCATGCCGGCGGGATGGCCGGCGCGCGTGAAGCTCACCACCGTCACCCCGGTTGCAAAACGGCCCATCACCCGCCGGAACAACTGCGGGTCGATCCTCCCCGCCGTCGTGGCATCAGCGGTCATAAATGGTTTCCCGGTAGCACGCGACAAGCATAACGAGAACATTCCGCCGGGTCATGCCTGCAATGCGCACTGCGTGGAAAGGAATTTGCGCAATGCGCGCCAAACGGGAAGCGGAATCCCGTGGCCGCCACCAAACGGCAGCCACGTCACCGCGGCTCCGCCTGCAACTGCGGCGTCGCGCAGCGCCTCGCCCGCGGCGAACGACAGTTCCTCATCTTCGCGCCCGTGCGCGACCAGCACGGGCAAACCCTCCAGGCGCGGCAACAACGGCTGCCATTCATCGAATGCGATCCGGGTGGACGACAACAGCGCGAGCGCATCGACGCGGCCGCCGTGCAACACGTAATCCATCGCCAGCATCCCGCCTTGCGAGAAGCCGACCAGTACGAGGCGCTTGCCGTGCGCAACGCCATCGCACAGCGCGCCCAGTGTTGCGCGCGCCTCAGTGCGCCCGGCGGGGTCCATCGTGAACAGGTCACGCGCGCCCTGCTCGCGCAGGCGCGCTTCCGAAGCCACCGGCCACCAGGTCCGGCCCGGCTCGGCCGCGAGCGGTGCGTCGGGAAAAACGAAATGCGCGTCGACGCCGAGCGAAGCACCGAAAGGCGCGAGGTCGGCGGCCTGCATGTTGCGGCCGTGCAGCATCACGACGACCAGCGGTGATTCGGGATTGCCGCGTTCGATCATTCTCGGTATTGGCCAATTGCGGGACCGCTTCATTGGGGTGGAACAGGGGATTCGCCTTGTTCCGGCTCGACCAAAACTTTCATCAGTTCAGTGTGCAGGCGTTGTTGCGCCCAGCGTTGCGTGAATGTGTGGTCCGGTCCCTCGAACAGATGCATGCCGAGTCTGCCGGCCTTGCAAAGCCTGGGCACTACGCTCCCGGCTTCAATCGCAAGGAGCTTGCGGCCGGGTTCGGCTGTTGAGAAAAAGAAGTGGATGCGCACGTTGTGCCGCGCCATCGAATGAAGCCTTCGGCCCAGGTCATCGCGGGATGAGAAATGCAATCTGCGGGCAACCTCCTTGCCAAAACGGCGCAGGAACTTGCCGGCGTGCCAAATCACGACTTGCAGGATGGCGCCAAAGGACACGCTGCCACGCAACAGTTTTTTCCACGCGTTGGGATCCCTCATCGTCTTGTTGTAATGCTTCACCCTGCTGAAGGTTGGAGCATCCGGAGCAAAAGCGGGGATGTTTTCGGCGTAGCGCAAAACGGCGGGATTGATCAACAACAGGGAGTTGAGCGGACATCCGCGCATTGCTGCCTGCAACGCGTGGTAACTCCCCGAGCACATGCCCACGGCGGTGATTTCCCCGGTGCCACTCCGCCTGGCAGCCGTCACCCACCGCCCGACATCATCGATGGCGTGACGACCGTAGACCACGTTTTCGCTTGATCCATCACGCGTTTTGCTCTCGCCGATGCCCGACAAATCCACGCGCAGGACGATATCGCCATTGCTTGCCAATTGGCGCGCCAACGATACATACATGCGGTTGGGGCCTACGTGCGGCAATGCACCGACCGTCAACAACAAGACCATGCGAGAGGTGCCTGCTCCGATGGGCCGGCTGACGATTGCGAACATGCCGTCCGCCGTCATCATGGGTTCTTCGACGATTCGCGTTCCAGCTGCGTTGATTTCGGCAGTTGATCTCAGTCTGGCCGGCTCGGGGCTGCGCTGGTCTTGACGGTGGGCAATCCGTTGGATGAAATCGACACCGGAATCAATAATGGATTGCGCCACGGTGTTGCTCATCGGATCCCGCATCATGTCGACATAACCGGCCAGCTGCAGCAGCGCGACATCGGATCCCAACGTGCGCAGATGCTCGGCCAGCTTGTTTCGTACGGGCATGTCGTTGCGTTCGATCAGCAGCAACGATCGAGCGGGGCATGTTGCAAGCCGGGAGATATCGATGGAAAGGAGCGCGGCGCTCGTCTCGTCGGTGATTTCGAACCCGATCAGTTCGCCTCCGGTCGAGGAAGCGCCATACGGGTCCGGTTCCAAATCCATGGCCGCTTGCAGCGCGCGGCCTTCACGAAGGAAAGCCTTCCCGCTGATCACGGCGTTGATGGCTATCAATCCGGCGATATCGCTGCGGCGGGTGGCGGCGAGTATGGCCAAGGTTGCGCCGAGCCGGACACCGGCCAGCACCAATTGCGTTGCTCCGGTGTTGCGTGCGAGGTCGCAAGCATCGTGGATGCTGGCAAGCCATGCATCGACTCGGCTTGGGTCGGCATCGCTGCCCGAACTGTCGCAAGTGCCGTCGAGGTCAAAGCGCAAGACCACGAAGCCTGCCGCTGCCATGTCTTCGGCCATGTGTTTCAACGTGCGGTGCGCGCAGATCGCCTCGTAACCGAACGGCGGCACGATCACCACACCGACACCGTTGGATGCGGGCTTGTCGGGACGGTAAAGCCAGCCGAAGCGGGGACGATCTTCGGGGCCGAACCAGCCGGCTTCGGCCATGTAGCCATCACCGCGAATGCGCACGCCTTCGTTGCCGGCGGTCGTCGCTGGCGCGTGGTCGTTCATGGCAAGGCGAAGCCCAGGCTGCCCGCGGCATTGAGCGCGCAGACATTGCCGCGCGCGGCGGTGCGGGGCGCCGCGGGTTTCCGGCGCAGCACGATGTCGCATGCCTGTCCCGGCGCAAGATGGAACCCGTTGTCCGCAGGCATGAAGCCCGGCACGTCGACGGCGATGGATTGTGCAAAGCGGCGCGTCGTGAGGTGCAGCAGCACGTCTCCATCGTCACCGGGCAAAACTTCCGCGGTGAGGCCGATGTCTTGCTCGCGTGTGTTCGACAGGCCAGCCGGAAACCAGAATGTTTCGGAGCGCAGCGCCCCGTCGACGATCAACTTCGCATGGACGACGTCGGCCAACGGCGGACCGAACCGATAGGCATACGAAAGATCCAGCCACTCATCAAACAACGATGCGGCGGCTACCGTCGCTGCGCCGTGCGCGGGCACGTGCACTTCGGCGCGTGCATGGCCCACCGGTATTTCACCGCCGCGGTACAAATCGATTTCGAGGCGCCCGTCGAGTGGCGCCGCCGGATCGTTGCAAACGTGCACGGCAAGGCCATTCACGCCTTCATCGGTGACGGCAAGTGAAACCGGCGCCAGCGCGCGCTTCAGCGCATACCAGCAACGTTTCGGATCACCGTTGGCATCGATGACACCCCAGCCCGCGCCGGGCCAGAGATCGCGCAGGAACCAGATCAAGGCGCCGCGCGTGGGTGAATCCGCGCGGCGCCATTCGGCGAAGCAGCGCGCCATGACTTCGCCGGTCGCGACGCGGCCGAGCGCAAGGTAACGTTCGTGATCGACGCTGCGCAGCGCGACCGGATCGACGCCGAACAACCGGTGCACGTAATGGTCGCGCACGTCATCGAAATCCCAGCCGGCGCCGAGATCGCGCGGCGAACGCGCCTTCCACAACGCATGGTGCGCGCGCACTGACGCATTCGACAAACCGGAATCCTCGGGAACGTTGGCCAAGGCAAGGCATTCGGACGCAAAGCGCAAGCGGCTCGTACGTGCGTCGTCGAAGTCGCACAGGTAGGCGCCGACGCCGTAATACGAAGTCGGTCCTGCGTCGGCGGCGTGCGGGAACGCACCTCCGGTGGCGCTGGACGGGACATAGGGAATGCCGAGCGCGCGTGCACGTTCCGCGATCGTCTGATGGAACAGCATCGGCGACCAGCGTTCGCGCGGCGCGCCGCTCATCGCTGCCTGCTGCTCGACCTCGCTGTTGCCGCACAGCACCGCAAGGCAGGCATGCGAATGCAGGCGTTCGAGCTGCTGGTCGACTTCGGCAAGCACGTTGGCGGTGAACGCCTCGTCCTCGGGATAGTCCATGTTGGCGAACATGAAATCCTGCCAGAGCAGGATGCCGGCTTCGTCCAGCGCGTCGAGGAACGCCTCGTCCTCGTAGACTATGGTGCCGCCGACGCGCAGCATGTTCATGCCGGCCTCGCGCGCCTGCGCGATGGCGGTGCGGCATGCCTCGGGCGTCGAGGTGAGCGTGACCGGGTCGAGCGGTGTCCAGCAGGCGCCCCGGCAGAACACGGGCACGCCATTGACGATGACGCGGAAATCGTCACCCGCGCCGCGACCGACCTCGATCGACCGAAAGCCGAGGTTGCCCAGGTCAACGGTTGCCATGCCGCCCACGTACCGCAATTCCAGCGACGCGCGGTACAACGCCGGTTCGCCATGCGTGTGCGGCCACCACAGCGCGGGACATTCGATTTCGGCGCGTCCGCGCCAGCAGCCGCCATCCGGCGTCAACGGCGCCGTGGTGCGCTGGCCATCGCGCTCGACCACGAGCACCGCTGCTTCGATGTGCGAATCGAGTTCCGCGATGATCGCAACGCTGCCTTGTCCATCGTTCACCCGGGCATCGAGTCGTACCGGTCCGATCACGAGCGCACGCGTTTCCAGCCACACGCCCCGCCATGGCCCCACCGCCGGACATGGCGGCGACCAGCCGGGCGTGCGGCCCAGCAACGTGGTCCGGAACCAGCGCAGTTGCTGCTGCTCCAGCATTGGGACGCGCCAGCGCGGACGCGGCCGGCGTTTCGCAAGTTCGGTTGCCAGCGCGCGGCAGCGGATCACCAGTTCATGCTCGCCGTGCAGCGATACCGGCACTTCGTGGGCGCGGAACATGTTGTCGCTGGCCAAGATGAGGTGGTCGTCCAGCCAGATTTCCGCGAGCGTGGCGAGTCCGTCGAAACCAAGCGCGGCCGGGCCCGCTTCAGCGCGAAAACGCGTGCGCCACCACCAATCCTCGGCGTCGAAATCACGCGGCCGCAAAAAATCCCAATGGCCCGCGTCGCGCAGGCTGCCGGCGGCCGTGCCTGGAACAGTGGCGGGAAACCAGTCCAAGTCATCGATGGCATCCCGTGCCGTCCCCGCCGGCGCGGCCGCAATTTCCCAGCCGCTGTCGAGAGCGGTGCGTCGGTTGCCCTCGACGCGCCGCACGCGGGTCATGCACTGGTGGCCGTCAGGCTGTCCACCACGCCCGCGATGGCGGCGATGGACTCGAAACTGGTGCGTTTCAGCATCTCGTCGGGAAATTCCACGTCGAATTCGCCCTCGAGGGCCAGCATCACGTTGACGGAGGCATGTGACGTCATGCCGGCCTGATACAAGTCGGCATTGTCATCCAAAGTGTCCACGTCCTTGGCCAGACGGCCATGTTCTTTCAGTATCGCGCGGATCCTGTTCTCGTTGCCCACGGCTCGTCCATCCCTCGTTTGGTGAATACGGCGCCCCCGGTCAGGACTGACCGTGAGCGAGTTCTCATTTTCCCTCGAATCTACAAGCAAGAAGCTTGCCGGTAAATCAGCCCTGGCTCGACCGCAACTGGTCCCGTGCCGTCTGCCAGGCTTGCGCCCAGCCATCAAAATACGCCGCCGCATCCAGAGGCCGCCGGCTGTTGACCGCCCTTGCGGCCTTCAGGATGAACGCCTTGGCTCCATGGTTGATGACGTCCCACGCCTCCGCGGCTGTGGCATGGCGTTCCGGGTCGAGCCAGCGCAGGTGCAGGGCGGACAGTTCCGCCGCGGCCCCCAGCTGCCGGACCGTCGCGAAAGCCCAGGCGTGGTAGTACTCCAAACCCTTCTCCTGCATGGTTGGCAGATCGCGCTGGAAGCGCGCGCCGAAACGCTCGACCGGGTTGTCGGAGGGCATTTCCGCGACGTGCTTTGCCAGCAGCGCCGTCGACTGCGCTTTCAGTTCGGCTTCGGGCGAGCGTTGCAACGCCTCGATGCTGACAAGTTCGGCGTAGAACGGCATGAAGGCGGGATCGGGCGCGATGTCCAGCCGGAAGGTGCGCGCGAAATCCTCACCATCGAGCCTGAAGTAGCCGGCGTTGTGGAAATAGCCGAGCGTGCGGCGCTCGATGTCAAGATCGTTGAGGACGATCGATGATTTGGTGTGCTGGCTGCGGTAATCGGTCCCCATGGTGTCGGGCAGCCACCAGGCGTCGGCCTCGGTCGCGATCAAACGGCCCGCGCCCAGGTGCTCCTCGGCGTGTTCGATCAACGGCCGCCAGCAATTCAACTCCTGCACGTCGATGCCGTACAGGACGCGCAATTCGTCGTGCCTGGGCTTGAAGAATGTCCACTGGTCGCCCACGAAGTCGATTGCGTTGACGAACGGCAGCATCGCCAGCGGCTCGCAGCCGAGTGCGTGGACCAGCTCGATCCAGATGTCGACGTAGCAATTCTTCTCCATCCACACGCGATCGTCCGCGTGCAGCATGTGCCGCGCGTAACGGTCCGCGTCGAGGTCGATGACCTTCATGTCGCTCACGGCCAAAGCTTGTCGTGCACCTCGGACGGCCACTTCTCCGGGTCGAACCCGTGCGCCTGGAACAGCGCCATCACCACGCGTTCAAGTCCGAAGCCGAGGCAGGCGGTGTTGGCGACTTCGCCATCCTCGGTGCGGATGTGGAAGGCCTCGCCGAAATGTTCCTGGTGGAAGTTGAAGGAACACAGCGCGGTAGGCTTTTCTTCCGAAATCACCGGTGCGGTGACTTCGAATTTCAATTTCTGCTGGCGCTGCGAAGCAGCCAGCATCTTGCCGCCCTTGCCGAAGAACGGGTCGGATGCGACTTCGGCGTTCGCGGGAATCTGCAGCGATTGCAGCAGGTGCAGGCCGCGCTGCAGCCACATGTCGCGCCACTCCACGACCTGGTCGGGCGTGCCGCAGCGCACGAACTCGCGCACGCGGAAAGACTGCATCCGCGTGGGTTCCTGCGACGGCTCGTTGCGGAACACCCAGTTGAACATCGTCACCAGCTTGCCTTCCCGTGGCACGGTCCCGGTGAAGCTGGGGTAGACCGGATAGCACGCGGCGGGATTCAACACCACGTCGGTCATGTTCTGGTACTGCTCCCAGCTCTCGCCGTTGTGGATCGCCTCGCTCAACTGCCGTGCTGTGAGTTCCTTGCCCTTGAAACTGAAAACCGTGCCGGCGAGGTCCGGGAAGCTGTCCATGTAATCGACCTTTTCCAGCACCTTGCGATCGATCGCCGGCGGATACACGAAGTATTCGGCGCCGTCGTCCTTGGCAAGATCGGTGACAGCCTTGTTGAAGCGGTCGAGTACGTCCTCGAACACATGGTTGCGGCCGAAGATTCCCGGTACGCCGACCGGAATGATCAGGCCGGCATCGACCAGACCGCGGAAAAATTTCTCGGCATCGTAAGCAGTGGCGGGCATGGCTTCAGACCTCCTTGA
>Ga0209178_1000439_pt1 | contig 12241 bp, 11 predicted proteins | sample GAAS200_FD_187521 | JGI IMG/M metagenome (GOLD analysis project Ga0209178, IMG submission 187521) | Agricultural soil microbial communities from Georgia to study Nitrogen management - GA AS200 (SPAdes) (version 2) | ecosystem: Environmental > Terrestrial > Soil > Agricultural land | place: USA... | reverse complement strand
CGTGATGGGTACTGCATTATTGAGCGCATACCGGTGCATTTTATCATATTCTTTCGAGCGATCCTGCACCATGCCGAGCAATGAATCTTCTTTATCCGCAGTGAAACGGATACTGGCAATTTTTTCCGCAGATCGTATATCCGTTACCGTTATGCTGTCCTGGGAAAATGAATATTGAATTAAAAAAATAAACAGGAAGGAAATGGCAAAGTGTTTCATCGCAATATTTTTTCTAAAGCTACTCATTTATTGTAATGATGAAATCATTAGCCTGAAACTATCGTGCCTGTGTTTACAGGCTTGATGAATTAAAATTATTTGCGCATCGTTTTGTTTGGTTACCAGGGGGAAAACTTTTTATGATTCCTTAACGATTTTATAATGAAGTACTCACAGATTTCACTTGCTGCCATGCTGAATTGTCGTACCTTTGCGCACTTAAAAAAAAGATACACCGTTTTATCATCACAAGTCCGGATTATGGAAATAAGAAACATCGCCATCATTGCTCACGTTGACCACGGGAAAACCACGCTGGTAGATAAAATTCTGCACAGCACCCATGTGTTTCGCGATAACCAGGAAACAGGCGATCTCATCATGGATAATAACGATCTCGAAAGAGAACGCGGTATTACTATTTTCAGTAAAAATGTTTCGGTAACATATAAGGATGTAAAAATAAATGTGATTGATACGCCCGGCCACAGCGACTTTGGCGGCGAAGTGGAAAGAGTTTTGAAAATGGCGGATGGTGTATTGCTGCTGGTAGATGCATTTGAAGGACCAATGCCGCAAACAAGATTTGTATTGCAAAAGGCTTTGCAACTTGGTTTGCATCCTATTGTGGTAATTAATAAAGTAGATAAACCCAACTGTCGTCCTGATGAAGTGCACGATGCGGTGTTTGAATTATTTTTTAATTTAAATGCAACAGAAGAACAACTTGATTTTCCTACTTTATATGGCTCCAGCAAACAAGGCTGGATGAATACTACATTAACTCCGACAGAAAATATTTATCCTTTGCTGGATACCATTCTTGAAAAAGTTCCTGCTCCTGCAATGCCTGAAGGCAATTTGCAAATGCAGATTACTTCGCTGGATTATTCATCTTTTCTCGGAAGAATTGCTGTGGGCAAAGTAACAAGAGGAGTGATAAAAGAAAACCAGCCCATTTCACTGATGAAACTGGACGGCACCATACAAAAGAGCCGTGTAAAAGAATTGTATGTATTTGAAGGGTTGGGTAAAAAGAAAGTTAGCGAAGTGAGTGCAGGTGATATTTGCGCCGTAGTAGGTATTGAAGGATTTAATATTGGTGAAACGATTGCAGATTATGAAAACCCCGAAGCGCTGGAAGTAATCAGTGTGGACGAACCAACTATGAACATGCAGTTCAGCATTAACAATTCACCCTTCTATGGTAAAGATGGGAAGTTTGTTACTTCGCGTCATTTGAAAGATCGTTTGGAAAAAGAACTGGAAAAAAACCTTGCTCTTCGTGTATCCGTTACCGATAGTGCCGATAGTTTTATGGTATTTGGCCGCGGTATTTTGCATTTAAGCATCCTGGTAGAAACCATGCGTCGTGAAGGATATGAACTAACCGTTGGTCAGCCACAGGTAATTGTAAAAATAATTGATGGTAAAAAATGTGAACCTTATGAAACACTGGTTGTGGATGTTCCTGCAGAATATAGTGGCCGTGTAATAGATATGGTTACGCAACGCAAAGGTGAAATGCATATCATGGAAAGCAAAGGTGAAATACAGCATCTTGAATTTGAAATTCCATCAAGAGGCCTGATAGGACTGCGTTCTGCAATGCTTACCAATACAGCGGGCGAAGCAGTGATGGCGCATCGTTTTCTGGAATACAAACCCTGGAAAGGTTTTATACAAGGCAGAAATAATGGAGTATTGATTTCAAAAACTACAGAAAGAACAACCGCTTATTCAATAGACAAGCTGCAGGATCGCGGAAGATTTTTTGTTGACCCTGGAGAAGATGTTTATACCGGTCAAATTATTGCTGAACATATCAAACCAGGTGATCTTGTTGTAAATGCCACTGAAGCAAAAAAATTAACCAACCACCGCGCCAGCGGTGCTGACGATGCAGCGCGTATTGCACCAAAAATTTTGATGACGCTGGAAGAATGTATGGAATACATTCAGCAGGATGAATGTATAGAAGTAACTCCGAAAGCCATTCGTATGCGTAAAGTAATACTGAATGAAGACGAAAGAAAGAAGGCACAAAAAGCGCAGGTAGAGCAGGTGTAATAGATAATTAAGGCTTACCTTTGTTTAATGATAAAAAAGTTGCTGATCATATTTTCTGTTATTATTTTTTTGATAGTTGCGGCTAATACTGTTTCTGCGCAATGCGCCATCTGCGCCAAAACCGTTGCCCAAATGGGCGATAAGCCTGCAAAAGGTTTTAACAGCGGAATCGTTTATTTAATGACCATTCCTTACATCGCCATTGGGGTGATTGGTTACCGCTGGTGGAAACATAACCGGTAATAGAACTTACATATATTTTTCAGTAAAGAGATAGAGGTTAAAAGTTTTTTCTGCTAATTCCTTTGAAAGATTTTCTTTTAATTTTTCTCTGTCGATTGATTTCATTTTTTTATGCTGAATCAACCGCCATACTTTTTCGGTCATCAATTCAATTTTTCTTTCAGTATTATTATCAAACCTACCGGTAAGAACTGTGTATAATTCTTTGATGCCTTCTTTTTGCGAAGCAATTGTTTTTAAAACCGGAATTTCTTTTTTTGTATGATAAAATGCAGGCGCCAGCATTTGCTTCAGGTTATAAAAATATGTATCGGCTTGCGGCCGGTCGTATTTATTTACTACAAACACATCCGCAACTTCCATTACACCGGCTTTCATTGTTTGAATAATATCCCCACCTTCGGGAACCAGCACCAGCACAGTAATATCAGCAAGCGAAGCAATATCAATTTCACTTTGGCCAACACCAACTGTTTCAATAATGACATAATCAAATCCTGCATTTTTCATTACATCGCTTATCTCCACAATTTTTGGATGCAAGCCACCGAGAGATCCTTTGCTTGCAAGAGAGCGGATAAAAACATCAGGATGATTGTACCATTCACTCATCCGTATCCTGTCGCCCAGCAATGCACCGCGGTTGAATGGTGAAGATGGATCAACGCATAATATGCCGACTTTCTTTTTATCTTTTATTATTTCACCGACAAGTGCATCCACCAATGTGCTTTTGCCGGAGCCGGGAGCACCGGTAATGCCGATAACTTTTGTTCCGGAAAATTTCAGTTGTTTTAATATATCTTCATAACCCGGAGATTCATTTTCAATAAAAGAAATAGTCCGGGCTAATTTTTTATAATCTATGGTTTGCAAAATTTTATTTTGTGTTGCCAACAAATTTTATTTCACTAAAAATAATTGATCGCCTAAAATTAAATAATAAACTTTCAACTCAATTTTTATACAAAGAACTTTCAATTTTACAGCCAACCATACTCATAAATTAGTATCAGCCAAAATAAGATGAGCCGCCACCGCTTCCCCCTACTTTTAGTTTTTCATTTATCCGCGCGGTTGTACATTTGCTGTCCGCAAAAAAAGAATGACCAATTTTATTCCCATATTCCCATTGTCAATTGTGGTATTTCCCGGCGAAGACCTGAACCTCCACATTTTTGAACCGAGGTATAAACAATTAATCAATGAATGTGTTGCCAAAAAAAAACATTTTGGAATGCCTGTGGTAATAAATAATAAAGTGAATGAATTTGGAACGCTGTTGGAGATTATCGAAATTTCAAAAACATATAACACCGGTGAAATGGACATTAAAACCCGCGGCCAGAAAGTGTTCAGGGTTCTGGAGTTTATTAAAGAAATTCCTGACAAGCTGTATGGCGGCGCCATAGTAAATTATCTTTCTAATTCCCATCATGGGCGAAAAGAAATGATGAAAAATATAATTGCTTCTATAAAAGAATTGCATAGGCTGCTGAATGTATCAAAACCCTTTCCTAAAGAAGAGGGGCAACTCAATAGTTATGATGTAGCGCATCATGCGGGGCTGAACCTGCAGGAAGAATATGAATTTCTCTCGCTGCCGCACGAACTGCAGCGGCAGGAATACCTGAAACGCCATTTGGCAAAAGTGCTGCCGGTAGTAGCTGAAATGGAGCAATTAAAAGAAAAGATAAAACTGAACGGGCATTTTAAGCATATCAGTGGTTTTAATATATCATAATCCGTAATTTCGTGTACGCATTACCGTTAGTATCAACCTAAATAATTGTCTGTGGCTACCACGCTCTGCTTCGATTTTGGAAATACGCGTTTAAAATGCGGCGTCTTTACCGGTGCGGTGATGACACAGGTCTTTGCATTATACGACGATAATGATGCCACTATTGAAGATTTACTGATCCGATATGCACCCGATAAAACGATTTTATCTTCGGTAATAAATCACAATCCCAACATAGAAAAAATTTTATCGGAAAAAAGCTCCTTTCACCAATTGAATGCAAAAAGCATTTTACCTTTTTCAACACCGGTAGGTAAACCTGAAACCATTGGCGCAGACAGGCTGGCATTATCTGCTGCGGCTATGCATTTTTACGAAGGAAAAAATAATTTGGTTATCGGGTTGGGTTCGTGCATTACCTTCAATTTTATTAATAAATACAAAGACTTTCTTGGAGGCAGCATATCTCCGGGGATGGAAATGCGGTTCAAAGCAATGAATACTTTTACTGCAAAGTTACCATTGATAAAGCCTGCTTCTGATAGCGCTTTGTGGAATTTTCCATTAATTGGTTATGACACCCGCACCAATATTGTAAGCGGCGTAGTGCTGGGCATGGCAACGGAGATAGATGGCATCATCAATTTGTATAAAGAAAAATATGATAACCTCAATGTTCTTTTAACCGGTGGTGATGCTGTTTATTTTATCCCGTTCATAAAGAACACTATTATTACCGATCCTGATTTAATATTTAAAGGGCTGTTTGCCATCAGCGAGGTAAACAATAAATAAAACAGCCGGCAAGCTGATGAGAAATACTATTAATTTTGTTGAATGCATGTAATGGCTGATAATAAAAATTTATTCAGAATACTGATCATTGCTGCATTCATCCCATTCGCATCCTGCGAAAATTCGTTGAAAGATATAAACGACCTTACTCAAAAAAAGATTGGTGTTGAAGAAGCAAAACAGGTGGAAATTATTTATAGCCTTGGCGCGAAAACTAAGGCAAGAATTACCGCGCCCTATATGTTGCGCCATGAAGTAGATACTCCTTATGTTGAATTTCCGAAAACCATACATGCAGATTTTTTCAATGACAGCCTTCGCATAGAAAGCAGGATGGATGCGCATTACGGAAGATATATGGAAACGGAGAGTAAAGTTTTTTTAAAAGACAGTGTAGTCGTTTTTAATGTAAAAGGAGATACATTGTATTGCAATGAACTTTATTGGGATCGCGCACGTGTGGGCAGGGAATTTTATACCGATAAGCCCGTACGAATCCGCACGCCGACAGAAATAATTGATGGTGATGGGCTGGATGCTCCTGAAGATTTTAAAAGCTGGCATATTATCAATGGCAGGGGAACGGTGAGAGTAAGCTCAGAAGAATTTCCGCAATAACTCAAATTTTTATTGTTACCACATTACATATTGGCTTATTAATTGTAATGAGTGAATACATAATACCTTTGCAACGAAATATTCAAAACTTAAATAAAAAATTATGATCAGACATGCTACTGCCGTATGGCAGGGAAACGGAAAACAAGGAAAAGGAACATTGAGTACACAAAGCCTTGTACTTCGTAAATCACAATATTCCTACCACTCAAGATTTGAAGAAGGGCCGGGCACCAATCCTGAAGAACTTGTAGCCGCCGCTCATGCAGGTTGCTTCAGCATGAAACTTGCTTTTGTTTTGCAGGAAGCAGGTTTTGTTGCCGATGAAATAGAAACGAAATGTGATGTTACCCTGGAAAACGGAGCCATTACCAAATCGCATCTTACGGTAAAAGCAAAGATTCCCGGTATCAGCAAAGAAAAATTTGAAGAGAGCGCAAAGAATGCAAAGGACAATTGCCCTGTTTCAAAATCAATCAATTCAAGCATTACGCTGGATGCTTCGCTGAGCTAAAGAGGTAATCAAAAATTTTCGGAAGGTATTGCCTATGATGAGCAATACCTTTTTTATCTGCGTATGCCCGGATTTTTTTTAAAAAAATTAATTAAACGTTTGTTTAACATTAAACAATCGTTTAACTTTGCCCTCTTTTTAAAAAAATGGACAAGCAAGACCTGATATTAAATGCAGCGATGGACCTCTTCAGCTAGAAGGGTTTTGAAGGCACTTCAGTCCGTGAAATCGCCGCACGTGCCGAAGTGAACCCTGCGATGATCAGTTACTACTTTGAATCAAAAGAGAAAATGCTGGAGAAACTGGTAGAGCGCAGGGCCGGCTATCTCCGGGGCATTTTTGAAGGGCTGGTAAAAAACACTTTGCTTACTCAGACAGAAAAACTAAATGTAGTGATTGAGAGTTATGTGGATCGCATGTTCAGTAGCCCGCGTTTTTTGCACATCCTGCACCGGGAGCTTACTTTAGAAAAAAGAGAAAAACTAAAAGGCGCCATCAGTGATGTTTTATTGAAGAATTTTCATGCAGCAAAATCAATCATAGAGGATGGTGCAGCATCCGGCGAGTTTAACAAAGTGGATGCAGAACTTACCGTGATGACCATCATCGGAACCATCAACCAAATGTTCGCTTCAGAAATTATGTGCAGGAAAATTTTGAAAAAAGGAAAAGATTTTAATCCATATAAAAGTATCATGCTCAAAGAACGGCTCAAAGATCATCTGAAACAGATGATTGATACTTACCTCGTGAAAAAACCGGCAAAGAAAAAATAAGCAGAAAAAATCAACATTCGTGAAACAGTTAAAAAGAATTTTAACCATCATCATTTTTACAGGAATACTTTTTATTCCGGTAATAATGCATGCACAGGATACTACTATTGTAAAGCAACTTTCGCTTCATGAAGCAATAGACCTCAGTATAAAAAACAGCAAGCAACTACGGGCATCACAGGCAAGAATAGAAGAAGCAGAAGGAGTATTGCGCGAAGCAAAAGATAATAAGCTGCCGGCAGCAAGTGTAAGCGGAACTTATATGCGCCTTGCAAAGCCTGATATTTCTATAAAAACAAATGCGTTGAAATTCGGAGGACCAGATACTTCCGGAGGCGGTGGCAGCGCACCTTCCATCAACCAGGCAATGTTTGGATCATTAAATGTTTCGATGCCCATTTTTGCAGGCGGTAAAATCCGCTATGGCATTGAATCTGCACAATACCTGTCACAGGCAACAAAATTAGATGCAGATAATGACAAGGAAGCTGTAATAGTAAATACGATGAATGCTTATATCAATTTATATAAAGCAAGTGTAACACTCAATGTGGTTAAAGCAAATCTTGAGCAATCCATGCAACGTGATTCCGTTTTGTCGAGGCTTGAACAAAATGGTTTGCTGGCAAGAAATGATTTATTGAAAGCAAAGTTGCAAACTTCCAACATTGAACTTTCTGTTTTGGATGCAGAAAACAATGTAAAGATTGCTACGGTAAATATGAATCTGATGCTCGGTTTACCGGAACATACAAAACTTATTACCGATTCTTCCGGCTTTGATGAGCAAATGGACATAAAGACACTGAATGATTATGAACAACTCGCCCTGCAAAACAGGAAAGATATACAGGCACTTTCATTTCGCCACAAAGCAGCAACGGCGGGCATTGCAGCAGCGAAGGGAGATTTATATCCGTCATTAGCACTTACGGGCGGATACATTGCAGCGGATGTTCCTCATTTTATCAGCATTACTAATGCAGCTACATTGGGTGTGGGTATCAAGTATAATATTGCTTCTCTGTGGAAAACAAAAAGCAAGATAATACAGGCACAGGCGCGTGAAAAAGAAATTGAAGCCAATGAAGCTTTACTGGATGATGGCGTTCGGCTCAGCATTAATCAGCATTATGAAAACTATTTATTGAGCAATAAAAAAATAGCGGTGTACGAACAGGCAGTAGCGCAGGCAACAGAAAATTACCGTATCACAAAAAATAAATACGATAACAATCTTGTAAACACTACCGACCTGCTCGATGCAAATGTATCGCTGCTCCAGGCACAAATCAATCTTGCAGTAGCAAAAGCAGATGTATTGCTTGCTTATGAACAATTACTGCAAAGCGCTGGACTAATAACAACTAATTAAAAATAGTAACGCGTATAAATCAATTTTATGGAATCGAAAGAACAAGAACAAGAAACCACTCAACCTAACGGTAAGGCACAACCGAAAAAGAAAAGCAAGGTTTTCCTTATCATTTTAATAGCCATGCTCATTTTTGGCGGATGGTTTGGCATTTCAAAATATACCTACGCACTTCATCATGAAGGAACGGATGATGCACAGGTGCAGGCAGACATCAGCCCGGTGATACCGCGTGTTTCCGGCTATATTACCGATGTGCGTGTAAAAGATAATCAACTCGTGCGCAAAGGAGATACTTTAATCGTATTGGACGATCGCGATCTGAAATTGAAAGTGGACCAGGCAGCAGCGGCGTTGTTAACTGCACAAAATAATGTGAAAGCAGCCATCGCTGCAGCAAATGCTGCACATTCAGGGATTGCATCCTCCAAAGACAATGTGAATACCATAGATGCACAAATAGCCACCGCACAGGTAAACGTAACAAGAACCACGCAGGATTATACCCGGTATGCTAATCTTATCCAGGATCATTCCATCACCCAGCAACAATATGAACAGGCGCTTGCTGCAAAAGAAACTGCGGAAAAACAATTGCAGGTTTTGGAACAACAGAAAAAGCAGGCGGCTACTCAAACCAATGTTGTATCGTCGCAAAGCAATGCAACAGCACAGCAGATTGGAATAACGGAAGCAATCGTAAAACAAAAAGAAGTGGACCTCGAAGATGCAAAGTTGAATTTATCATATACGGTTATTACCGCTCCGGAAGAAGGAAGAGTATCCAGAGTAAACCTGCAGGAAGGACAATATGTACAGGCAGGCCAGTCGCTCTTTAGCATTGTTCATAACAACAGCGTATGGGTTGTTGCCAATTTTAAAGAAACACAACTTGGAAAAATGAGAGTGGGGCAGGAAGTAATTATTCATGCAGATGCATTTCCCGATCACGATTTTCATGGAGTGGTTTCCTCGTTCTCGCCCGCTACGGGCGCAGAGTTCGCGCTATTACCTCCCGATAATGCCAGCGGAAATTTTGTAAAAGTGGTACAGCGCGTGCCGGTGAAGATTGAATTTGCCAATAACAATGATACTTTATTAAACAGGTTGAAAGCAGGAATGAATGTAGTAGTGGATGTACGTCTTAATTAGTGGCCGGTACCGCGAAGCGGTCAGACCACTAACAACAGCTATAAAGCTGTAATAAAAAAATATGCAATGATACCTCAACAAAATTCTTTAGTTGAATATGGAGCAAGAAGGGCAATTGTTACCATCACTGCTGTTCTTGCTGCACTGTTGGAAATAGTGGATACCACTATTGTAAATGTTGCATTAACCGATATGAAAGGCAATCTCGGCACTACGCTTACTGAGATTGGGTGGGTAGTAACGGCGTATGCAATCGGCAATGTAATCATTGTGCCAATGACGAGCTGGTTGTCGCAACAGTTTGGACGGCGCAATTATTTTGCGGCTTCAATAATGGTGTTCACCATGTTTTCTTTCTTTTGTGGCCATGCCACAGGCATTTGGGAGTTAGTGATTTTCCGGTTTCTTCAGGGCATTGGTGGTGGCGCATTACTCGTTACTTCACAAACGATCATTACCGAAAGTTACCCGATTGAAAAACGAGGAATGGCACAAGCTATTTATGGACTTGGCGTTATTATTGGCCCCACACTTGGCCCTCCGCTTGGAGGATACATTATTGATCATTCAAGCTGGCCTTATATTTTTTATATCAATATTCCCATCGGTATTGCAGCTACATTGATGACACTACAATTTGTAAGGAGCCCTAAATATTCAGAAAAAACGTCAAGAAGCAATATAGACTTTCTCGGGATAGCATTACTTGCTATTGCGGTAGGTTCTTTGCAATACGTATTGGAAAAAGGACATGATGATGATTGGTTCAACAGCAGCGTTATTATCATTCTTACCATTCTTTCTATCCTTGGCTTTTACTTTTTTATATGGAGAGAACTCACTTATAAAAATCCTATTGTTGAATTGCGCGTGTTGAAAAATGGTAACCTGCGTGTAGGAACCATTATGTCATTCCTGTTAGGATTCGGATTATACGGTTCCACATTTATCATTCCGTTATACACGCAATCCATACTCGGATGGACCGCAGAGCAATCCGGAATGTTATTCATTCCTTCCGGTATTGCCACGGCAATCATGATGCCGATGATTGGTCAATCATTACAGCGTGGCGTAAAGCATCAATACCTGGTAGCGGCGGGATTGATTACATTTTTTATTTATAGTTTATGGGCTTATAAAATTTTAACGCCCGATACCGGCGCAGATACTTTTTGGTGGCTGCTCATTGTAAGAGGTGTTGGACTTGGAATGTTGTTTATTCCCATTACTACGCTGGCATTATCCACCTTGCATGGGCTGCAAATAGGCCAGGGTGCTGCGTTTACAGGTATGATGCGGCAATTGGGAGGTTCATTTGGCGTAGCCATCATTACCACTTTTGTGTCCAGTCAAAATATGGTGCACCGAACCGATATCATGACTCATTTGAACGTAAATGATCCGGCAGTGCAGCAAAGAGTAACGATGATGCAACATGCATTTATGGCAAAAGGAAAAACAGCAGACCTCGCTTTGAAGAGCGCATACCAGGCGCTTGATTATTCTGTTACCAAGCAGGCCACGGTGCTCTCTTATATGGATGTTTTTCTTTATTTGGGAACCATGTTCCTGATATGTGTTCCTTTTATGTTATTGGTAAAAGGAAACAAACAGCAAAAATTAGATATGTCTGCGGCACATTAGCGTGCGTTTAATTTTTCAATTGATACAGGCATCATAGTTACTATCACGTAAAAAACGAAAGGGCATCGTGCATTTACGCGTGGATAACTTATGTTGAAAAAAAAGTTAAATCATTCACTGGTAAAGCAAAATAATTTTGTTTCACCTCCCGTTTGAAATAATATTGCAGTAAGCTTTCCATACAATGAAGACCCGTACTTTCATATCATCTGTATCTGTATGTGCATTACTTTTTTTGCCTTTTACTCCTTCCAGGAAAATCAGCAGCGCAGCGTTTTTAAAACGTGTTGATGCAGATAAAAGTGCCGCAAAGAATTTTACAGATAATCCATACTATATCATCATTTCAAAAAAAGATTATGAGCTGAAAGTATATGACGACCAGGGTTGGTATGCCACTTATCCCTGCGTATTCGGCAGTGACGATCTGCGTGATAAATATATGGAAGGGGATAAAAGAACGCCGGATGGAAAATTTAAAATCATCCTGAAAAAAAGCAATGCGCAATGGAGTTATGAAATGCTGCTGGATTACCCCAACGAGCAAAGTGAAGAAAAATTCAGGGAACGAAAAGCAGAAGGAATTATTCCGAGAAGCGCGAAGATTGGCGGTGGCATTGCCATTCACGGCACGCGCCCGCAGGAAGAATGGACGGTGGATTATTATCAAAACTGGACGGATGGATGCATCTCACTAAAATATTCCGAAGCAAGAGATTTGTACAGTTATATACCCGTTGGCACTCCGGTAACCATCCAGGAATAATTTCGTTTGTGCGTTACCGTTAGTGATCTCGTCTAAAAATCAAACACCCATCGCCATAACTTAAAAAACGAAAATGATGCTGCAATGCATAATCATACATCTTTCGCCAATCGTTTCCTGCAATGGCTGCAACTAATAATAATAATGTTGATTTCGGCTGGTGAAAGTTGGTGATGATACCATCTATAATTTTAAATTCATAACCCGGTGCAATAATTATCTGCGTTCTTAAAAAAAGTTTGTTCAATTGCTTATCTTCCAAAAATTGTAACAAACATTGCAAAGATTGTTTTGCAGTAATGGAAGCGTTCGCAATCCCTTT
>Ga0209178_1000438_pt1 | contig 12245 bp, 8 predicted proteins | sample GAAS200_FD_187521 | JGI IMG/M metagenome (GOLD analysis project Ga0209178, IMG submission 187521) | Agricultural soil microbial communities from Georgia to study Nitrogen management - GA AS200 (SPAdes) (version 2) | ecosystem: Environmental > Terrestrial > Soil > Agricultural land | place: USA... | reverse complement strand
TTCCATGTCGCCGCAATAAAAGGATCCCTGTCGTGGTTTCCGGATTCGATCCGGTTGGTTGTCTGCGGACGTCGCCGCCGTCATCCTCGCCTCGGAAGCTCCTTATCAAAGTGGGTACAGAAGGCGCTTAGTGCCCGGACCTTGCTCCACATGTCAAGGTCCGCGTGTCCGTTACCCCCACCTTCAGGAGTGGCGTCGCCGAGAAACTTCTTCAACAGTCTCATCACATAAGCTCGTTCCTGATCAGAGTAATCAGACATGGCATCCAGATGTTTCAGGAGGAACGTCTCGCGGTCAATCTCCGGGCCGGCGCGGAGATCTCGCACAATGGAACACGCCGATACGCCGGCCTGCCAGCGCCTGAAATTTTCAATGTGCTCATCCACAATCGCCTCGGCGCGCGGAATCTCCTGCTCGCGAGCCTTCAGGTCGTGCAAAACCATCTCTTTGAGATCGTCGATGTTGTAGAGGGACAGGTTCTTCAGGCCGGCGACGTCGGGCGCCACGTTGCGTGGGACGCCCAGATCAATCAACATCAGGGGCCGGTTCTTCCTCCTGGCCATGGCCTGTTGCAGGACCTCCAGGGTCAGCACGGGCGCAGAGCTGGCTACCGATGCGACAACCAGGTCCGGCCAGGACAGATTCTCCTGGAGCTCCTCCCAGGGCGCCACCTCGCCTCCATAGCGCGCCACCAGGAGCTCGGCGCGTTCGGCCCCGCGGTTCAGAATTCTGATCTGTTGCATTCCCTGGTCGCACAGGTGCCCAAGGACCTTTTCGCTGGTTGTTCCAGCGCCCAGAACCATCACCCGCCGGTCCTTGAGCGATGGCAGGGCTTTCTCCGCAAGCTTCACGCCGGCATGTGCAACCGACATGGGACTCACCCCAATCCCCGTATCGGTGCGAACGCGCCTGCCCACTTCGATGGCGGACTGAAACAGGCGGTTCAGAACGCGGCCCGTGACGCCCAGCCCGTGGGCGTTCGCGTAAGCCGAGCGCACCTGGCCCAGGATTTCAGACTCCCCCAGCATCATCGAGTCCAGGCCTGAAGCAACGCGATAGATGTGCCGCACGGCAGCCCGGTCGGTGTGACGGTAAAGCGCCCCGCCCAGCTCATCCGGCGGCAGCATGCGGTAGGACGCCAGGAAGCCTTCCAATGTTCCGCTTCCGGTCCACCGGCTGGGAACGCCATACACTTCCGTGCGATTGCAGGTGGAAAGCACCAGGATCTCGTTCAGTAAGCCTCGCGACAGAATTTCCGATGAGATGTCGCACGCCTGTTCTTTGTTGAAAGACATGCGCTCGCGCAGTTGGACGCTTGCTGTTTTGTGATTGAGTCCGACGACCACAATTTCCATCGCAGAATTGCCCTCCCGGTTTCTGGACCCTGAATATTCACCTGGTCCGAAAGGGTCCTCGGTAAGCCTTCGTTGTGGAATGCCGCGCAGAGTTCGGCGGGAACGGTCAGGCACGACTTGCCTCTGACGACCGGTCCGCCCAGCCAGTTTCTAAGCCGCGATGCAGAGTTGGTTTCCGTTCAGGCACTGCGCCACCTGCGTGGCAGCGTAGGTGATGATCACGTCGGCGCCGGCCCGTTTCATGCAGGCCAAAGCCTCGAACATGATCCTGTTCCGGTCCAGCCGCCCCAGCCGCGCGGCGGCGTCGATCATGGCGCACTCGCCGCTCACGTTGTAGACGGCCAGCGGCATCTGGAACTGCTGCTTGGCGCGATAAACGATGTCGAGGTAAAAGAGCGCCGGCTTCACCATAATGATGTCCGCGCCTTCCTCGATATCCAGGGCGATTTCCCGCAGGGCTTCGTTCGAGTTGAAGACGGGCATCTGGTGCGTCTTCTTGTCGCCTTTGGCCAGCGCGGATTGTGTCCCCTCTTTGAAGAACGGGTCATAGAGCTTGGACGCAAACTTTGCCGAATAGGCCATGATGGGCAGATTCTCGAATCCGTTGGCATCGAGGGCCTGGCGCATGGCGCCGATCTGGCCATCGAGCATGGCAGCTGGCGCAACCATGTCTGAGCCCGCCTCGGCATGCGAAACGGCCGTCTTGGCCAGCACTTCCAGCGACTTATCGTTCACGAGGTAGCCGTTCTCAAGAATTCCGCAGTGGCTGTGCGGCGTGTATTCGCACAGGCATACGTCGGTCGTCACCAGGACGCCCGGAACGCTGCGCTTGACGGCCCTGACAGCTTCCTGGACGATACCGTGGGGAGAGTACGCCCCGGTCGCATTCAGGTCCTTATCGGCAGCGTCGGGAACGCCGAAAAGCAGAATGGCGGGCACCCCCAGGGCCTGCGCCTTCTTCGCTTCCTCCACCAGACAATCAATGGACAGATGATAGTTCCCCGGTAGCGAACTGATCTCCCGCTTGATTCCGCGGCCTGGCACTACGAAGTACGGCTGGAGCAGATCATCGACCGCCAGTGTTGTTTCACGAACGAGCCGCCTGAACGTTGCGTTCTGCCGCAGCCTCCTCATTCTGGTTGCTGGAAATGCCATACACGCCTCCTGTTGAGTTGTGCGTCTTCTGTGTAGGTCTTAGAGAATAGAAAGGCAGAATTTTTCCACTCGCTGTGGGCATTGGAACTTGACGAGTCACCCGAATCATTCCAGACTGGGACCACATCTGAGTGCCGGACTGCGCCCAGAGACGGTCCTCGGCGTGCTGCAGAAACCGAAGAAAAGTCTTTACCACCTCGCTTTCATTGATGGTTCCGACGCGGGGGCTGATCAGCAGGCGCAGATGGGGTATTCCGTTTTGGCTTTCGCCCTCAACTAACTGGTAGTCCGTGCTCTTCCCGCCAAAAGCTTCGGGCAGTTTGCTTTCGATGATCCAGACGAAATCCGTGTTGACGAACGTCACTCCCTCTCCCGTAAGCTTTTCATAGCTTCGAATGTTCGACAGGTGAGTCCTGAACCCGAGCTGGCCGAATCCACAGGCGCACGGCCCGGTGTCAACGTCTCCGTAGTCTCCCATATCCACGTTCAGCAGCATCTTCGGCGACTCATAGAGGAGGTTGGTGAAGAGATACGAGTCCACCGTCGAGTCCGAGTACGGAACGCGGCACTGGTGAGGAATGATGGCCGTGGTGTCTTCGTAGAGATGGCAGTGGTCGCTTGCCTGATACGATTCGTTGCATCCCGCGGCAATCACGCCGGCTTCTGAAATTCCGTAAACCGGCACCGCATGCGCCCCCATGGCCTCGATTTCCTTCTTCTTGTGCGGGGTAAGAGGTTCGCCAGTGACGAGGAACCTGGCGCCCTTGAGGTTCAAGTTCAAGTCGGAGGCTGCCATGCAAATCCGCGCCGCCGAGGCCGCAAAGGTATAGACGACGCAGCGTGGATGTTCATCCAGCATCCGTGACGCCCATCTGGCCACCGTCTCCGCATGATTGAGGTCAACATAGACGGCAGGAGCCAGCGGGTTTCCGTAGATGCGGCTGAGCAGGTAAATCATCTTCTTGCCCCAGTTCCGTTCCCAGCTCAGCTTTAGCTTGTCTTCATCAACCTGCGAAAACCACTTTCGGACCGGGTTACCGATGTGCGCATACCTCAGGCTGGAATTGATGCCGGGCGCGCCGGGAAAAACCGGAAACCAGTTGGCCACCGGGGCGGTCAGGCAACCATGAACGTCCAGCAAAAGCGCATCGTAAAGCGACCGCTGATGGAGGTAATCAAAGTCAATCCGGACCCGGGTCCCGGCGCTGCGGGTTGCGCCGCTCCGCACCTCGTAAGACTCGGCGAGGAACGGGTTGTCAAACATTCTTTCATTGCATTGGAACAGCACCCCGTCGCGTCGGACTGGCACTCGACCCTTGAATTCATCGACGGTGAAATAAACGCCTTCCCCTTCCAGCGTGCGAAGGGCTGCCTCGAGTCCCCCTTTGCCGACCCACGCGCAGAGATCGTCGAAAGTGATTTTCTTCGGCTCCAGCAGGTGCCGATAGGGGCTGGCGGAATACTGAAAAATCCCCTTATCAATAAAATTCAGAAAATTCTCTTCACGAGCCGCAACCCGTTTCTGAAGGGACGTTCGCGCAAGGGCGATCGCCTCCTCGGGCTCCATGCGGATCTGATGGAACTTTCTAAACCCGTCGATGAATCGAATGTACTTTCGCATTCTCACTCCGGTCACTGGGAACTTCGTACTTCCGGCCAAGGCTTGATCTCGCCATTCGAGAGAGTTCGCAAGAAGATCGACTGCCCCGGCCCCGTTGCCAGCAAATTGATTCAGTCAGATTTGAATTGGAACCAAAAAGCCTGTGAGAGGATTGATGAGAAACAATCAGCCAAAATGTCGATACAAGACGCGCCCGGCGGCGATAAAGACCGGTCGAGGCGTTTGCGCCAGGAGCCACCCGGCAGGCCGCTTCACCCGCCCCACCAGCAGGCTCTTGCGCGATGTCGACTGCGGGTATTTCCAGTAGTTCAGCGACGATCGCTTTCCGCCCAGACGATCTTTGAAGGTGATGAGTCCTTCATTCTCCCAGTTGGACCGGCCAAGATCGAGTTCGACGAACCCTTGGTCTCTGGCCTCCCGGATGATTTTCCAGAAAAGCCACGGCATACCACCCAAGTTGTTCAGGCGGGTGTCGGCGCATCCCCACTTGTAGACCATGGTTTTCTGATGCTGAAGGGTGATGATGCCTGCCGCCACCTGGTCGCCATGCAGCGCGATCCGCACCTGCATTGCCGGACCCAGGCACTCGGCCACGTTCTGGAACCACCGGAACGGCTGGGGAGGTACGCGTAGCCGCTGCCGCGACTGCACAAACAGGTTGTAGAACTGTCCCAGCATCGGGCGAGACCGGCCTTCCACGTACTTCAGCCCTTCCTTGTCAGCCCGCTTGATCTTTCGTTGAACGCAGTCTTTGTGAAAGCCTGAGTAGATGGCCTTCTCATCCCGCGCCAGATCGATCGCGTGAAAGCAGTAGTTCTCGTCCGGCTCCCTTCCGGAATCGAGACCCGGAAAATCCCGGCGGGGGCGAAATTCGATCTGGCTGAATTTGCCATCCTTCTGCTCTCTCGACAGCTCATCCAGCAGAACGGGGGCCGTGCCGTCCTCGTCCAACAAAACATCGCAATGCTCGGAGAATGGAAGCGAAACCAGCCGTTTGCCCGTCAGCCAGCTTGTCACGGCGCAGAACGCCAGGCCGTTCCTCAATTCCTCGTGTGGGGCCGAGGTGGTGTAGACCACCGGCGTGTAACCGTATGTCCGCCGCAAGGCCTCCAGCCATTCCGATCGATGGAAAATCGAGGAATACGGATGCCTCTCGACAAAGGTTTCCCATCGCGGATCGGCAAGAGGATTGATTTGATGGATCATTGCGGACGGATCAAGGCGCTAGCCGCTGAGCCTTCGAGAAATTACGGCGCGATACGGAGCGCAGAGATCCAATTTGTATGAAAAAAATCCGTCAAGTGATTGGGCTGCTTTCAAACCGCTGATCAGAGCAGGCAAATGGCCGGAGGAACCGGAATCTGGCCTGAAGCCGATCGAGTCCGATGGATAACGAGCCCTCGCTTCCAAAACGGAACTCGATCGGCAATCGTTTGATTCCCCGGAGACGCATCGGCTTCAGGCGAATCTGTTCTCTTGCACTCTAGTGAGCGACCGCCCCAAGATCGACGGGCGCAGCGGGTGCAGGAGAGCTCGAATAGCAACTGTCGGCATCGAAATTCAGGATCCCGCTACTATTCTTCGACGCATTGTTGTAACAGAGCTTTGCCGGGATATCGTAGGAGTGTGCTCCCGGTCCGTTGCCTCCAGAGACATCTGGCCCGATGGCAGGCCAGGGGGGATTGCCCCATGGGGTACCCCACCAGGCGGGCTTCCCCGATAAGTAAAGGGAAGGAGGCAGATTTTGGCTCGAAGGCACAGCGTTCGCAAATTGAGACAGGCTGCTCGGAACCTCACTCGAAACCCAGCGGGTGGTATTCGTTGCGACGTCGTAGTTCCCCCAGCGCAGGAGGGTGGTTAAAACTAAAGGATCACTTGGAAGGCTGGCTGACGTTCCATCATTGCCGGACCATCCCAACACATAAATGCTTTGATTGGGATTTGAGCCCGCAGGCGCGAGGTCCTGATAGTTTGTGTGGGTCCCCGGAGTCCCGAGGACATTCCCGATGATATTGAAATAGCGGCTGAACGATTCGATGCCGATCACTTTCATATTATTGTTTGCGCCGCTTTGCCAGCCGAGAATGCGATTCCGGAACAGGGTGAGGAAATCCCGCGTGCCGTGAATGGCGTCAGATCTGACCCCATCAATCTCATTACCCTCAAGCAGCGTCATATTCTCGCCTGCACCGTGAGGCTGATAGGCATCCATCATCCAACCCGGAGATACCGGATAGTAGTCATCGATCGTGTAATTGTACGCGTAAACGTCTCCTGCGTCCGGTCCGGCGGGAAGAATCGGGCTCGCTATGTGCTGCAGAATGTTGTTTTCGATCAAACAGTCGGAAGACTGGTACGCCTCGACGCCGTAGCTCTCGGTCGATCCGTTCTTCGTGCCATAGAAATAGCTGTCTTGGACGGTAATGTGCGTCGCGATGTACATCCAGACGTGGTTACGGTTGGGAGTTATCGATCGTACGTTTCTTACCCAGGAATTAGACGCGTTGTTGAATCCGATCCCGGTAGCATCGTTGCTGTTCGTATGATCGAGCGACATGTCCTCGACGCTGTCTCCCGATGCAATCTGGCTCGCCCACCATGCTCCGGGGCTCTGCGACGCCCGCCAGTTCGACATGTAAAGGCCAGGGGAGATGGTTACCGTATTTCCGCTGACCGCCGTAACTGTTACCAACTGCTGCTGGGAGCGATTACTGCGACCCGCGCCTCCCGGGCCTTCCGTCGAACAAAGTCCCTGGGCGGCGCAAACGAAAACGCTCCCAGGATCGGAAGAATCATCCAACTGGTCCAGAACGATGAAACTGGATCCGGGATGAAGATTGCTGGCGTTACTCAGAGTGATCTGAGTGGTTCCCGCGGAATACCCTGAAGTCCAGCTGGCGGTATTCTCAGGTCCGCCTTGCCAATTGTTGCTGCCGGCGATACAAATGTCCGCGCCAAGTCCATTACAACTCGTGTCTCCCGTGAACACAAGGAAGGTCTTGCTGGGACCAGCACCGCGAAGTGTAACGTTATCATGGCTGCCAAAATCAATACCCGAAGACAGGTTATACGTTCCGGCATTCAGATAGACCACCTGATTGCTCGGGCACGAGGCGATAGCGCTGTTGATTTGGGAAGCGCTGGCGCCGGGGCTCAGTGTGGCACAAACGGAGGTACGGTTTTGAATGCCTCCTTCGACGCCAGCGTTGCTCCAGTCGATCATTCTGTTTGGGGCGATAATTCCGCTTGCGCTTTGTGCTCGGAGATAAAAGGGAAATCCAATCACGACGACAAGAAACAAGACGGACAGTTTACGGTCCATTTTTCCTATGCCTCTTTACTGTTGATTACCGGGGGCACCTGCGTCATAAAGGTCGGTCGCAGATGTTCCCGCAGCATCAGCAGTATATGGACACGCAAGCTGCTCAATCTACTGGACAGGGGAACAGTAAAAGGTCAGGGGTAAAGCCCAGCTAGGAAGGCCGGTGTTGCTCGTCCGGTTCTTTCCAGTGGCTCCTTTCTTGAAATCCCAAAAGTTCCGTCTTTTCAGCTTCCGCCGCGCGGGGCCCCACACGCATTATCACGCGGGCGATTCTTTCCGCCGCATGGCCGTCCCAGAGCGGAGGAATTTCCCCCTGCTTACCGGGCCGTTCGAGCGCCAGGCTGATCTCTTTGGCCAGCCGGCGGGCGTCATTGCCCACCAGGATGTTGGTTCCCATTGAAACGGTAACCGGCCGGTCGGTGTTTTCTCTCACGGTGAGGCATGGCACGCCGAGGAAGGTTGTCTCTTCCTGAATGCCGCCCGAATCGGTAATCACCATCGCCGCGTGCTTCTGCAACGCGAGGAACTCGGCAAACGGCAGCGGTTCCAGAAAGCGGATGCGACCGTTCCCGTTCAGGGTGGTCGCGAGGGGCGAAGTCTTCTGGCGCGTGCAGGGATGCACCGGGAAGATAAACGTGAGTTCCCGGTTGGCTTTTTCCAGGTTCGAGATCAGTTGGGTCAGCCAGTCCAGCTCATCTTCGTCGGACGTACGGTCCAGCGCTACCAGGGCGTATTTTCTGGGCAGGTCGGCGGGCAGGCGCTCCTCTGCCTCCCGCAGCATTCTGACCAGCGTGTCGATCATCACGTTGCCGACAAAGAATACTTTTCCCGGGCTGGCGCCTTCACGGGCCAGGTTTCGGTTGCCGTCCTCAGACGGAGTGAAGAGCAGGTCGCACAACTGATCGGTAACCAGGCGGTTGATCTCTTCGGGCATCGAGCGGTCGAATGATCGCAGTCCGGCTTCCACGTGTGCAATCCTGACCATCAGTTTTGAGCAGACCAGGGCGGCTGCGACGGTCGAGTTAACGTCACCATAGACAACCACCAGGTCCGGTTTTACTTCCTTGAGCACGGGCTCAAACCGTGACATGATCTGGGCGGTTTGCTGCGCATGGCTTTCGGGGCCCGCCTGAACGTTGACGTCGGGCGCCGGCATGCCGAGTTGCCGGCAAAAGCCTGCGGACATGTTGAAGTCGTCGAGCTGTCCGGTGTGGACAACACTCTGCTCCACGCGGTACGCCTCGAGCGCCCGGATCACCGGCGCGGTCTTCATAAAATCAGGGCACGCTCCAACCACGTGACAGATGCGCATAAGGCTTCTTCTTCAATCTGGGCGTATGGCGTCCAAAAACGTACACACCCCGAGAACTACCCTGCCGATGGCGCCTGCTGGCTCTCCGGCGAATTCTTCAAAGCAAGGCTTTGATAGACCGCCCGGGTGATTCCCGCAACGTCGGTCCAGGAATGGCGCCTGTAGGCGTATTCGCGGATTTCCTGCTTTCGACTATCCAGTTGCTCGAACAGGTCGCTTTCAAAATACTTCCTGATGGCCTCAGCCAGGCTGGAAACATCGCGCGGCCTCGATAGAAAGCCGGTGCGGCCCTCGATAATGTCATCCCTCAGCGATCCCACATCGGTCGCAACCACAGGAAGTCCGAAACTGTAAGCCAGGAAAAGCACGCCGCTCTGGAAGATGTCCGAATAAGGAAGTGCCGCAACGTCCGCCGCGGTGAAATACCAGGCGACGTCCTCGTCGGGAATGAATTCGTTTCTCAGAATGAGGCTTCCGCTCTTTTCGAGCCGCCGCATCATCGTCTGGACCCGTTGCCAGTAGTCGTCGTACTGCCGGAGGCGCTGGCCAGCCACGATCAGCCGGTAGCGCGGGTCCTCCGCATGAAGCTGCTCGATTGCCGCCAGCAGGTATTCGAGCCCTTTCGAGGGCCGCATATTCCCGAAAAACAGAATCGTTCTCTCGGACGCCTGGATGCCCAGCCGGCGCTTTGCCTCATCCGCCGTCAGGCCGGCGTTCGGCACAGCGTTATTGATCCCGTAGGGGATGATCGTCACCGCCTCTGCGGCAACGCCGAACTCCTTCACCAGTTCGTCCTTCATCCGTTCGGTATGGACGAAAAGATGGTCGGCCAGCCGGTACTGCACTTTCAGCGACAGGCGATTCATCACGGAATCGCACCCGTCTCTCCGGGCCTCGTTCACGTTGTGCGCCGTCAACGCAATCTTTTTCCCCAGCATCTTGTAATAGAGCATTAAAATAGTGCGGTCCACCAACTGGATCCGGCTATTCCACAGAATGTGCAGGATTCCGGGCTTGGCCTTCCAGGCGTAGGCAATCAGCCGGATATAGTTGGCCAGCAGCCTGTTTCCCTTTTTCAGCACGCCGGTGTCTGACGGACTCCTTTTCCACAAATCCAGGAAATTCAAGCCCGGAGTATCATGCATCTCGGGACCGTCAATGCTGGGGCCGCCCACAACGTCCAGGCGCACACCCGTGGTCACCAGCGACATGGCCAGGCCGTAGCTGTAGTGCTTGTCGGTGCCGCCGGTCAGCAGGGCCACTGCAATCGGGTCCGCTGCCGGCCGGGCCGCCTCGCCGGGCGCCCGGAATTTTGGAACCTGTCGCAGCACTGAAGTTCGCAACTTAATCACCTCCCGCAGGATTTAGAAGCTTCTTCGCCGGCCATTTGGAGTGCGGCGCCCGCAGGGAGCCCCGGGGTAGCCACTCCAACGGGAGAAAGTTTCGGGGACCGGCGCGAGGGTAGCATATCCGGCAAAAGCTTCACCAATTGCTGAACGGGCTCAAAGCTGCGGAACAGTGCCACCACAGCCATGAGATAAAGGGCCGAAAACAGAAGCGAAACCGTTGTCCCCCGGGCCAGCGCGTCGCCAATGCCCTCACCCGTGCCGAAAGGATGGAAATGCCACGCCAGCCAGGCCGAGGCGCAGCCCGCCAGCACCGAAGCGGCGACGTACCGCCAGATGGTTTCCAGCACGGGCCCGATTCCAAAACCGATGGGCCGTCCAGCGTACCAGAACGAGGGAAGCATCAGAACCCAGAATGAGGCCGTCCATGCCGTAGCAATTCCAACCGGTCCCCACGGCAACGCCAGGATAAACAGGAGGGCCGTGAACCCGAACTCGATCAAGCCCCACCGAAACCAGCGGTTCGCCGTCCCGATCGACAGATGGAGCCAGCCGTGGGTGTAATAGAGCAGCATCACGCCGATGCCGGGCCCGAAGTAGATAAAGATCCGCCCCGCTTCGTCCCATCCCGGCCCCAGCACCACGCGGATCAGGTCTTTGCCCACCAGGCTGAGGTCCGCGCCCACTCCCATTCCCACAAAAGCCAGAATCGCCAGCGACCTCAGAAAATACCGCCGGTATTGCAGCGCGTCGTCTTTCAACCGGCTCAGGGCCGCGACGGCAACCACCGATAGAGGCGATACCAACTGGTTGGAGGAAAGGGCAAACAGATCATAGGCTTTCTTGTAGAAGCCCAGCGGCACCGCGCCGAAGCGCCACCCCACCAGCACATTGTCCATGTTGCGGGCGAAGTAGTTGACGGTGAAATGGCCGTAAACGTTTATCGCATAACGCACCAGCTTGGCCGTCCCGGCGACTCGACGCGGAAGCCCCGGCATCCAGGGGCAAAGGAAGAAAGCGCCAGCGGTGGTGCCGAGCGGCAGCGCCACCGTCCCAATCACCAGCGACCAGTATCCCCATCCCATCCAGGCAAGGATGATCGATACGAGAACCGAAGCGCCGCGCGCCACAATATTGAGGACGGCAATCGCCGGAAATTCCATGGCTCGCTTCAGAAGCGCCAGGTGCAGCACCGAGGCGCCGGTGATGAAAATGGTCAGTGAAATTCCAATGCTGATGGCGGTCACGCGTGGATCGCCGTAAAACCACGCCATCAGCGAGCCCGCGGCTGCAAAGGCAATGGTCAGCAGGAGGCTCACGCCGAGGTTGATCCAGAACAGGTTGCTGGCCAGCGCCCGGTTGATCTCCTCGGTCTGGACAACAGCCTCGGTAAAACCGTTCAGTCCGAAGTTCATCACCAGCAGGCTGAAGGTGGTCACCATCGCCACGACGCCGAAGTCCATGGGAGTTAGCAGACGCGCCAGCACCACCGTCGATGCCATCTGGACGCCCAGAGCCAGGCCCTGCGCGGAGACGGAGGCCCCGGCGCCACGAACTGCAAGCCGCCGCAGTTCGTCGTGGTCCCCGGCCACTGGATGGAACATTCCCTGCGCGTCAAATGGTCTCAAAAGGTCCTCGCAAAAACCTGGCCATCCTCGTCCGCAAAGCTCACCGGAACCAGCACCTGTGATTCATCGAGGGGCAGTATCACCTCCTGGTGGGCAGTGATGTCGGGCACCGCAATGATTACCAGCAGGAGGAAAATCCACATGGGATCGAGCATCCTGAACCCTGCCTCCGCAAGGCTGTAGGCTGCCGCCGCGGAAAAATACCCCAGCCTCAGGCTGCCGGCCAGCGGGTCCCGCCGGTAGACGTCAATCAGGTACCGATAGCCCATGATCAGGAGATTAATCAGCAGTATCACTCCCACCCATCCCAGGTTGAGGTAGACTTCCAGATAACCGTTGTGCGCTTCGTTGGGCTGCCAGGGAAAAATGCTCCACAGATCCTCGAGCCGGTTCCCCAGCCAGAAACTCTCAAATCCGGTGCCGACCCACGGATGGGTGTCCATGGCAGTCAGCGCTTTCCACAGGTCGGTCCTGCCAGACAGGGTGGTGTTTCGTCCAAACACCTG
>Ga0209178_1000437_pt1 | contig 12254 bp, 10 predicted proteins | sample GAAS200_FD_187521 | JGI IMG/M metagenome (GOLD analysis project Ga0209178, IMG submission 187521) | Agricultural soil microbial communities from Georgia to study Nitrogen management - GA AS200 (SPAdes) (version 2) | ecosystem: Environmental > Terrestrial > Soil > Agricultural land | place: USA... | reverse complement strand
GCCGCGCAGCTTGAACGAGAACACCGGCTGCCGGTCCTCGCGTTTCAGCATCACCCGCGCGCCGAGTCGCGCGGACAGCAATGGTGCTTCGTCCAATGCGGTTTCACGCGCGACGTCGTACACGCGCGCGGAGCGCGCGCGACGCAACAGTTCGCCGTCGAGGTGGTTGCCGTTTGACGCGACGTCGACGACCCGAGCGTTCATGCAGGCAGCGCGACCGCGAGTCGGACGTCGTCGCGGCTGCCGACCAGCGACAGGCTGTTGGCGTCCAGCACGTCCACCAGCTTGCGCAACTGGCGCAGGATCTGTTCCAGCATGTTCGTATCGCCGTGCATCACCAGCGTGATCTGCGATACCTCGGGATCGTGGGTGGCCGCCACCGTCAGCGTGTCGATGTTGCAATGGCGCGCGGCGAACAGGCCGGCCACGCGCACCAGCGCGCCGGATTCGTTCTGCAGCAGGATCGACAGCGTGTGTTTCATGGCAGCGCTCCGTTTGTCATTCCGGCATGTGCCGGAAACCAATGCATGTGCGAAAACCTCTGTGACCTCGGCCTTCGCCGGGGTGACGCTTCTAAAACATGTCGGTGGTCTCTTCTTCCGCGCGCGCCGGTGCTGCGCGCGAAGCGATGAACTTCCCGGTGATCATCTGCGCATAGGTCGCGCCCGGCCCCACCATTGGATACACGCCGGCGTCGGGATCGATCACCACCTCGAGGAACGCAGGCCCCTCCTGGGCAAGGAACTCGGCGATCGCGCTTTCGAGTTCTTCCTTGCGTTCCAGCCGCCGCGCCCAACCGAAACCGTCGGCCTCGGCGGCCTTGATGAAATCCTTGCGGTGGAGGCTTTTGTCGGTGGCCGCGAAACGATGGCCGAAGTAAAGCTTCTGCCATTGCCGTACCATGCCGTCCCCCTGGTTGTTCAGCACCACGACTTTCAGCGGCAGGCCGTAGGTGGTGACGGTTTCCAGCTCGCCGAGGTTCATGCGGATGCTGCCGTCGCCATCGATGTCGATCACCAGCGCGTCGGGCCGAGCGAACTGTGCACCGATCGCGGCGGGCAGGCCGAAGCCCATCGTGCCCATCGAACCCGACGTGAGCCAGTGACGCGGTTCCGCGAAGTCGAAATACTGCGCCGCCCACATCTGGTGCTGGCCGACCCCGGTGCTGACGACGGCGCGGCCCCGCGCGTGGCGGTTGATCGCATCGATCACCGCCTGCGGCTGAATCCAGTTGCTGGCGCGGTCGTAGTCCAGCGCGTGACCGCGCTTCAGTTGTGCGAGGTGCGCATGCCAGTCGTCCAGCTGCAGCGCCACGCCATGTGTCTTGCCGTACCGCGTCAGGCGATCCAGTGCCAGCGCGAGTGGACCGACGTGTTGCCAGTCGACCTGTTTCACCTTGCCGACTTCGGCAGGATCGATATCGATCTGCGCGATGAACTTTGCGTGCGGCGCGAATTTTTCCGGCACGCCCGCCACGCGATCGTCGAAGCGCGCGCCGAGCGCGAGCAGGCAGTCGCAATCTTCCACCGCGTAATTCGCGTAGGCGGTGCCGTGCATGCCGAGCATGTGCAGCGCCAGCGGATGGCGTGTGTCGAAGGCGCCGAGCCCCATCAGCGTGGTCGTCACCGGAACGCCGAAGGCATCGACGAATGCGCGCAGCGCGGATGCGGCGTCACCCTTGATCACGCCACCACCGGCGTACACCAGCGGCCGCTTCGCCTGCGCGAGTGCGGCGAAGAATCGTGCGCAGGCATCGTCATCGAGACGTGCATGTTCGATTTGCCGCAGGCGCGCGCGATAACCGGGAATCGGCAAGCGGCACGTGCCGTCGAAACGCAACTTTGCGTTCTGCACGTTTTTCGGAATGTCCACCACCACCGGGCCAGGACGGCCGCTGCGTGCGATCTCGAATGCGGTGCGCAGCGTGGCCTCCAGGCGTTCCGCCTCGGTGACCAGGAACACATGCTTGGCGCATGCACCCATGATGTTGCTGACCGGCGCTTCCTGGAACGCGTCGCTGCCCAGCGACGACGTCGGCACTTGTCCGCAGATCGCGACCATCGGCACCGAATCGGCCATTGCGTCGCGGATCGGCGTCACGAGGTTCGTCGCACCGGGACCGGAGGTGACGATCGCGACACCGACCTTGCCCGAGGCGCGCGCGTAACCCGAGGCCATGAAACCCGCGCCCTGCTCGTTGGCGGGCACCACCAGCGGCAGGGATTCGCGTCCATCGTCGCGTGGATGTTCGGCGTTGTAACGGAACACCGCGTCGTACACCGGCAGGATCGCGCCGCCGGAATAGCCGAACAGCACATCGCAGCCTTCGTCGGCCAATACCTGCACGACCACCTCCGCGCCGCTCACCGGCTGGTCGGCGAGCGGGTGGCGGTCGGGTATCGGGGCAAGATCCTGTGCGGTGGGCAGCGGCATGTTCAAGGTGCAGTCCTTTCGCGGGTCAGTTGCGGATCAGTTCGTCGTCGCCGGGTGCGTAACGCGGCACGCCGTAGGCCGTCGCCACGCGCAGGTCGTGCGCCAGCGTGGAGAACCGTTCCCACGGAATGCCGTTGACGTCGGTGTCGCGCGTGACGTCATGCGTCTCGTCGTCCAGGAAACCCATGCGACACAACTTGCCCGCCTGCTCGGGTTCGCGGCAGATCGAGAAATTCAGCAGTTCCGTGCGCCACAGCGCATACGCGCCGTCGACGACCACCTGCGGCGGTTGTCCGAGGCGTGCGCTGTAGTCCTTGATGGACGCGTCGAGATCGGCGACGGCCAGGGCGATATGGAAGCGTTTCATGACGGACCTCTTGCTGGTTTGCGGCCGGCGGTCAGCCGGCCTTCTTCAGGGGTGTGACCGTGTCGGTTGCCACGGCGGATTTCGTCTCGGCCGGTTGCAGCCAGGGCATGCGCGCGCGCAGTTTCTTGCCGACCTGTTCGACCGGATGGTCGAGGTCGGCTTGGCGGAAGCGCTTGTAGTTGGGCAGGCCCGCCGCGTATTCGGCGGTCCAGTTGCGCGCGAAGGTGCCGTCCTGGATTTCGTGCAGCACGTCTTTCATTCGCGCCTTCACGCCCGCGTCGACCACGCGCGAGCCGCTGACGAAATCGCCGTACTGCGCGGTTTCGGACACGAACTCCAGCATCTTCGTGATGCCGCCTTCGTAGAACAGATCCACGATCAGCTTCAGCTCGTGCATGACTTCGTAGTACGCGATTTCCGGTTGGTAACCCGCCTCGACCAGCGTTTCGAAACCGGCCTGCACCAATGCGCTGACGCCACCGCACAGCACGGCCTGTTCGCCGAACAGATCGGTCTCGGTTTCTTCCTTGAAGTCGGTACGGATCAGCATCGCGCGGCCGCCGCCGATGCCGTCGGCATAGGCGCGTGCGCGCGCCTCGGCATGACCGCTGGCATCCTGCTGCACGGCGAACAGACACGGCACGCCGCGACCGCGCGCATATTCGCTGCGCACCAGCGCGCCGGGTCCCTTGGGCGCGACCATGATCACGTCGATGTCGGAGCGCGGCCGGATCTGCCCGAAGTGCACGTTGAAGCCGTGCGCGAACAGCAGCGCGGCGCCGGGTTTCAGGTTCGACTCGATGGCGTCGCGATACAACGCCGGCTGCACCATGTCGGGGGTGAGCACCGCGACGAGGTCGGCATCGCGCACGGCGTTGGCGGGTTCCAGCACCGTGAAGCCTTCGGCTTCCGCACGTTGCCACGATGCGCCATTTCGGCGCAGGCCGACCACGACGTCGAGCCCCGAATCGCGGAGGTTCAGCGCGTGCGCGCGGCCCTGGCTGCCGTAACCGAGGACGGCGACGCGGGAGTGGGCGAGCGGATTGTTGGTTGGCGTGGTCATGCGGGAACTCCTTCTTCGGATGGGTGTTGGACGGATTTGGACGGATGATCGGCCGGTTGTTCCCGGTCGCCGGGTTGCGTGGTCGCGCCTTCCGATGCCGAACCGGCCAGGTACGCGTACTTCGCCAGCGCGCCGCGCGTGACTTTGGGTTCGGGCGGACGCCAGGCAGCTCGGCGGCTTTCCAGATCGGCGCTCGTCGAAAGTTCGCGCCGTGCCGCATCGATGCGGACCGGATCGCCATCGCGCAACAGCGCAATGGGTCCGCCGCGCGCCGCTTCCGGCGCGACGTGTCCGACCATGAAGCCGTGGGTCGCGCCGGAAAAACGCCCGTCGGTGATCAGCGCCACGTCGTTGCCGAGTCCGCGTCCGATCAATGCGGCGGTCACGCCCAGCATTTCGCGCATGCCGGGTCCGCCGGCCGGTCCCTCGTTGCGGATCACCACCACGTCGCCGGCCTGGATGCGGCCGTCCTGCACGGCGGCGAAGGCGTCTTCTTCACTTTCAAATACGCGCGCGCTGCCTCTGAACTGGCCACCCTGTTTGGGGATCTTCAGCACGCAACCTTCGGGCGCGAGGTTGCCGTAAAGGATCGAATAGCCGCCGCGCGGCTTCAGCGGCGATGCAACCGGATGCACCACGTCCTGCTTTTCCGCTTGCGGCGCCGCAGCGGTTTCTTCGAACAGACTTTTGCCGGTGACGGTCGACGTGTCTTCCAGCATGCCGGCCGCGATCAGTTCCTGCGCGACCCGCGCGACGCCGCCGGCACCGAACAGTTCCACCGCCGTGTAGCGGCCACCCGGCAGCAGGTCCGCGATCACCGGCGTGTCGGCCGAGGCCGGTTCGAAATCCTCCAGCGTCCAGTCGACGCCGGCTTCGCGCGCGATCGCCAGCATGTGCAGCACCGCGTTGGTGGAACCTGCGGTCGCGGCCACCATGCGCGCGGCGTTGCGGAACGCGGTGCGGCGGAGCAGGCCCGAAGGTTTGCGGTCGGCGGCAAGGCATTCCATCACCAGCTCGCCACAGCGAAACGCGGCCGCATTCTTGGCCGGGTGCGTGGCGGGAATATCGTTCAGGCCCATCGGCGACAGGCCCAGCGTGGTCAGCACCATCGCCATGGTGTTGGCCGTGAACTGGCCGCCGCAGGCGCCCGCGCCGCAGCACGCATCGCGCTCGACGCTCGCGAGTTCCGCGTCATCGATCGTGCCTGCGCCGTGCGCGCCGACCGCCTCGAACACCTGCTGGATCGTAATCGGATGATTGCGATGCGTGCCGTGCGCGATGGTGCCGCCGTACAGCGCGACGGCAGGGATGTCGAGACGCGCCATCGCCATCGCCGCGGCAGGGATGGTCTTGTCGCAGCCGCACAACACCACCATTGCGTCGATCGAATGGCTGGCGACGGCCGCCTCGATCGAATCGGCGATGATCTCGCGACTCACCAGCGAATAGCGCATGCCCGGCGTGCCCATCGCCATGCCGTCGGTCACCGCGATGGTGTTGAACTCCACTGGCGTGCCGCCCGCGGCGCGGATGCCGGCGGCGGCGTGGCGCGCGAGTTCGCGCAGGCCCATGTTGCACGGGCTGATGTCGGACCAGGTGTGCACCACTGCGACCAGCGGTTTTTTGATCGCGTCGTCGTCGAGCCCGGTCGCGCGCATCATCGCGCGCGCCGGGGCGCGGTCGGGACCGCTTTTCATGATGTCACTGCGCATGGCGGTGCCTCGCCGAATGGGTGGGGATGCGTGTTGCGCACGCGCGGAGAGTGCGGGTCAGCCGCATGCGCGCATCCCCGTAAAGAAGGCGTCGCTGGCGACGGCGTGATGGTCCAGTGCGGCCAGTACCGCGTCGCGCAGCGTGTCGGTGCCGGCATCGCCACCGAGATCGCGGCTGTACGGACCCTGTTGCAGCACTTCATCCACCGCCGCTTCCACCGCCTGCGCTTCGGCTTCGAGCTGCAACGAATGGCGCAGCAGCAGCGCGGCGGAAAGCATCGCGCCGACGGGATTGGCGATGCGCTTGCCGGCGATGTCGGGGGCCGAGCCGTGGATCGGTTCGTACAATCCGCGCGTGTCTTCCCCGAGCGACGCAGACGGCAGCAGGCCCAGCGAACCCGCCAGCGCGGCGGCCTCGTCGGTCAGGATGTCGCCGAACAGGTTTTCGGTGACCACCACGTCGTAGGCGCTCGGGCGCGTCAGCAACAGCATCGCCATCGAATCGACCAGTTGATGTTCCAGCGTCACGTCGGGGTAGTCCGCGGCAATGCGCGTGACGGTGCGCCGCCACAACCGCGAGGTTTCCAGCACGTTGGCCTTGTCCACCGACGTGACGTGACGACGACGCGCGCGCGCCAGTTCGAACGCACGCCGCGCGACGCGCTCGACTTCGGCCACGGTGTATTTGCACTCGTCGGTGGCGGCATCGGCGGTTTTCGTTTTCGCACCGAAATACGCGCCGCCGGTCAGCTCGCGCACGAACAGCACGTCGACGTCGCGCAGTTTTTCGTTCTTCAGCGGCGACAGCGCGGCGAGCGCGGGGTGCACCTTGAGGGGGCGCAGGTTGGCATACACGCCAAGGCCGGCGCGCAACGCCAAGAGGCCCTGTTCGGGTCGAACCGGCGCATTCGGGTCGGACCATTGCGGGCCACCCACCGCGCCCAGCAGGACCGCGTCCGCAGATCGGCATGCCGCCAGGGTTTCGGCGGGCAAAGGCTCACCGGTGGCGTCAATCGCGGCGCCACCGATCAGGTGCTCGTCGAACGAAAACGCGTGTCCGAAATGCGTGGCGATGGCGTTCAGCATCGCGACCGCGGCGGCCGTGACTTCCGGGCCGACGCCATCGCCAGGCAGGGTGACGATGCGGGCTTTCATGCGGCCTCCCGTTGTTGCTCGAAAGCGGTGATGGCGCCGGCGTGCTGCAGCAGGAAGCCCATCTGGTCCACGCCTTCGAGCAGGCAATGACGTGCGAACGGTTCGAGTTCGAAACGGAAAGTATTTCCGCTAGGCAGGGTGATGGTCTGTTGGCGGACGTCGATCGACAGATCGACGCCGGGGTTGTCAAGTAGCCAGCGGTGTTCTTCCGCGCCGACGACGATCGCGACCAAGCCGTTCTTCAGCGCGTTGTTGCGGAAGATGTCCGCGATCTCGCTGGAGACCACCGCGCGGATGCCGTAGTCGAGCAAGGCCCACGGCGCATGTTCGCGCGACGAACCGCAGCCGAAGTTGCGACCCGCGATGAGGATCGCGCAATCCTTCGCTTTGGATTGGTTCAACGAAAACGCTGCGTTGTCGCTGCCGTCGGGCAGGTAGCGCCAGTCGTTGAAGCAATATTTGCCAAGGCCTTCGCGCGTGGTGGTGGTGAGGAAGCGCGCCGGGATGATCCGGTCGGTGTCGATGTTCTCGTCCGCCAGTACGGCGGTGCGGGCATGGATGCGGATGACGGGGTTCATGCGGCCTGCTCCTCCTGGACGGGCATCGACAGGTAGTCGCGCGGATCGGCGATGTGGCCTGCGACCGCGGAGGCCGCGGCGGTGGCGGGACTGGCCAGCACGGTGCGCGCGCCCTTGCCCTGTCGGCCTTCGAAGTTGCGGTTGGACGTCGAGACAACGAGTTGTCCCGGCGCGGCCATGTCGCCGTTCATCGCGATGCACATCGAACAGCCCGGCAGCCGCCATTCGGCGCCGGCGGCGCGGAACACCTCGTGCAGGCCTTCGGCTTCGGCGTCGCGGCGCACGGCTTCGGAGCCCGGAACCACCAGCATGCGAACGTGCTTCGCCACGCGTCGGCCCCGCAGGACATCCGCCGCTTCGCGAAGATCCGGCAATCGCGAATTGGTGCAACTGCCGACGAACACCATGTCCACTTTCGTGCCGGCCATCGGCTGTCCGGCGCGGCTTTGCATGTAATCCAGCGCGCGTTGTTCGACCGCGTTGCGTGCGGCGGGCACCGGCGCATCCAGTGCGATCGCGGAGCCCGGATGGGTGCCGAAGGTGACGGTCGGCCTCACTTGGCTCGCGTCGATGTGGACCTCGCGGTCGTAGCGCGCGCCGTCGTCGGTTTTCAGCGTGCGCCAGTGCGCGACCGCGCGCCTCCAGGCTTCGCCCAGCGGCGCGCGCGGCCGGCCCTTTAACCACGCAAACGTCGTTTCGTCCGGCGCAATCAGGCCCGCGCGTGCGCCGGCCTCGATCGACATGTTGCACACCGTCATGCGCTCTTCCATCGACAACGCGTCGATCGCGCTGCCGCGGTACTCGATCACATGGCCGGTGCCGCCGTTGACGCCGATCGTGCCGATCACGTGCAGGATCAAATCCTTCGCCCCCACGCATTGCGGCAGCCGTCCTTCAACGTGCACCGCCAGCGTCTTCGGCTGGCGTTGCAGCAGGCATTGCGTTGCCATCACGTGGCCGACTTCGGTGGTGCCGATGCCGAACGCCAGCGCGCCGAACGCGCCATGCGTCGAGGTGTGGCTGTCGCCGCAGACGATCGTCATGCCCGGTTGCGTCGCGCCCAGTTCCGGCCCGATCACGTGCACGATGCCGCGCTCGCTGCTGTCCCAGCCGTGCAGCTCGACGCCGAATTCGCGGCAGTTGGCTTCCAGTTTCGATACCTGCGCGCGCGCTTGCGGCGTGGCGTAAGGGCGCACACCCTCGGCATTCGCGGGCAGGGTGGGCGTGGAATGATCCAGTGTCGCCAGTGTGCGGTCCGCGCGACGCAGTTGCAGACCGCGCGCGCGCAATTCGTCGAACGCCTGGGGCGAGGTGACTTCGTGCACCAGGTGCAGGTCGACGTACAGGATCGCCGGTGTATCGGTGGTTTCGGGCGCGACGAGGTGCGCGTCCCAGAGCTTCTCGAAGAGCGTGCGCGGGCTCATGCCGCCACCTCGCGCAGCGTGTCGCGGCGACCCATGCGTCCGCGCGCCAGGGCATCCAGGTCGCGGTCGTGGATCTCGTGCCGTTGGTCGGCCAGCACCTTGAAGCGCGCAAAGATGTCTTCCAGCGCGGCTTCGTCAGGCGCGTGGCCCAGGGCTTCCAGTCGTTTGCGCAGCGCGGCGCGACCCGAGTGCTTGCCCAGCACCAGCCGCGTCGCATCGACGCCCACGTCCTGCGGCCGCATGATTTCGTAGGTCGACGGATGCCGCAGCATGCCGTGCTGGTGGATGCCCGATTCGTGCGCGAAGGCATTGCGCCCGACGATCGCCTTGTTCGCCTGTACCGGTTGGCCGGTGAGTTCCACCAGCAGGCGCGAGGCGGGATTGAGCTTGCGCGTATCGACGCGGGTAGTGGCGCCAAAATAGTTGGCGCGCACCTTCAAGCCCATCACGACTTCTTCGAGCGCCGCATTGCCGGCGCGCTCGCCGATGCCGTTGACGGTGCATTCCACCTGGCGCGCACCGGCGCTCACCGCCGCGAGACTGTTGGCGACGCCCATGCCAAGGTCGTCGTGGCAGTGGCAGGAAAACACCACGCGCTCGGCGCCCTTCACGTGCGCGCGCAGCCACGCGAAGCGTCCGGCGATCTCGGACGGGATCGCGTAGCCCACCGTGTCCGGCGCGTTCAAGGTGCCGGCGCCCGCTGCGATCACGGCGCTGAACACCTCGGCGAGATATTCGGGCTCGGTGCGCATCGCGTCCTCGGCCGAGAACTCGACTTCGTCGCAAAGTCCGTGTGCGCGTTCCACCGCGGCGACCGCGGCATCGAGCACCTGCGCGCGGCTCATGCCGAGCTTGTGCTCGCGGTGCAGCGGACTGGTCGAGATGAACACGTGGATGCGCGAGCGTTGCGCCTTTTCCAGCGCGCGACCTGCGCGATCGATGTCGCCGTCGCGGCAGCGCGCCAGCGCGCAAACCGTGGTGCCGTCGCGCAGCGTCTCCGCGATGCGGGCGGTCGCGGCGAAATCATCCGGCGAAGCCTGCGGAAAACCCGCTTCGAGCACGTCCACCCCAAGCGCTTCCAGCATCTGCGCCATCCGCAGCTTGGCCTTGGGATCGAGCGCAAAACCTGGCGCCTGTTCGCCGTCGCGCAGGGTGGTGTCGAAGATGCGGACGTGTCCGGTGGATACGTCGTCCTGGGTGCCGCTGGCTTGCCGGTTCGGGTTTTTCATCGCTGGCTCCGCTGTTCGAGGCGGCGCCGAAGGCAATAAAAAACCCCGCATCCGTTTCCGGTGCGGGGTTCTTCAGGAGTATTCAGGTTTGTTTCTGGTTACCTGGACACGCGCCCTCAGCCCGCACCTCCGCTGGTAATAAGGAGAATAAGTACGAGGACGAGAGCGAGAATCTGGTCAATCTCGGGCATGCCGCGGAGCTGCAACGCGCGGTCGACCGCGATGAGGCGATCGGCTTTGGCGACGTTGCGGTGGATGTTGCGCTGCGGCATGGGTCGAAAGTAATCGCGGGTTCGTGGCGCTGTCAAGCGATTTCTAATGATGATTTGTTCTATGCGTGATCCGCGGACGTCTGGACGTCCAGATGTCCGCGCGTGGGAACCGCGCCGTTGCGCGGCCCGGGGAGGGACTCGCGTAGCCAGCGTTTCAGCGCCTCGTCGTCGGCGGCCAGCGGCTCGGCTTCGGCCGGTCGCTCCAGCATCGCCGCGAGCGCGGAGGGCACCGGTATCGAATGGCCGACCAGGGGTTCGACCACGCCTTCGAACTTGGCCGGATGGGCGGTGGCGACCACCGCCCATGGCGCCGAATTGCCGGAACCCCGCAGGGTGTCGAGCACGTGGATCGCGGTCGCGGTGTGCGGGCAGAACACCTCACCGTACGCGTTCGCATGGTGCGCGATCGTGCGGCGGATCGTGGCGTCATCGACGCTTGTCGCTCGAAGCGTGTCGCGCAGCTTCGCGACATCGCCGCCGAAGGTCCAGCGCAGGCGCTCGAAGTTGCTGGGTGCGCCCACGTCCATCGCGTTGGCCAGCGTGGCAACGGCGTCGCGAGGGCGGTAGTCGCCGCCCTCGAAGAATTCCGGCAACGTGGCGTTGGCATTGCAAGCGAGATACACCTCGCCCACCGGCAGGCCGACTTGCCGCACCCATAACGCGGTCAGCGCATTGCCGAGATTGCCCGTCGGCACGATGAAATTCATTGGCGCGCGGTGCGTACGCCACCAGCCCAGCGTCGCGTGCGCGTAGTAACTCATCTGCGGCAATAGCCGGCCGAGACTGATACTGTTGGCCGAACTGAGCGGGCGCACCGCCTGCAGTGCCGCATCGTTGAGCGCGGCCTTGACCATCCGCTGGCAGTCGTCGAATCGGCCCTGCACCCGCAACGTGCGCACGTTGCCGCCGAAACTTCCGAGTTGATGCGCCTGGCGCGGCGAGACCCGCCCGTCGGGATAAAGGATCACGACTTCGATACCCGGCTGGCCGTGGAATGCGGCGCCGACCGCCGCGCCGGTATCGCCCGACGTTGCGACGAGAATCGTGAGCGGGCGCGCGTCCTGGCGCGGCAGCTGGCGCAGGCAGGCCGCGAGAAAGCGCGCGCCCACGTCCTTGAACGCGGCGGTCGGGCCGTGGAAAAGCTCCAGCACGAACGTGTCGCGCTGCGGCAACGGACGCAAAGGCGTTTCGAAATCCAGCGCTTCCCGGCAGATTGCGGGCAATCCGGCGGACAGTGGATCGCCCGCGAAGAATGGCGCCAGCAGGGTGGCGGCGGTATCGCCGAGCGAGCCGTCTGAATCGAATGAGGTGGCGTCGAGTCGCGGCAATGCTTCGGGCACGTACAAGCCGCCGTCCGGCGCGAGGCCGGCTGCTATGGCGCCACCGATTGTGGCGGCAGGGCTCTGGCCGCGGGTGCTGAGGTAACGCAGGGGTTCGTTCATGACATCGGCACCTGGTCCGCCGCGTCATCGACGTGTTCGATCAATGCGGCTGCGGGCGATTCGATCGGCGCGACGAACGCGTCACTTTGCAGGCCTTCCGCTGCAAACGCGCCTTGCATCGCCACGGCGGCGGCCTCGGCGTCCTCATGGTTTTCGTACCAGCCGAACACGCTGGGCCCGCCGCCCGAAATGCTGGCGCCGAGCGCGCGATGACCGAGCGCAGCCTGTTTCACGCGCGCGAAGCCCGGCACCAGCGATGCGCGCCGCGGCTCCACCAGCACGTCTTTCAGACCTTCGCGCACCAGCGCGGCGTCGCCGCGAAAACAGCCTGCCAGCACCAACGCGAGGTTGGCACTTTGTGCGACGAATGCATCCAGCGCGTAGTCGCCGGCCAGCGCGGCGCGCGCCCTGCGCGTTTCCAGCACGCAGTGCGGATGCACCAGCGCGCAATACCAATCGCGTGGCACCGAGATGCGCAACAGGCGATCGCGCGTCGCGAGCACCAGTCCGCCCAGCAACATCGAACCCAGGTTGTCGCCGTGGCGGCTGCCGCTGGCCACGGCTTCGCCGTCCAGCGCG
>Ga0209178_1000436_pt1 | contig 12263 bp, 9 predicted proteins | sample GAAS200_FD_187521 | JGI IMG/M metagenome (GOLD analysis project Ga0209178, IMG submission 187521) | Agricultural soil microbial communities from Georgia to study Nitrogen management - GA AS200 (SPAdes) (version 2) | ecosystem: Environmental > Terrestrial > Soil > Agricultural land | place: USA... | reverse complement strand
CCGAAATGGAAACCGATTCCGGGTCGCACCGCGCGCGTCCGGAATGACCTCTGCAACGAAACGGCCTTTCGTGCCGATCGAGCCCTGAAGCTTGTCATTCCTGGAACCCGTAACCGGCGCGCAGCATTACCCAAGCGAAACCTGATTTCAGAATCGCGCCGCGAACGTCCGGAATGGCACACCCGCGAGCGGCGGTTCCCTATTTGGCTTCAGGCGAAGGCGACCCACCGCCGCCGAGCGGCTGCACGATGTGCACCGGTTCGCCGGTCGGCGCATCACGCGGCTCGGTGTCCATGCGCAGTCGCGGCAGGTGTTGCGGATAATTGCGCTGCAGGAAATCGATCAAGCCTTCGCGCACCCGGCAGCGCAAATCGAAATTCAGGCCGGAATTCCTGCTGCTGACCAGGATGCGCAACTGCATCGTGCGCTGGTCTGCATCGGTCACCTGCAGCACGACCACGCGCTTGTCCCACTCCGGCGCGCCCTGCACCAGGCGATCGAGTTCCGCGCGCAGCGGCGCGACCGGCAGCCCGTAATCCACATACAGGAACACCGTGCCGAGGATCTGCGAACTGGTGCGCGTCCAGTTCTGGAATGGATTCTCGATGAACCATTGCAACGGAATCACGAGTCGCCGTTCATCCCAGATCTTCAGGACCACGAACGTCCCGGTGATTTCCTCGACGCGTCCCCACTCGTTCTGGATAATCAGCACGTCGTCCAGCCGGATCGGCTGCGCCAACGCGATCTGCAGGCCCGCCAGCAAATTGCCGAGTACCGGCCGCGCCGCGAGCCCGACCACGAGCCCCGCCACGCCCGCGGAAGCCAGGATGCTCGCACCGAATGCCTGCACTTTCGGAAAGGTCATCAGGATGAGCGCGGCGCCCAGCACTCCGACCAGGAACATCGCCGAGCGTGACAGCACCTTCGCCTGGGTCTGCACCTGACGCGCGCGCAGATTGTCTTCGACGTTCACCGGGTGGCGCAGATTGATTGCCTGCTCGACGCCCGACACGGCGCGTATCGCGAGCCATGTCAGCGCGACGTAGATCGCCACCGTCACCGCATGGTGCAGCGCCTTGAACCAGACGGTCTGTGGCAAGCCGAGGCTGGCGCTCATCAGGGCGAACTGCAGGGCCAGCAGCGGCAGCAGCGTTTCGAAGGGGCGCTCGCAGCGCTGCAGCACGGTCGCCAGCACCGCGCCCGGACGAAGCACGCGCCGGGCCGCGAAGCGCAACACGTTGAAGATCACGATCGCGACGACCAGCGCCGCGACCAGCACCAGTGCGACCCGCGCCCACGGCTGCGCGAAGATGCCATGGATGAAATCCATCACCGTTCTTCCGTGAAGGTGGAACGGTCACTATAAGCGTTGCACGCTGAATCTTCGACCGCGGCGTCACGCCGTGCCGCACGCGGCGGGTCAAGACCCGCCCTGCGGGTTTCCTTTGCGCAACAGCAGGTGCCCGTGCACGGTGACGCCGTTGCCGATCATCGACGGATCGGCCCACTGCCCCGCACCGATGCCGAAATCGAGCCGCTTCAATGGCGCGGTCACGTCCAGCGTGGCGGTATCGCCGTGCGGCGCAAACGTCACCGTCAGCGCGACCGGCTTGCTGACGCCGCGCAGCGTGAGCACGCCTTCGGCGATCACCTTGCCGCCGGCGGCTTGGCGGAATGCGGTAGTCACGAAATGCGCCTTCGGGAATTTCGTTGCGTCGAAGAAGTTGGTGCCCAGCGCGGTGTGGTCGCGTTCGCTGTTGCGGGTATCGAGGCTGGTGATGTCGACGCTCACGTCGAATTTCGCATGGGTAATATCGCCGGGATCGTAGTTGATGTCTGCGTCGAAGCGCCGGAATTGCCCCGTGTACTCGACGTTTTGATAGGTATTGGTGAAGGTGAGCGTGCTGTGCGCGGCATCGACCTGCCACGTCTGCGCCAACGCGGGCACAGCCAATCCGAGCAACATCGCAGCGCACAATCCGCCGAGGCAGTTCATCATCGAGCTTCTCCGTTCTGCTTTCGCGGCCCGATCGTCATCCGCCGCAGCACGTCGTCGCGCTCCCTGAAGTGATGCCACAACGCCGCACCGACATGCCCGGCCAGCAATGCGACCAGGATCCAGAACAACGTCTGGTGCAACAGCAACGCGCGCGGTTTCCACACCGGATCGTAACCGCCGGTGAGACCTGGAATATCGAACCAGCCGAACCACACCAGCGGCGCGTTGGCCGTTGAATTGAACCACCACCCGCTGAGCGGAATCGCGAGGATCAATACGTACAACGCGAGGTGCAGCGCGTGCGCCGCACGCCGCTGCCAGCGCGGCATCGCGGAGGGATCGGCCGGCCGCCTTTCGGTGAGCCGCCACGCGATGCGCAGCAGCACCAGCGCAAGGATGGTCATCCCGATGGATTTGTGCAGCGCGAACACCCGCACCTTCGCGGGCGTGAGGCCCATCTGCACCATCGACAATCCGATCACGCCCTGCGCGACGATCAACACGGCGATCAGCCAGTGGAACGCGCGCACCAACGCGCCCCAACCTTGTTCATTGCTGCGCAGCGGCATGCGCCTTCTCCGTGGCTTGCCGGTAATCCGATTCCGCGCTGCGATCGAGCTTGGCTTCGATTTCGAGCCGGATCGTCACCTGCGTGCCCACCGCTTTCGGAAAGGCCGCCATGCCGAATTTGGTGCGGTCCAGCGTCGCATGTCCGGAAAAGCCTGCGATGGTTTCGAAGCCGAACAGGGTCACGCCGACACGGTTGACGGTGAAGTCGACCTTCACCGGCAGCGTCATGTCCCGCAGCGTGAGCCGGCCTTCGAGCGTGCCGGTGCTATCGCGGGTTTTCACGACACTGTCGCTTTCGAAATGCGCGACCGGAAATTGCGCCGCATCCAGGAAATTGCGTCCGGTCACCGCAGTGTTCCAGCCCTTGTCGCCGAGGTCGGCGGAGGCCAGATCGATGTCGGCCACGACCTTCGATGCGGTCCAGTCATCCGGATCAAAACGCAACCACCCGCGCGCGATTGTCAGGCGCCCCACCGGATTCGAATAACCGTCGTGATCGGCGCTGAACAGCACCTGCGAGTGCACGGTGTCGATGCGATAGTCCAGCGGATGCGCGCGGACCGCGCCGGCGAAAAACAGCGCCGCGGCGGCAAGCATTGCGAGCGAACGTGGCATGGGCGTAGGGACCACCATCGCGGTTATCTTCACACAGACCGGCGACACCTGCGCGCCATGACGCGCACCGTCGCCGCTTTTGCGGCATCATCACGGACCGGTCCGCGGGGGAAACGCGACATGCTCTGTGCATTGCTTCTGGCCGGTGCGCTGGCGAGCGCTGCCACGCCCGATGCGGCGAACGTGCCGCCCACGCCGATTTTCCGCAGCTACGGCGTGGCCAACGGCCTGCCTTCGACCGAGGTGTACACGGTCGCGCAGGACGAGGCAGGTTACCTGTGGATCGGCACCCATGCCGGGCTGGTGCGCTACGACAGCCGCGAATTCAAGGTATTCCGCCACGACGCGGCGCGGCCCGATTCGCTGCCTGCGAATGACGTTTCGGCGGTGATGGTCGATCGCGCCGGCCGCATATGGGCCGGTGGCGAAGGCACCGGCCTCAATCGTTACGAGCCCGCAACGAATGGCTTCCGCCACTGGATGCACGAAGCCGCACGGTCCGACAGCCTGTCGGCCAATGACGTGATGGCCATCGCCGAGGACAAGGCTGGCGCGGTCTGGGTCGGCGTGTACGCCGGCGGCTTGAACAAGCTGCAGCCGGACGCCCGTGGCTTCATGCACTGGCGCCACAGCAAGGACGACATTGCGAGTATCGCTTCCGACAACGTCACCGCGCTGGCGTCGGCCGATGACGGCGGCATGTGGATCGGTACCGACGCCGGGCTCGATCGGATGGATGCGCAGGGCCGCGTCCGTCATGTTGCCCTGGTCGCCGGCGCGAGCCCACCGATCGTGTGGCAGTTGCATGCGGCTTCCGGCGGCGTCGATGCCGCCACCAGCGCCGGCTTGTTCCATGTGGACGCAAGCGGGGCGGCACAACGGATCGGCGCCGCGCGCGAAGCGCTGGCCAGCCTGCGCGACGACGACGGCAGCATGTGGATCGCCGAACGCGGCGGCCTCACCCGCATAGCCGCCGACGGCACAACCCGGTTCGAGCAGCCGACGCCCGGCGTGGCGGGCAGCCTGCCCGGGCATCTTCCCGATGGCCTGTTCCGCGACCATGAAGGCGGTTTGTGGGTGGCGATGGTGGATGGCGGACTCGCCTACCTGCCGCCGCAGTGGCGCGCGTTCAGCATGTATCGGCAGATCCCCGGCGACGCGGACAGCCTGGCGCGCAATCGCGTACGCGCGCTGGCGCTGGCGCATGACGACACGTTGTGGGTGGGCGGCGCGGGCATGCTCGACCGCGTCGATCCGGTCAGCAGCGAAGTCCGGCACGTCGCGATTCCCGGCCTGGATCGCATGTCGATTTCGGCGCTGGCGGAAGACGCATCGGGACGCTTGTGGATCGGCAGCCACAAGGGTTGCTTCGTGTGGGACGGCAAGCGCCTGCAGGCGATCGCGGCCGGCGATCCGGCCTTGAAACATGGCGTGTGGCGGCTGCTCGCCGCGCACGACGGCAGCATTTACGTGGCCGGCGTCGGGACCGGCGTGTTTCGCGTCGATCCGCGGACGTCCACGATCCAGGCGCTTTCACCGCCGAGCACCGACGAGGGCGCCCGCGAAATCGTGCAATTGCGCGAGGCCGCGGACGGTTCGATCTGGATCGCGACCCACGCAGGCATCGCGCGCCTCGCGGCCGGTACACACGCCTTCGCGTTCGTGCCGGGCATCGCGCGCAGTGACATCCATGCCTTCGCGTTCGGAGCCGATGACGATTTGTGGATCGCGCGCGCAGCCAGCCTGCAGCATTATCGGATCGAGCATGGCGGGGCAAAGCTTCTCGCCACGATCGACGCCGCGCAGGGCTGGCCCGACAGCAACGTGCTGGGCCTGCAGGTCGGCGAACAGGGACGCGTGTTCGCGCTCGGCACCCGCAACCTGCTGGTATTCGATCCGCGCAACCGGCAACTGCACGCGTTCGCCACCGCAGAGGGATTGGCGACCACCGACTTCACCGGCGACGCGTTGCTCGCCACCGGGCATGGGCAACTCTTCGCCGGCAGCCTCGCGGGCGTGATCGGCATCCGCACCCGCGAGCTGCCGTGGCGGCTCGCCACGCCGAAGGTTGCGCTGGAATCGGTGAACGTGCGCCGCAACGACAAGCTGGTGGATCTCGATTCCGGCAAACCGATCGACCTCGACTGGCGCGACCGCGAACTCACCGTGACCGCGCAGGTGCTTTCATTCGTCGATCCGGCGCGCAACCAGTATCGGTTCCGCCTGCAGGGGTTCGATCCGGGCTGGATGGAAACCGGCAACCGCAACGTCCGCGAATTCTCGGTGCTGGAACCGGGCAACTATCGCCTGCTGGTGAGTGGCCGCACCGGGGACGGCCCGTGGAGCGCGCCACTGGCCGCGTTTTCGCTGCGCGTCTCGGCGGCGCCGTGGAACACGCCGTGGGCGTGGGCGGCGTACGTGGTGGCGATTGCCACCTTGCTGGTGTGGGCGGCGTGGGCGTTGCGGCGTCGGCTGCAGCAACAGCACCGGCTCGCGCTCAGCGAGGAACGCCAACACATCGCCGAGCAGGCCAACGCGGCGAAGTCGCGCTTCCTCGCCAACATGGCGCACGAAATCCGCACGCCGCTTACCGGCGTGCTGGGCATGACCGAATTGCTGCTGAAGACGCAGCTCAACGACCGCCAGCATCAATATGCGGACGCGATCCGGCGCTCCGGCACACTGCTGTTGCGGCACGTCAACGATGCGCTGGACGTGGCACGTATCGAGGCTGGCCGGCTGGAACTCAACCCCGCGCCGTTCGATCCCGCGGCGATCCTGCGCGAAATCGCGAATGCCGACGCGGGTCTGGCGGCGCAGAAAAACCTCGTGATCAATGTCGTCATCGCGCCCGACGCGCCGCGCGCGGTGCGCGGCGATGCGCTGCGCGTGCAGCAGATCCTGTTCAACCTCACCCACAACGCGTTGAAGTTCACCACCCACGGCGGCATCACGCTGAAGCTGGACCGCGACGGCGACGGCATCGCCTGCCACGTGATCGACAACGGCCCCGGCATGACCGCCGAGGAATGCGCGCGGATCTTCCAGCGTTTCGAACAGGCCGATCACGGACGGCTGCAGCCCGGCAGCGGACTCGGGCTCGCGATCAGCCGCGAACTGGTGAACCTGATGGGCGGACGCATCGGCGTGCAGTCGGTGCCGGGACGCGGCAGCACCTTCAGCGTCCAGCTTCCGCTCGCGGGGGTGGCGCTGCCGGTGACCGCAGGGGAGCCCGCGCAACATCCCGAAGCGGCGCCGGAAGGCTCATCGGCGGCAGCGCCGGACGCCGCGCCGTCGCGCGTGCTGCTGGTCGAGGACGATCCCGTCGCCGGACAAGCCATCGCGGGCTTGATCGAGACCTTCGGTTACGCGGTGACCCTGGCTCCGCAGGCGCTGGCGGCGCTCTCCGAACTCGGCGCCGACGGCGGCTTCGATCTGATCGTGTGCGATTTCGACTTGCCCGGCATGAATGGTTGCGAACTGACAAGCATGCTGCGGCAACGCGGCGTCACCACGCCGATCGTCGCGCTCACGGCCAGCGCGCACGGCGACGAGGAACAGCGTGCGCTCGCCGCAGGCATGAATGCGTTCCTGCGCAAACCGGTGTTGCCCGACGACTTGCGCGAAGCCCTGGAACGCGCGATGCGCGTGCCGGCGTAAAGCCCGCTCCCCAAGGGGAAGGCGAACGCTGCGCTACTTCGAGGCGTGGGCGGAGTTGATGAGCCACTGCGCCAGCAGCGGCACCGGCCGGCCCGTGGCATAACCCTTGCGGCCCGGCACCCATGCGGTACCCGCCACGTCGAGGTGTGCCCAGCGCGTGCCTTCGGTGAAACGCGACAGGAACAGCGCGGCAGTGACGGCACCGGCGCTCTTGCCGCCCACGTTGGCGATGTCGGCGAACGCCGATTCGAGCTGGTTGCGGTAGTCGTCCCACAGCGGCAAGCGCCATGCGCGATCGAGGGAAGCGTCGCCCGCAGCCAGCAACTCATTGGCCAACGCGTCATCGGCGCTGAACAGGCCGGAAGCATGCGCGCCCAGCGCGATCACGCAGGCACCGGTCAGCGTCGCGGCGTCGACCAGCGCCTGCGGCGCGAAGCGCTTGCAGGTGTATGACAGCGCATCGCACAGGATCAGCCGGCCTTCGGCGTCGGTGTTCAAAACTTCCACGGTGATGCCGGCGTGGGTGTGCAGCACGTCGGCGGGACGGTAGCTGCCGCCATCCGGCATGTTCTCGACCGACGGCACCACGCACACGAGGTTGATCGGGAGCTTCAATTCCACCGCCGACAGGAACGCGCCCAGCACGCCGGCCGCGCCGCACATGTCGTACTTCATTTCCTCCATGGAACCCGTCGGCTTGATGTTCATGCCGCCGGTGTCGAAGGTGACGCCCTTGCCGACCAGCGCGTACGGCTTGGCGCCACCCGCACCCTTGTATTCCAGCACGATCAGTTTGGGCGGCGTCGCCGAACCCGACGACACCGCGAGCAACGCGCCCATGCCGAGCTTTTCCATGTCGGCACGCTCCAGCACTTCCAGCGTGACCGAATCCGCGTGCTCGTCCGCGACGGTCTTCGCCTGCGCCGCGATGTGGGTGGGCGTACACAGGTTCGGGGGCAGGCAGCCGAGTTCGCGCGCGAAGGCGACGCCGCGCGCGATCGCGCGCGCCTGCTCGATGCCCTTCGTGGCGTCACCGGCAACGAGCGCGAGCTTGCCCAAGCGCGTCGCGTCATGGGCGGGCTTCAACGTCGCGGTATAGCGGAAACAGGCGTGATCGATCGCGAGCGCGCAGGTGCGGACGCGCCAGTCGGCGTCGCAGTCCTTCACGTCGATTTGCGGCAACCAGGTCATCGCGTCGGTCAGCGGCAGGCTCTTCAGCGCCTCGCCGGCATCGCCGCAGGCGCGCGCAAAGGCATGTCGATCGACTTCACCCTCGCGGCCGAGCCCCACCAGCAGCACCCGCGGCGACTTGACGCCGGCGAGCCCGTGCAACACCAGCGTCGCACCCGATTTGCCGGTGAAGTCGCCCGATTCGACGAGGCGCGTCAGTGCACCGCCGCTGGCGGCGTCGATCGCCGCCGCAGCCGGCGACAGCGCACCCTCGAAAACGCCTACCACGACGCAGGGCGCATCGGCCTTGTCGGCAGCGGCATCGGAACTGGGGCTGAACTCAAGCATCGCAAGAACACTCCTGGAGCATCGGGCCCATGCGTGCGCGCCACTACACTGCACGCTCGCAAAGCGTTCCAGTCTAGCCGATGCCGCGTCTTTCGATTCTCGATCGCTACATCCTGCGCGAATTCCTCTTCGGCAGCCTTGCTGCCGTGGTGGTACTGCTGGTGATCTTCACCGGCAGCACGTTTGCGGACGTGGTGAACAAGGTCGCGACCGGAAGGCTTCCCGGCGGCGTGATGTTCACGGTGCTGGGCCTGAATCTCGTGAACACCCTACAGGCGCTGCTGCCGATGGGCATGTTCCTCGGCCTGCTGCTGGCGCTGGGGCGCATGTATCGCGACAGCGAGATGCACGTGTTGTCGGCATCGGGGTTGGGGCCGAAGGGATTACTGAAGCCGGCCGCGATCTTCGCGATCGGCGCGGGCGGCATCGTGGCGCTGGTGGCGCTGTGGCTCGGGCCGCTGGCCGCGCGCAGGTCGAACGCGGAAGTGGAACAGGCCAACCGCTCGGTGATCGCGGCGGGACTGGAAGCCGGCCGCTTCACCAGCCTCGCCGGTCGCGGCGGCATCCTTTTCGCGAACACGGTGAGCCCGGACGGCACCCGGCTCGGCAAGCTGTTCGTCGAAAGCGAACGCGTCGACGATGACGGCGCGATCACCATCAGCGTGATCACCGCCGACCACGGCGACCTGTTCCACGAAGGCCAGGAAGACAACCGCTTCATCGCGCTGCACGATGGGCATCGCTACGACATCCGGCTGGACCATGACAACTGGCGGTTGATGCAGTTCCAGCGCAACGACATCGCGCTGTCGCCGCCGGCCGATGACGACGACCAGGGCGACCCGGAAAGCTTGCGCACCACCGCGTCGCTGATCGGCGACCCCAACCTCGATTCGCGCGCCGAACTGCAATGGCGCATCGCGATTCCGTTCGGCCCGCTGGTGCTGGCGATGCTGGCGCTGCCGATGGCGCGGCAGGCGCCGCGTTCGTCGCCCGTGGGGCGCATCCTGGTCGCAGTGCTGGCCTACCTCATCATCGTGAACCTGATGACACTGGCGCGCATGTTCATCGCGAGCGGCAAACTGCCCGCGCCCGCCGGCATGTGGTGGGTGCTGGTGCCGGTATTCATCGGCGCGGCGTGGGTGTTCGCAAGGCAATACGCGACGCGCAAACCGCGTGGCGCGGCGGGAGCGCATACGTGATCGGCGCGATGGGGCAACGCTTGCGCACCAAGCGCGCCGACGTGCTGATCGCGGGCACCGTGCTGGGCGGGCTGCTGCTGACCTGGCTGGTGCTGACGGGGCTCGACACCTTCATCCAGTTCGCGGGCCAGATCGGCAGCATCGGTCACAACGGTTATTCGCTCGGCAAGGCCGTGGCCTACATCCTGCTCACCGTACCGCGCCGGGCTTACCAGTGGTTCGTGTTCGCGGCGCTGATCGGCGGCCTGATCGGCATCGGCGCACTGGCCACCTCGAATGAGCTAACGGCCCTGCGCGCCGCAGGCATGTCCAAGCTGCGGATCAGCGTGTCGGTCGGGGGACTGGTCGTGCTGCTGCTGATCGGGGTATTCATCCTCGGGGAAACCGCAGCGCCCGCCGGCGAACAGCGTGCGCAGGAAATCCAGTTGCAGCGCACCGCCGGCCAGTTGAGCGTACGCCAGGGCGGCGGACTGTGGGCGCGCGACGGCAATGACATCATCAACGCCAAGGCCGCACTGGCGCACATCGTGCACGGCCGGCCGGAAGTGGAACTCGCCGACGTGCGCGTGTTCGGTTTCGACGATGCCGGCGAACTCACCTCGTTCCGCCACGCCAAACTCGCCACGCAGGAAGGCAAGGCCTGGACGCTGCGCGAGGTGCGCGACACCCGCGTGTCACCCTCGGGCGCCGTCAGCACGACGCACGCACGCCAGGCGTGGAGCACATCGCTCGATCCCGAAGTGCTGGAAGCATCGGTCGTCCATCCCGAATACCTGTCGTTGCGCGACCTTTCGCGCAACATCGATTACCTGCGCGCCAACCGCCAGAATCCCAGCGTGTATGTGAACGCCTACTGGACCCGCGCGTTCTATCCGATTAACACGTTGCTGCTCGTGCTCGCCGCGCTGCCGTTCGCGTTCGGCACGCTGCGCTCCGGCGGCCTCGGCAAGCGCCTGTTCCTGGGCGTGATCGTCGCGATCGCGTGGTACTTCCTCCAGCGCGCCATCATCAGCACCGGCACCGTGTTCGGCGCGCCGCCGTTCATCGTGAACCTGATTCCGGCGCTGGTGCTGCTGGCGATCTCGGTCTGGTACTACCGGCGGGCGTAGATGTTCGCTCTTGCGGGTAGGCGCTGAAGAGGTAGGCGCTGAAGACGTTGGCGCTGAAGACGTTGGCGCTGAAGACGTTGGTGCTGAAGGTAGGTTGGTGCTGAACGCAGTGAAGCCCAACAATGCATTCGCAAACGCTCGCGGCTTGGGCTGGCCCGGACTTGATCCGGGGTGCCAACGTTGGGCTTCCCGGATGAAGCCCGGTCAGCCCAACCTATGGAAAGCCGGCAACCACGTAGCCCTACGCCAATCCATCAAAGGCGTGTCATGTGCGTCCGGCACACGCGATCGTGCCAGGTGTGGTGGTCGGCGTTGAACCACGCGTACCAGAATCCGCATCCGAGCACGGCCAAGGACGCCAGCGCCAGCACGTATCGCACCGTCGCCGTGCGGGCATCGAGGCGCGCACCATCTTCGCGCAGCAGTTTCAATTTCCACGCGCGCATCCCGATCGTCGCGCCGACACGCGTCCACGACACCACGAAATAGGCGCCGGCCACCACCAGCAACCACACGCCAAGCAGCGCGCGCAAGACCGGTTGCGGATGTTGCGGGTCATAGACGTTGTGGAACGCCAGCACCCACAGCCCCGCGGCGACGATCCACAACCCGACCAGCGGAAACAGGTCATAACCCATGCTGGCGAAACGTCGCCAAAGCGGGATGGGTTTGGCGGCGGCGGCGGATGCGGATGTCGATGACATGTCGGGGCCTTGCGGCAGACGGAGGTACGCGCCAGCATCGCATGATGCCTGATTCCCCCATCGACATCGATCCACGCGATCGCGCCGCGATCGACGCCTTCCTCGACGGCGTGTGGTCGCGCGATGGCTTGGCCGATCTGACGCTTACCGATTATCGCGGCGATCTGGAACGCTGCGCGACGTGGCTGGCGGAACACGCACACGGATTGTTGCGCGCGACCCGCGAAGACCTGTTCCGCTATCTCGCGGCACGCAATACGGCCGGCATCGGCGCGCGCACCAACGCACGCGAGCTGGCCGCGCTGCGCCGTTTCTATGGCGAACAGGTACGGCGCGACATCGCCTTCGAAGACCCGACCCTGCTGCTCGATACCCCCAAGCTGCCACGCACGCTGCCCAAGGCACTGGCGGAGCGCGAGATCGAAAGCCTACTGGAAGCACCGGACATCGCGACGCCGATCGGCCTGCGCGATCGCGCGATGCTCGAATTGATGTACGCCTGCGGCCTGCGCGTCAGCGAACTGGTGACCTTGCCCTTGTCGGGTTTGAACCTGCGCCAGGGCGTGCTGCGCGTCACCGGCAAGGGCGGCAAGGAACGCCTGGTGCCGATCGGCGAAACCTGCATGGACTGGCTGACGCGATACCTGCGCGATGCGCGACCCGCACTGGCGAAAGGCCGGGAAACGCCCGCGCTGTTCCTGTCCAACCGCGCCGCCGGGATGACCCGACAGATGGCCTGGACACTCGTGAAAAAACACGCGCTCGCGGCCGGCATTGCGGCCAAACGCATTTCGCCACATGTATTGCGACATTCGTTCGCGACGCATCTTCTGAACCACGGCGCCGATCTGCGGGCGCTGCAGATGCTGCTGGGCCACAGCAA
>Ga0209178_1000435_pt1 | contig 12311 bp, 4 predicted proteins | sample GAAS200_FD_187521 | JGI IMG/M metagenome (GOLD analysis project Ga0209178, IMG submission 187521) | Agricultural soil microbial communities from Georgia to study Nitrogen management - GA AS200 (SPAdes) (version 2) | ecosystem: Environmental > Terrestrial > Soil > Agricultural land | place: USA... | reverse complement strand
CCTTCGCGCCGCGCATTTCTCTCCGCGACTCCGGCTTCGCGCCGGCGTTCGCACCCGCGTTCGTTCCCGCCGTCCCTGCCGCCACACGCGCCTCCGCTTTCGCCGTGAATTCGCTGTTGAGCGTGTCCACCTCGACGCCCTGGTCCTGCAGCAGCCGCGCCAGATGTGCCGCCAGCGCCGGACGCTTCCCGTCGTTCAGAATCGCCCACGCCGCCGGGCCTTCCGTCGTCGCTTTCGCCACGGAGCGCCGGCTCATGTCGTAGAATCGCTGCAGAAATTGCTGCGGCCTCTGCGCCATGTAATCGAGTCCGATCAGCAATCCGCTCTGCTGCAAATTCACGTTGTCGCGTATCGACCACTTCACTTTCGGCAGCGGCGGATTCGGCCGGAACCACGTCCGCGTCGTCGCCTCCGCCGGCACGGACTGTTCTCCCGTATCCGCGCCGCGTCCGCCAAACGTCTCGTAGAATCGCCCGATGGAGTTGTGCCCTTGCGCGACGAAGAACATGTAATTCGGCGCCCACCCGTCGTAGAAGCCGTACGTCCACACGCCCGGCACGCCGAACTCCGTCATCCTCTGCACTTCGTTGTACGCCATCTCCTGCCATTCGCTCACCACGATCGGGTCCAGCCACGCGTTGTACGGCCCCGTGCCCGTCGAGATGTAGAGGAACGGCTCCGATTCGTGCAAATCGTGCAGCACCTGCGGATGCCACCCGAGAAAAGTCTTCATCTGGATTTTCGATAGCTGCAGCGCCATCGCGATTCCGTCGCGGTTGTTGTCGTGCGCCACGTAGTGGCCCCAGTAGATCAGGCTCGGCGCCGCCTTCCCGGGATTCGCTTTTTCCCAGTTGTAAAGGTCCACTTCGCGGTCGCGCCCGTCCACTTCCAGCACCGGCGTGATCAGCACGATGACGTTTTTGCGGATCTGTTCGATCTGCGGCGAGTCCTCCACGGCCAGCCGGTACGCCAGCTCCATCAGCATCTCCGGCGAACCGGTCTCCGGCGAATGAATCGATCCCGAAAGCCAGTAGAAAGGTTTTCCCGCCGCCACCAGTTGCTCCGCCTGCGCCGCGGGAGTCTTTCGCGGGTCCGCGAGTTGCGCCGTGATGTCGCGGTATTTGTCCAGCGCCGCGATGTTCGCCTCGTCGCTCACCGCCACGAGCATGAACTCGCGCCCCTCCTCGCTCTTGCCAGTCGTGAACACGCGCACGCGCGGCGACGCCTGCGCCAGCGCGCGGTAATATTTGTAAATGTCCGCCGTGTGCGTCAGCTTGTCCGGCGTCCCGATCACGTACCCGAGTATCTTGTCCGGCGTTGGCACCGTCTCCGACGCGGGCAGGTGGTCCACCAGCGGCGTCATCAGGTACGGCTCCGTCGTGTACTCCCGTATCTTCGCCGTGTACTCCGCGTCCACCGGCTGCGCGCTCGTCGTCGCGCTGGCCGAGTTTGATGCCGCGGAACTCGCCGCGCCTCCGCGCGCCTGAGCCTTCGCCGCAGCTTTCGCTTTTGTTCCTGCAGGGCCGCTTCCCGCGCACGCTGCGGGCGCGCTCATGCACGCCGCAATCAGGATCGCCGCGCCGCCCAACAAATATTGCGTAATATGTCTCGACATCTCACACCCCCTTTATGATTCTGTCCCGCAACTAGCGAATCCTTGTGGGTCGTGGCTTCAGCCACGACATAAACTGCGTGAATTCAGCGCGGCTTTCGCGCTCTTTGCGTCCCGACGAATTGTGTCGGGAGGCCGCTGACGTACGGTTTTTTACAGTTGTGACGCACACTCTTTATTCCGTGCCGATGCTCATGCCATCGACTGGTCGTTTTGTGCCCTTCGCCGCAACCTCTCGCCGTGGGCCACCCCGCGCCCGGCAAGTCGCCTCGGCACTCTGTGTTCATACGGACGCGCGCCCGTCCCCCCGCGTTTCCTCCTCGCGCCAGCAATCCGCCTTTGCATTTTTTGGAGTGCGGTGGTCCGCTCCGCGGATTCCGGCGGAGGCTCTTTCCTCCGCCGGAACTCGACACCGCCTTGCCTTCACTCGATTGTCTCTGTGCCACGAACCATCGGGTGAGCCTGCAGTAGGGCCCGCCAAACGGGGCCTCCCAGGTCGGTCGCTAGGACGACCGACCCTGGGGGATCAGCCGGCCCGTAGTTGCACGTGTACCGGCGGGTTTACCCCTGCCCGCCGTGGCGGGCCGCCAGCCTTTGCTTTTGACTTTGGTTTCCTGTTCTTTGTCCTTATTTAGCGGCCGGTGCATGCATTCCGCACCGGGCACGGCCCGCTTTGCCCTTTTTGCTACGTTGTCATTCCGAACCGGCCGCATCGCGGCCGTGTGAGGAATCTGCTTTTGCTTTGGCATTTTTTGGACTGCGGCGGTCCGCGCCTGCCCGCCGTGGCGGGCCGCTTTGCCTTGCGATTTTGCCTTTGGGTTTTCTTGTGGGCGCCGACTACGGTCCGCCCGTAGTTGCATTTTTTGGACTGCGGCGGTCCGCTCCGCGGATTCCGGCGGAGGCTCTTTCCTCCGCCGGAACTCGACACCGCTTTGCTTTCACTCGATTGTCCCTGTGCCACGTACCGTCGGGTGAGCCTGCGGGCCGCTAGTCCCCGCCGTGCGTGTCCGCAGTTGCACGTGTAGCGGCCGGTGCGTGCATTCCGCACCGGGCACGTCTTGCTTCTGCGGGCGCAGCCCGCTTTGGACTGCGGCGGTCCGCGCCTGCCCGCCGTGGCGGGCCGCTTTGCCTTTGTTCTATGCAGCCTATAGCTTCGAGCTTAACGGTCCTGGATTACGGACGAACCCGAAGTTGTGCTCGCGCCAGCACACGTGGAGGTTGCGTTCTGGCTGCCCCGCTGGTTGAATAGCAACGTAAGATAGACGGCTCGAATCGGCAGCGGTGCACAAGGTGGATGTGTGAAAGTCCCTTACGCGAAAAAGTGGCAGCAGGAAACAGACAAGCTGAGGAAGATTGTCCTCGACTGTGACCTGACCGAGGAGATCAAGTGGTGTAAGCCCTGCTTCACCTACCAGAAAAAGAACGTCGCAATCATCATCCCTCTGAAGGACGCGTGCGCGCTCTCATTCTTCAAAGGCGCGCTGCTCAAAGATCCGAAGCACATCCTGCAAAAAATCGGTCAGGCGCAGGCGGGCCGCTGGATTAAATTCACCTCTCTCGGAGAAATTGCGGCGGTGCGGTCGGTTCTGAGGAACTACATCTACGAGGCCATCGCGGTCGAGGAGTCGGGCAAGAAGATTATCTTCAAGAAGCTTTCAGAGTATCCGGTTCCTGAGGAGTTGCAGGCCAGGCTCGATGCGGCGCCGGAGCTCCGGGCGGCATTCGAAGCTCTCACGCCGGGGCGGAGGAAGTCGTTCATCTTTCACGTCTCGCGTGCGAAGCAGTCGAAAACGCGCGCAGCGCGGGCTGAGAAGTGTGTCCCAAAGATCTTGAACGGCCAAGGCTTCAACGAATTCAAGAATTGAGCCCGTTGGCCGCGTCGCCTTGCCTTTACTCGATTGTCACTGTGCCACGAACCGTCGGGTGAGCCGCCCATCCCCACCTGCTCACCTTTGGCATTTTTTGGAGTGCGGCGGCACCCCGCCGCCTTGCCTTCACTCGATTGTCCCTGTGCCACGTACCGTCGGGTGAGCCGGCGGGCCGCTAGTCCCCGCCGTGCGTGTCCGCAGTTGCACGTGTAGCGGCCGGTGCGCGTATTCCGCACCGGGCACGTCTTGCTTCTGCGGGCGCAGCCCGCATCGCAGGCGCCTCCAAAGTTGACCGCTTCCCGTCGCTGTCTTCGAAATCAATAAGGAATTTCTGGCTACAATAGACGGACTCTACGTCAAGGGGGAGAACCCAGCCGTGCCAAAACGTAAAATCAATGAAGTGGCCGCATACATCGCAAAATGTCCGAAAGAGGCTCAGGGCGAATTGGCAAAACTCCGATCCGCCATTCGGTCGGCCGCGCCTCGTGCCACTGAACGCACCGACTATTTCCGCATGCCCGGATATTCCAACCCGGAAGTTGAGTATTACGACGGCATGTTCGTCTGGTTCAGCTTCAAGAAACCGCACCTGCGCCTGCACGTGCCTCCAGCAGTAATCCAAAAACACAGGAAAGAACTCGCAGGTTACGCCAAAACGAAGGCCATCATCAGCTTCCCGATGGGCGAGCCAATCCCAATTGCATTGGTGAAGAAACTGGTGAAAGCCAGCCTCAAGACAATGAAGGGATAGGATACAGCAGCGCGCGAAACCGGCCCCCCATATGTTATCGTTCTCGAACTGGCATGTAAGGAGTCGGCGCGGATGGTGAGTGGGCCTCGGCGGAGAATGCACACCAATTACGGATCTGGTTGTGACTGCCTTATTGGGTCCGACTAACTCGATTAGATGTTCCGGCGTTGAACTAAATCACTTGATAAGCAAACTAAAAATGACCTACGTTAAAATTTCTGCCCTGCATTTCTTTGAATCAGGGATGATCGTTAGGCGACCTGTGCTGTTGCTTCACAGCAGTTGCCCGCATCGCTGTTAGACGATTTTGAGCAAGTTCGTATGAAGATTGAGGAATTTCAATAGCGTCCTTTGGCTTCTCGACCTGGTTGTAGTCCTCAATGGCAATGTCCCGCTCCCCGAATTGTTCGGCGATGCGGCCGAAGGCATACCACAGATCCGAATTCGGTTCGTCGATATTGGCTCCATCCATGGCCTGAATTAATACCTCAAGCGCTTCTCTGGTTTTTCCCAGCTCAGCATACACGCATCCAAGGGTGTGCAATGCCGGGAAATTGTTCTTACCCAATTGAGCGGCTTTGGTTGCGTATGTAAGATCCTCTGTTTCCGTCTTGCCAGTAAAGAGGGATTGCCACGCCGTCAGGTTAAAATCAGAGGATTCGGCCTTCCCTGAATTTAATATTCTTACTCCCAAATCATGGGCGCGAGCGTGGTCTCCTTGAATGATTGCGTTAAAGACAAGAGCCCTTTGCGCATCGAGGTCATCCGGAATACGCTTCAGACGTCCTTGTGCCAACGCATCCGCTTCTGTGAACCGACCGAGTGCTGTTAAGTCAAAGGACTGATTTGAGAAGACTCGTATCGACGCCGGAAATTGTTTAGCCAACTCGGTGCAAACATCGAGAGCCTTATCGTATTCGCCCAAGTTGTTGTAGCCGGCGAGCAGCGCAAGCAAGATATTTGTTTTTTCTGCCTCATTTCTGGTGGAATCTCTGTTAGCTTCAAGGACTGCTATGCCTTGAGCGGCCGTTTGTTTGTAAGCCACCAGGATCGATGCCGCCGCCAGCTTCATGGAGAGAGTATCCCCTTCTTGCCCCTTCGTCCAAAGGCGGGGGAAGGCAGCTCCAGAAAGAGGGTCATCGCTCCCGGTGAGATGCCAATCGTCTCGCACCCAGTCGAGGAGCACTCGTGCCCCGTTAAAGTCTTTGGCGGCCACTCGGTCCAGAACTTCGAGGCCGACGCCGTTAACCTGCTCAAAAGTGCCGAGCGCTTTATATTGCATCCCTTCTTTCACGATATAGGTCGGCGTCCTGTAACTTTCAGAAGGCCAGAGAGTGACCTTGTAACCCGTTGCGTCGTTCCCTTGGGATATGGGCTGGGCCCTCGTGAGCGACGTGTCCAGTCCGACATTTATAAATATACCGGACCTTGCATCTTGACTGATCAAGCCGAGTTGGTTCTTTACGTATTGTGCGACGACTTCTGGAGTTCCCAGAGCAATATTGCCGTTGCGACTCAGTATTGAGCGAAGTTGTTCAAGCACCAAATTGGGATTAGCTCGGAGCAGGTAGAAGTGCATCGCAACACCAGCAGGATTGTCTGGGAATTTAAAGTTTTCATGTGGCAGCGTATTGCGGTCGATTTCAGCTGCAGCCAACAAGTCGGATGCGTTCTCCCCCGTTGCTCCCGCTTCTAGAAGATCAGCAGCCAGTGAGTACTTTCCAAGCTTTACGACCATTTGGCCAGCATTTTTGACAATCTCCCTGAATTGAGCTTCATTTTCTGTTCTCTTCTTTGCCTCCGCCAGCCCGGCTTGCGAGCCGCTAAGCGCTGCTTCGCAGGCAACGATCAGGGAGCTTGGTTGAGGATTGATGGTCTCTGCGCTTTCTAGGGCCTCAGCAAATTTGCCGTCGTAAAATAACGCGAAGGCAAGATTGTTCTTCAGGCCCATGTCCGTAAGATCCTGCGCTGAAATGCGGCGATATTCGGCTATAGCATCGTCAAGCTTTGCGCCTGGTCCGTAACGCAGGCCATACTTGTTGAACTCAAGAAGAACAGCGAGGTTTCCAGTTATGGTTTTGTCTTTCGGATCAAGCTTCTCGGCCTTGCGAAATGCAGCGTCTGCACCTGCATAGTCGCTGCCGGGACGAAATTTGCGGCCAACTAGGTCATATTCGAGAATGTCCGCAAGAGTCATTTCGGCGAGAGCCGAATTGGGTTCAAGCGCTACAGCCCGGCCTGCTTCCTGACGTGCGGCGTTTCCGAGACCACTCGATAGTAGAGCCTCGGCTTTTCGAAGATGATAAACCGCTTGCGTGGGATGAAGTGATATTAAATCCCTATATGTCTGAAACGCTTCGCGAACGTTTCCCTGACTCAGGAGAGCCTCGGCAATCGGCTCAAAGTAGATCAGGACGGCTTCGCCACCCTTCAGATCAGCGATCGCGTTGCGCATCTCGGTGGCTTCTACGGTCGAGAATCGGCTCTTCCTTGTGTCAAAACGGATTGTGGCATGAACGATGCCGTCCTTATCCGCAGAAAACGTCTCTGTCAGAAGCGCCGGCCCAACAGCAGCCTTGATATCTTTTGGGAGAGGTTTCGGTCGAAATCCTTCTGGAGGAATAATTTTGTACTGCCACTCAGTTATGAAGGGCTCTTGCAATTGGTAGTCGGCGGTGCGCTTCTTTTGTCCCTTGCCGCCTGTGGACCCCGAATCAGCGCTCTCTTCTGCTCCCCGGTCTTGAAGGTCAGAAGGAAGGCGACCGAAAAGTCCTTCGAGGCGAATTGCGGCTACCGCAGAATTCAAGTCGGTAAACCCCCGCTTCGCCTTCGCGGAAGTCAAGGTCAATTCAAAGGGCTTGGACAAATCGCTGGGATCTGTGGAATCGATTCTGTCAATCTCGTCGGCCAGATACGTACCCTTGACGTACCCAGTCAGGTTTTCTCTTACGTCCTTGTTTTGAGTGTCGCCGTAGTCATCGCGATAGATGCTTTCAAGATCTCCTCTAGGCTGTGATATCTCGGTGACACTTGCCGGCCCATATTCTGCGAGGTGAAACTCGCGCTTTTCGACCAAAATGTTATCTTGAGCGGATGTGGATGGCGTACGCAACAGCGCAGTCTGATGAGGTCTGATGATCAACGCTTGGCGCCCTTGATCGCTAGAAGGTAGCTCTCTGAGCCGCGCGTATCTGTCGGTTGCGTCTACCCACAGATCGGGAGGTCCGGGCACGTATACGATTGCGTGATCAAAAAGCCCCATGCCGGGAAGATCTGGTAAAACGTCTTGGCGTTCGCCTGCGTCTAGCAGCGCAACGAATGCCGGGATGCCTGCGGCACGTAGCATTGCGACGAGCAGGACGGCCTTGTCCTTGCAATCTCCATACTTGTGAGCAAGCACTTCAGTCGGCGTCTGAGGGATGACTGTAGCGTCTCCGAACTCGACGCCCGTATAGCGGATTTCCTTATCAAGGTACTGCAAGATGGATTGCAGTTTGTCGTCGCGCGACTGCCTCCCAACGATGAGCTTATCGACGAGACCCTGCACATTGGAATTTGCAATCTGAGAATTAACAATTGTTTCGTACTTGTCGGCGAGATTCTGCCAAGAATCACCCGTTGAAACAGCGACCTGGGGAGATGGTGCGATTTCGCTCGGCAGATTTTTTTCCGGATCGCCCAAAGGTTCTTCGGGGCCATCATCAAGAGTGATCCGGACTTCACCTCCGATTTCGGACCGCTGAGGCTTCAAATCTGGGAGTAATTCGGCTTCGTAGCGAAGTGGAATTGAAGCAGGTGCCTGCAGTATGAGGCGTCTATGTTCTACAGGTACGCCACGGCCAAAATAGACCCGGCGCACACTTCCCGCACCGGGGATGGTTGGCCTGTCGTGAGAAGTATCCTCTTCCTCAATCACTGATCCCGCGGAAACTGCGGGAAGTGGCGCATGAAGGACGCGGTCATCCCCGTAGACGCTGTCCTCATCGTCCGTAGCCGGAGAATTGCTGATAGCCTTCGGGTCAAGCCGATGGACTGCGCCATCGGCGTCAATCACTCGGGCTCGAATTGTGGGCTGATCTTGGTGCCAAGGCTCCCACAACAAAGCGAAATTGTCCCATCCATCTATGCCCTGCTGAGTGAGAATCTTGTAAACGATGTAGCGCGTGTGGGTAGCCTCCCCTTTCGCGTCAAACACATAGGAGTCCTCTTCATCTAGAACGAGGACGTCATTACCCGGAGCGACGGAGACAGCTGATGCGGCTGAGTAGACGCTCCTTGCATCGGCCGCAAACGGTGCTACATTCCACTGCTGAGCACGAAGCCTTGTTGGCGAAAGACTGACCGCAACGCAGAGAACCGCCAGACCAAATCGTATCTTGTAATCGGGATTTCTCTGCGCCAAAAACATCGAGACACCTCCGAGGGAAGAGCTGGGTTTCCATTTTAGTCCCCTTGTCAATCGGTACCCGACTTTGCCAAAGTAAGATATTGTCCTGGGATTACTCCATGACAGACGTTTCATTCACTTCGGTGAGCTAATTGTGTAGTGCAGAACCAGGGGTATTCACTGCACTTGCAAGCGACAGCCAGTGCCTTGGATGCGGCACCCGCCTCCCCGCGCGAATATCCGTCGCGTAAGGCTTCGAAAGTTCGAGCCCAGACGCGATAGCCGAAACCGTGGACTTCGCCAATCTTGGCTGAATCCTTTCGCGATAAGCCTTCTCGGTTAGCCATGCTGGCAAATTAGAGGGATTCCACGCGAGCTTGGCAGCCTCTTGTCGCTGTCTCCAACTCAACAATAATTGGTCGCCCAAGAATGTCGAATTTTCACCAAATTGGCTCTTTGCAGCCGTCGCGATTTCACACCCCGAAATTTCCGCGCCTCTGCCCGTCGCGGCGGAAAATTCCCAATATCCATGCGCGTTCTCGCATCGGGGAATCCGCTTCGCATTCAATCAAATTCAATCAGGAGGCAAATATGAGCGAAAACTTGTACCACTAAGAAGCAGTCAGATTTACCGCCGCTAAGAGCCAATTTGGCTCTCCGGCCAGTGAAATACCACCCCAATTCCGAGGACTCCGATGCGTCATTTCTTCATCCACAATCGCGCCCCGCCCCCGGCGCCCCAAAAACTTGCATGAGCGAATCAGCCCGTGCGAAAATTGTTCGATTCCAGTTCAGTCGGCTGCGGCTCTTCGCTTGTGGCGGTATCGTCTAGGGGTTAGGACGCCAGATTCTCAATCTGGTAACCCGGGTTCGATTCCCGGTACCGCTACCAATCCCCCAAATTGATTGGTCGCCGTCCGCTCGTTCTCCGCTAAGCTGGTGTTTCATGCCACGCATCTACGCGGGAACGTCCGGCTGGGCCTATCCAACTTGGAAGCCGAAGTTCTATCCTGCCGAAATCAGTTCGGCTCGCTTCCTCGAATATTATTCTTCGCGTCTGAATTCCGTGGAGGTGAACTACACGTTCCGGCATTTGCCGGATAAAAATCTACTCGCGAAATGGATCGCCGCGACGCCGCCGGATTTCCGCTTCGCGGTCAAAGCGCACCAGGCGATCACGCACTGGCGTCGCCTTCGCGGCGCGAAGGGCAACACGCGCGATTTCCTCCGCTCCTTGAAGCCGCTCCGCAAAACGGGAAAGCTCGGCCCAATCCTGTTTCAATTGCCGCCGAACTTCAAAATCGATTTGCCCTTGCTCGAGGAATTTCTCTCAGCATTGCCAGACGATTTGCGCTTCGCTTTCGAGTTCCGCCACGAATCCTGGTTTACCGAGGAAGTGTTTCGCAAGCTGCGGAAGTCAAACATCGCTTTGTGCCAAGCCGAGAGCGAGAAGCTGCGAACGCCCGACGTTCGCACCGCGGATTTTTCATATCTGCGACTGCGAAAAACCAAGTATCCGCGAAGCGCTCGCCGCGCGCTTATGCGAAAAGTCGCAGCACTTCGACGGTGCGCCGACGTTTACGTCTACTTCAAGCATGAGGATGATCCGAGTGGCGCTCTCTACGCGGAAGAGCTGCTCACGTCATTGAAAGTCACTCGCGGCCGTTAGTCCGAGAGTCCTTTCCATGGACTCGGGTCAGCATTGCCGATAAGATTTGCGTCATGCTGCCCGAAGCGCGCGTCGCTGAACCAGTCACAGAAAGAGAAGCGGTTCGCCTGGCGCGCGAAATCTATGGCCTCAATGTTTCTGTGCAAACGCTTCCGAGCGAATACGACGACAACTTTCAAATCACAACACGCGACGGACAATCCTTCGTGCTGAAAGTGATGTGCGCCGCGCGCGAGCGCGCATTCGTCGAAATGCAGTGCGCTGCGCTCCAGCACATCTCTCGCCGCGCGCCGCATTTGAATCTGCAACGCGTTTATCCGACTCGAAGCGGCGCCGCATTTGAATCTGCGAAAATGGCGGATGGCGGCGAGCGCCTGGTGTGGATGCTTACTTATTTGCCCGGGACTGTTCTTGCTGAAGCGCGGCCACATTCGCAGGAGCTTCTCGAGAGTTTGGGCCGCCTGCTCGGTGAAATCGACAAGGCGTTGCAGGATTGTTCTCATTCCTATGCTCGGCGAGAATTGAAGTGGGATCTTTCACGAGCGGAATGGATTCGCGAACACGTCCATCACATCAATGATCCAGCGCGGCGAGCGCTGGTCGAGAAATTCATTGGTGTCTATGAGAGGGAGATTTTTCCTGTAGCAGAACAGCTCCGGCGCGGCGTTATCTACGGAGATGCGAATGATTACAACGTGATTGTCAGGAACGCGTGGAAACAGCCGCGAGAAATCTCAGGCGTGATTGATTTCGGCGACATGCATCATGGATTTCTCGTGGCCGAGCCAGCCGTTGCCGCAGCCTACGCAGTTTTCGGAAAGCACAATCCGCTCGAAGCCGCGGCGGCAGTCGTTCGCGGCTATCACAGCGCATTTCCTCTTGATGAGATTGAAATCGCTGCGCTCTATCCACTCATCGGAATGCGTCTTGCCGTGAGCGTGGTGAATTCCGCGCGAAGGAAATCGCTAAAGCCCGATGATCCTTATGTGACGATAAGCGAAGCGCCGGCCTGGGAGGCCCTGGAGCGGCTCGCGAAAATTCATCCACGATTCGCGCATTACAGTTTTCGGGCTGCGTGCGGGCTGGAGGCGGTGCCTCGAAACAAGAGTGTGAGAGGAAGCTTCGAAAGAAATGCGAAAGCTTTCGCATCGATACTCGACGTGGATTTGCGCAACGAACCATGTCGCGTTCTTGATTTGAGCGTAGGCAGCACATTTCTTGGCGCAAATCCCGAAGCATCCGAAACACGCGCCCTCACTGAGGCGATCTTCAATGAGATGAAGCGCGCCGGAGTCTCCGTTGGCGTGGGCCGCTACAATGAGGGGCGGCTGCTCTACAGTTCGCCGCTATTTCGTGCCAGCGAGAATCCAACGGATGAACGCCGGACGATTCATCTCGGAATTGATTTGTTCGTCGAGCCGGGATCTAAGCTTCACGCGCCCCTCGATGGCTTAGTGCACGTCCTTGCGAACAACGCCGCGGCGCTGGACTATGGGCCAGTGGTTATATTGAAACATGTGGCAGGAGATGGCGAAGCGTATTTCACACTCTATGGTCATCTGGCGAAAGAGACTCTACGCAATTTAAGAATCGGGCAGGGAATTTCGAAGGGCCAAGCGTTCGCGACGGTGGGAACGGCGGATGAGAATGGCGGATGGCCGCCACATGTGCATTTTCAAATTATCCTGGACCTGCTGGATCTGAATAAGGATTTTCCCGGCGTCGCAAAGGCGAGCGAGCGAGCCGTTTGGACTAGCCTTTCACCCAACCCGAATTTGATTCTTGGGATACCTGCTCACAAGTTTCCCGAAGTGGAACGAAGCATCGTTGAAACCGTGGAAGCGCGAAGGGAGATATTGGGGAAAAACCTGAGCGTCTCCTATCGCAGGCCGCTCAAGATTGTGCGCGGATGGATGCAATATCTTTATGACGAAACCGGGCGTGCTTATCTCGATGTTTACAACAACGTGCCGCTTGTGGGGCACAGCCATCCGCGAGTCGTTCGGGCGGCGCAAGAGCAGCTC
>Ga0209178_1000434_pt1 | contig 12320 bp, 6 predicted proteins | sample GAAS200_FD_187521 | JGI IMG/M metagenome (GOLD analysis project Ga0209178, IMG submission 187521) | Agricultural soil microbial communities from Georgia to study Nitrogen management - GA AS200 (SPAdes) (version 2) | ecosystem: Environmental > Terrestrial > Soil > Agricultural land | place: USA... | reverse complement strand
AGGACTGACGATCAAACCGTTCCTGCGTGCGCTGCGGATTTCTTCCGCAGCGGAATAATCCGGAAAAACTGAAATCGAGTGATTTGCGGCCCTGGCTTGCCCGCCTTGGAACCGATGGGCAGCGCCGCCGGGGCAACGGCAACACGCTTGCCTTAACCAGATGGGATACTATGCAAAACCAACCTGCGAAATTGGGGCCGCAAGTGGTGGCGAGCAACCCGTCAGAGAGGCGGAAGAACGTCCGCTACCCGTTCACTTCATCGGTGGAAGTGGTTGATATTAAGACGCTTACAAAAGTTATTGGGCGGACTTCGGACATCGGGCGCGGCGGATGCTACGTGGACGTAATAAGCCCGTTGCCGGAGGGGACGGCCGTGAAAGTGCGGCTCGCTTTGGAACAGCGTACCTTTGAGGCACAGGCGAAGGTCGTGTATTCCCAAAATGGGATGGGAATGGGCATCGCTTTTCTATCGGCCACGCCAGATAACTTGAAGGTGCTGGACGGATGGATCGCGAGATTGAGCGGCATCGCGCCGGCGGAGCCTGCTGCGCCGGAACCACCGAAACAGTCCGCGGCACCCCCGCAAAAACGTGAAGCCGAAGCCACGGCGGACCTGGAGCCGAGATTCGTGTTAAACGAGCTGATTATTACGCTGATGAGGAAGCGGGTGCTGAGCGAGGCGGAAGGAAAGTCGCTGCTGCAGAAATTGATGAGCTAAAAACGAACCATCATTCGTAACGCAGGGCAACCATGGGGTCGACACGCATGGCGCGGCGTGCGGGGATGTAGCAGGCTGCGAGCGCGACGACAATGAGCAATAGGGCGACAGATGTGAAGGTCAGCGGATCGGTCGCCGTGACGCCATAGAGAAGTTTGGCCATCAGGCGGGTGAGGGCGAAGGCGAGAAACAGGCCGATGGCAGTGCCAGCAAACGTCAGGCGGGCACCGCGTCCCAGAATTAGACGCAATACATCCAGACGGCGGGCGCCGAGGGCGACGCGAATGCCGATCTCATGAGTGCGCTGCTCGACCACGTACGACATCACTCCATAAATTCCAATCGCAGCGAGAACGAGCGCTACGGCCGCAAAGACGCCGAGAAGAACGGTTTGCAGGCTGGTGTCCTGCATATCTTCGGCGATGACCTGCTGCATAGTGCGGACGCTGAAGAGCGGAAGCGTGCTATCCAGCTGGTCGAGGCTGGAGCGTATCAGTGCCAGCGCAGATTGATTGGGCATTTCTGTTTTCACGACGATGCGCTCGGGGTAAAAGGGATTGTCGAGCTCCTGCGTGAGCGGGAAATAAGCCTGCGGCAGGGCAGCGTCGCGAATCGAACCTTCCTTCACGTCGCCGACGACTCCGACAACCTGCACGGGAATGTTGCCACTGACGAATATCCGGCCAATGGGATCCTGATTGGGCCAGAGAGCCTGCGCCGCAGCCCGACTGAGAATCGCAGAGCAAAGAAATTCGCGACGCTCGCCAAAGACGAAATTCGGATTCTTTTTGAGGTAGTCAGAGAACTGTGCCGAAACAGTAAGGGCGCGGTCGAAATCCTGCGGTGTGAAGTTGCGTCCCGCTCTAAAGGGAATGCCGAGAACGCGAAAATAATCCGGGGTGACGAAATCCACATTCAACTGAACCAGCGAAGAGCGCCAGTCGGGAGCGCCTTCGGGATAGCCGCCCCAGGTGTGGTCGCCTTCAAGAGGAAGTGTCTGAACCACAGCAGCGGCGGTGATTCCCGGAGAGGATTGGATGCGGGAAATGAGCTGGTCGTAAAAAGCGCGGCGCTGTGGGAGCTGGGGATACTTCGATTCGGGCAAGATCACAGCCATGGTGAGCACGTTTTCCGGGATAACTCCAATCTCAGCGGTCCTCATGCGAGCAAAGGTGCGCAACAGCAAGCCGGCGCCGATGAGAAGCGCCAGGGATATAGCGATTTCCGTGACTACGAGCGCATCGCGCATATGGCGGCGCCAGCCAGAGGCGCTCGAGACGCTGCGAGAGCTTTCCCGCAAGGCCTGGGCGAGGTTTACGCGCGCAGAAGCAAGCGCCGGAGCAAATCCAAATAGAATTCCTACAAATAGAGTGACGGCGATGGTGAATGAAAGGACAGAGAAGTTCAGCTGGATTGGATTTGCGCGCGGAACCGGCAAAGACGAAACGGATTGCGCGAGGTTCACGCACCAGGACGCGCCCAGGAGGCCGAGAAGGGCGCCTCCCAAGGAAAGAAGAACGCTTTCGGTGAGAAGCTGGCGAACGATTCGCGACCGGCTGGCGCCAAGAGCGCCCCTGAGAACCATCTCCCTTTCGCGCCGAGCGGCGCGAGCGAGCAGGAGATTGGCCACGTTTGCACAAGCGACAAGTAAAACGAGGCCCACGGCGCCAAGAAGAATCAGCAGCTGAGGACGTGAATCCTGTGTGATGCGCGTCTTGAGCGGAACCACGCGGGCGCTTCGGTCTTTGTTTGTGTCGGGGTAGAGCTGGGTGAGGCGAGAGGAGATTGCGGATAGATCAGCCTGCGCTTGTTCCACAGAGACGCGGGGTTTTAGCCGGCCAATCACACGGAAAGAATAGTTGCCGCGGGCACTCGTGCCCTTCACAGTCTTGTCGATAGGAATCCAGACGTCCGTGGCTTGCGGATAATTGAACCAGCGAGGCATGACGCCGACGATGATGTAGGGCTGAGAATTCAATTCGAGCGATTTGCCAAGCGCGTCGGCATTGCCCGCGAAATGGCGCTGCCAGAAGCCATAACTCACGACGGTGACGTGATCCTTGCCTTCTCGATCCTCGCCAGGGGCGAAGCCGCGACCTATAAGAGGCTGTGCTCCGATGACGGAGAAAAAATTCGCTTCAGCGCGTATTGCGGTCACGCGTTCCGGCTGCCCTGCGCCGCTGGCGTTGTAGTCCTGCGTCCATGTCGTTATGCTCGAGGCTTCGAGAGTGTGGTTCTGAGATTCCCAGTCGAAATAATCCTCGCCGCTGGCGGAAACATATGGCAGACCTGCCGCGGTTTCGAGAATTTGAACGACACGATCCGGTTCCTGGAATGGCAGGGGGCGAAGGAGGACGGCATCAATTACGCTGAATATCGCGGTGTTGGCGCCGATGCCGAGGGCGAGAGTGAGAATCGCAACGGCGGTGAAGCCCGGAGATTTGCGGAGCATGCGCAAACCGAAACGAATGTCCTGGAGCAGATTCTCCAGCCATGCCCAGCCCCACTGGTCGTGCGTCACCTCGCGGACAACGGCGGCGATGCCGAATTCGCGACGGGCGGCGGTGCAGGCTTCTTGTGGCGCGTCACCGCGTTCCATGCGATCGCGAGCGGCCAGGTCAAGATGGCTTTCAAGCTCTTCGCGCAACTCCTCTTGTCGGCGACGCCAGGAAAGTTTCATGCGAGACTCTCCTCATTCGTAGCGCAGGGCAACCATGGGGTCGACACGCATGGCGCGGCGCGCGGGGATGTAGCAGGCGAGAACGCCGACCACAAACATCAAGGCGGTGCAGACCGCGAGAGTGACCGGATCAAGAGGCGTCACTTCGAAGAGCAGGCTTGAGATCCACTTCCCTACCCCGTAGACCACAGGCAAGCCAATCACTGCGCCAATAAAGACCAAGAGCAGAGAGTCGCGCAAGACAAGCCAGAGAATGTTGCCTCGCTGCGCGCCCAGGGCGATGCGGATGCCAATCTCATTTATGCGGCCGGAAACCGCATAAGCCATGATGCCGTAGAGACCGACGCAGACGAGAATGATGGCGAGCACGCCGAAGGCTCCGGCGAGCTGCGTAATCATGCTGTCTGAGGCCAGAGATTGCGTCAGGCGCTGCTGCATCGACTGGAGCCGAACGGGCGGCAGATTTGCGGCGACTTGCTTTACGACATCGCGAATCGCGGAAGTGACCGAGGAGGGATCGCCAGAGGCGCGAATAATGAAGCTCGCGCCCGTCCGCCAGTTATCACCGATCGGATTGAAATAGGGAAGGTAGAAGCGAGGAAATGGCCTCTCACGCATACTCCCATGTTTCGAATCGGCGGCGACGCCGACAATTACGAAGTCAAAATGGCCGGAGGATTCATGCACCTCGACACGCTGGCCAATGGGATTGGAATCGGGAAAGTACATTCTTGCAAAAGTCTGATTAATCAGGCCAACAAGCTGGCCGTTTCCGCCGTCCTGGGGACTGATTTCGCGTCCGAGCAAAACCGGGATGCCGGAAGTGGAGAAGAAATTCGGACCGACGACGTCCCATCGGGCTTCGTAGGCCTCTCCTGCTTTGGTCTTTTGGCCCTCAATGGAGAAAGGGTCCTGGGAGTCGGTGCCGCCGAGGAGGCCATTGTCCGAAAGTGAAACGGCACGTACGCCGGGAACGGCGGCAATTCTCTGAACGATTTCCTGATAGAGAGGAAGGATCTCGGGCCGGTGATAGCCGTAGGTGAGACCGTCCGAATAAAATTGCAGAATATGATCACGGTCGAAGCCAAGCTGCACATCGGAGAGATTGCGGAAGCTGCGAATGAATAGTCCTGCCACAATGAGAAGCAACAAGGAAAGCGCAACTTGAGCGATAACCAGAACTTTGCCGATGGGCAACCGCCCGGAGTGGGCAGAGTTGCCAGCAACCGTACGCGAAGCGCTCTTGAGAACGTGGCTCAACTCCACGCGAGTGGCGCGAAAGGCGGGAGCGATGCCGAAAAGGACTCCGGTGAACAGCGAGACGCCGAAGGTGAATGCGAGGATTCTGGCGTCCAGATGAATATCGAGATACGCTTGAGATGCTCCGCCGGATACCATGCGCAAGAGCGCGGAGTCTGCCCAGTTGGCAAGGAACAGACCAACAACACCACCCATGGCCGCTAGCAGGATGCTCTCGGTCAATACCTGGCGGAAAAGGCGCCGAGCGCCGGCCCCCAAGGCAACGCGAACGGCGATTTCTTTTTGTCTCGCGGAGGAACGGGCCAAAAGTAGATTGGCGACGTTGGCGCAAGCGATCAGCAGAATCAGGCCGACGACAACCATCAAAATCTCGAGAGGCTTACCAAAATCGGCGCGCAGCGTTGAAGCGCCCCTGCTGCCTGGCGTGACGGCCAGATGCTGGTTCATGAATCGCTGTTTGTCGTGGGCTGACATGTCGCTCGTCTGCGATTCCATGAGCTGCTGAAATTCTACGGTAATGCCGGCCGTGGCCTGGGCCAGAGTCACACCCGGCTTCAAGCGGCCAATGACCTGAAGCCACTCGACCTTGCGAAAATGATTAGGCTCAGGGGAGAGAAAATCGCGGCCGGGATAGATTTCACTTTGCATCGAGAGCGGAACCCAAATCGCGGGGCTGAAACCGACGGTTTCGCCGTGGAACTGGGGAGGAGCAACGCCGATGACGTCGTAAGAAGTGCTGAGGATGCGAATCTTTCGGCCGATGACATCCTGGGCGCCTGCGAATTGCGATTGCCAGAAGGCGTAACTGATGACGGCCACAGGATTGGCGTCGCGAACTCTGTCAACTTGAGTGTCGAATGCCCTGCCGAGAATGGGATTCACGCCGAGCACGGAAAAGTAGGAGCCGCTAACAAGTTTTACAAGCGCAGGGGAAGAATCGCCACTCTGTCCCGGGGCAACGACTTCCACGGGGACGGAAGTCACAAAGCTATAGGCTCCGAGCAGGCCGGAGAACACAGTGTTATTGCGCTCCAAATCCTGAAATTCAGGGTACGTCAGCATGTCGCGATCACCGTCGCCGAATCCCGATTCCATTCCCTGCTCATCAGGATTCGTGAGGAAAACGAGTTGCTGAGGATCCTTAACGGGAAGATTGCTGAGAAGAACGGAATTGATGACTGAAAATATGGCGGTGTTGGCGCCGATTCCGAGGGCAAGCGTGAGAATCACGATGGAAGTAAAACCGGGAGAGCGCCGCATCATGCGGAGGCCGAAGCGCAGATCCTGGAGCAGATTCTCAAGCCACGCCCAACCCCATTGATCGTGAGTGACTTCGCGAACTACGGCCGCGTTGCCGAATTCGCGATGTGCGGCAGAAGATGCATCCGCGGCAGGCTCGCCACGTTCAGTGCGTTCGTGCGCGGCCATGTCAAGATGGCTTTGAATCTCCTGAGAGAGCTCATCTTGGCGCCGCAGGCGGGAAAATGGATTTCTCATGCCCGGCTCTCCTCGGCGGCTGGATTCAGGATGCCGCTGATGGCTTCCTGCAATTGTGACCAGCGAGAAAGCTCGGAAGCCAGTTGCTTGTTTCCAGCAGGCGTCAGGCGATAAAGCCTGACGCGCTGATTGTTTTCGGAGACTTTCCATTCCGCGCGAATCCATTTCCGGCGTTCAAGTCGATGCAGCGCTGGATACAGAGAACCCGTGTCCACCTGCAGGATTTCGCCAGAGTTCGCGCGAATGGCCTGGCTGATGCCATAGCCATGGCGCGGCCCCCAGCGGAGAGTCTGAAGGATGAGCAGGTCGAGAGTTCCTTGCAGGAGCTCAATGCGGTTCTGATAGCGCGGTTTCATCAGGCCTCCGGGGTGTAGAAACTCTACAGCCATGCATGTAGGACGTCTACAGCCTGGAAAGGTGAGCAAGAAGGACGCCAGGCAAGGGCAAAATCAAACTCATGATTCGCATAGGCTTAGGGCTGGGAGCCTGAAAAGAGTGCGTTTGGAGTGTCCGCTGCCGAGATTGCACGTTGCGAAACCGGACACCCAAGGATGTGTTCATTGCAGACAAATGCCGACGAGCGGGAATGAGAGGTGTTCAGAATGGTTTATTCGCCAGAAGGCGCTGCAAAGGGATAAAATCTAACTCTTGCAATATGCGTCCGAAGACTGACAGGGCACATCCATCTGTATGAGGGGGCAGGGACTCAAACTATGGCGGAACAAGCGACGATGACAGCGATATCCGGAAGCATGAAGCAGCCCAATATTGATCAGCTCTGCATCAATACTATTCGAACTCTTTCAATAGATGCTGTGCAGCAGGCGAATTCAGGACATCCCGGGGCGCCGATGGGCCTCGCGCCCGTAGTCTATGAACTGTGGCAGAAATTCCTGAGGTACAACCCCCTGAACCCCGCATGGCCGAACCGCGACCGATTCGTACTTTCGAATGGACACGCTTCGATGCTGCTCTATGCGACCCTGCACCTTGCAGGGGTGCGAATGGTGAGTGCGAAGGGAGAAGTCACCAACGAACTTTCAGTGCCGATGGAACAGATCAAGAGATTCCGTCAAATTGGCAGCCGGACGCCTGGACATCCTGAGTCGCACCTTACGACAGGCGTGGAGACGACGACCGGCCCACTGGGCCAGGGCGCGGGAAACAGCGTGGGGATGGCGATTGCGGGCAATTGGCTGGCCGCGAATTACAATCGTCCAGGGCTTGAGATTTTTGACTTCAACGTATACGCAATTTGTGGCGACGGTGATTTGATGGAAGGAGTAGCGTGCGAGGCGGCGTCACTTGCCGGGCACTTGAAACTTGCCAATTTGTGCTGGATTTATGACAACAACCGCGTAACGCTGGACGGCCCGGCGAAGTGGTCCTTCAGCGAGGATGTGATGACGCGGTTTGTGGGCTACGGGTGGAACGTCACACGCGTGGCCGACGCGAACAATCTGGAGACGCTGGCACGAGCGTACGAGACTTTCTTGAAAACGAAGGACCGGCCCACACTAATTGTAGTGGACAGCCACATTGGGTATGGTTCGCCCCACAAACAGGACTCGTCCGATGCGCACGGGGAGCCGCTTGGTGAAGCGGAAGTAAAGTTGGTTAAGAATTTTTACGGCTGGCCGGAAGATGCCAAGTTTCTGGTGCCGGATGGAGTATACGAACAGTTCCGGAACGGCGTTGGAAAGCGGGGAGCGGAAGCGGAAGCTGAGTGGACGACCAAATTCGCGAAGTATCAGGAGCAATTCCCACAATTAGCGAAAGAGCTCGAGCAGATGCAGAAGGGCGAACTGCCGGCCGGCTGGGACATAAACCTTCCGAGTTTTCCGGCCGATGCGAAGGGAATGGCCACACGCGATTCCTCTGGAAAGACGCTGAACGTCCTGGCCAACAATATTCCGTGGATGGTTGGCGGGTCGGCTGACCTGGCACATTCGAACAAGACAAACTTGACGTTCGGGGACGCAGGAGATTTCTTCGCGGACGAGCATGGCGGACGCAACGTGCATTTCGGCGTGCGCGAACACGCCATGGGCGCCATCGTGAACGGCATGACGCTGACGAAATTAAAATCATTCAGCGCGACGTTTTTCAACTTCAGCGACTATATGCGTCCGAGCATGCGGTTGGGCGCGTTGATGGAGATTCCGGCAATCTACATTTTCACCCACGATTCCATCGGGCTTGGTGAAGATGGACCCACACACCAGCCGATCGAGCAGCTCGCAGGGCTGCGAGCCATGCCCAACATGGTGGTTCTCAGGCCGTGTGACGCAAATGAAGTTGTGGAAGCGTACCGAGTGATTCTGCAGCGCAAACACGGACCCTCGACGCTGGTGCTGACGCGACAAACGCTGCCGACGCTGGATCGAGCCAAATACGCCAAAGCTTCAGGCCTGGCAAAGGGTGCATACGTGCTGGCAGATGCGCCAGGGGGCCAGCCCGACATAATATTGATGGGCAGCGGCAGCGAAGTGGCTCTATGCCTGGCGGCGAGCGAAAAGCTCAATGCGGAAGGAATCAAGGTCCGCGTAGTCAGCATGCCCTCGTGGGAGCTCTACGAAAAACAGGATGCGGCATACAAGGAGAGCGTACTGCCCGCTCGAGTGACTGCACGTGTCTCCGTCGAGATGGGCTCGACACTAGGGTGGGAAAGATATGTCGGCGCAAAGGGACGGAGCATTGGCATGCACACGTTTGGCGCTTCGGCTCCACTGAAAGACGTACTGAAGGAATTCGGATTCGTGCCGGAAAACGTGGCAGCTGTGGCGAAGCAGGTGCTAGGAAAGTGAGCGCGCGATGAAACTTGTGATTGGTTCGGATCACGCCGGATTTCAACTGAAGGAAACCACGCGAGATCTATTACGGGCAAAGGGATACGACGTGCTGGACGTGGGAGCCTTCAATGAGGATCCTTCGGACTATCCGGACTTCGCGGAGGCCGTTGCGAAAGCCGTGATCGAGGGTCGCGCGGAGCGCGGCATCGTGATCTGCGGGAGCGGCGTGGGCGCGGGAGTGGCGGCGAACAAGGTTCCGGGCATACGCGCTGGGCAATGCCATGACACGTATTCGGCGCATCAGGGCGTGGAGCACGACGACATGAATGTGCTGGTGTTGGGCGCGCGGGTGATCGGGTCCGCGCTCGCACAGGAATTGGTCACGGCATTTCTCGGAGCAACGTACAAAGGTCACGAGCCCGGCCAGGAACGCCTGCAACGCAGAGTGGACAAGATCGCTTCGATTGAGAGGCGCTATTCCTTGCGAGTGAAAGGTTCGGCGTGAAATAATTTTATTGCATCGAGTTGCCGTTCAAATTGATTGTGACATCATAAATTCTATGGATCGAAATTCTGGAAGGAGTAAAGGCCATGCAATCGCAATCCGCGGGAACTTCTGAGGCGGTCAAGGCCGCGAACCCACTGGTTACGCTCACCGAGTGCGGTCAATCCGTCTGGCTCGACTACATTCGCCGCAGCCTGCTGACTAGCGGCGAGCTTCGCCGACTAATTGATGAAGATGCGCTGCGCGGGATGACTTCGAATCCTTCAATTTTTGAAAAGGCGATCACTGGAAGCACGGATTACACGGATTTTCTCAAGTCGCTCGAGACGCGCGATGATTTGGACGCCAAGGCTCGTTACGAAATGCTGGCGATTCGCGACATTCAGGATGCGGCGGACATTTTCCGGCCGGTATATGAGAAAACAAAGCGGCGCGACGGCTACGTGAGCCTGGAAGTCTCTCCAATGCTGGCGCGTGACACACAGGGATCAATCGAGGAAGCGCGCCGGCTGTGGAAGACCGTGGGACGCGAAAACGTGATGATCAAGATTCCTGCGACGGAAGCAGGAATTCCGGCGATCCAGCAACTGCTGAGCGAGGGGATCAACGTCAATATCACTTTGCTTTTCGCGCAGGAAGCGTACGTCAAAGTGGCGCAAGCATATCTCGCGGCGCTGGAAACCTATTCGGCAAAAGGCGGCAATTTGACTCGGATGGCGAGCGTGGCGAGCTTCTTCGTCAGCCGCATCGACACGCTGGTGGACAATCAGATTGCCGCGCAGTTCAAGAGCGTCTCCGATTCAGGCAAGCGCGCATTACTGGAGGGCTTGCTTGGGAAAGTCGCCATTGCGAACGCCAAGATGGCTTATCAGCACTATTTGAAGATTTTCAGCGGCCCTCGCTGGGACGCGCTGGCGGCGAAAGGCGCAAAGACGCAGCGCGTGCTGTGGGCCAGCACAAGTACAAAGAATCCAAAGTATCGCGATGTCATGTACATCGAAGAACTTATCGGACGGGATACGATCAACACGATCCCCCCGGCGACACTCGAGGATTTTCGCGACCATGGAAACGTGCGCGAGAGCCTCACTGAAAATATTGGCGCGGCTGAAAAGACAATGCAGGATTTGGCGAAAGCTGGAATCGAGATGAAACAAGTGACCGACCAGCTCGTCGTGGATGGCGTGCGACTGTTCGCGGAAGCGTTTGAGAAACTGCTTGGCGCAGTCGAGCAATCCATGAAAAAGCCGATGCTGCCTAAATCGGCGTCGCAGACGTACACGCTGCCTGCCGCGTTGGAAGCGGAAGTCAATCAAACGATTGAGGATTGGAGGGCCTCGGGGAAAGTCCGAAGGCTGTGGTCGCATGACGCGAAATTGTGGACCGGGACAGATGAAGCGAACTGGCTTGGATGGCTGGGCGTAACCGAAGACGAAAACGCTCACGCGCGGCCGCTCGTCGAGCTTGCCGAAGATGTCGAAGCCGAAGGCATTTCACACGTATTGCTGCTGGGGATGGGCGGTTCGAGCCTTTGCCCTGAGGTGCTCTCGAAGACGTTTGGGCACATCCGGGATTTTCCGGAACTGCTCGTCCTGGATTCCACCGATCCGGCACAAATCAAAGCGATCGAATCCAAAATTGATGTGAAGAAGACGCTGTTCATTGTTTCGAGCAAGTCGGGAAGCACGCTTGAGCCGAATATCTTCAAACAGTATTTCTTCGAACGCGCAGAGAAAGCATCTGGTCCGGAATGGGCCGGGAAGCAGTTCATTGCCGTGACCGATCCCGGCTCGAAAATGCAGGCTGTGGCCGAAGGCGACAAGTTCCGGCGGGTGTTTTTCGGTGTGCCGAGCATCGGCGGGAGGTATTCCGCGCTCTCGAATTTCGGCTTGGTGCCCGCTGCGGCAATGGGGCTCGACGTCAAGAAATTCCTCGATCGAACGGAAGAGATGGTTCAAGCGTGCGCGTCGTCGGTCCCCGTGAAGGACAATCCGGGAGTTGTGCTGGGGATTATACTCGGCGTACTTGCGAAGAATGGTCGCGATAAGGTCACGTTGATCACTTCGCCCGGCATCGCGGATTTGGGCGCGTGGCTGGAGCAATTGCTGGCGGAGTCCACCGGCAAACAGGGCCGCGGCCTGATTCCCGTGGACCGCGAGAGCATTGGTTCGGCCGAAGTCTATGGAAATGACCGCGTGTTCGCTTATGTGCGGCTCGAATCAGCGCCGGATGCGGGACAGGATGCGAAAGTCGCGGCGCTTGAAAAAGCGGGACAGCCTGTCGTGCGGATTTCATTGCGAGATACCTACGACCTCGGACAGGCCTTCTTCCGCTGGGAGATTGCCACTGCGGTGGCGGGCTCAATCATCGGGATTAACGCGTTCAACCAGCCGGACGTGGAGGCAAGCAAGGTCGCCACGCGAAACCTGACGGCGGAATATGAAAAGACAGGGGCGCTGCCGGCTGAAAAGCCGATTTTTGAAGAAAAGGGCGTCAAACTTTTCACAGACGACAAAAATGCGTCGACACTGAATTACTCGGTAGCGACGTCGAAATCACTGGCCGCGTATCTCCGCGCCCATCTTGGACGCCTCAAGACCGGAGATTATTTCGCCACGCTCGCATTCATCGAGATGAACGCAGAGCATGAAGAAAGCCTGCAGAAGATCCGGCATGCTGTGCGGGACAAGAAGAAGGTCGCGACCTGCCTCGGCTTTGGACCACGGTTCCTTCATTCTACCGGTCAGGCATACAAAGGCGGGCCGAACACGGGAATCTTTCTGCAAATCACTTGCGACGACGCCGAGGATCTCGCGGTCCCGGGACAAAAAGTTACTTTCGGAGTGGTGAAAGCGGCGCAAGCGCGC
>Ga0209178_1000433_pt1 | contig 12323 bp, 8 predicted proteins | sample GAAS200_FD_187521 | JGI IMG/M metagenome (GOLD analysis project Ga0209178, IMG submission 187521) | Agricultural soil microbial communities from Georgia to study Nitrogen management - GA AS200 (SPAdes) (version 2) | ecosystem: Environmental > Terrestrial > Soil > Agricultural land | place: USA... | reverse complement strand
GACCCTGGAAGTCGAATCGGGTGGCCAGACGCAGAAGATCGAAGCCGATCTGGTGCTGATGGCCGCTGGACGCGCCGTGAACACCGAAAACATCGGGCTCAAGGAATGCGGCATCCAGCTGACCGACCGGGGCTTCATCAAGGTCGACGGCAATCTCCAGACGACGACGCCGGGCTACTACGCCATCGGCGACGTCGCGGGGCCCCCGATGCTCGCCCACAAGGGAAGCCGCGAGGGCGTGTTCGTCGCCGAGAAGCTCGCCGGCCAGAAGTCGCACACCATCAAGTACGACAACGTCCCGAGCGTCACGTACTGCCACCCGGAAGTCGCAAGTATCGGGCTCTCCGAGGACAAGGCCAAAGAACAGAAGCTCGACTACGTCGTGGGCAAGTTCCCGTTCTCGGCCAACGGGCGGGCCCGGGGGACCGGTGAGACCGAGGGCTTCGTGAAGATCATCCGCGACAAGAAGTACGGGGAGATCCTGGGCGCGCATATCGTGGGCGTCAACGCGTCCGAGATGATCCACGAGCTGGCCGTGGCCCGTGAGAACGAATACACCGTCGAGGAAGTCGACCTCGCCATCCACGCGCATCCCACCATGTCGGAGGCGGTGGCCCAGGCGGCCCTCGATTCCCTCGGGAAGGTCATCGACATGTGAGTACGCCCCCCACCGCCGCCGCTCCGCCCCCCGACAAGGACCCCGTCGCCATCGGCCTGGGAGCCCTGGGGTCCGGGCTCGGACTCGGCGGCGGTGTGCTGACGGTCGCGCTGGTGCTCGTCCGGGCCGTCCAGCACGCCAACATCCCGTCCCGGGCGGATGACGCCGTGGTGGGAACCTCCACCGACATCCTCGCCGGACTCTTCGCGGGGATCGCGGTGGCGGCCTTCTTCGGCTGGCGCCGCTCCAAAGGAGTCGAGAACATCTTCCAGCGCGGCGCCATCGCCGCCATCGCGGCGTTCGGGGCCGTGATGATCGGCTTCCTGTTCGCTCCCCTGTTCGACCATTTCGCCGGATTGACCGGTCTCGTCGTCCTCGCCCTCCTCCTGATCGCAGGTGGGGTCTGGAGCGGAAAGTGGGCCTCCCGGACCGCCGGGGCCGAGACATGAAGCAGGTCGACGTCCTCGACCGGGGCCTCGTTCCCTACCGCGACGCTCTCGAGCTCCAGCGCTCGCTCGCCCGGGATCGCATCGACGGCCGGCTGGACCACGACGTCCTGATCCTGCTCGAGCATCCTCCCGTGGTCACGCTGGGACGGGGATCGCACGCCGAGCATGTGCTCGAGTCAGAGGGGATCGATGTCGTGGAGGTCGAGCGTGGCGGAGACGTCACCTATCACGGACCGGGCCAGCTGGTGGGATATCCCATTTTCGACTTGAAGGGATTCAAGCAGGATCTGCACTGGTACCTGAGAACGCTCGAGCAGGCGTTGATCGACGGCCTCGCGTTGCTCGATATCCCGGCCGAGCGGAATCCCGGTTACACGGGCGTCTGGACCCAGGGGCGGAAGATTGCGAGCATCGGTGTCCACGTGAAGCAGTGGGTCACGTGGCATGGCTTTGCCCTGAACGTCACGACCGACCTCACCGCCTTTCACCGCATCGTCCCATGTGGCATTCCCGATGTGGAGATGACGTCCGTCCTGCGGGAGTCGGGAGGCGGGAGTCGTTCGCTCCGTGACCAGGCGCGCGCCGCCGTCGTGAGAGGCTTCGAGACGGCCTTCGGTGTCGAAGCCTCTGAAGCCCGAGCGACGGTTCCCTCGTGGTCGGGTACCCCTCGCTAACGCTGCCCTCCCAACAGCTCGTAGAACCGCTTGAAGACCTTTATCCCATCCCAGAGCTGCTTCAGGTCCAGCTTCTCATTCGGCGCATGGAGCCGATCATCCGGTAGACCAATCCCTGTCATGACCACCGGTGCTCCGCCTGACGCCAGCGCGGGCACGATCGGAATCGAGCCTCCAGCACGCGCCGCGACCGGGGCCCGGCCCACGACTTCCTTGAACGCCTGATCCAGCTTCTTGAACACCGGGTTCGAGAGCTTCATCTGCGCGGGGTCGGCGCCATGCAGGAACGTGACGGTGGCCTCGACGTGCTTGGGCGCGAGCTTCTTCACCGCCGCCCGCAGCTGCTTCTCCACCGTCTTCATCTTCTGATTCGGCACGAGCCGCAGGCTTACTTTGGCGGTCGCCAGAGCGGGAATGACGGTCTTCGCACCTTCCCCGGTGAAGCCGCCCATGATGCCGTGAATCTCGAAGGTCGGGAGCGCCCAGAGCCGCTCCAGGACCGAGTACTTCTTGAGGCCGGTCAGCGCTTTCGCCTGCACCTGCTTGTCGAGAAACGCCTTCTCCTTGAACGGCAGACGTCGCCAGGACGCCAGCTCCTGCCTGGTCGGGGGCTTCACTGCCTGATAGAGTCCGGGGATGTTGATCTTCCCGTCAGGCCCCTTCAGCCGGCCCAGGAGGCGCGCCAGCTCCTCGTGCGCATTCGGCGCGGCGCCGCCGTACTCACCGGAGTGCAAGTCGGTCTTCGAGGTCCGGACGGCAATCTCGGCGTAGCAGAGACCGCGGAGCGCGGTGTACACGGCGGGCCATCCCGGAGCGACGTACGCCATGTCGGCCACCAGCACCGCATCCGCCTTCACGCGATGCGGTTCGCGCTTGAGGAGATCGAAGAGCACCTTCGACCCGTGCTCCTCTTCTCCTTCGATCAGAAACCGGAGATTGACCCGGGGCTGCCCCGCCGCCTCGATGGCGCGCAGCAGGCAGAACACCTGTCCCTTGTCGTCCGCACTCCCCCGTGCGTAGAGCTTTCCATCTCGAACCGCCGGTTCGAAAGGCGCCGTGACCCACTCGTTGAGCGGATCGGGAGGTTGGACGTCGTAGTGACCGTAAATCACCAGTGTCGGCGCACCCGGCACTTCGGGCCCGACGCCCCACACCACCGGATGTGTTTCACTGGCCAGCAGTTGAACGTCGGTGCAGCCCAGACGCCGCAGGTCCGCCGCCACCCACTCGGCGGCGCGCCGGCAATCCGGATCGTGTTTCGGCAACGTGGATATCGACGGAATCCGAAGGAATTCCGAGAGCTCGGCGAGAAGTCGGTTGTTGTCCATGGACCGGAAAATTAGACGGCACCAGTGCCGCTAGCGAGGGGCTCTCCTGGGCGTAGATTCACCGGAAATGCGGACCACTGCTTCGTTCGAATTGTTTCCGGACGCTCCCTCGGAGCGTGCCATGGTCCGCGCCCGCTGGTTGACCCGTGAAGGCCGGCTCTCGGAAGCGGAGACCGCCTATCGCGACGCGTTGACGACCTTCCCCGATCTGAAGCCCGCATGGGCCGAGTACTTTGAGCTGTTGCGGTCGCAGAAGCGGTCGGCTGACGCGCTGCGGCTCGCGTTCGGCGCGAGGGCCCAATTCGGCGAGGCTGCCTTCGCCCTGGCGCTTGAAGGCGCCGCCTTGATCGAGCTGGACCGGTTCCGCGAAGCCCTCGAAGTCCTGGAGCACGCCGTCGAGGCCGATCCCGATCTCGCCGTCGTCTGGCACGAGCTCGGGTACGCGGCGTACCGGCTGGGGGACCGCAACCGCGCCCTGCTGGCCCTGGACCGTGCGTTCGCCCTCGAGCCGCATGGCGCGACGCTGCGCCTCCGCGGCAAGGTCCTGCGTGACGCCGGACGGTATCAGGCGGCCGAGGTCGCGTTCGAAGCCGCCGCCCAGTCCGCCGAGCATGACGAACAGTGGGATGAAGCGAGTGACGAGATCGCGAGCACGAGGCGGTATGCGCTCTATGCGCCGAGAAAGCCCGCGGATCTGGGTCCGGCCGAGCGGTGGTTTGCGGACACGGGGGCCGTGTTACTCGCGTCGGGGCACTCTACTGCCGCGCCCACCGATGCCGAGCTCGTCGAGGCGCTGGTGGAGCTGGCGTCCGACTCGCGCTGGCGCTTCGGTCAGGTCGTGGCGTTCGGCGACGGCGCGAACGACCTCTGGGCGCCCCTCGCCCTCCGGCTCGGTGCTCCGCTGGTGGGCCCCGGAGGGCTCGACGCCGCCGCGGTGCCCTTGATCGTGGCGGCCCAGCCCCTGACCGGAGACCCGGTCTGGGATGCCGCGGTGCGCGCCGTCGAGTCACGGAACGCCGGCTGCGTCTTCGTGCTGGAGCAGGCGGGCTCGGGCCCCTCACGCGCCGACGTGGTCGGCGTGCTGACGGACGATGGCGTCCGCCGCGCCGGCGCTCCCTCCCCCAGTCACGCGCTGACCGAAGCGCAGCACCCCGCGGCCCGCCTGGCTCCGCGCCGGCTGGCCCTTTCCTGATGAGTCCAGGCACGGCAGCCGCGGTCCCCCCGGCGATGTCGGGGAAGACCATCGTTCAGAGCCAGTTCGACCGCGCCGCCAATCTCGTCAACATGGAAACGTACATGCGCCGGATCCTCCTCTCTCCTTTCCGGGAGATGACGGTGGAATTGCCGGTGCGGATGGATGACGGCCGCATCGAGGTGTTCACGGGGTACCGGATCCAGCACAATGGCGCGCGGGGGCCCTGCAAGGGCGGCATCCGCTATCACCCGCACGCAGACCGCGACGAAGTGCTGGGCCTCGCCACGATCATGACGTGGAAGACCGCCCTGATGGATATCCCCTTCGGGGGCGCCAAGGGCGGCATTTCGGTCGACCCCCGCAAGCTGTCACCCCGGGAGCTCGAGCGCCTCACGCGCCGCTTCACGCAGCGCATCGCCATTATCATCGGCCCCTACCGCGACATCCCGGCGCCCGACGTCAACACCAACGCGCAGGTGATGGCGTGGATTCTGGACGAGTACTCGAACCGTCATGGCTACACGCCTGCCGTGGTCACCGGCAAGCCGCTGTCCCTCGGCGGGTCGCTGGGACGCGAAGAAGCCACGGGTCGAGGGGTGATGTATGTGATGGAGGAGTACGCGCGGGACTTCGGCATCCCCCTGAAGGGCGCCCGCGTGGTGATTCAGGGCTTCGGGAACGTCGGTGCCCATCTGGCCCGGCTGTTGGACACCGAATCAGGCGCCAAGGTCATCTGCGTGAGTGACGTCGATGGCGGCGTCGTGAACGAAAAGGGGCTCGACATCAAGGGCCTGCTCGACCACGTCGCACAGAGAAAGCCGGTGCCCGAGTGGAAGGGTGGCAAGGCGGTCTCGAACGCCGACTTGTGGAAGATCCCCTGCGACTGGCTGGTCCCCGCCGCGCTCGGCAGCGTGATCACGAAGGAAGACAATGCGACCACGATCGACTGCAAAGTCGTGGTGGAAGCCGCCAACGAGCCGACCACCCCCACCGCCGATCTGATCCTGGCCGAGCGGAAGATCCCGGTGATTCCGGATTTTCTGGCGAACGCGGGCGGGGTGACGGTGAGCTACTACGAGTGGGCCCAGAACCTTCAGCAGTACCGCTGGACGCACGAGCAGGTGAACCGCGAGCTGAAGGCTACGATCACCAAGGCCTATGCGGCGGTGCGGGATCTGGCCAAGACGAAGGACGCGACGTTCCGGACGGCGGCGTACGCGATCGCGATTCAGCGGGTGGCGGAGGCGGAGCGGCTGCGGGGGAACTGACCTACGGCGCCGCGCCGCCCTGCGAATAGAGCGCCTGATACGGATCCGAGCCCTGCTGCGTCAACACCCGCACCTTGATCAGCCTGATGGTCTCCGCCAAGTTGACCCGGTTGGCCAGATAAAACTCGTCGAACAAATTGAGATTCATCCGGTAGAGCCGCTGCGCCACCACCACCGCATTGTTCAGCGGAGCCTTCGCAAACCACCGCCAATCGTACGTCTCGAGTCCCTGCCCCACCGTCCCCGTCAGCTGGGCCCGCGCCCAGCCGAAGAGATCATCCCGGGTTTTCTCGAGCGCCGGTCCGGACAGGGGGGACGCATAGGCCGAATCGAGCCGCCGGGCCAGCTCCGCGTAGAACACATCGAGCGTCCGCTCATCCCGCCAGCGCGCCCCCGCACGGTTGGCATCGATCGTGTCGCCCCGCGAGCGGAAAAAGGCCTGCGCCCCGCGGTACCCCACGAAATTCGCGAAGCTCTCGTCGAACGGCGTATTACTCGGCACGTACAGCGTGTTGTGCGCCAGCTCGTGAATCACCGTGGCCACAAGCTCCATGGTGTCCCGGTCCACCGCGGTCGAGAGCAGGGGGTCGGAGAAATAGCCGAGGGTCGAAAAGGCGTCCGACACGCGGAGATAGACGTCGTTCCCGAGAGCTTCCTGCTCCGCCGCCGCCTTTCGCGCCGCATCCACATTGAAGAACCCCTTGTAGGGCACCGTCCCCACAATCGGGTAATTCCACGTGGCTTCGCGAAGCTTGTCCTTTCGGGACGCCGAGAGCACGAGCAAGAGCGTATCCCGACCCACATTCGCATAGGTCGTGTAGGTGTCACCCGCCGTGAGATGCAGCGAATCCGCCGCGTAGGCGCGCGCAGCAAGTACGAGGTTGAGGCGCTCCAGGAGCGCGGGCGGGGTCTTGGGATCCTTTACCATCGAGGCCAGCGAGCGACGCTTCAGAAGAATCTTCGCTTCTTCCCACCCGCCCCGCGCCACGTATCGCACATCGGGAAAGAGGATCACGGCCAGCACGACCAGGATGGCGGCGCCCAGCGCCAACCGGAGCAGCAGCCTCCGGATCAGCACCCACCTGCTCACTCCCCTGCGGTCCGCTATTACGGTGTCCATCGCACTCCGATCCGGTGCCTCGCGTCCCCGGCCGCATCGATGGGCCGGTAGGCGTAATCAATATGAAAGCGCCCCAGCTCGATGCCACCGCCCGCACTCACCTTGGACACGCCGGGCCCCAGCGCCGCCGTCCCGTAGGCCACCCGCCCCACCAGAACGATGCCCCCGAGGACCACCCCCGCCTCCAGGCCCTGCACCACCTCGGCGTGCCTCCCCGACCGCCACTGGGCCTCCAGCGTGGTCAGGAGCCGGTAGCCCCCCTCCGGGTCCACGTAGTTCATGGTAAACCCCGCCCGCACCCGCCGCGGCAGCACGACCCCTGAGTCCCCGCCGATGTTCTGCACCGCCACGCCCAGAGCGAAGAGATCGAAGACGGGCAACGCGGCCCCCACATCCCCGGCCCACATCCCGTCCGCCGGCGTCCCCGGTCCATGGGCGTACTTCCCCGTGACCCCGAAGGCAAGCAACCCTCGCCGGTACACGAGAGACGTGGCCACCACCGCGTCATCCCGGTTGAGCGGGCCCGGCGTCGAGAGCACCTGCGCCCCCGCGCCCCAGTCAAACCGGGAGAGCCTCAGCGCCACGGCGCCGAGCGAGAGAGCCGAGCCACCCGGGATCGACGCATACGAGGCCTCGACCGCCATGTGCCGGATCGTCGCCAGGCCGGCCGGATTCGCGAAGATCACCGACGCGTCCCCGACCAGCGCGGCCCCGGCCCCTCCCAATCCCACGGAACGCACGGAGGCCGGCAGTCCCTCCAGTGACGGAGACTGCCCCCACGCCATCGAGGTGGCGAAGCACCCGAGGACCGACAGGACCCGGGCGCCGCGGTTCATGTACTGGGGGCCGCTGCGACCGGCGCTGGGGCGGCCGGGGGCGGAGGTGGGGTTTCCGGCTGGAGCTCCCCGACTTCACCCAGGGCCCGTTTGAAGAGAATGGGGCCGACGACTTCGTGAACGCCGATCATCGTGACGATCAAGGCACCCAGTGACACGCCCCACTCCGGGAAGGACCGCCGCGCCACGATCGCAAGTCCCAGCGCGATCCCCGCCTGGGACACCACGCCCATCCACCCGTACCGGGCGAAGACGGGCTCCACCGAGGGAGACCGGCCCGCCCAGCGGAACGCCGTCCGCAGGGACAGTCCGCGCAACACCACGAACAGGACCACCCACGGGAACATCTCGCTGAGCGCATCGAGGTGCACCGAAGCGCCGGCGAGCGCGAAGAACACCGCATAGACGGGCCGCGAACCACGCCTGAGCTCGGCACGCAGTCGCTCGCCCTCCACCGGTGAGAAGTTCTCGAGATAGAATCCCGCCGACAGGGCGATCAGGAGCGCCTCGAGGTGCGAAAGCCGGGCAACTTCCGCCGTCACGCAGGCCAGGACCACCAGAAAGAGCGCGGTGTCGCGCCGCACGGCCTGCAGGTAGCGAGACACGATCCACCCGAGAACCAGTCCGGCGCCGATCGAGGCCCCGATCCCCAGCAGCGCATTGAGAACGGCACTCGGGTCCACCGCCCCCGCCTGCGCGAGCGGACGCGCCAGCTCGAGCACCAGCGTGAGAAGGAGCATGAGGACCACGTCGCCGATGACGGTGAGATTGAGTATCCCGCGGGCGAAGGGGCCGCGCGCCCCCGTCTCATCCATGATGGCGATCGTCGCGGCGGGCGAGAACGCGGCTGCGCAGGTGCCCAGCACCACCGCCATCGCGACCACGTTGCCGAAAGGCTGATGCCGGGCGATCGGGAACCAGTGGGACAGGAGCAGCACCGCGGCCGTCACCACGAGGAACGGAAGGCCGATCCCCCCGATGGCGAGGCGGGCGAGCCTCCGCCCCTGCGCCCGGAGGTCACCCAGCACCAGCTCACTGCCCGCCGAGAAGGCGATGAGGGCCACCGCGGCATCGGAAATGAATTCCAGGGTGTGGACTTCGTCCGCCCGGACGAACCCGAGCCACGCGGGACCGAACACGAACCCGGTCGCGAGGTACCCGGTCAGCCGGGGCAGCTTCCAGCGGGACACGATGTCGGCGCCGAGCTGGGCGGCGATGAGCAGGAAACCGAGCGCGAGGGTGGCGCGCGCTTCGAGCAGGCCTCCGGCGGTGAGATGATGGAACAGTGCCATCATGACTGCCACGACGATCAGGCTGACGACGGCTCGCATCGGCGGAAATCTCCCGTCGCACCCGGTTTTTGACAATGCGTGCCCACGCCGATAATTTTCCTTCGATGTCGTTCGTTCATCTCCACACCCACAGCGAATACTCCCTCCTCGACGGCGCCAACCGGATCCCGGAACTCTTGGACCGCGTCCAGGCGCTGGGGATGGATTCGCTCGCCATCACGGACCACGGCAATCTCCACGGGGCGTGGACTTTCCATAGCGAGGCCAAGGCCCGGAAGATCCGCCCCATCCTGGGCTTCGAGGCGTATCTGGCCTTCGGGTCCCGCAAGCTCCGCGAGAAGCTCCCAGACGCACCCGGTGCGTACTCGCATCTGGTCCTCCTGGCCAAGAACCGCACGGGCTACCACAACCTCATCAAGCTCTCATCCATCGGGTTCCTCGAGGGCTTTTACCGGCGTCCCCGGATCGACCGGGAAGTGCTGGAAGCCCACAAGGAAGGGATCATCTGCCTGGCGGCGTGCCTGTCCGGCGAGGTATCCCTCTACCTCCGCCAGCAGAACTACGCCCAGGCCAAAGCCTCCGCCGAGTACTTCGCGAAGCTCTTCGGCCCCGACGGGTTCTTCCTGGAAGTACAGGACCACGGACTGGGGGAAGAAAAGACGGTCGCGGCCGGCATGTTCCAGCTGGCGCAGGAGCTGGGCCTTCCGGTGGTGGTGACGAACGACGCCCACTACCTCATGAAGGAAGACGCCGAGGCGCATGACGTTCTGCTGGCCATCGGCACCGGCAAGGACCTGGACGATCCGAAGCGGTTCCGCTTCACCGGCTCGGAGAGCTACGTGAAGTCGGAGAAGGAGATGAAGCTCCTTTTCCCGAATAAGCCTGATCTCCTGTCCGAAACGCAGCGGATCGCCAACCTCTGCGAATTCGACTTCGAGAAGAAGTACTTCCTGCCGCAGTACCCGCGCCCCGCGGCGTTCGCGTCCGACAACGACCTCCTGGTCCACCTGGCGCAGGAAGGGGCCGTGAAGCGCTACGGCACTCCCCTCCCCGACCCGGTGAAGCAGCGCCTGGAGTACGAGCTGGACGTCATCAAGCGGACGGGGTACGCCGGCTACTTCCTGATCGTGGCCGACCTCATGCGAGCAGCGCGGGAGCGGGGGATCCCCGTCGGCCCGGGCCGGGGCTCCGCCGCGGGGTCCCTGGTGGCCTACGCCACCGCCATCACCAACGTCGATCCCCTCAAGTTCGACCTGCTCTTCGAGCGCTTCCTCAATCCGGAACGCGTCTCGATGCCCGATATCGACCTCGACTTCTGCTTCGAGCGCCGGGGCGAGATGATCGAGTACGTGCGCGACCGGTACGGCCGCGATTCCGTGGGCCAGATCATCACCTTCGGGACCCTGAAAGCCCGCGCCGCCTTCCGCGACGTCGCCCGCACCCTGCGAATGGACATCGGGGAGGTGGACCGGACCACCAAGCTGATCCCCGCCGGCCCCGCCTTCTCGCTGACCCTCGCCGAAGCGGCGCAAAAAGTGCCCGAGCTCAAAGCCCTGGCGCAAAGCGACGAGCGGGTCCGGAAGATCCTCGACCTGGGCGAACGCATCGAAGGCCTCTCCCGGCACTCCTCGGTGCACGCCGCCGGCGTGGTGATCGCTCCCGGACCGCTGACCGACTACGTGCCGGTCTGTACGGCCCCCCAGGACGACGACGCCATCATCACGCAGTACGACATGGTCGGCCTCGAAAAGGTCGGGATGCTGAAGATCGACTTCCTCGGCCTCAAGACCCTGACGGTAATTCACGACGCAAGCGAAATGGTCCGCGAGCGGCGGGGCATTACGATCGACCTGGATCAGCTGCCCCTCGACGACCCGGCCGCCTACGCCACGCTGCGCGCGGGCCGCACCGCCGGCGTCTTCCAGTTCGAATCGCCCCTCGCCACCGACTGCCTGCGGAACATGAAGTGCGACCGGTTCGACGACCTGGTGGCCGCCAACGCCCTGCTCCGCCCCGGTCCGCTGGACACCGGGATGCACCTCGTCTTCATCAACCGGAAGCTGGGACGGGAGGCGGTGAAGTACCCGCACCCGGCCCTCGAGGAGGTGCTGAAGCCCACCTATGGCGTCATCACCTATCAGGAACAGGTGATGCGGATCGCCAACGTGCTGGCGGGCTTCTCCCTCGCCGAAGCCGACGTGCTCCGGAAAGCGGTGGGCAAGAAGGACCAGGCGCTGATCGACGCGGAGCTCAAACGCTTCGTGGAGCGGGCCATCGCGAACGGTCACGCGAAGCCCGTCATCGAAGAGCTGGCCCGGCAGATCGAGACCTTCGGCCGCTATGGGTTCAATAAATCCCACGCCGTCGCCTACTCGATCCTCTCGTACCAGACGGCGTGGTTCAAGACGCACTACCCGGCCGAATTTCTCGCGGCCCTGCTCTCGTCGGAAATCGGCAACACCGACAAGGTGGTGCAGTACATCGCCGAGGCGCGCGAGCTGGGGCTCGACGTCCTGCCTCCCGATGTGAACGAATCGGGATTCAAGTTCACCGTCGTCGCCGACCGCCGGATCCGCTTCGGACTCGGCGCCATCAAGAACGTGGGCGCCGGCGCCATCGCCTCCATCCTTGCCGGCCGCAAAGAAGGCGGACCGTATCACTCGCTCGTGGATCTCTGCGACCGCATCGACCTGCGCCTCTGCAACAAACGGGTCATCGAAGCGCTGATCGACGCGGGCGCCTGCGATTCCCTGGGCGGTCACCGGGCGCAGCTGATCGCCGCCCTGGAACGCGCCCTCGCCGAAGCCCAGGTACGCCAGAACGAGCGCACCGCCGGCCAGGGAGCCCTGTTCGGCGATGCCTCGCCGTCCGCCCCCGAGCCGGTCCTCGCCCTCCCCGACGTGGCCCCCTGGACCGAGCATGACCGCCTGGTCCGTGAGAAAGCGGTGCTGGGCTTCTTCATTTCCGGGCATCCCCTCGCCAAATACCGTACGGAGGTGGAGCTTTTCGGGACCCGGACCACAGCCACCCTGGGCCAGTGGAGCGACCAGCGGATCCGGGTCGCCACGGTGGTCACCGTGGTCAAGCGCCAGGTGTCGAAAAAGAGTGGCGCCGAGTACGCCCGGCTGACCCTCGAAGACTTCCACGGGACGGCCGAAGCCCTGGTGTTCCCGGAGGCCTGGTCCAAGCTGAACAGCGTCATCTACGCCGACCGGGCGCTGCTGCTCACGGGTGGCCATAGCGCGCGGGACCGCGGCGAAGAGCAGGCCCCCTTCATCGTGGAGCAGGCCGAGCCGCTGGACGAGCTTCGTGCACGTGGCGCGGTTGGTCTGGCCCTGCGCTGGAATGCCGGTCACCCGCCGGCCCCCGAAGCGGCCCGGGCTGCTGCGGCGCTCTGCGCCTCGCACCCCGGCTCGACGCCCCGCCTGGTCGAATGGGCCGACGGAAACGGGGGGGGCGGCGCCAGCGGGGGCTGGGGCGGGTCGACGTCCGGTGAAGGGTTA
>Ga0209178_1000431_pt1 | contig 12376 bp, 8 predicted proteins | sample GAAS200_FD_187521 | JGI IMG/M metagenome (GOLD analysis project Ga0209178, IMG submission 187521) | Agricultural soil microbial communities from Georgia to study Nitrogen management - GA AS200 (SPAdes) (version 2) | ecosystem: Environmental > Terrestrial > Soil > Agricultural land | place: USA... | reverse complement strand
CAAAATGGCGACGAAAGAGGGATACGTCAACGGAGTGAGCTGGTTCCGGACTCATCCTCCTTTCTACACTCGGATGGTGGAGACGCAGCGGGAAATCATGTTTCTCCCGAAGAAGGATGGCCTTGTAGTTCAGACGGCGGCATTTGAGCAGATGAAAAAAGAGCTCGCGCCCATCGCATCGGCAGCGGAAAAAGAAGAGGTTGGCAAGCCCAGCCTATTGCTGCAACGCGAGCAGGGCTGCGAGGCGCCGAAAAAGCTCGAATACAAGCCGGGAGAGCCGATTGAAGATTTGTGCGCGCGGCCGCCAGTGACTGTTCCGAATACAAAATAGGTTGGACGAAGATTCGAAGAGAGCGAGAACCGGCGACAAGAGACTTTCCTGTGAATTTGAGTCCCCTCAATCTTTCCACTTGAGATTTAACCCGCGCGTCTGATAGTTGATTGACATTGTCGAGTCCATCCGAGGTGAGGAATGCGAATCGAGCCGTTTGAGCTGGAGCGCTGGCAGTCGATATGGGAAAACTGCGTCGAGTTGAATATCGCGGAAAGCGGAGTCGAGCCGCTCAGCGTACGGGAATTGATTGCGGATCAGAAGGACTTGGAGCGCGTGCTCGACGCGCGGCTAGGATATCCCCAGACGAACGGAAGCGAGGAGCTGCGTTCACGAATCGCGGCACTCTATCCAGGAGCGAATTCCGCGAATGTATTGGTCACCTGCGGCGGCGCGGAAGCGAATTACTTGATTACGTGGGCGCTCACGGAGCCGGGCGATGACGTGATTTTCACGCAGCCGAATTACATGCAAGTTGCAGGACTGGCGCGGGCTTTTGGCGCAAACGTTAAACTGCTGTGGCTTCGCGAGGAACTCGGCTGGACGCCGAATACGGATGAGCTGGATCATATGGTCACGGGCAAGACGCGGCTGATCGCAATCTGCAATCCGAACAATCCGACCGGGGCCGTGCTAAGCGAGGGTGCGATGCAGGCGATTTGCGCGGCGGCGGAGAAATGCGGCGCATGGATTCTGGCCGATGAAGTGTATCGCGGCGCGGAATTCAGCGGAGAGACAACGCCCACATTCTGGGGAAGGTACGAGCGTGTCTTGTGCACGGCAGGACTTTCAAAGGCTTATGGACTTCCGGGGCTGCGCACCGGATGGCTGGTTGGGCCGCCGGACATGGTCGCTAAGTTGTGGGGCTACCATGACTACACAAGCATCAGCCCAACGATGCTGACTGACAAACTGGCTTCGCAGGTGCTCGAGCCGGCGCAGCACCGAAAACTGATTGAACGAACCCGGAAAATCCTGCGCGAGCACTATCCAATCGTAAGCGAGTGGCTGGGTTCGCACAAGGATGAACTCACCCATACACCTCCGCGCGCAGGGGCGATTGCGTGGATCGGATTAAGAGGAACGAAAGCCTCGACTGCCGTAGCCGAAGATTTGCGGGCAAAGCAAGGCGTGCTCCTCGTGCCTGGCGAACAGTTCGCCATGCCCGGCTATTTGCGGATCGGGTTTGGCGGAAATGCGGCGCAGCTCAAGAAGGCGCTGGGAAGAATTGATGAGTGGTTTTTCGAGTCTAAGCACGAAGGGAAGGCGTCGAGAAACGCTTAATTTTTCCGGGTACCAGCAAACGGTCGTATTCAGACCCCTGGGTGAAGAGAAAATTCAGCTGTAGGATTCGCTAACGCGCCTACGGGTTTGCCCGCTAAAACTTTTTCCGTCCACTCGGCACCTTTTCGCGCGATTTGCACCGCAGCGTAAGTGAGCGATTCAGGGCCGATGGAATCAGTATTGGCGAAGAAAATACGCTCCATGGGGCGGCTGGCGGCGGGCAGAATTTTCGTGTAAACGCTGGGTGAAGACATGAACATCGGGTGACCGCGGCGGTACAGATGCACTTCGACCGGCTCGGCGTCATGGAATTCAGGGAGCAGTTTTTGGAAATCACGAAGCACGCCAAGCGCGATGGACTTGCAGCCTTCAACGGTGAGCAAGCGATGACGTTCGGCAAGATCGAGCGGCGTGTAAAAAGTGAGGATTTCCTTTTCCTGAGGATAACCGGCCTGATTGCGGAGCACCCAGTCGGCGGGAGTAAAATCCGTGAATGAAATACCTGGGCACCATGTGTCGTAGCCGCGGTCGTAGACTCGTTTGTCGAATATGAGATTGACCACCGGGTAGGGAGTGTATCGAATGGCGTTCATGGCGTCGCGTTGCGCGGGCGGAAGTCCGGCGACGAGGAGCGAGGTGATGAATTTCGGCGTGGCCATGATCACCGCTTTGGCAGCCACAGTTTGCAGCTTGCCGCCGTGCATGTATGTGACGTTGACTTCATGATTCTGCTGTTCCACACCGACGACTGTGGCCGCGCCGAGCATGTGCTCGCGATGATTTGCGGCGAGTCTGTCATAAAGCTTCTTGCTGATTGCACCATTTCCGCCGGGGAGAGTGACGCGGTTGTCATTGATGGGATCCTGGGTCATATCCTTGAAATCAAACATAGCAATCCAAAATGAAGTCTCTTCCGAATTTGCGCCCCAGTTTGACGGCCCGTAAGCGTCCCACCAATGCTTGATTTCCGGAGAATAGCCACCGAGATATTTGGAGAGCGGCTCGGCGTCGTATTTTTCGGGTTGCGACAAGGCGTTTAGCGCGAGAACGTCCCGCTTGAACTTCTTGAAACTCTCGCGGACATTCTTGGGATAAGGAAGCTCATCCAGTCCGCTGCGCCAAGTGTCTGGCACCCATTTACCTTTGACAATCGTGGGGTCAGGGTTGTCGATTGGCCAGAGTTTCAAGCCGAGTTCGGAAGCGAGCTTTTCACTTTCGGAACCCTTGAAATCGAAAGCGGCACCGGTGGCGTAAGCCTGGCCTTCATATTCTTCGAGATAGGCGTTGCCGCCGAAGTGCGGCTCTTTTTCGAGCAAGAGAAAATTGTACTTGTCGAGGAAATAGGCTGCGGCGAGGCCGCTAATTCCACCGCCGACGATGATGACGTCGTAATGGCCTGAGACAGAAGGGCGGGAGAACTGTACACCGTCGCGAACCTTGTGGCAGGTATCAAAATGCTCGCCATCCACGCGGGGATTCAACTCTTCCGAAGCAGCGAGAAGCGACATATCGAACGGGCAACCGGCTGCAAAGGACCCTGTCAGAATGAATTTGAGAATATCGCGGCGAGTGGTTGTCATGCTTGACCTCCTGCGAGAGTGCCCGAAAGCATGCTAGTTGGTTCTTCTTCGGCGACGACTGTGCGCGTGCGCAGTCGGTACCACAGCAAAATGCTACCGATCGAGAAGACGAGAATGACTGTGGATATGGCGTTGATTTCGGGTGTCATGCCGCGGCGTAGACGCGACCAGATTTCGAGCGGCAGCGTGTTGCTGCGTCCAATCAGAAAGAAACTGACGGCAATTTCATCCATCGAGAGCGTGAATATCAGGAGCGCGGCGGCAATCAGCGAGATTTTAAGATTGGGGAGCGTGACACGCCAGAAAGTCTGCCAATGTGTGGCGCCGAGGTCGAGAGAGGCTTCCTCCTGCGCGCGATCGAATTTCTGCAAGCCTGCAAAAAGTTCTGTGGTCGCGACGGAAATGAGGGCCGTCCCGTGGCCGAGTGTAATTGTCAATAGACTTAGATTGATTCCGCCGGTGACGAAGAGCATGAGAAGTGAGAGTCCTGTGATGATGCCGGGAAGAATTAGCGGCAAAAGCACGAGCCGGCGGAATAGCCCTTTTCCTGGGAATTCCGCGCGATCCAGCGCCAGCGCGGCGGGCAGACCAAGCGCGAGGGCGATACCGACGGCACAAAAGGCAACGCTGAGGCTGTTACGCACCGTGCCCCACAATGGCGGATCTGCAAGAAGCACTCGATACCATTCAAGCGTAAGTTCGCGCGGAGGGAACCCACCGACACCTTGGCCATTAAAGGAATACAGGACGAGCACGACAATCGGAAGGTAGAGGAAGACGAAGACAAGCATTGCATAAACTCCTAGCAAGCGAGACCCATGGACGTTAGCCGTCGCAATGCTCATGAAAACGTCCACCTCTTTTCCACGCGCTCAACGAGAAACAGTAGAGCTACGACCAGTATCAGCATGCTGAGTGAAATCGCCGCGCCCAGCGGCCAGTCGTAAGCTGTGCCGAACAAGCTGACCACGACGTTGGAAATCATGATGCCGCTCGGCCCGCCGACGAGCAGAGGCGCGAGGAAATCGCCGAGCGTTAGGACGAAAGCAAACGTTGCGCCGGCGAGAACTCCCGGAAGCGAGAGGGGAAGGATGACGCGCCAGAGCGTTTGCGCCGGCGATGCTCCCAGATCTAGCGAAGCCTCTACAAGGTTGCGCGGAACATGCTCGAGCGCCGCATATATGGGCAAAAAGACAAACGGCGTGTATATGTGCGTGAGCATGAGGACCACAGCGAAGGGACTGTAAAGGAGAAACTCAACCGGATGATGGACGATGTGAAAGTATTGCAGAAAGCCATTCAACACTCCGTCGCTGCCGAGAATCGTTTTCCAGGCGTAACCTCGGACGAGGTAACTGACCCAGAGTGGAATGATGACAAGCTGGTAGAGCAGGTCTTTGCGCATAGTCGCGCGGAAGGAAAGAAAATATGCGAGCGGGTATCCCAGCAACAAAGCGAAGATCGTGACCGCGGCAGCGATAAGCATCGAACGGAACAGCACAGTGGCGTACATAGAGTTGTGCAGCAGCTCGCGGTAATTGCCTAGATTCCATTCGTGAACGATGACTTGCAGCGGGGAGACGCGCCAGAAGCTGTAGCAAAACAGCATCGCATAAGGAATAAGAAGGAAGATCGTCACCCAAAGCAGGGGCGGAAAAGCGACAGCGCATTTATAGCGGCGCGTGTACACAGTCAGGAATGCTCCGAATCGCGAACGCGAATAGCGTCGCGGGCCGCAAACTCGAATTCGCAAAGAGTATCACCGGGAGGGTGACTGGGCACTCGGACGCGCAAGAGGCTTCCATCTTCACATTGGACTTGGAGTAAATCGGTTGCCCCGCTAAACGTTCGGCTTAAAATCTTCGCTCGAAATCTGACAAGATCAGTGCAGCCCGAGGGCTGGTTCGATGAGTCCATTTGGATACATTCGGGACGCAGGGAGAAAACTGCGGGACCCGAGGCCCCGCTTGTGGGCCAGTGCAATTCACCGCAAGAAACGCGACCGTCGTGTACTTGGCCTCGCAGGAGATTCGTTTGGCCGATGAAGGTCGCTGAGTAGGCTGTGACGGGGCAATTGTAAATCTCACGCGGCGAAGCGATTTGCTCGAATTGTCCTGCGCGCAAGAGCGCAATGCGATCAGAAATGGCCATGGCCTCTTCCTGATCGTGTGTGACAAACAGAAATGTGATTCCAACTTCGCGCTGCAAGGATTTCAATTCGAGCTGCATCTGGCGACGCAAGTTGGCATCCAGAGCGGAAAGCGGCTCATCGAGAAGAAGTAACTGCGGACGATTGACAAGGGCGCGGGCCAGCGCGACTCGTTGCTGCTGGCCACCGCTCAATTTTGCAGGCGAGGAGTGGATGTATTCGCCCATCTTCACCATGTCGAGCGCTTGATTTACTCGATTTTCAATCTCAGCTCGTGGAGTGCCACGGATTCGCAAACCATACCCGATGTTTTGAAATACTGAGAGATGAGGAAAGAGGGCGTAGCTCTGAAAAACTGTGTTGACTCTTCGGCGATACGGCGGCAAAAGATCCAGGCGCTCGCCGCTCATCCAAATTTCACCGGAATCCAGTTGCTCGAAGCCGGCGATCAAGCGAAGCAACGTTGTTTTGCCGGAACCGCTTTCACCAAGGATTGTCAGGAACTCGCCTGGGGAAACATCGAGGGAAACGTCTCGAAGCACGCTGCGCTTTCCAAAGGCCTTTGAAACAGAACGAATTTCGATGAGGCGCTCAGCGGTGACTGAAGGTTCGACGCGCACCGCTGAAATCACTGCGCCGCCTTCACTTCATTCCAAATTTCGATGTATTTCGCGCGGCGCGGGACTTCTTCCCAGAAGTAAATTCGAGCCATGTAGGCATCCGGGTCATCGAGGTGCAGTCCCTTCTTTTCTTCATCAGTCATATATTGAGCAGACTGCGGGTTTGCCGGAACATAGCCCGTCACTTCTGAGACGGCCTTCTGAGTTTTCGCCTCGATCATATATTCGAGGAATTCTTCGGCGAGCTGCTTATGTTGGCTGGCGGAAGTAATCATTAGGTGATCAATCCATCCCGTCGTATTTTCCTGGGGTATCGTCTCCCCGATGGGAAAACCGGCCTTGCGAAGTTGATTGGTCATCAGTGGCCAGCCCATTGCCGCCACGATTTCATGGTTTTCGAAGAGATTCGTTAGCTCTCCACCGGTAGACCAAATCTTGCGAATGTTGGGTTTCAAATCGAGGAGCTTATTTTTGACGCTTTCTAGCTCTGCGTCGCTGAGATTATACAGATGATCCGGGTCGGGCTTGTCGTATCCGAGAAGCTGGGCGGCCATATAAAGCGTAGAGAGATCATCCCAGACTGAAATCTTGCCTTTGTATCTTGGATCCCACAGAACGCTCCAGCTGTCGGGTGGCTTTGAGAATACCGTTGTATCGTAGAGCAGCGGATTTGGCCCCCACTGAAATGGAACACCGTAGACTTGATTTCCTACGCGCACCAAGGGGAGAGAGCGAAGCTTCGGGGAGAGCTGTTGATATGAAGGAATCCTTGCGAGATTAAGCGGCGCGACGAGACCGGAACGTGCAATCGAAGTGGCGACGTCGCTCGACGGCGAGATCACGTCATAGTTGCTTGCGCTGCCTCCACGCAATTTGGCTACCAGCTCATCATCGGAGCCCATATAAGAAGCTTCGATCTTACAGTTGTGCAAGAGCTCAAAGGGATGGACAAACGACGGGTCGGCATAACCTTCCCAGACAAGGAGGCTGAGGGTGGGCGCTTGTTTGCCGCATGATGCGGAAAAGAGAGCGGCGAGGAAAATTGCTGAGGCCAAGACAATTGCCTGCTTATTCATGCAACCTCGCTCCCAGTCCGCTCAAAACTGCCCGACGGCTGGCTCCCGACAGCTAGAACGTCGGGGGCGTATTGACCCAAATAACTACAGCATCTTTCTTTCCCGGATTTCTCCATTCGTGGCGCGTGCTGCTTTCAAAATAGAAACTGTCGCCTTGCGCAAGCAAATGTTGCTCGTCTTCTGCGAGAGTAATTTCTAATTTGCCCTGCAGGATGTAAAGGAATTCTTCCCCATCGTGCGTATATGCGTCGCCACTGCCCGCCCCGGGCGCGATGCGAAATAAATGCGGCTCCATGACTGCATTTCCCCAGGCAAGGAGCTCCATGCGCACTCCTGAACCCGCTTCGAGTATCCGTCGATCCGCGGGCCTGACGTGAGGCTGATGCGTTTCGGAGGGATCGAATAGCGCAAGTATATTTGTGTCGTAGAAACGCGCCAACCGCCGCAGCGTCGCGACTGAAGCGCTCATCTGGCCGCGCTCAAGGGCCGACAAGAATCCGACGGAGACCCCGGTGGCCCTCGCCACCGCAGCAAGCGAAAGTTTTGCGTCGAGCCGCAGCCTCCGCAAACGCAAGCCCAGCGAACCTGGTCTGGATTGGTCCCTAGTTGAGATTATTCCTTGACGCTTGAGGAGGAGAACGATGGCCGGTGCGTTAAGCCTTCTGACTCGACGGAGAAACTGCGCGCGTTTCAGCACCTTTACATCGTGGGGAGTGTAGAGGCGGTAATTGCTGCGGGTCCGCACTGGCGAAACCAGGCCAAGCGCTTCCCAGGCTCGCAGGATGGACGGCGAAATTCTCACGAGGCGCGCCACGTCACCAATTTTCAGATACCCATGGCCGCGCGGAATCTTGCGGAATCCGCCTGGCATTTGCCGGATCCCGCGGGCAGTCAGCACCGTGCTTTTCTCCTTGACTTTCCTCAACGCTTACTCTAAGGTTCGCGAATTATAGTAAGGTTTGTATCGGGGGGCAAGGTCAAACCGCCGGACCTGCGCCGGCTGCGCTTCTCAGAGGAGCGACCATGAAACCAGCATCGTGTTTCCGCTTGGGAGTCTTGCTGTGCTGTTTCTTTTTCTGCGCTTCAGCATTCGCGCAGACGACCGGCACAATTCGTGGGTCTGTGAAAGACCCGTCTGGAGCCTCCGTTCCCAATGCCAAGGTGACGGCGACGAATGCCGCTACGCAGGTCGCTCGGACTGCCGTGACAGACAAAGACGGCGAGTTCACGGTCGTGGAGCTCGAAGTAGGAACATACACACTAACCATCGAGGCCTCCGGCTTTCAGAAGTTCGTTTCGCGTGGAATCAGTGTCGACATTGGACACGTGGCTACGGTCGAAGCCCATCTCGTTTTGGGAACGACGGAACAGACGGTCACTGTGGAGGCAGAGGCCGCTCAAGTGGAGACGACGAGCACCCAGCTCGGTGCCGTGATGAACGACAGGGCGGTAACGGAACTGCCGCTGAATACCCGAGACACCTATCAGCTCCTGCAGTTACAGCCGGGAGTCCAATCGCAATTGGGTTCAAATCTTTTCTTCGGCAGCAGCGATCCCGGTGTCGTGACTGTGAACGGCGGGCGCGGCCGCGCGAACAATTACATGGTGAATGGCGGTGACGCAAACGACGTATTCGTGAATCTGCCCGCCGTTCAGCCTTCGCCGGACGCCATCCAGGAATTCCGTGTCTTGACGAATACATTCGATGCCGAATATGGCCGGAATTCCGGCGCGGTGGTCAATGTCGTCACCAAGTCTGGTACAAACAATTTTCACGGCTCTGTCTATGAATACTTCCGCAACACAGTACTCGATGCCCGGAATTTCTTCGATTCGACGCGCGGGGACTTCAAACAGAATCAGGTCGGCGGCACTCTTGGCGGGCCCATCAGGAAAGATAGTACATTCATCTTCGGTTCCTATGAGGGACGGAGAATCCGTCAGGGAATTTCGTCTGGACTCGTTCCCATGCCCACGACTCAGGAAATTTCGGGTGATTTCTCCGGTGTGGGCGGACAAAATGGCCAATCGCAGTTCTATGGCACGCTGGAGGATTCTTTCTATGCCGGGATCATGGCGGGCCGCTCAGGTGGAGCTTGCAATAGCGATGCAATAGCGGAGGAGACAGCCAAGCCTGTAAATGCGTACACGAGTGGCGTGGCTGCCGGGGTTCCCTACTCCGAAATCTTCCCTGGAATGATAGTTCCCAAGACATGCTTTGATCCGACAGCTGTTTCTCTGCTGAATTATTTGCCCCTCTCGCAGGTGGACTCGAATGGGAACGTGGATACAGTGCCAGATGGCAAGGAACGAGGCGATCAATTCACCATGCGCTTCGATCAAAAACTGACGCCGGCTCAACAATTCGCAGCTTACTTCTATTTCGACGATAGCTTCCGCTTCGAGCCCTTTTCCACGTTTCAAGCTGCGGGAGCCAATGTGCCGGGCTTCGGGGACAATTATGCGAACCGCTTCCAGCAGTGGAATCTGAGTCACACGTGGACTTTAGGCAGCTCGGCGGTTAACGAACTGCGCTTCACTTATTTTCGCGAAGGACAGAAGCAGCAAGACCGCCCTGTGAACCTCAGCAGTGACGGCACGGCCCACACCACATGCCAGGCACCCGGCCCGTTTGCGACTGTTCCCGCATCCAATTGCTTTCAGGACCCTGCACTTCCAACAAGCGCCGGAATCACGACGAATCTTCCCGGCCACGCGGGCCTCCCATTCATCACAGTCAACGGTGGATTCACGATCGGAAACAACTGGGAAGGGGAACTCCCCCAGATTGGAAATGTCTTCGAACTGTCCGATAACTACAGTAAGGTTATCGGCAAGCACAGCTTGAAATTTGGCGGTGACTTGAGCCGCGACCGGTTTGATCAGACTCTGTTTTTCGAAACCACTGGACTTGAAACCATCCTCAGCGTCCAAGATTTGTGCAGTGCGGCCAATCCCGATCTCACAGGTTGCACGCCGCCGGCGATTGGAAACGACGACCTGGGTTTCGCCGACTCCTACGCGAATTATTTTTTGGGCTTCGTGAATACTTACAATCAGGGCGGAACGCAGGGCGAGAACCTTCGCAATACAATGGTCGGCTTCTTCGCGCAGGATAGCTGGAAAATGACCCCCTCGCTCACCTTCAATTACGGGCTGCGCTGGGAACTCGATACGCCTTACGGCGATAAGGGTCAGCGACTCCAGACCTTCAGGCCCGGAGTGGCGGATACGGCTTTCAATTGCCAACTCAACGCGGATTCTCCCGGCTATCCTTCCGGAAATAACATCAATAATTCAGATTTCACTTTTCTGAGTTCGGCGTCAGGTCTCGGGACAAACTGCAATCCTTCCGGTGGCGCCAATGCTCTGTTCCCCTTGGGCCTTGTCTATCCTGGAGATAAGGGGCTTCCCAACGGAGTGACTCAAACGTATTACAAGTCTTTCGCGCCACGAGTTGGTTTGGCTTGGAGTCCCGGCTGGAGCGATGGTTTTCTTGCCAAATTGACCGGTGGCCCTGGAAAATCCAGTATCCGGATGGGGTGGGGAATTTTCTACAACCCGATCGAGCAACTGGTACTGGAGCAGATGAGCGCCGAACCTCCCTTCGGCGGCAGCAACACGCTCTTTGGCACTCTTCTCAACACTCCGTTTGAATTTGCCACGGGCGGATTCAACGGAGACGGCTCAATCACCGCTCCCAATCCGTTTGGGAGCAGGTTGAGTCCTTCGCGCGGATCGAACGTGGATTGGTCCCAGTTCCGTCCCATCGTCATGTTCGGGCAATTTCAGCCCAACCAGCGCACCCAGTATTCCGAGCAGTATAATTTGACGCTCCAGCGCCAGCTGGGGAAGGACATTATCTTCCAGATTGGCTACGTCGGAACGCAAGGGCACCGTCTGCTTCTCTCTCACGATCTGAACGCGGGAAATCCGCAAACATGCCTCGATTTGGCAGCTCAGGGCTGTGTTCCTTTTGGTTCAGACTTTAGCTACACCGTACCTGCTTGCCCAGATCCCGCGTGCCTTGCGACTGGCGCGGTTCTCCACTTGCCTTACACCAATGGAACAGCAGGAGGGCCAAACGTCCCCTGCCCGTATTTCAATGCTCCACCTGCATGCCTTGTGGTCGGGCCTAATGCAACCCCAATCACTCTCGTTGGGACTCGGCCGTTCTCGTCCCCATTTTGTCAGCCGACAGGGCCGTCAAGCGGCACCGGATGTCCGCCCGACGGCGTCCCTGTCTTCACCAGCATTTTCGCGCAGGATACTGTCGGAAATTCGAACTACAATTCGTTGCAGACGATGCTGGAGAAGCACTTTTCCAAAGGACTGCAGTTTCAAGCGGCCTATACTTTCAGCAGATCAATCGACAATGCTTCAAGCTTCGAAAACATCGTGAATCCGTTTAATTTCCGATCGAGCCGCTCTCTATCACTGTTTGACGCGCGTCACCGGTTTGTGTTCAGTCCCATCTGGGAGTTGCCGATCCCGAAGTATGGAGGGTTTGCGGGCAAAATCGCGGACGGCTGGCAGGTCTCGGGGATCGTGACCTACCAAACTGGTTTCCCCATTCGCATGCAATCGGGCGACGATACGGAGTTGACCACTAGCGATGGTGATTTTGAAGTGGTTGGCCAGCCTCAGATAACGGGAAAGGTTCAATTTCTAGACGCGCATAACACGGCGGCCACTTGCAACGGAAAGCCGCTGCCTGCAGCCAACTATTTCTTTAACCCATGTAACTTCGCCGACTCGACCCTTGGAACGTTTGGGAATTCACCGCGTGCGCTTTGTTGTGGGCCGGGTATAAGCCAGTCGGATATCTCGATTGCGAAAAAGACGTCAATCAGCGAGAAGGTGAACACGGAGTTTGTCGCGCAGTTCTTCAATGCATTCAACCATACGCAATTCCTGACTCCGGACGGCAACTTCTCCCACACGGCCACATTCGGAACGGTGACAAGTGCCCGCGACCCTCGAGTGATGCAGTTCGGCCTGAAGTTTCTATTCTGAAGAGGCGGCGGGCCAATCGAAGCACAAATCGGCGAAGGCCTCGCATTCAAATGAAGGCTTTCGCGACTTCTGACTGCGAATTTCGCGCCCAAGCAGGATAAATACAAGAAGGAGCATTGCAATGCACGAGGCCCTGAGGAAAGAGATCGAAATCTACGAGAAGCGCACGCCGAAGTGTCACGAGGCGCACGAACACGCGAAGAAGCGCCTGCCGTTGGGTGTGGGAAGCAATTTCCGGATTTACGATCCTTATCCGCTTTTCATACGCGATGGATTGGGTGTGCGCATCCATGACGTCGACGGGAATGAGTATCTGGATT
>Ga0209178_1000430_pt1 | contig 12381 bp, 12 predicted proteins | sample GAAS200_FD_187521 | JGI IMG/M metagenome (GOLD analysis project Ga0209178, IMG submission 187521) | Agricultural soil microbial communities from Georgia to study Nitrogen management - GA AS200 (SPAdes) (version 2) | ecosystem: Environmental > Terrestrial > Soil > Agricultural land | place: USA... | reverse complement strand
CCACCAGCAGCGGCTGGCCGCGCGGCGGATGGAAGGGACGGCCCGGTTCCGCAGATTACGGAAGCACCAATCGAGGCGGCTGGTCCAAACGCCGCGAAGGCTGTGGTTCCAGCAGCGCCGGCTGGCTAAGGATGAACCTGACGGCTTGCAGATACGCCATAGAGTCAAAACCATGTGGACCGGCCAGGCGTGGAGGTCGGGCTCGATAAGAACCTCTTCTGTTTGAGTTGATTCCAGGTTGAGCCCTTCGGTGCAGGCCTCATCGATATCCAGCAGCACATCGAAGAGTGTTGCCGGTCCCTCGTTACGTTCGACAATCAGGTTGTAGCCGTGCTTAATGGCATAGTCGATTGCCGAGGCCCGCGTGCTGAATGACTCGATGAACTGAACTCGCGGCCGCCAGCGGAAAGATTCGCTTGGAATAATTGACAGCGGACTGTGTTCCCCCACCATGGCTCCCCCTACGTGTGTAGATTGAACCCTGAATTGACTCTTTTTACAATTGCCCAATAGTACTACTACTATTGGCCATCACAGGATCTTCAGGGGGATGAATGACTTTCTTCGAGGCCTGGGAGGTCAGAAAGGCGATCCGGATGGGGGACCCTGATATTGAGGCAGGCGGTCGCAGCGCCGTTTTAGGCAGGAGAGGTCTCCAGGTTGCCCTGTTAGACGGACTACCGCCCGAAGGGCCCTATTGCCAACCTCGAAGCAGCTCTCGGACCAGGTGCGGCGCCGCTGAAGCTACTTCGTGCCTGGAAACCTATGGGACGGCAGCCTTGCGGCGGTTTTCCGGATCGGTTTATTATCACTGCAACGTCCGTCAGAAGGCTGGTAGCCCGCCGTCAGGGCGGACGATTGTGCCATCAACTGCCCGGGCTTGGTGCCGAATAGGACATCATTCCGGCAGTAATAGAACCCGTATCCGCTCTTAACCCAGACTTGCACCCCGCCCTCAGTTTTTGATGCATCCGGTTTGTTGGAAAGTGCAGCGCGTGATTCCACTCCGGGCGTTGACAAAGTTCGGGCGCCCGCCGATTGCTGTGCCCCGATGGGCAAATTGCCGGTGAGCGCGTCGTTCGGCTTGTGGCCCGTGCAGCGGCTTACCGACGGCTGGTAACCTGCCGATAGAGCATCCGCCTGCGACATCAACTTGCCCCGGTGGTTGCCGAACAGCATTTGGTCCTGGCAGAAATAATAGCCAAACTGCTTGATTGCCCACACCTTAATGCCTGCTTCCGCCTTTGAGATGTCCGACGGTTTCACCAAACCTTGATCGAACGAATCCTCCTGAGGCGCGGACATGTTTGCCTGCTCAGGCTGTCCCTGGTTTCCCAACGGTGGATTGCCGGCGTCCGCCACCGTCTGCTGGCTGCCCGTGCAGTAATCGCCACCGAAAGGCCGATAGCCTGACGTCAGGGCGTCACCTTGCGCCATCATTGTCCCCGGGTTACTGCCGAACAGAGTACCCCCCTGGCAGTAATAGAAACCCGATTGCGCCTTCGCCCATACGCTCACGTTCTCACCTTCCTTGGGCAAGACATGGGGTTTCTGCTTCCGCGAAAACGAAAAGATCTCAGCTAACGTCGGGAGGCCCTCCGTTTCAGTCAGCCAGGTCTTGACGGGAGATGAATAGAGCACGAGGAACCCGAGCAACAGCAGCAGACAGGCTGGAATCAACGGGTTTGAGGTTATCGAGGAATATGTCGACGGAGACGGCCTGTAGAGACCGTCTTTGGATCCTGCATGCGAAGCCGAGTCGTTTCCTTTTGCTAAATCCGCGAGCAATTTTGTCGTCAGGTCGAGAGCTTTTTCCAGGATGGCGAAAATATGCCTGCCAAACAGCGACATTTTCGGTGTCCTTTATCCGAACTTTCCGACGCCGGTTCCTCTGCCTCCGTCCAGGCCGCAACGCGCCCGGCGATAGTCTCTGCGTCAATCCTGGCAGCCGAGCCTCGGTTCGGCGGTGCGCAAGTTTTCCGACAGGGGAGGCAATCGGCGCCCTGGACCAAACATACCGGTCCGTCCGCGATGCTCGCCGCCATTAGGGATCCTTGTGGAGTTTTCCGTTTCCACCGTCATGGCCAGGACTGGTGCTTCCATTGCCGCCGCTTCCAGAACCCTGTCCGCTGCCAGCCCCGTTTCCGTGACCTGCCCCCTGACCACCGCCCGAACCATTACCAACGCCCGATTCGCCGGTGCCAGAGTTGCCGGGCGAACCGGATCCTCCCCCTGATGCGGGCTGGCCAGCCGGACCTGAATTACTGGGCGGTCCTTGGGCTGCTATCGCGGACATAGCTGATGACGCACTCGAGTAGCTATTGTGCAGAGTGGCTCCCATGATTTGAATTACTGCAACAACGGCCAGGATTACCAGGATGAGCATCAATGCATACTCTGCGGAATCCTGGCCTTTCTCCTCGTGCCATGACCGGTTCAGGAATTTCCTCATTCCCCCCTCCTTGGCATTCCCGAGATTTGCGGATGTCAGTTGGTTTGGCTTCTCAGAATTGAGTTCGAGGTGGTGGTCAGGATTAGCTCTGCTCGCGAACCCAGCTTAGATTGGGGTCTCGTCGCACTGGCCGAAAGCTAACGTGTACAAGAGGTGGATTGCCGATTTTATCTTGGGAAAAGAATTATTTGGTCCTCCACCCAAACAGCTTTGGCGGGAACCGCGGCCCGTGACGCCGCTTGGTAAAGTTTCTGAGGCAGGAAGTGTCGCAGTGGCTTCGGGCATCAGCCCCGCCAAGACCATAGTAAGGCGTTTACACGGTTCTCTCAATTGGGCAATTGCAGCAATGGAGGAAAATATCTGCTCCATGGGTTGTGGGTGGAATTCCCTAGGGAGTGGGGAAATTCCTGAGAAGGTATGCAAGAAATGCTGGTCATTGATTGCATAACCTTGCGCAATAAGTGCATCAATTTGCAACGTCGTCTTCCAGCCATTTTTGCAACTGTTCCCGACGTGCTTAAAACTGGCAACATGTCGATTGGCTATACGCTATAATGCGAGCGTCTTCGCGTCGCCGTATGAGCATCATCACAGAACTCTTCTGGTTCCGGGTGGCAGGCCTGGGAGCGGTGGCCGTCGGAATGATTGCTACTTCGCGCGGGGAGCAACTCAACGCCGTGTGGCTGGTCGCTCGCCGCCGCGACGTGCATCTTCGGGCTGGGAAGCCTAATGGCCCGGCAGCCTTTCGGCGATTTTCCGGATCGGTTTGTCATCACTGCAACGTCCGTCAGAAGGCTGGTAGCCCGCCGTCAGGGCGGACGATTGTGTCATCAACAGCCCGGGCTTGGTGCCGAATAGGACATCGTTCCGGCAGTAATAGAACCCGTATCCGCTCTTAACCCAGACTTGCACCTCGCCTTCAGTTTTTGACGCATCCGGTTTGTTGGAAAGTGCAGCGCGTGATTCCACTCCGAGCGTTGAAGTTCGGGCGCCCGCCGATTGCTGTGCCCCGATGGGCGCCCACACGCTGATACCTGCGCCCGCGTTTGAGATTTCCGACGGTTTCGCCAGAATTTGATCGAGTACTTCCTCCTGAGGAGCGGACATGCCCGCCTGCTCAGGCTGTTGCTGGTTTTCCAACGGCGGACTGCCAGAGGCAGCGTCGATTTGCTGGCCGCCCCTGCAGTACTCGCCACCGGAAGGCCGATATCCTGATGTCAGCGCGTCAACTTGCGCCATCATGGTCCCTGGCTGGCTGTCGAAGAGAGTTCCACCCTGGCAGTAATAGAAACCTGACTGCGCCTTCGCCCATACACTCACGCGTTCACCTTCCTTGGGCAAGACAGGCGGCCCCTGCTTCCGCGAAAACGAGAAGATCTCAGCCAATGTCGGGAGGCCCTCCGTTTCCGTCAGCCAGGTCTTGACTGGGGATGAATAGAGCAGGAGGAACCCGACCAACAGCAGCAGAAAGGCTGGAACCAGCGGGTTTGAGGTTATGGGAGAATGCGTTGACGGAGACGGCTTGTAAAGGCCATCCTTCGATCCTGCGCGCGACCCGGAACCGTCTCCCTTCACCAGGCCGAGGAGCAGCTTCGCCGTCAGGTCGAGAGGTTTTTCCAGGATCGCGAATATTTGCCTGTTGAACAGCTTCATTTTAGGTTTCCTTTATCCGCAAAACAGGGGCCATCAGAACCTCCTGCCGGCGTTTCTCTTCTCGCCGGCAGGGAAAATAACTATCGCGATTTACTTAAGCACTGGTTGGATTGCAACCTCCGCTGCCCCTAGTGGTCTTTGTGGACTCTTCCATTTCCATTGTCATGGCCATCGGGGGGGCCGCCGTTGCCGCCACCCGAGCCATTTCCACTGCCGGACCCATGGCCATTTCCGGAACCATGCCCGCCGCCCTCTCCATGACCGTGCCCGTGTCCAGACCCGTGTCCAGGGTTGGCCCCGGTCCCACTGCCCGATTCACCAGCGCCGCCCGGGTCCGGTTGGTCCGCCGAACCAGAGCTATTCCCCGAAGCGGGCTGGCCAGCGGCATCCGAGCTGCTGGGTGATCGGTGTCCTGCTATTGAAGCCATCGTTGAAGACGCGCCCGCATAGCTTTCGTGCAGAGTGGCCTGCATGATCTGAAGTACAGCAACTACAACCAGGGTTACCAGAATGAACATCAAGGCATATTCTGCGGAATCCTGGCCTTTCTGTTCGTGCCATGACCTTTTCAGAAATTTCTTCATTCCCCCTCCTTGATCATCTCGAGATGTGCGATGTGAGTTGACTGATTTGCTCGACTTGAACTCTGAAGTTGTGATCAGGATTAGCCCTGCTCGCGCCTCAAGTTTAGATCTGGGCTCGTCGCACTGGCCGAACGTCTTACGCGTACACGTGCTCGACGGCCCATCCTATTGGGAAGAACTGTTTCGTCCCCCAGCGGACAGCTTTGGCATCAACCTCGGCCCGTCACCGCGGCTGGCACTGTTCACGTCGCGCAGGAATACCGCAGCGGCATCGGGCATCGATTGCGCCAAGGTCAAGGTAAGGCGTTTGCACGGTTCGCTCAATTGGGCGATAGCAGCAATGGAGGAAAATATCTGCTCCACGGGTTGTGGGTGGAGTTCCCGAAGGAGCGCGGAAATTCCTGAGAAGGTATGCAAGACACCCTGATCATCAGTTGTAGGGCCTTGCGCATATAGTGCAACCGATTTTCAACTCCGTCCTCCAGCCATTTTTGCAACCGTTTCCGACGTGCTTAAAACTGACGCGTACCGACTAGCCGTACGCTATAATGCGTGCATCTTCGCGTCGCCATTATGAGCATCATCAAAAAACTTTTTTGGCTGCTGGTGGCAGGGCTGGGAGCGGTGGCCCTCGGGATGATTGCTACCTCGCGCGAGGAGCAACTCAACGCCGTGTGGCTGGTCGCCGCCGCGGCGTGCATCTTCGTGTTGGGATACCGATTTTACAGCCGGTTCATCGCCTATCGCGTCCTGCAACTGGACGAAACGCGGGCCACTCCCGCCGAGCGTAAAGACGACGGCCGCGACTTTATTCCCACCAACAAATGGGTGGTGTTCGGGCACCACTTTGCTGCCATTGCCGGCCCGGGGCCGCTGGTGGGACCGATCCTCGCAGCGCAGTTCGGCTACCTGCCGGGTACGCTCTGGATACTGATCGGCGGAGTGCTGGGCGGAGCCGTACAGGATTTCGTGACGCTGTTCTGCTCCATTCGGCGCGACGGCAAATCGCTGGGCCAGATGGCGAAGGAAGAAATCAGCTCGACGGCCGGCTGGACGGCGCTTTTTGGCGTTCTGCTCATCATGATTATTTTGATCGCCGTAATCGCGCTTGTGGTCGTGAACGCGTTGAAGGGCAGCCCCTGGGGGCTTTTCACCATCGCCGCCACCATCCCGATCGCCTTCCTGATGGCCATCCATCTCCGTTATTTCCGACCGGGCCGAATCCTTGAAGGGTCGGTCATGGGCGTGGCGCTGGTAATCGCGGCCGTCATTGGCGGGCGCTATGTGGCCGAATCGGCCACGCTTTCTCACTGGTTCAACTACAGCGGACCGACGCTGGCCTGGATGATTATTATTTACGGGCTGGCGGCTTCCATCCTGCCGGTCTGGCTGCTGCTGGCGCCACGCGATTATCTTTCAACCTTTGTCAAGCTGGGAACGATTCTGGCTCTGGCGGCTGGCATTCTGGCGGCGCGGCCCATGATGCACCTGCCGGCCATCAGCCGCTTTGCCGACGGCACCGGGCCGATTTTTGCCGGGAAAATTTTTCCTTTCTGCTTCATCACCATTGCCTGCGGAGCCATCTCCGGATTTCACTCGCTGATATCGAGCGGTACGACGCCCAAGCTGATTACCAAAGAAACGCACGCGCGAATGATCGGATACGGAAGCATGTTGATGGAGTCGTTTGTCGGCATCATGGCGATTGTGGCGGCGGGTGTGTTGCAGCCGGGCGTCTATTTTGCCGTCAACAGCCCGTCAGGAGTTGTGGGTGAGACCGCCGGCAAAGCCGTGGCGACGATTTCCGGGTGGGGATTTCCAGTAACGCAGGCCGCCATGGCGGACTTGGCTTCGAAGGTGGGCGAGATCACGCTATTCAACCGCACGGGCGGCGCGCCGTCGTTGGCGGTGGGTATGGCGCATATTTTCTCGAACGTACTGGGCGGGACAGAAGTGATGGGTTTCTGGTACCACTTTGCCATCATGTTTGAAGCGCTTTTCATACTCACCGTGCTCGACGCCGGCACGCGCGTGGGCCGCTTTATGCTGCAAGACCTCCTCGGCCACATATGGAAACCGCTGGGCCGTACGGGCTGGTATCCGGGTGTGGTGCTCACCAGCCTGGTTGTGGTTGGGGCGTGGGGTTATTTTCTGTACCAGGGAGTCGTAGATCCGCTGGGTGGCATCAACAGTTTGTGGCCGCTTTTTGGCATCTCAAACCAGTTGCTGGCCGCCATCGCCCTGTGCGTGTGTACCACCATCCTGATCAAGATGAAGAAACTTCGTTATGCCTGGGTGACGCTGGCGCCGCTTGCGTGGCTCGTGGCCGTGACCATGACGGCGAGCTATCAGAAAATCTGGAGTCCCGACCCGCGCCTGGGATTTCTGGCGCAGGCGCAGATGCTGACCGATCGGATTGCCAGTGGAGCAATTCCTGCTGCTCAGATTGCCACAACCCAGCGGCTGATCTTCAATAACCGGCTAGACGCCGCAGTCACTCTGGTATTTGCCGCACTGGTGGTTTCGATTCTTGTCGAGTCCGGACGGCATTGGTGGGCTTACGCGGCGGGAAGCAGGGAACCGGTGCTCAAAGAAACGCCCGCGCAACTTTCGAGTCTTGAGGCATAAGCAAGAAGGAGTGTGTGACGAATGCCGCTTGCGGCCAATCTGCTGAGAGCGTTCTGGAATTACCTTCGCGAAGTGAGCGGAGAAAATGATTACGCCCGCTACCGCGCGCGCGTGATCGCCGAAGGCCGCGATCCTGTGAGTCGGCGGGAATTCTACGATCAGCGCCAGCAGGAGAAATACTCGCGCCCGAACCGCTGCTGCTGAGCTCGCCCGCGTGCGAAGCCAGAGCTACTCCATTTCGACGGTTTCGTAGACGGGGTCCTTAAGCCCCTGCACGGAAGTTGCGCCGGTGGTTTCAAGTTCAAGGACAGTTATCTCATTCTCTCCAGTCTTGAGCCAGGGCGCGGGACAGAAAAGGGTCTGTTGGGGGCCGATTTTCCAGAAGCGGCCGAGATGATGCCCGTTGACCCAGACATGCCCCTTCCCCCAGCCGCGCACGTCAATGAATGTGTCGCCGACGGATGACAGTTGGAAGCTGTCACGGTAAAAGCGCGGGCCCCGCTTGGGCTTTGGCGAGAAGTGCAATTTTGAGAGGCTATCCAGCGGCAGGGGAAACATCTGCCACCCTCCCAATTCTCTGCCGCTCAGCAGCACCCTTTCAGTGATTCCCTTTCGCTCATCCGACATATGCGGGCCGTAATTGATCCTGCCCATGTTTTCAATCAGGATATCCAGGGGCTGCGCCGGAGCCAGGTCAACATCCACGGCGTTCTGGTTGAAGCGGCGATCGAGCTCACCCAGCTTGTTGTCACCCTGATAAATCAGGGCATAGTCATTCATGCTGATGATGTTCAGGCGGCCCTTGGTGGGGCGTTCGGGCACCCAGCGGTAAAGAATAAAACCGTAAGACTGTCCCAGCGACTCCATGGGCTTTGGCTCGATGGACCGGATGGGATTGTCGAGCAGCCCATCGAGCCGGGCGGACTGCGTCAGCTCGAACCGGGGAATTTCAATCAGAGGCAAGGCAGCAGGCAGGGCAGGAATTTGTGTACCGGGCGAATGCTGCTCGATCAGCTTTTTCAAATCAAAATACTTTGCGCGCGGCCGGCCCGCCTCATCGAGCGGCGCGTCATAGTCGTAGCTGGTGACGTCCGGTTGGTAGGCATTGCCAAAATTCGCTCCGTTCATATAACCGAACGAGGTGCCGCCATGGAACATGTAGAGGTTGAACGAAACGCCGTTCGAGAGCATCCACTCCACGCCTTCCATCAGGTTCTGGTTGTTGCCGTGGTGGTGAATCTCGCCCCAGTGGTCAAACCATCCCGGGTAGAATTCGGCGCACATGCGCGGAACGTTCTGCCGAAAACGGCCAAAAGCTTCGAACTGTTTAGCAGGATCGGAACCGAAATTGATGAAAGAAAGAACCTCCGGCAGAGTGCCGCCTGAAAGCATTCGTGGCGTGGGACCGTCGGCCGTGAACAGCGGGACGTCAAACCCGGCGTCGAGAAGCATCTGCCGGATAGCGCGCATATAGGCATGGTCGCTGCCGAACGATCCGTATTCGTTCTCGATCTGTGCCATCAAGATGGGGCCGCCGCGGGTCACCTGGAGCGGACTAAGCTCCGAGCCAACGTGCAGCATGTAGCGGCGCGCAGCAGCGAGGAAACGCGGGTCGCTGCTGCGGACCCTGATGCCCGCAGTGGCGAGCAGCCATCCAGGAAAACCGCCGAAGTCCCATTCAGCGCAACTGTAAGGACCGAGACGGAGAATCACCCACAAACCTTCATCCTGCGCCGTGCGGACGAAAGCCGCCGCATCGTGCCGGCCCGCAAAGTTGAACTGGCCGGGCCGCGCTTCGTGGAAGTTCCAGAACGTGTAGGTCGAAACTGTATTCAGGCCCATGGCCTTCAATTTCTTCAGCCGGTCGTGCCAGTACTCTCGCGGGATGCGCGCGTAGTGCATCTCGCCGGAGCGGATCTGGAATGGCTTGCCGTCCAGCAAAAAGTCTTGATCGTGCCAGGTAAAGGTGTGCCTGGCGCCTGTGGTCGAGGGTGCAGCTTCATCTCGCCGGGCGCGAAGCAGCGAGCCTAAACCCTCCAGCCCAGCCACCGCAGCAGCCGTTCCCAGAAATTCTCTCCTGCCCAGCTTTCCTCTTGAGCTCTCGGCACCCACATTCTGCTCCTCTGATTCACCTTCGAAGGAAGGCCTTTTTGCTCGCGCCCGCGCTTCACCATTGATCTTGCGTGATCGTGTTGCTGTATCATAATAAGCCGCGAAATTCATTGCAACCAACTGCAGATCTAAATAGCTTCTCAGGAAAGGGAACCGCAGATGAAGACGACCGGAAAGAAAGACCGCAACTCGCTTCGCAGCAGCGCCTGGTTCGGCGCGAATGACCGCTGGGGGGTGGGCCACCGGGCCTGGCTGCGCGCGGAAGGCTTCAGCGAGCGCGTATTTCAGGGAAAACCCGTGATCGGTATCTGCAACTCGTGGAGCGAGCTGAACAATTGCAACGCGCACCTCCGCCAGGTGGCGGAAGCCGTGAAGCGCGGCGTGTGGGCGGCGGGCGGATTTCCGCTGGAGTTCCCGACCATTTCGCTGGGCGAAATGCTGATGAAGCCCACCACCATGCTCTACCGCAACCTGATGGCCATGGACGTGGAAGAGTGCATCACGTCCTACCCGCTGGATGGTGTTGTTCTGCTGGCGGGCTGCGACAAGACGACACCTGCGCAACTGATGGGCGCGGCCAGCGCCGACATTCCGGCCATTATGGTGACGGGCGGGCCCATGCTGCGCGGCATGTGGCGCGGGCAGGAACTTGGGTCCGGGACGGACGTGCGCCGGCTGTGGGACGAAGTCCGCGCCGGGCGGCTGAGCGAGGAAGCCTGGTGCGAGGTGGAATCGTGCGTGTCCCGAAGCGCGGGCCATTGCACGGTGATGGGCACAGCATCGACCATGGCCTGCGTGGCCGAGGCCCTGGGTATGATGCTGCCGGGTTCGGCAGATATTCCTGCTGCCGATTCGCGGCGCCTCGCCATTGCTGAAAAGAGCGGCACGCGCATTGTGGAGATGGTTCGGGAGGACGTGCGGCCTTCGAACATCATGACCCGCCAGGCGATTGAGAACGCCATCCGCGTGGATATGGCGATTGGCGGATCAACCAACGCCATCGTACACCTGGTGGCGATTGCGGGCCGGCTGGGAATCGATCTGCCGCTCGAAAAGTTTGACGAGCTCTCCCGCACCACTCCGGTGGTGGCAAACGTGCGGCCCTCCGGTCGCTACCTGATGGAAGACTTCAGCTACGCGGGCGGAAACGCCGCGCTGATGAAAGAAATCCTGCCCCTGCTGCATGGCAAAGCTCTGACGGCGACGGGAAAGCCGCTTGCCGAAAATCTGGCGCAGGCTGCCACCTTCAATCGGGAAGTGATCAAGGCTCTCGATGAGCCTCTGCGTCCAGAGGGCGGAACGGCCATTCTGCGCGGCAACCTGGCACCGGATGGAGCGGTCATCAAGCAATCGGCCATTTCGCCGCAATTTGCCAGGCACAAGGGGAGGGCCGTAGTGTTTGAGAATAATCTTGACCTCATCAAACGGATTGACGATCCCAAACTTGATGTCGACGAGTCCAGCGTGCTGGTGTTGAAGAACGCAGGGCCGAAAGGCGCTCCGGGAATGCCGGAGTGGGGCCATCTCCCAATACCTCGGAAACTGCTGAAAGCTGGCATTCGCGATGTCGTGCGGTTGAGCGACGCGCGAATCAGCGGGACGAGCTACGGCACAATGGTGGTCCACGTCGCACCCGAAGCCGGGGTCGGCGGGCCGCTCGCGCTCGTGAAAGACGGCGATTTGATCGAACTTGATGTACCAGAAAGGCGTCTGGAATTAAATGTATCCACCTCAGAATTAAAGAAGCGCATGAAGTTGTGGAAACCGGCCCAGCCGCATTATGTTCGTGGCTATGGCCGGATGTTCCTGGACCATATCCTGCAGGCCAACGAGGGGTGCGATTTCGATTTCCTGAAGGCAGTGAACGGCCCGGAGCGCGTTGCGCCACCAGTGAAGTTCAAAAATCCTGGGATGTAGCTGGCTTTCCGTGCCTTCGGACTCCCGTTTTGATCCACGATAACCTCTTCATCGTTAAAGCTGCCAGGTCAGCGCGGTCCTCTTTTCGGGCCTCGATTGCCCGTGCCGCAGGTCAACATGAGTCACTAGGGTCAAGACGACCGGCTAATCGGACTTGCGTTGTTATGGTAAGATGGAGGGCCGTGCTAGCGACCTAGCCAACGGGTAGGCGGCGCACGAACGAGCAGGAGGGGATCCCCAATGATGCTTCGAGGGATTAACACGCGGCCGCGACGGAGTGCTACAGGAGACCATGAACCATCGAGCCATCAAGACAAGGGAAGTTATCGTTGTATTGTGCGCTGTTGCCGTCGCCGGCATCGGCGCCACGCTGCTTCTACGACACGGCCACACACCTACGCGCGCGAAGGTCGTCTCTAAGGCCGTATCTGTTGTGCCTCCCCCTTTTCGTCCCGTCCTGGATCGGGCCGCCTATAACGAAAAAATGCTCGAACTCGCGCACCTTCAACCCCGGAGCGATTGCGCTCCGTCTGCCTCCGCTGCGCCGCCTGATCGGAGGCGGGCAACAGCTTACCGGACGGTAGCCACGTCCCGGCCGGTGGCATACGTTACAAAGCAGGCTGTTCTGCGGCCTTGCCGGGCGCCGCTCTGGCCTGCCCATGCCGTCTATCCCGATTCGGGCGCCATCCTGCCCTTCAAGCGCATCGTCGCGTATTATGGCAATTTTTATTCGACGCGCATGGGAATTCTGGGCGAATATCCCCCGGACAAAGTGCTCCAGATGCTGAAATCCACAGCGGCCGCGTGGGCAGCAGCGGATCCGTCGATCCCGGTCGTGCCGGCAGTGGATTACATTGCTGTTTCCGGGCAGAACGTTCCGACTCGCGATGGCAAGTACCGCCTGCGCATGCCCGCCAGCCATATCGACAAGGCGATCACGATGGCGGAGCAGATCCACGGATTGGTGTTTCTGGAGGTGCAGCCCGGCTGGAGCACTGTGGAGGAAGAACTGCCGCGCCTGGCTCCGTATGTCGA
>Ga0209178_1000429_pt1 | contig 12382 bp, 11 predicted proteins | sample GAAS200_FD_187521 | JGI IMG/M metagenome (GOLD analysis project Ga0209178, IMG submission 187521) | Agricultural soil microbial communities from Georgia to study Nitrogen management - GA AS200 (SPAdes) (version 2) | ecosystem: Environmental > Terrestrial > Soil > Agricultural land | place: USA... | reverse complement strand
TCACGCCGGAGCGCGGCATCCTGGTGCCGTATTCCCGCACGGGTACGCAGCACCTCGCGACCACGTATCACTTCGACGATGCCGCGCTGGAAGCGGCGATAGCGCGGGCAATCGCGACCGACACTGCGCATTGCGAAGCCATGGGCACGACCGCGCGTGCCTGGTACGAATCCGAGCGCGCGGCGTTTCCCGCGAGGCTCGACGAGGCGCTACGCGGCATGGTGGCGCAGGCATGATCCGCGTCAACCTGATCGCGCGCGACAACGGCTTCGGGCTAAGCCATCACCTGCGCCTGTTGCGCGGCGTGCTGGATGAACCCGGATTCGACGTGACCGTCAGCGGCATCCGCCGCGGTGCGCTGCGCAAGGCCTGGCATCCGGTACGTCTTCGTGCGCAAACGCTCGCGCGCAGGATGGCCGGCCGCGGTGCGGCGCGCTGGGACGTCAACCTGATGCTGGAACGCGTGCGGCCGGAATACCTCGCCACCGCGCGCCGCAACGTGCTGCTGCCGCATCCGGAATGGTTCGACGAACGCGACCGCGCGTGGCTGCCGCGCCTCGATCGCGCATTCGTGCTGACGCACCACGCCAAGCCGATTTTCGAATCGCTTGGCCTGCGCGCGGATTACACCGGCTTCACCAGCGAAGACCGCCGCGACGCTTCCGTGCCGCGCGAGCGGACGTTCTTCCATCTCGCGGGCCGCAGCGCCAACAAGGGCACCGCAACGCTGCTTGCGACGTGGCGTCGGCATCCCGAATGGCCGCGCCTCACGGTGCTGCAAAGTCCGCGCAGCGCGGGTGAGATCGTGCGGGCTGCGAACATCGAGCACCGCGTCGATTACATTCCCGACGATGAGTTGCGGCGCATCCAGAACGCGCACCGTTTCCATCTGTGTCCTTCCGAAACGGAAGGCTTCGGGCATTACCTGGTCGAGGCCATGGGCATCGGCGCGGTGGTGACGACGCTCGATGCGCCGCCGATGAACGAGATGATCACGCCCGAACGCGGCGCGCTGATTCCGTATTCGCGCACCGGCACGCAAAGCCTCGCGACCACCTATTTCTATGATGGCGCCGCGCTGGAAGCCGCGATCGAACGTCTGCTGGAAACACCCGATACCGAACTCGAACGCATGGGCGCGGCCGCGCGCGCATGGTTCGAGGACAATGATCGGACCTTTCGCATCCGCATCGCGGAATCGATCCGCGCGCTGGTCTGATCAGCCCTTGGTGCCCCAGTTGCCCGCTGCCGCATGCTGCATCAACCACAGCCGCGCGAATTTCTCGCGCACGTAGTCGGCTTCCATGCAGGCGAACAGGAAGCCGCGCCAGCCATCCGTGAAACCGGCGCGCAATATGTAGCCGCGCAGGAAGCGCCAGAACGGGTTGAGCACGAGGTTGTGCAGGTGCGCGCGCCGCCCGTTGGCGTGCATGTGCTCGGCCATCATCGTGGCGTAGCGGCGATAGCGCGCGAGCTGGTCGTCCAGCGAACGGTAGGCGACGTGCTCCAGGTCGCCGGCGAGCGTCGCCACGTTACCGTCCACGACGGCGTGTTCGTGGATCTCGCGGCCCGCGCGCCAGCCCCCGCGGCGGCGATCGAACAGGCGCAGCACGCGGTCGGGGTAGGCGTTGCCGTGGCGCAGGAAGGCGCCGAAGTAATCGGTCGCGCGCGCAAAGCGATAGCCCGCCGCGTCGGCGAAACCCGCGTCGCGCGCGGTTTCGATGGAGGCGCGTAGCGCGGACGTCACGCGCTCGTCGGCATCCAGACACAGCACCCAATCGTGCTTCGCCTGCTCGACCGCGAAGGCCTTCTGCGCGCGAAACCCTTCGAATGGATGCTCGATCACACGCGCGCCGTGCGCGGCCGCGATTTCGCGGGTGCCGTCTTGCGAGCCCGAATCGATCACCACCGCTTCGTCGCAGAACGCCAGCGACGCAAGGCAATCGGCGATGCGGTCGGCCTCGTTCAGGGTGATCACGCAGGCCGAAATGTGGGGGCGTTCGGACATGGCTAAGTCTGGCAAGATTACCTTTGCGAGTGTAACGGGCCCGCCGGAAAGGTCGGCGACAGGCAAGCCCGCGAAACTGCCAGGACGCTCGCGAGACCATCATGCCGCCCACCTTCGCCGCCCCGCTCGTGATCCGCTTCGGCGCCTTCGGCGACATGGTGTTGCTGACGCCGTTGCTGCGCATACTGCATCGCCGTTACGGACAGGCGTGCCGCGTGCTCGGATCGGGTGGCTGGCTGGCGCCGCTGTTCGCGGGTCATCCCGACGTGCGCGCGACCCTCAAGCTGGCCAGCCGCAAGCGGCCATATTGGCTGGATGCGAGCCAGCGGCAGTTGGTTGCGTTGTTGCGTGCGCAACCGCCCGGGCCGGTGTACGTCTGCGACGATTATTCGATCGACAAGATCCGCTGGCTGCTGCGGCGCGCGCGCGTTCCGGACGAGCATTGCGTGTTCGCCAATCCGGATTGCATGCTGCGCGGCGGCGAACACTGGATCGATCGTTGGCACCGTTTCGGCGCGATGACGCCCGCGGCGTTCGCATCGGCGCCGGCGGCCGACGCAATGCAGGCGCCCAACGCGCCATGCCTCGTCCTGCAGCACGCCGATCGCACGGACCTGCACGCATGGCTGCGTTCGCACGCGTTCGACGATGCGCCGCTGCTGTTGTTGCAGCCCGGCAACAAGCGCACGCTCAAGCGCGGACGCGCGGGCCAGTTGGGCGATGACAAGCAGTGGCCGCTGGGCAACTGGACGGGATTGATCCGCGCGGCACTCGCGCGCCAGCCCGATCTGAAGGTCATCCTGTGCGGCGCGCCCCCCGAAGCCGCGCTGCTGCGGCGGATCGCCGAGGGCGCGCGTTCGTCGCGCGTGCTTGCAGCCGGCGACGAGCTGCCGCTGCGCCGCCTGCTGGCCTTGTGCGAATACGCGACGGCGATGATTTCCATCGACACCGGCCCGGCCCAGGCCGCCGCGGCGCTGGGTTGTCCGCTGGTGGTGCTGTATGGCGCGCAACCACCGACGCTGTGGCTGCCGCGCAGCCCGACCGGCAGTCCGGTCGTCGCCCTCGGCGGTCTGCCCGAGCGCAATCGTGTCGACCAGATCAGCCTCGAAGAAGTGGTCGCCGCATGGCGGGCATTGCCGCTGCGCAGGCCCTCCCTCGTGATGGCCACGGCTTCCGCATGAACCCCATCGTGATCCGTTTCGGACGGCTCGGCGACATGCTGTTGCTTGCGCCGCTGCTCGATCGCCTGCACCGAGGTTATGGCGAACCGTGCCTGCTGCTCGGCACAGGGCCGTGCAGCGCGGGGTTGTACGACGCGCACCCGGATGTCGCGCGGATGCTGGAAGTGAGCGCGCGGCATCAACCGCTCGCCTTCAGTCCGGATCGCTGGCGCATGCTGCGCGCGTTGCATCGGCATCGCGGCGCGCCGGTGCACGTGTGCGAAGCCGAGCCACGCGCGCTGGCGAAGATCAAGCGCATGCTCGCGCTGGCCGGCGTCCCGCGGGATCGATGCGTGTTCCTGACCGATACGCCGGTTGCGCCCGGCGAGCACTGGATCGAACGCCTGCTGCATGGATGCGGCCAACCGCCGCCTGCCTGCGCGAATGAATGGCGGACACCCGCGTCCTCCACCACGGCCCCGGCACCGCAGCTGGTATTGCGCGAAGCGGATCGCCGCGATTGCAACGCGTGGCTGCGCGCGCGCGGCTGGCGCGGCGAACCGCTGTGGCTGGTGCAGCCTTTCAACAAACGCAGCATGCGCTGGAACGGTCCGCGCGATGCCGCCGACGATGACAAGGCGTGGCCCGCGCCATATTGGGTCGCCGTGTTGCGCGCGCTGCGCGAGGATCATCCGCGCGCGCGCATCGTGCTGTGCGGCACGCCGAATGTGGCGTCGTTGCTCGATGCGATCGCCCGCGATGCACGCGTGCCCGGCGTCGATGTCGCCGCGCGTGAACTGCCGCTGCGACGATTGATGGCGCTGGCGGAAATCGCGGAAGGCATGGTCTCGGTCGACACCGGGCCTGCGCACGTGGCCGCGGCGATGGGCTGTCCGCTGGTGGTGTTGTTCGGCGCGCAGCCGCCGTCGCTGTGGTTGCCGCGCAGCCCGACCGGCAGCGCGGTGATCGCGCTGGGCGGACCGCCGCAACGTTCGCGCGTCAGCGACATCGGTCCGGACGAAGTGATCGTCGCATTGTGCGATCTGCCGCCGCGCAACCCGGAACTGCCGCGAGCCGCCTGAGCGCATCCATTACAATTCCGCGAGCGCCGTGGCGCCTGCGAGCCCTTGCCGTGACCGACGCCTCCTACGCCCGATCCGAATATCTGCGCGCCCTGTTGTGGTGGCTGCCGCTTTATCTGCTGGTCGCGCTGATCGCGATCTTCCTGCAGCCGCCGATCCCGCTGCACTCCACGCGCGCGCTGGCGGTTGCGTGGGACATGTGGGTGCACCACCAGTTCCTGGTGCCGCACATCAACGGCGCGCCGTATTCGGAAAAGGCGCCGCTGCTGTTCTGGCTGATCCACGCGGGCTGGGCGGTGCTTGGTGTCAACGACGTGTGGCCGCGCGTGCTGATGGTGCTGATCGGCGCCGCGCAGTTGATTCTCGCGCAATCGCTGGCACGGCGGCTGTTTCCGGAGCACGCGTGGATCGCGCGCACCACGCCCTGGATGCTGCTCGCGCTGTCGTTCGGTTTTCTGTATGGCCTGCAGATCATGTATGACGGCCTGCTGGCCGTGTGGGTATTGGGCGCGATGCTGTGTCTCGTTCCCGGTCCGCGGCGTGCGTCGCCGCGATGGATCGGCTTCGCCGTCTGCATCGGCCTCGGTTTCCTCACCAAGGGTCCGGTGATGCTGGTGCACGTCGTGCCGGCGTGGCTGCTGGGTCCGTGGTGGTGCACCTGGGCGCGCGAACAGCGCGCGCGCTGGTATGCGCTCGGCATCGCCGCGATCATCGGCGGCGGCCTGATCCTCGCCGCGTGGGTGATCCCGGCCATCGAGGCGAGCGGCGGCGCCTACACGCACGCGCTGCTGTTCAAGCAGACCGGCGGGCGCGTGGTGAACGCCTTCATCCACAAGCGGCCGTTCTGGTGGTACGTGCCGTGGGTGTTCGTGCTGACGTTTCCGTTCGTATTGTGGCCGCGCATGTGGGCGGGACTGTTCGCGCTGCGGCGTCCGCTTCCGGCGGGTCTGCGGATGCTGCTGGCGTGGCTGGTTCCGGCGTTCGTGATCTTCAGTGCGTTCAGTGGCAAACAGAGTTATTACTTCGTGCCCGAACTGCCCGCGGCCGCGATCCTCATGGCCGCCGCGGTCACTTTCCTGCGCACGCGCGGCGGGTGGGCATCGCACAGTGCGTGGCTGGGCGCATGGCCGCTCGCACTGGGATCGTTCGCAGCGGCCGCACTGTTGTTCGCGCTGCCGTTTTTGCAAAATGCAGGCAAGCTGCACGATCACTGGCTGCACGACTGCGCGAGCGTCGGCGCGCCGTTCGGCGTGTTGTACCTGTTGCTGGGCGCCTTCCTGCTGCTGCCGGGGCGCGGCAAGCTGCGCCGCATCGCCGGCGCCAGCCTGGTCGGAACCGCGGGTGCCTACGCGCTGTTCGCGCTGGCGTTCTATCCGGCGTTCGACATGCGCCCGGCCGCGCAGTTGCTGGCGCACGCCGAAGCACAGGGTCACGCGATCGGCAACCTCGGCATTTACGATGGCCAGTTCGAATTCGCCGGACGCATGACCCGGCCCATCGATCGTTTGTACGAAGGCCAGTTCCTGCAGGACTGGGCGGCGAAGCATCCGCACGGCCTGGTCATCGCCTACCCGGAACATCTCGACGCCAACACCTTGCGCTACGCGCGCATGGTGCAGCCTTATCGCGGCGTGTGGATGGTGATCTGGGATGCACCCGCGCTGGCAACGCTGCGGCGCGGCCAGCAACCCGCGGAATCCTTCACACCCACGATCCTGCTGCCGGCGCCAAGTTACTGGCGCTACGGCGAAGTGAAGTGATGCAACGCATCGAAGCTTTGCGTGCGCAGTTGAACGGCCCCCGCGATGGCGCACTGTTGCGTTATTCGCTGGGCACGGCGTTGCTCGACGCCAGTGATGCCGAGGAAGCAATCATCCATCTGCGCCGCGCGCTGGATTTCGACGATGGCTATTCCGCGGCCTGGAAGCAGCTTGGCCAAGCCTGCCTGCGCGCCAGCGATCCGCAAGCCGCCGCGGAGGCGTGGCGGCGCGGCATCATCGCCGCCGAAGCGCGTGGCGACATGCAGGCGGCGAAGGAAATGCGGGTTTTCCTGAAGCGCCTCGAAAGCGGCCATTGAACCCATCGCGCTATCATCATCGGTTGCATCACTTCGTTCCGGGCACCGTCATGCCGCTTCGTCGTTCCCCCATCCGCTGGCTATTCGCCACAGCAGCCATCGTGCTGCTCGCCGCTTGCGCAGCGCATCCGCAGTGGCAGCTCGACGACGTGCAGGGCCACCTGCCGGACCTGAAATTCAGCATGACCAACGATCTCGGCCAGCCGGTCACCGCGGCGACGTATCGCGGCAAAGTCGTGCTGCTGTATTTCGGCTACACGCATTGTCCCGACGTGTGCCCGTTGACGCTGGTGCACCTGCACACGGTGCTGCAGAAAATGGGCAAGGCCGCGGACGACGTGCGCGTGCTGTTCGTGACGGTGGATCCGTCGCGCGACACGGTGCCGGTGCTGCACCAGTACGTCACCGCGTTCGATCCGCGCATCGCGGGGCTGACCGGCACGCAGGATGCGATCGCGCAACTGGCCAAGCGCTATCGCGCGTTCTACAAACCCGAAACGCCGAAGGACAAGGCCGGCGATTACGACGTCACGCACAGCTCGGCGATCTACGTGTTCGACCGCGACGGCCACGCGCGCCTGCTGGCGACGCCCGGTTCCTCCAACGACGAGATCCTGCACGACCTCGACATCCTGGTGGGCCAGTGATCATGAGCTTCGCCCTGCACAAGATGCTGCACGCAGCGGCTTGCGCGGGCTTGCTCGCGTCCACGGCAGCGGGCGCTGCACCCTCGGCGCCCGCAAACATTCGCGTCGAACACGCATGGATCCGCTGGCTGCCTGCCAACCTTCCGGCGGCGGGCTACGCGACGATCATCAACGACGGCGACGGCATGCAGCGCCTCACCGGCGCCAGCAGCGCCGATTACGCATCTGCGATGCTGCACCACTCGCGCCTCGCGCAAGGCGACAGCACGATGGAAATGGTCGGCCACCTCGACATTCCCGCGCATGGCAGCGTGAAGCTCGCACCGGGCGGCTATCACCTGATGCTGTCGCACGCGGCGCATCCGGTGAAACCAGGCGACAAGGTGCCCGTCACGTTGCGCTTCGCCGACGGCACGACGCTTCAGGTGAACTTTTCGGTGCTGCCCGCCAACGCCGCTCCATCCGGCTGACGCGCCTCAGCCTGCCGCGCGCGGATGATTTCGCGCTGCCGGCGATTGCGCGGCAGGCGTCCGCGGCTGTCCAGCTTCAGCCAGTACGTGAACGCGATCAGCGCGCCGATCACGCTCATCATCGAACTCGGTATCCACAGGATCAGGCCGCCCAGGTGCTGGTCGTCCAGTGACGGAATGCCCGCGAAGGCGCGCCCGCACAGGCTGTAGATCGGATACAGGTCGGTGCTGGTGAAACTGAGGTAGGCGCCGATCAGGATCTGCGGCAGGATCACCGCCAACGCCACGAACACGCGCACGCCCGGCGACAGTCGCGCGGGCGGACGCGGACGATGGTCCAGGATCAGCCACCAGAACAGCATGCCGTCGGCGGCCATGCTGAAATTCATGAGGTGGTACAGCCGCCAGTCCAGCATCACGTCGAAGTGCACGGCGGGCCACAGCCACAGGTAGATCAGGCCGACGAACACCAGCGCCGCGACGAACGGATGCAGCAGCACGTCCAGCAGCATGCGCACGGGCGCCCAGCGCAAGGCGGGTTTCAGCACGCGCGCACGAAAGCGCACCGGCAGGCCGCGCTGCATCGTGACGCCGGGATAGGCCAGCGCGATCAGGAACGGGCCCATGTGGTGCAGGCCCATGTGCTGGATGCGGTGGATGAAGAACTCGTGCTCGGCGTAATAGTCGAGATGCGTGTGCAGGCCTGTGTAGACGATCAGCAGTCCGAGCCAGAACAACAGTTGCCGGTGCCACGGCGCGGTCGCCGGCGAGCGCCGCGCGCCGCACCAGTACAGCCACGCCGCGAGCGCGAACACCACGACCACGGTCGCCGAAGGCTCCCAGGGAATCCACCAGCGCACAAAGTCCAGAAGCAGGTTCAAGGCATCATCCATCGCACACGGGCTGCCGCATGCGTGACGCGACGCGGCAACCGCGTATCACAACACAACGGGGCCGCGCTCGCCAGCCTTGCGGCCTGCCTTGCCGGCGGCGAGTTCGGTGAGAAATCCGGGCACCGCATCGACTTCGAGCGGACGCGCGTACAGGAAACCCTGCAGCAGGTCGCAACCGAATTCGCGCAGCATGTGCATCTGCTCGCCGGTCTCCACGCCTTCGGCGACGACCTGCAGGCCAAGGCTGCGGCCCAGCGCGATGATCGAACGCACGATCGCCCGGTCGCCCGATTCGGTCATCAGGTTGCGCACGAAGGCGCGGTCGATCTTGATCTGGTTGACGGTCAGGTTCTTCAGCGATTCGAGATTCGAGTAGCCAGTGCCGAAGTCGTCGATGGACACGCGCAGGCCGCTCGCCGTCAGCGTTTCCAGCAGCGGCAGGCCGCCCTTCACGTCCTGCACCAGGTGACGTTCGGTGATTTCCAGCATCAGCTCCTCGTTGCCGATGCCGTGCTTGCGCATCGCTTCGCCCAGCACCCCCTGGAACGCGCCGCCCACGCGCAGCTGCATGCCCGAAACGTTGATGCCGATGTAGAACGCCGGCAAGCCGGCGTGCTTCCATGCAGCCAGTTGACGGCAGGCTTCGTCGACCACCCACGCGCCGATCGACTCGATCAGCCGCGACTCTTCGGCCAGGCCGATGAATGAGCTGGGTCCGACCACGCCCATGCCGGGCCGGTTCCAGTACAGCAACGCTTCGAATCCACGGATGCGGTTGGCGCGCGCATCCACGATCGGCTGGTAGCGCAGCACGAATTGCTGGCGCACGATCGCGGCGCGCAACGCGGCCTGCATGTCGTGACGCCAGGTCACGGCTTCGCCCATCCACGGCAGGAAACGCAACACCGTGTTGCCGCCTTCCGCCTTGGCGCGGAACAGTGCGGTGTCGGCCTCGCGCACCAGGTTCTCGGCATCGGTCGCGTCGTCGGGGAAGATGCTGAAGCCCGCGCTGGCGGCGATGTCCAGCAAGCGGCCTTCGACATCGACGGGCAGGCAGATCCGTTCGATCAGGCGCCGCGTCAGGACCTCGGCCGCCGCCGCATCGGTGTCGGGCAGCAGCAGCAGGAACTCGTCGCCGCCGAAGCGGCACAGCACGTCGCCCTCGCGCACGCCTTCGCTCAGGCGCTGCGCCACCGTGCAGATCACGTCGTCGCCCACGCTGTGGCCGGCGGTGTCGTTGATCTCCTTGAAGTTGTCGAGATCGAAAAACACCACCGCCAGCGGTCGCGCACCGTGCCGCGCCACGGCCAGCGCCTGCGCGAACTGGCCGCGCATGTGGGTGCGGTTGGGCAAGCCGGTCAGCGGATCGAAATACGCGAGGTGCCGGATGCGCGCCTGCGCGTAGCGCAGCTCGGCGGTGTCGATGCAGACGTGGATGTGGAACGCGACTTCGCCCGATGAATCGCGCACCGCGACCACCGAACTGTCGAGCGCCTTGCCCTCGCCGTTGCGGCGGCGCCACGCGATTTCGCCGCTCCACTTGTCCGACTCGCGCAAGGCGAGATCGCAGGCGCGGGTCGCGGGCGACGGAATCTGCATGTCGCGCACCGGCCGTCCGGTCAGTTCGTCGCGCTGGTAGCCGGTGACGCGCATGAAGGCGCTGTTGACCGAGACGATGCGCTGCAGCGCATCGCTGATGAGGATGCCATCGCTGCCGGCGTCGAACACGCTGGCCGCGATCTGCAACTGGCGCTCGTCGCGCAGTCGCTTGGTGATGTCGGTGTACGAACCCAGCACGCGCGCGGGCGTGCCGTCTTCGGCGTACTGGACCACGCTGCGCGCGAGCACCGTCAGGTTTCGTCCGTCGCCGGTGCGCATGCGCATGATGCGCTGCAATTCCTCGGTGCGGCGCGCCTGCATGTGCGCGTAGATCGCTTCGCGCGAGCCGGGGTAATCCTCGGGTGAAACGATGCGCTCCAGATCCTCGGGCGTATTCAAGCTGCCTTCGGGATAACCGAGCAGCCGGTACAGCCGCCGCGAGAAATCGAAACGCCGCGCGGCGACGTCGAACTCCCAGGTGCCGTCGTTGGCGCACTCGGCGAGCAGCCGGTAGCGCTCGCGGCTCGCCGTCAATTCCTTCAGGATGCGGCGCTGCTTGCGCAACGCCCACGCCGCCAGCGCGATGCTGATCAGCGCGGCGACGATCGCCACCACCAGCAGGACCACGTTCAAGCGCAGCCAACCTCCGGCCAGGGAGCCTGGCTCCCGATCCACACCCGCGCCGGTCCCCCTGCCTGCGCCGCGCCAGCTTACCCGATTCGCTGCAACACGTAGCCACCCACCCGCACCACCGGGGTCGCCAGCCAGTGGTCGACCAGCAGGAAGCTGAACAGGGCGATCAGGTAAACGATGGAATAGCCGAAGGCGCTCATCGCGAAGCGCTCGTCGGGCGGCCGCATCAGGCGGATTGCGTAATAAAGGTAGGCGATGCCCAGCACCGCCGCGCCGCCGAGATACAGCAGTCCGCTCATGCCGGTGAGGTACGGCAGCAGGCTCACCAGCACCAGCAGCACGGTGTAGAACAGCACGTGCCAGCGGGTGTATTCGACGCCGTACACCACCGGCAGCATCGGGATGCAGGCGCGCCGGTAATCCTCGCGCCGGAAGATCGCCAGCGACCAGAAGTGCGGCGGCGTCCACACGAACACGATCAGCACCAGCAGCAATCCGTAGGCCCAGTCGCTGGACGCCTGCATGCCGGTCACCGCGGCCCATCCCAGCAGCGGCGGGATCGCGCCGGCCAGGCCGCCGATCACGATGTTCTGCGGCGTCGCGCGTTTCAGGAAGGCCGTGTAGATCACCGCATAGCCGATCAGGCCGATGAAGGTGAGCAGCGCGGTCAGCCAGTTCACCAGGAACCCCAGGATCAGCATCGATGCGACGCCGAGCAACGTTGCAAACACCAGCACCTGGCGTGCGGTGAGCGTGCCGGTGACCAGCGGGCGGTGCGCGGTGCGCGCCATCACCCGGTCGATGCGCTGGTCGATCAACTGGTTCAGCGCCGCGGCCGCCGACGATGCCATCCAGATGCCCAGCGTGCCGAACACCAGCGCGCGCCACGGCGGCACGCCCGGCGCGGCCAGCAGCATCCCGATGATCGCGGTGAACACCAGCAGCGCGACGATGCGCGGCTTGGTGGCGGCGAGGTATTGGCCGGCGAGCGTGGACATCGCGCTATTTTATCGGGCCGCGGCAGCCGGCATCGCCGAGGCCGTTTGCATACCCGAATGTCCTTCGATTCCCCGCGTACGCGCAAGCAACGTCACCAGCGCAAACATCAGCAGCGCCGCACCGCCGGTATGCGCCACCGCGATCGCCAGCGGCAAGCCCAGCACCACGTTGCTGATGCCCAGCGCAACCTGCAACAGCAGCAGCAGCGCGAGTGCAATCGCATGACCGCGCAATCCGGCGCGGCCTGCCTGGTGCGCCAGCCACAGCACGTACACGAACACCGCCGCCGCGCCGAAGCGGTGCACCATCTGGATCGCGGTGCGCGCGGCGGCATCCAGGATGCCGCCCTGGAAATCCACGCCGATGCCGCGCCACAGGATGAAGCCCTGGTGGAAATCCATCGCCGGCCACCACTGGCCGAGGCACGTCGGGAACGCCGAGCCGCCGATGCCGCAAGCGAGCGCCGCGTAGTTGGAGGACGTCCAGCCGCCAAGGAAAATCTGGCACGCCAGCAACACCACGCCGATCACCGCCGCCGCGAACAGGTGCGCGACGCGCGGATTGATTTGTTCGCGGATCGAAATCCGCCACGCGACCCACGCCAGCAGCGCGAACGTCGCCATGCCGCCGAGCAAATGTCCCGTCACCACGATCGGTTTCAGCAGCCACGTGACGGTCCACATCCCGAGCAGCGCCTGGAAGCACACCACCGCAAGCGCCAGCACCGCGATGCGCCGCCAACCGGAGCCTCGCCACAGGAAGGCGGCGGCCAGCAGCAACGCCTCGCCGATCGCCGCGAGCACGCTGGCAGTCA
>Ga0209178_1000428_pt1 | contig 12388 bp, 8 predicted proteins | sample GAAS200_FD_187521 | JGI IMG/M metagenome (GOLD analysis project Ga0209178, IMG submission 187521) | Agricultural soil microbial communities from Georgia to study Nitrogen management - GA AS200 (SPAdes) (version 2) | ecosystem: Environmental > Terrestrial > Soil > Agricultural land | place: USA... | reverse complement strand
GGCGATGTCGGAGAAGTCCACGTAGCACTTCGTGGTGATTTCTCCGGCGACGACGACGAGACCCGTGGTGACGAGCGTCTCGCAGGCGACGCGGCCCATGGGATCGTCTTTCATCACGGCGTCGAGAATGGCGTCGGAAATCTGGTCGGCGATTTTGTCGGGATGGCCCTCGGTGACCGACTCCGAGGTGAACAGAAACTTCTCGTCTTTGCGCGTCAAGACATTCTCCTCAAGCGATTTGCGGGCAAGATTGCGGCACGGCACCTTTCACAGCGGGAAATATAAACAAGCAAATTATCACGCGGCAAATATAGAGTCAACGATTTGCAGGGAAGCCAGTGATTCGCGCGTTGAACGGCGGATAGGCGCGGTCGGAACGCCTAAGAGGCTAAGAAAGAAGCCGGTCAACTTCGACCGGCTTCTTCAGTTTCAGACCTTCGGACCATAATTAGAAGGTGATTTGCAATCCACCCTTGACTGTGCGAGGCGTGCTCCCCGTCAGCTGCGGTATTCCGAACCCATTGAACGGTGCAGCGTGCCCAGTATCATCAAGGAAAGGATCTACGCTGGTAAAGTTCGGGTGGTTGAAAGCATTGAGCATGTCCAATCTAGCCTGAACATTGACACGCTCATTGAATTTGAAGGTTCGGAACACTGTGATATTCGCAATATTAGTGCGGGCATCTCGCCCGATATTGCGCGCAGCATTCCCGAAGGGGGTGCCAAAAATTCCGTCAGCAGTCGTCCCGTTCACGATGTAACGAACCTGATTCTTCGTGATGGCACTTACCGCGCCCGAAGTGTTGAACGCATTGAAACTAAGGAGTGTGCTCGCCAATGTAGTGGGTGGACAGGCTGGACCGCTACCTCCCGCCAGTGCGCAAGCATCGCCTCCAAAGATGCCGACTTGAGAGGCCGGAGCGGAAGGACTTCCCACAAACGGCCGCGCTGTTTCGAACAAAGCAAGGTTATTGCCGCTAAATCCACCTAGATCAAATGCTTTGTCAAACACGTCTCCGCCAGTCAGCGTGTTAAGAATGAACTGAATTGGAGTGTAAGTCTGACCGGAAACCAACTGATATGAGGCGCCGACTGACCAACCGCCCAGGGCGTGTCCGATAAAACCCCTCTGTGCACGGTAGAGGGGTACAGCCCAATTGGCCCTTACCGTGAACTGTTGTGGGAAGTCCAGACCTGAGAGGCCGTGTTCCTGTCCCGTGATGTTGAACGGGTTCTGCGCATATTCCAGCGTACTACCGCCGCCTGCTGTGGCATAGGTTTCCGATGCATTGTCTGTCGTCTTGCTCCAAGTGTAGTTGCCGACCAGTGTCAATTGGTTGTTGAACAGGTTGTTGATGCGGACTTCATTCTGCAAACCCTGATAATCGGAGTAAGCTGTATTCTCAAAATCATCCAGCAAGCCGGTATTGCAATTTTCACGGCCGCTGGCGTTAGGAACAACCGGCCCTCCCGAGGAACCCACAGGTCCCAGACACGGCGTGACGCCTTTCGGAACCAGGCTCGGGAACTCAGTCGAGAGCCCGGAAACGCAGGCGCCCGTCGAACCGCTTCCTGTACTGATATCCGTGTTGCAGACGAGCGGGTTTGCATTTACCTGCTGAAAGAGTTTATACGCATGGTTGCCAACGTACCGAGTCTCTACTACGATGTGCGGATTGATTTGTCTCTGAATGCCGAGCGACCACTCTCTCACCTTGTCTGCCCCGAAATTGTTCGGCAGGCTGGTCTGATCGGCTTGCCTCGGATCTGTTGTGCCGATCGGAAGAATGGATGATGCCGACGCACGAACGTTAGGACCCGTCGGAACAGCTGGCAATGGGAACCCAGCCGCTTGCGCGGCATTAGCCGTGGAAGCAACCAAAACTAGGGGAGTTGACGTGGACATATTGATGAACACGTTGTAATAAGCCGGGTCTACGGTCATACGGAACCCGCCGCGAACCACCGTTTTGCCACCGCCCAGCCAGCCGAATCCCTGCGGTGTCCAGGCAAATCCAGCGCTCGGCCCAAACAGGTTCTTTTGCGACGGGAATTCAGGAAAAGTCCTGACCGAAAGCGGAAGAGTCGGATCGAAGAGAGGCGTAGGGCCCGTCTCATTCTTTACGCTGAGGGTATGGAATAAGTTCTCCGGCGAACCGAAGTAGGTCCAGGTCAGCCCCAGGTTCAGCGTGAGGTTGCTCTTCAGTTTGTAATCGTCGCCGGCGTAGAGGTAAAGGTCGTGTTCGCGAAAGTCGAGATTCGGATTGCCGGTACCGACAGTGATCGAGGCGGGAGTATTTGCCGCAATCGCATTCCAGTCGGTAAACTGGTACTGCCCGTTGAGGAACGGAAAAAAGACATTGATCGTGCGCTGGTACGTGAAGTTCACGCCCGCTTTCCAGGCACTCTTGCCCTGCAAGTAGCTCCAGTTGTCCTGTCCCTGCCAGGTACTCAGGATGCGGGATTGCGGAAGATTCACCGGAGGCCCAAACCCTTGGAAGGCAGTGTTGGCGATTACCACATTCGTGAGTGCGTTGGCCAAGCTGCCCGCTGTCGGGATCGAATTCCCAAGGCTGTTACCTCCGAACTCTATGTTTGCCCGGCTGAAACTAGCGCGAAATTCGTTCACCATACTGGAAGTAAACGTGTGTGTCTCATCCAGCAGGAAAGCCTGGCTTAGAGATGGAATATTGAATGGATAGCCTCCCGCCGCATCCCCAATGTTAAAGAAAGCCTGCTTCTGAAACAGATATCTGCCGAAGAAGCGATCATTGTTGCTGACAACGGCATCCATTCGGTAATCCCAGTCGTATTCGTGACTGCCATTAGGAGCTAGGCGCTCTGGGTTCGCGAATGGCACACCAGAGCATGTTGTAGCGCCCGCGGTTACAGTTACGGGGGTCGTGGATCCAGGTGCCGGCGTGGCACCGAGCGCAAACGCCGAAAACTTGCCGAAAGCTTGTACAGCCGTGCTGCTCGGGAAGCAAGTCTGCAATTGGCCTAGCCCGGCCGCCGTCGGAGCGAGAGTGCCGTCGATGAACAGGTTGGACGAAGAGACAATTTCATTGTCGAACCCGCCAAAGATGAAAACTTTGTCCTTCCAGATTGGCCCGCCAATTGAGGCTCCAGTAAATTCATCATTGAATCGAGGTGGTCCACTCAGGAGTTCGAACTTCTTCTGAATGTTACTGAGTGCATCTACAAAGTTATTCGATTCGGTGCCGAGAATCGTGCCGTGCCAGACATTCGATCCCGATTTGGTCATCTCGTTGACCACGCTTCCGGAATTGCGTCCGTATTCCGCTCCAAAGTTATTCGTAATGACCGTGTAGTCCTGGACGAAAAGTGGACTAGAAACAAATACGCTTGGCCCGGCAACGGAGTTATCGTTATTGTTCTGGCCGTCGATCTGCTGATCGTTAAACCGCCCACGAAGGCCATCGGAAGAGAAGTTCGGCCCATTCCCATTGGAAAAGCTCTGATCCCGCTCCATATTTACGCCAGGCAGAAACACTGCCATGTTGTCGAGGCCGCTATTCGCGTTCAGCCCCGGAAACTCCACCAGGTCGGTGTTGGAGACGGTCGAGCTTACCTGCGCCTGCGTGCTCTCTAATAGCGGGGCTGCTGCGGTCACTTCCACAGTAGTTGAACCGGAACTCACCGCAAGCTTTAGGGCACCCAAACCGGTGTCCACCGCGGCGGCGACATTCACCTGCGGGATCGTAATGGTCTGGAAGCCACTCTTGGAGATCGAGATGGAGTATGTGCCGATAGCCAGACCTCCGAGCTTGAAATTGCCGTCCGTGTTTGACATTGCTGTTGCCGAACTGTTCGTCGCGACGTTGGTAGCTTTTATAGCTGCGCCTGCGACCACGGCTCCGGATTGATCGACCACGGTTCCAGAAATGGAACCGTTCGCTACCTGCGCACACGCGGGCCTGGCAACCAGAAGCTCACCAAACGTAAATACGAACACAGACACCACGAGACAAAGAGTCACGCTTGATTTCTTCTTCATTCCGACCTCCTCAGTAGGTATCTGGCGCTGAAGTAGACCATCTATCAACGCTAACTAGCTAAAATTAAAATGTTTAGGTCGGTTTCCAGTCGACTGCGTCGACTGATCCATAGACGCGAGAACGCCGTATCCCACAATACGGCGAAGTAAGTCACTGGCACAGCTCAAGCATTTAGGATACCACCCAGATGTTGCATTCCCAATTACGCCTAAGTCCCATGCAACCTTTTACTTAGAATCGTATGAATATGGAGCGTTGAGGTCACTCTGGGCAGGAATATATTGTTTTACGGATATGTCTTCCGAAATTCGGATGGTGACTAGCGAGATTCTAAGATTCAGAAACTAAGACCTTATTTAATTGGCTATCTCGACATCGCTCTTACTCCGTCGGGAGAGGAGGAAGGCGCGGATGAAGCCGTCGATGTCGCCGTCGAGGACGCGCTGGACGTCGCCGCGCTCGACCTTTGTGCGGTGATCCTTGATGAGCTGATAGGGCTGAAGCGTGTACGAACGGATCTGGCTGCCGAAACTGATTTCGGGCTTGGACTCCTCGAGCTTGTCCGATTCGGCGCGGCGCTTCTCGATTTCGTGTTCGTAGAGGTGCGAGCGCAAAATGCGCATGGCGATTTCACGGTTCTTGTGCTGGCTGCGCTCGTTCTGGCACTGCACGACGATGCCCGTGGGAATGTGCGTGATGCGGACGGCGGATTCGACTTTGTTCACGTTCTGGCCGCCATGGCCGCCTGCACGGAATGTGTCAATGCGCAGATCGTCGGGCTTGATGACGATGTCAATGCGATCATCAATTTCCGGGATGACGAAGACGGATGCGAACGACGTGTGCCGCCGCGCAGCCTGATCGAACGGGGAAATGCGCACCAGGCGGTGCACGCCGCTTTCGCCGGCGAGCAAGCCGTACGCGTTTTCGCCCTCGATTCGCACGGTGGCGGATTTCAGGCCCGCTTCTTCGCCGGGCGTCGAATCAATTACGGTGGCTCGGAAATCCTTGTTCTCACACCAGCGGAGATACATGCGCAGGAGCATCTCGGCCCAGTCCTGCGATTCCGTGCCGCCGGCGCCGGGCTTGATGGTCATGATGGCGTTGAGCGCGTCGTTTTCGCCGGAAAGAAGAGTCCTGGTTTCGAGTTCGCCGACGAATTTATCGGCAGCGTCCAGTTCGCCGCCGATTTCCTTGAGCACGGATTCACGCTGCGCGGCGTCGGATTCCTCGTGCGCCATGTGAAAAAACGTTTCGATGTCGCTCGTCGCGCGCGTGAGTTTTTCATCGGCGGCGATGTTGTTTTCGGCAAGCTTGCGCTGCTGGAGGATGGCTTGCGCCTTCTGCTGGTCCTGCCAAAAATCGGGCGCGCTGGATTTTGATTCGAGGGCGTTCAGGCGTTCGCGGCTCGCGGGCGCGTCAAAGATAGCTCCGCACAAGGTCGATGCGCTTCTTGAGTTCGGTGAAGCGATACTCCAAATCTTCGATGAAGTTTCCCACGAGCTCCCTTTCGACGGCCAACCTAAATAATGCCACAACATCACTTCAATTGCTTATCCGCCTGTCCGCCATTTCTGCAATGCTTCGCCGCCAAGTTCGGCGATAACCGGCGGATTCCGGTTGTAATCGCTGAAACGAATCCACGTGGGCCGCGCGAGAATATAGGTAATGTGCGGCCATTTCAGCCGCTCGCGCCCTTCGGGAAACAGGCGGAAATAGAGCGCCTGAGCGCGTTTCAAATCTTCGCCAGCCGGAATTTCGGCGACGCCTTCGTATTGCAGCGTGCGCTCATCCTGCTTTCCGAATACATAGCCGCCGGCCTTGCCAAATACGAGCGCGACACGCGGGTCGCGGCGAATGTTCCGGAACTTGCGCGTCGTCTCGAGCGTATCGAGAACGAGTTCGAGTTCGTCGCTGACCGCCACGCCGAGCAGCGCCGCCTGGGGCGCTCCTTCCGGCGAAAGAGTGGCCAGCGTCAGCAAAGGCACTTCGCGCAGAAACGCGACAAGTTCGGCCCGCGAAATCGGCATGGCATTTTGCATATTGAGGCTTGTTCAGTAGCCGGGCACAAAGTATATCAAGATCGAATTCCAGTTTTCTGGCCGCGCTGCACAAAATCTCCAGCGACCAGTATAACGACCATGAGAATCGAAAGCCACGCGAGCCAGTCGCCCCAGCGCGAATAGGGCGTCAGATCGGTGCGAAAGCCGTAAGGCGCATCGAGCTGGCCGCGAACGTAAGGCGCAAGACTCGCGACGGTGCGGCCGTAGGGATCGACGTCCACCGTGAAACCCGTGTTCGTGCAGCGCAGCAGCCAGCGGCGATTTTCCACCGCGCGCACGCGAGCCATCATCAGATGTTGCGCTGGCGCCGCTTCATGTCCGAACCAGCCGTCGTTCGAAATATTAATCAGCACTCCCGCGCCGCGCGCGACGAACCGGCGCACCAGGTCCGGAAAAATCGCTTCGTAGCAGATGTAAACGCTGAATCGTCCGCCGGGAAGGTTGCCGACTTCGTAGGAATGCCCGGGCGTGAAATCCCCGATGCCGGCGACAAGGCTGTTCGCAAACGTGAGCCATTTGCGATACGGCACATACTCGCCGAAGGGCACGAGATGAATTTTATCGTAGGCAAATTCGCGCCGACCCGTGGGGCCGAGCAGAACCGCGCTGTTCGACGCCTGCCACTGGCGGTTTGCGTCGAGCTTCCAGTCGACGACGCCAACCAGAAAATACTGCCCAAAATCTTCTCCCGATAGATGCGCGATATTCTGTGCGACGGCGGCGAATTTCTGGTCCTGCAAACTGAACGGCGCGGGGACTTCCGGCCAGACGATGATTCCGGGCGATTTTCTCGCCGCGTCGATGCTTATTTGTTCGAGTTGCTGCATATCACTCGCATGAAGGTCCATCCAGTCCGAGGGATAGCTCTCGGATTGCGGAAAATTCGTCTGCACAAGATGCGCGACGTGATCCGCTTTGGCGCCGGGCACGAAGCGCGGGCCAATCCACGCGATCAGAATCAGCCCAATCGCCGAGCCAGCCGTTGTCAGCATACTTCGCTTCGAGCGCGCGGCTATGGCCCACACGAGCACCGCATTGAACGCAGCCACGAGGAGCGACAATCCGTAAATTCCCGTGATGCTCGTGAGTTGCACCAGCGCAAGGTTTCCCGACGCGGCGTAGCCGAGCAAGTTCCACGGAAAACCGATTATGGGCAAGTGCGTTCGCGCGAATTCGAGTACCACCCACAGAAACGGCGCAAGCATGCAGGCCAATCCGATACCGGATTTTCCCAGGCGCGAAACCAGCACGGCAAAAACCAGTGAAATGAGCCCACCGGCAATGCCAATGAGCGACAGAATCCCGGCAGCTGCCAGCGGCGAGACGTTGCCGTACTGCTGCATCACGGTATCGATCCACGGAACGCTCACGGGATAAAAAATCGCGCCGTTGAGAAAGCCGTAGAGCGCGGCCTCGCGCGTGCTCCCGTTCAGCGCGGCGAGCATGAGCATCGCCACGGAGATCCACGCGAGCAGCGGCAGATTATAATTGGGAAACGAGAAGGCCAGCGCGACTCCCGAACCCATCGCGAGGAGCAAACGGACAATCCGGGATCGCTTCATTCAGCGCTTGAAAATGGCTTTGAAACCTTCGCGTTCGAGCGATTGCCTGGCTCTGTCGCCGGCGGCCTGCGTGGAATAGGGTCCCACTTGCACTCGGAAGAAGCTGTCGCTCGCCGGAGCAACCACGAACGCAGGGAAGCTCTTCTTCTGCAGCGCATCGGCCAGGGCCAGCGCATCGCTTTCGCTTTTGAGCGCCCCGACCTGCAGCACGATCGCACCGCGCGGAATCATCGGCGGGCGAAAGCGCGCAGGAGTCGAGGATGCATTGCGAGATGCGACGATGGGCGCCGAAGGCCGCGTTGCCGATTCGCGCGCCGTGGAAACAGATTCGATTGGACGGCTCGCCGAAGCCGGCGCCGGCTTCAACGGAATATCCGTGTTCTTTTTATTGGTGTAAAAATCCCATTCCGGCGAAGCCGGCGTTTGAGCTGCTGCGGTCTGCGGCGCGCGGGAATTGAGCGCAGGGCGCTCGACGGGCGCCGCCTGCACGGGCGTATTGCCGTACTGCGTGCGTCCCATCACGTATCCCAGCGTAAAAAAGACGCAGCAAAGCAGTACGACGCCCAGAAACAAGCCGACCAGGTGCCTGCTCTCGAGGACTCGCTCGCCTCCGCGCTTTGATCCATTTCCCATGTGCTTCTGAATTCTCTCCGTCTCTACTTCCCTGTTCCCGGCTTCAGCCACTGGCTGATGAGATCCATCGGAACCGGAAAAATCACCGTCGTATTTTTTTCTGACCCAATCTCGGTCAGCGTCTGCAAATAGCGAAGCTGCACGGACACCGGTTGTCTCTGCAGCGCCTCGGCCGCTTCGGCCAGCTTCGCGGAAGCCTGCAACTCGCCGTCCGCGTTGATAACCTTGGCGCGGCGTTCACGTTCCGCCTCAGCCTGCCGCGCGATGGCGCGCTGCATGCTTTCCGGAATGTCAACCTGCTTGACCTCAACCTTCGATACCTTAATACCCCATGGCTCCGTATCCTGGTCAAGGATTGTTTGCAGTTTGGAGTTAACCTTTTCGCGCTCCGAAAGGACGTCGTCGAGTTCGAACTGGCCGACGACGCTGCGCAGAGTGGTCTGCGCAAGCTGCGAAGTGGCGTACAAATAATTCTGGACTTGCGAAATCGCCAGATTCGCATCCACCACGCGGAAGTAACACACCGCGTTCACTTTCGCTGAGACGTTGTCCTTCGTGATGACGTCCTGCGCCGGAACATCCAGCGTTTCGATTCGCAGCGAGACGCGCGTGAGTTTGTCAATCGGCCAGAAAACCAGGCGCAGCCCCGCATATTTTGGCGTGGGCATCATGCGACCGAGGCGGAGGACAAAACCTCGCTCCCATTCCTTGATAACGAAGACGGAATTGAAAAACCAGATCAGGAAGATGAAGATCGCCACAAGCACCACGTACATCGCAAAATCCATGATTTCCTCCGTTCCTTGAATACTCGTTCCTGAAGCCTAGCGAGCCGCTCCACCCTGCACCGGCTCGACCATCAGCGTCAGCCCTTCCACTCTGTTCACGCGCACCTGCGCGCCTTTGGCGATGGGCATTCCTGCTACGGCGCGCCACAATTCCCCGTGGATGCGCACCATCCCATTGGCTCCTGCGGACTTCATGGCTTCGGTGACCTCGCCAATGGAGCCTACCAGTTGGTCCGCGCCAGTGGACTGCCTCCATTTGAACGAGCGCAGCACCAGCCGCATCAGGAAAATAACAATGATAGCGACGGGAATTGTCACCGCGAGAGCGATGCTCAAATGGACGCCTCCTCCCGTAATCGGCGAATGAATCAGCAGCAGCGCTCCAAGCAGCATCGATATCGCGCCGCCAACGCCGAGAATGCCGTGTGTGGGAAACTTCGCCTCCATCACGAAAAAGACCAGCGCCAGCAGTATCAACACAAGACCGGTGAGGTTCACAGGCAGCATGTGCATCGCAAACAGCGCCAGAATCAGTGCGATCCCGCCAATGACTCCGGGGGCGAACATTCCCGGATGCGTGAACTCGGCGTAGAGGCCCAGCACGCCCACGAGCAGAAGGATGAAGAACGCATCCGGCTGCACGATGCGATCCAGGATCTTCTCCCGGCTGCTCATCAGATGGATTTCGACGATCGGCCGCGCCAGGTGCAGCGTCTCCGTCGAGCCGTCCAGCCTGGTGATGGTTCGCCCGTCGAGCTGCGCGAGCAGCGCTTCCGTGTTCGGTTCGACCAGATCAACCAGCTTGCCGTCGAACGCCTCTTTTTCGCTGAAAGCCTTGGCGTCCGTGACGGCGGTTTCCGCAAGCGTGACGTTGCGGCCGCGGCGCGACACGTAGCTGCGCAGATACGCTGTCGCGTCGTTCAGAATCTTGTGCGCGAGCGTGTCGTCCACTTTCACCGGCTGGCCGAAGAATTCAAGCAGCGGAGACGCCGCCCCGGTATCCGTGCCCGGCGACATGGCGGCAATGTCGGCGGACTCCAGAATGAAAAATCCGGCCGAGGCCCCGCGCGATCCCGAAGGCGAAACGTACACTGCGACCGGTACGGCGGAGTGCAGAATCGACGCGATGATGTCGCGCATCGAGGAATCAAGCCCGCCCGGAGTGTTTTCCACGATGAGAATCAGCTTTGCGTGCGCCAGATTCGCTTCGCGAATTCCGCCGACGATGTATTCGGCGAGAACCGGCTCGATTTCGCCGTTAATTTGGAGTTCGTAAACTTCGGCGCTGGATGGCGCCGTGATTTGCGCCGCCGAAGGTTCCGCGCCAAGAGGCACAACTGCGGCGAGCAAGAGAACTGTGAGGGCGCCCCAAATCGGCCTGGGCTTCATGGCGCGGGTATTATAGCAGGTGTGCAGAAAAGCGATGGAAACTTGAGCACACCCACGTCGTCGCGGGCAGATACGCCGTTATGCGCTTGAAGATGCTTAATTGGGTTTCTGTTCCATCCCCGGCACCGGCGTGAAGACTTGCAGCACCTGCGGGTCCTTGATCACCTTCGCGAACGCAGGATCCGTCTTCGCCGAATTGAGTTTCTTGTAGCCGTCGTCGCGCGACATCTTCAAATAATGCGCGGTGCGTTCGACGTTGCCGAGCTGCGCGTACGTGCGGGCGAGGAAGAAATAGAATTCCCCGGGATCGGCTGTCTGGCGATCCTCCACGATCGAGCCGAAGCCTCCCGCCTCTTGAAACACGGTCGGGTCCAGCGAAATGGCCTGCTGGAACGAGCTCATGGCTTCCGGATACTGTTTGTCGGCAAAATAAGCGTAGCCGAGATTCATGTACACGGTCGCGGGGCGATCCATGTGCAGAGCGATGGACTTGTCGTACAGTTCGATCGCCTTCTTGAAATGTTTCTTGTCGTACTCCACCGTAGCCAGATTGTTGAACGGGTTGGCGTAGTTCTTGTCGACCTTGATCGACTTCTTGAAATACTTTTCCGCGCAGCCCTTCTGCCCCCACGCCACGCAAGCCACTCCGATCTTATTCAGGAGCACGGCGTTTTTCGGCTCTTCCTTTACCAGCTTCTCGTAGGAGGAGACAGCCTCGGGATACAACTTCCGCGCCACCAGGATGTCCGCGCGCAATTCGGCCGTCTGCAGTGGAGTCATCTCCGGCTGCGCCGCCGTGGTCGCGGAAGCGGTGGTTTGTTGCTGCTGGCCGCCAAAATTCTGCGCGCTGGCTGCCATCGGAATACAGGAAAGCAAAAACAGGGTGGGCAGGACAAATCGCTTCATTGACAACCTCCCCAACCGTCTCGGGGCCTCAACCGTTTGGCTTAGTGGGGCCGGGGGCCGGTTTCTTGTCGTTCTTGCTGCCAAAGATACCAAAAATTTTGTCTAATAGCCCCTTTTTCTTTTCCGGGGCGGGCGCAGCTCCGGGCTGAGCCTGGCCTGGGGCCGTGCCATTAGGCGGCTGCGCCGCGTTCGGCGGATTCGTCCCCGGCGGCGTCACAGCCCCGGGAGGCGCATTCGGATTCGCGCCGGCATTCGGCTGAGCTCCGGCCCCGGCTGGCGCCGGCGGATTCTGTTTGCCGAAAAGATGCGAAAGCCACGATACAGGAGGAACGTCCGCAATCGTGTGCGTGCCGTGGAGCGGGCAGAACTGCGTCGGCTCGGTCCCTGCGAGGAAAACCTCGGGACGGTTCGTCGGGCAATTCGGCGTCGCCACGTCGCCCGATTCCGGATCCACGGAAACGGAGACCACGCCCGCGGGCGCGACAAACTCCTGCATGTCGTGATAGGCGGTCAGGTCCGCGGCTCGTTTCATGAACTCGGCCCAGACCGGCGCGGCGGAACTTGTGCCGGCCAGCCCCAAATCGCGGTCGTCGTCGTAGCCCACCCAGACCACGCACAGCAGATTCGAAGTGTAGCCCGCGAACCAGCCGTCGTGAGAAGTTCCAGTCTTGCCTGCGGCGGGCGCCAGGAAGCCGCGCTGCCGTACGCTGTAGCCCGTGCCGTGATTGATCACGTCTTCGAGCACGCTGGTCACGATGTAAGCGACGCGCGGGTCGAGCACCGGGCGGCTTTGCGGCGTCGAACGCTGGATCACCTGGCCATCGGCGCTCACCACGTCGTCAAGGAATCGCGGCTCCGTGCGCACGCCGTCATTCGCGAAAATCGTGTAGCCCGCGGCCACGTCCAGCGGCGTCATCACGTAGGAGCCCAGCGCCATCGCCGGTGTCGCCTGAATATTCGGGCTCAGCCCCATCTGACGCGTGAAGTCGCGCACGCGGTCGTAACCGACCATCTCAGCGACTTTCACG
>Ga0209178_1000426_pt1 | contig 12406 bp, 12 predicted proteins | sample GAAS200_FD_187521 | JGI IMG/M metagenome (GOLD analysis project Ga0209178, IMG submission 187521) | Agricultural soil microbial communities from Georgia to study Nitrogen management - GA AS200 (SPAdes) (version 2) | ecosystem: Environmental > Terrestrial > Soil > Agricultural land | place: USA... | reverse complement strand
ATCAGGGCGTTTCCATGGACTTGGGCAACGGGAGTTCGTATACGTTTGCAAACGATCAATTCCAATTTACGAAAGTCACCATGGCCGTGTTGGCCCTGCGGCTTTCGCTCTACCTTGATCGCCCCGTCATCAATATGACAGACCTTAAAGGTAACTACGACCTCACGCTTCCGGTCACGCAGGAGGACTATTACATTCTGCTCGTCCGTTCAGGTGCGAATGCGGGCGTTACATTGCCGCCACGAGCTCTACCACTGCTCAACGGAACGCCGGCTTCGCTCTTCGACGCACTCGACGCCGAAGGTCTCCATCTCGATGCCCGCAAACTCCCACTCGACACCATCGTCGTCGATCAAGCCCTCCAAACTCCAACAGAGAACTAGTGCACGAACGGCTTCCTGGTGACCACTCACCGCCGTCCGTCTCCTTCCTCCATCGCTGCCTCCGGGCTCACCAGGCTGATTCTCCACACCGGCCCATCTCCATATAACGGTCCCAGCGATCCGGCATACGTTGGCGCGTCGCCGCCGATCACCCATATATCCGTATCGTGCGGCTGCTTGCCGACCAGCGGCGCGAGGGCCCCAGCTATACCGCCAATATCCACATGCATGACGTAATGCATCGCATCTCTGCGCACGCCGCCGGTTTCAAACGGGTTCTTCCCCTTTGGCGTGAATACGAGCTTCACGAGTCTGGGATGTTCCCCAAGCGACAAATACGACATGGTAGTCTTAAGCGACTTTGGATCGAAGTCCTTCACGAGGACGAAAAGCATCCCGTTGGCGATGTCGGGCGGTAGTTTCATCTTCTTATGAAACGCTTTGTCTTTGGTTTTACCGATGTAATGAATGATGACCTGTCCGGTTGAGGCGTCGATTAGCCCATCGATTGGCGTCTTGAAGGACGGACCTTTTTCAATCAGGTGATCGCTGATCAATCGAAAAACTCTTTGTTGCGTGAACACAGTCGTCTCATCGTAGAGCGAACCGTCCTTAAATCGAATGATCAAATGATTGTGTATTTCGCTGCCATGCAACACCTGCTCGTCGTCACCTTGTCCGATCCTGTGCCCGCCTAGGTCGGTCACGACCAAAAACCCTCGCGAAATGCCTTCCGTGAAACGAACGGGAACGTTGTCAGCTGTCGCGAAAAACGGCGCGAACACAACGAAAAGAAGAAATGCGAGTCGCCCGTACTGAGCCAACGCAGAATTCGGCATACAACTCAATCCTATTCAATCAGCCTTCACGCGCGACTGGGGCATAGCCTCTATTTTTCGGCATGAAAAAACTGCAGCACTATCCACGCACGTATGTGACCGATCGGCTGTGTTACCATGCGCGAGCTATCGTTATCTTCAGAGTTGGAAGGAGTTCTCCTCATGCCGGACCACATTGTTTCTCCTCGCCGCGGTTTTCTTCAGCGCCTCGCTGGAGCCGCAGGTTTGACTGCGCTCGCAACTCGGCCGCTCGCAGCGCAGTCTGCGCAACCGCAGTCCGCGACAGTGTTGCCGCACTACGCTCGCACTCAAAACCACAGGTCATTGAAGCAGTCGAGTTACGACACAACCGGCGGCAACGCGGACCGTTACCAGATTGCGGCAGGCGCAACCCAGGAAGTGTTCTCCTCCAATGGCCCCGGCATAGTCACGCACATCTGGTTCACAATCGGCAGCGGAAATCGTGATTTGCTCAAGCAAATCGTGCTGCGCATGTATTGGGAAGGAAATTCCAAGCCGAGCGTGGAGACGCCCATCGGCGATTTTTTCGGGCTGAACCTCGCGCAATTCTTCAACTACGAATCGCAATTCCTCAGTTGCTCGCCCATTCGCGCACTGAACAGTTACTTCGCGATGCCCTTCCGTCGTTCTGCGCGGATCACCGTCACGAACGAAAGCTCGGCGCAGATCGGCGCATTCTATTCGAATATCGATTATCAGCTCGTGCCAACTCTTGCGGATGACGCCATGTATTTCCATGCGCAATATCGGCAGAAAGCGCCGAACATTGCCATGAAATCTTTCGGTGGCCAAAATTTGCGGGGAGAGAACAATTACGTCTTTGTCGAAACGCACGGCAAAGGCCATCTGATGGGAGTCACGCTCGGCGTTCTCCAAAACTCCGACGGGTGGATGGGTGAAGGCGATGATATGATTTTCATCGACGACGAATCCAAACCCGCCATCACTGGCACTGGCACGGAAGATTATTTCAACGGCGCGTGGGACTTCGGAGGTGTCGACGGTGCCGTTCCATTCTCATTCCGCCACAATGGCGCGCCTCTCATCGTTGACGCTGAGCGCACCGGCGGCCGTTATTGCCTCTACCGCTGGCACTCCGATAATCCGGTCACGTTCACGCGTTACCTGAAGCACACCATCGAACACGGCACCGCCAACGATCGCGCCGACAATTTCTACTCCGTTGCTTACTGGTATCAATCCGAGCCCTACACGGATTTTCCGGAGCTTCCACCGGTCGGCGACCGGTTCGTCCGGCTGCAACGAAGCTAGCTACCTCGTGTTTGAACCAAACACGAAAGCAATCGCACAGCCATCGATCGCCTTTTTCCAGACGAACGAGCACGATAGAATGCCGCAATGCGAATACGGGTCCTGTTTTTCGGACAATTAAGAGAAATTGTCGGTGCACCGGAGGAAAGCGCTGACGTTTCCGAAGGGGCAAAACTCGAGGATCTGTTTGAGAGGTATGGCCGCCGCTTCCCTAAATTCGCCGAATTTCGCCCTTCCATTGCTGCTTCGGTGAATCAGGAATACGCCGATCCCAAGAGAGAGCTCGCGAACGGAGACGAGGTTGCTTTCCTGCCGCCCGTCAGCGGCGGAGAAGATCTCAACGCTGATGTTTTTCGGCTAGTGCGAAAGCCCATTAATACGCAGGAGATCGTCGACACTCTTAAGGCTCCCGAAGATGGTGCCCTTGTAGTCTTCGATGGCTTCGTCCGAAATAATTTCAAAAGCCAGCAAACGCTTTACCTGGAATACGAAGCTTACGAAGCCATGGCTTGGGCGAAAATCCGTGAAATCGGCGCTCAAATCCGGCAAAAGTTCCCGATTCGGCGCCTTGCGATCGTGCACCGCCTCGGGCGCCTGGAAATCGGCGAAACGAGCGTTCTGATTGCCGTTGTTTCGGCGCATCGCGCCGCGGCATTCGAGGCCTGCCGGTACGCAATCGATACCCTGAAGCGTACAGTGCCCATCTGGAAGAAAGAGTTTTTTGTGGGCGGTGCCGTGTGGGCTGAGGGTGAGGCCCTCCGTGAGGAAGCCATTTCTCGCCAAACTGAATCTGAAGCCTAGATGAGAAACCATCAGGCGGTAGGTGACGGCCGCTGCCTATGCGCTGGTGTGTCCCGCGGCAAGACCACTGCCGTCAACGCTCGGCTTGTCCGTCGTCTGACCATTGTATGCGCCGCTCTCGTCTGCGCGGTCGCGATGACCTCGCGCGGCAAGGCACTCGGTCGGCGCTTCCGCTTCGCCACAGCAGCTCAAAATGCCCAAGCCGATGGCAAATGGCATCCGTTCCAGCCCAAGCCGGGAGCCGATCGGCCCAATTCCGCAGCAGCGCAGGACCAAGGGCCCGTAATCAAGTCGCAGACGAATCTCGTAAGCATCCTCGCAAGCGTGATGGATAAAAATGGCACGCCGGTGGCGGACCTGCCGGAAAGCGCCTTTTCTCTCTTCGAGGAGGGAGTACCTCAAAAGATCGAGCGCTTCGAGGCGCAAACCACCCGCCCTGTCGACCTCGCGCTCATGATCGATTCGAGTGCCAGCGCCTATCTGGACCTCAAATTCGAACTCGAAGCAGCCGCCCGTTTCATTCGTCAGGTGGTCCGACCCGGGGATTCCCTGTCAGTTTTTGAAATCTCGGACGCCGTCACCGAAATAGGCGTTTTTTCTGACAATGTGCCCCGTCTCGAAAGCGACGTCCGGCGTATACAGCCGGGTGACGGAACTTCCATCTATGATGCGCTAGTACTCGGCTCCGAGGCTCTCACCCGTCGGCCAGAGGATCGTCGGCGCGCAATCGTGATGGTAACCGATGCCGGCGAGACGACCAGCGGCGCAGACTTCAACGAAGCCCGACAGGCTGCGATCGCGTCAGGCGAGCTGCTTTATACGATTGTGGTTCGTCCGGTCAAAAATGAAAACGGGCGAAACACCGCCGGGGAACATGCCCTGATTACCATCACTGACAGCACCGGCGGCAGCATGTTTACTCTAGACGAGCCGAGCCAAATCCAATCGATGTTCGACCAAATCAATCGCCAGCTTCGAACGCAATACCTGCTCGCTTACTACCCGCAACCGACGCCCCCGCCCGGTAGCGACCGGCATGTGGAATTGAGAGTCGCCGGGCCGTATACACTCAGCTATCGCAAGGAATATTTCACCACCAGATAGGTCCTTGATCTCCCCCACTAGGCCACGTGCAACAATTTCGTCTGCGCCTGACAGATTCCGCTGACAAACCTTCCACAGCATTGGTAATCTCATTCACGCGGTACTGGTTCGATCACATATGAATGAATATCTTGAATTCGCGATGGAAGCAGCGGCTGAAGCGGCTGCGATTATTCGCGCGGGCGCCATGCAGCCCAAGAGGATTGAATACAAAGGCGAAGTCGATCTTGTGACGGACACGGATCGCCAGTCGGAAGCGGCAATCGTCGGACGCATCCGAAAAGCGTTTCCCGATCACGCAATCGTTGCTGAAGAAGGCGGCAAGGGCGCGGCCGCGGGCGCTAGATACTGCTGGTACATCGATCCTCTCGACGGGACCACGAATTTTGCTCACGGTTATCCTTGCTTCGCTTCCTCCATTGCGTTGTACGAAGGAGAGACGCCCGTGATCGGCGTCGTCGTGAATCCTATGCTGAATGAGACGTTCAGCGCGGTTCGTGGCAAAGGCGCACGGCTGAATGGCAAGCCGATTCACACGTCGCCCGTGCCGAAGCTTGGCACCAGTCTTGTCGCCACCGGATTTCCCACGCACATGCGCCACAACAGCACGAATATGGATTTCTACTGGGGTTTTACGCTGCGGTCGCATGGCGTTCGTCGGGACGGCTCCGCCGCGCTAGATCTTTGCTCGGTCGCCTGCGGACGCTTCGAGGGGTTCTGGGAATTCGGCCTGAATGCCTGGGATACCGCTGCTGGGAATCTAATCGTCAGCGAAGCGGGCGGGAAAGTTACGGCGCTTGATGGAGGCGAATACCTTCTTGGCGGGCCGACCATCCTTGCATCGAACGGCCTAGTTCACGATGAAATGCGCGTATTATCGGCCGAAATTCTAGACAAAGCGGCGGCCCGGAAGAATTTGTAGCGAAGCCACGCTGAACTTTATTCGCCCGACCCGCCCATCTTACGCTTGCGATGCAGTTTGACGGCAGAGCTCCTGAGCGTTTCAGGCACATTTTTGTTCGTGGTGAGCTTCATCAGATCGGTTGCGTTTAGGCGCTTCATCAGATTCATGGAAACATCGAGTGGAGTCTTTGGGTTAAAGACGAGATTCTTCGCCGTCACATAGTTTTTCATGAACAGCCGGGAAAGCGAAATCGTGCGCAAGACTTCCGCGGAGAGGTTGGTCTGCGCGGCGAAGAGTTCCACTTCCGAGTCCGTGAGCCGCGGCGACTGTAGCACGCAGCGCTGTACGAGCTTGTTCGGATCACGGATCAGAAAGAGCCGCTCTTCGCGTCCGCCCTTCAGCGCCAGTGTGAGCCGTTGCACCACATTCATTTTTGCGATTTTCTGCGTAAGCGTTATCCTGCGCCCCGGATCGGGCTCCGCGTCTGCCACCTGCTGAATTTCAACTTCAGAAAGCGCGCCTTTCTGCATCTCATCGAACGTGGCCCGCTGTTCCGCCGTTGCCGCCGTGGATCGGATCACCGCGGAGACCAGTTGCGGTTCCGAGCAAAATCGATCGAGATTGTCCAGCAGGGACTGAATGCCCGCGGAGGTGAGGTGCGCGGCAACGGTCGTCACTTTGTCGGGAGGACACGCAGCGTTTTTTGCAAGTGCGTCTGCCACTCCGGGTTTCTCAGGGCAATTCTTCGCGCAATAGTCAAATAGCCGCCCATCGGCATCCGGCCGGTTCAAAGCGGCGAGCATCGATTCAAGCGGCTGCGACAGCAGTGCGTTCAAAGCGCGCTCGGCAATCGAAGCTTCGCCATCGGTCGCCAGAATGGCGAGGCATTCGGCGCGATCCTCCGGTGCCAGCGGCAGCGTTCCAGAGCAAAGCGCTGCTTTTTGCTCGGATCGTACGTGCCCTGTGCGGAATGCTTCTCGCAACTCGGCGTTAATGGGAACCTCCAGGAGATGAAGGTGTGCTCGGGATCGCAGGTTCGTTTAACGCCGGTGTTTGGCGCACGGGTGGAGGTTGTTTCTGCGATTGGTTCGCCCGAGCTCGAGCCACCGCCCGATAATGATGGACGGCAAAAATCAGGCCGAGAATGATCAGCACTACGATTACTGCGCCGGCGATCACCGGCCGTAAATCGCGCGGCATTCCCTGCGCGTTGGACTCGGGCGCGGCGGCAGACTGGTTCGCGCCCTTCGTCTCGAGTGCGTATTCGGCAACCATGCTCTCTTCATCGAGGCCGAGATAGCGCGCCACGGAACGAATAAATCCGCGATTGAACGCACCACCGGGAAGGCGGTCCCATTGCTCGTTTTCGAGCGCCTCCAGGAATCGCGGGCTGATGCGCGTGGCCGCAGCGACTTCCTCAATGGTCACGCCGCGCATTTCGCGCTCGCGCTTCAGACGATCGCCGAAAGGTGTCGAAGGCATCCGGGAGTTCTCAGACTGATAATCTTCGAGGCAGGTCTGAAAAAAAGCAAGACTGATGCGAGGATGTTCGCGCTTTTCGCGGCGCTGCGAAGCCCGAGAGGGAGTCTCCTGCCCGTTCGAGGCAACCGGGCCGTTTCCGAAGTCCCGTAAGTAAGCCCTAGTTTTACTTTGGCAATCGGCCGGGGAATCGTCATTGCAGCGGAGGAAAACCGCGCCCTATAATGCAAAAGGTTTGGCGTCCCTAGGCGGGCGGCGCGACCTGTGAAAATCCCCTCCACCGAAACGATGCGGAAAGTGACAGAAGAGAAACCATTTGAGGGCGTGGAACGACGTCGGCAGGCGGGGAGCGCCTTCCCATTTCCCACAAGCGATGGCGCGGAAGTGACGGTTTTCCACGAACTAGGCAAAGCACTAACCTCTTCGCTGCAGCTCGATCAAGTCCTCCGAACGATCATGGAGAAGATCAACGAAGTACTCCATCCGGACACCTGGTCGCTCCTGCTGATGGACCAGGACAAACAGGAACTCTATTTCGAGATCGCGACCGGCAAGGGCGCGGACAGACTGAAAGATCTCCGCATCAAGGTGGGCCAAGGCCTGGCGGGTTGGGTCGCCGAGAGCGGCAAGGCCGTAGTCGTGCCGGACACGAGCCAGGACTCACGTTTTTTTGCGCAGGTCGATTCGCGGACAAAGATGGAGACGCGCTCGATTGTTGCCGTTCCGGTTCGCTTCCGTGAGCAGTGCCTGGGTGTGATCGAGCTGATCAATTGCGTCGGTCCGGAAGGATTTTCGGCGCGCGATATGGCATTGCTCGAGGCGCTCGCCGATTACGCGGCGATTGCCATCGAAAATGCGCGCCACGTACAGCGAATCCACGAGCTGACCATCACCGACGATTGCACCTCGCTTTACAATGCGCGGCACATGAATTTCATGCTCGATACGGAAATCTACCGTTCCCATCGCTACGCATTTGAATTTTCTCTGATCTTCATCGACCTTGACCACTTCAAGCAAATCAACGACACCCACGGACACCTGATGGGTTCGAAGCTGCTCGCCGAAATCGGCTCGGCAATCAAAGAAAATTGCCGCCTCATTGATCTTGCTTTCCGCTATGGCGGAGATGAATTTGTGATCCTGCTGCCGCAAACCTCAAAGGAAAACGCAATGGGCGTGGCGCGCCGCATCCATAGGCTCATCCGCGAGACAAAATGGCTCCGCGAGCCGGGTCTGAACGTCAACCTCACCGCAAGCGTCGGCGTTGCGTCATATCCCACCGATTCGCGTACCAAAGCCGAACTACTGCATCTCGCTGACGATGCAATGTATTTGGTGAAAAATACGACGCGCGATTGCGTCGCGGTAGCCGGGGTGGGGCTGTTGGCAAAAGAGCAGTAGCAAGCTGTTCGTGCTCGCAGCTTTCACAGCTCCGCGGACATATTGACTGCAACCACAGCTCGGCATATATTCCCAGGCAAATTCCGCTTTCGTTGAAATCCTCATCGAGGAGCGTCTTATGCGCCATGGGCTTGCCGACGTCCTTCTCACCACGCTTTTTGTATTCGCAATCGCAATTCCAGGGTGTTCGAAACAGCCCCCGCAGCAAGTACAGCAGCCCAGCCCTAGATCAAGCGCACCAGCAGGTCCTGTGAGCCCTGCTCCGCCGGCAGTGGCACCGGCTTCGGCTGGTGCCCCAGTGAATGTTTCAGCGCCGGTTGCGAATGGTCCGGCTGCTACCGAAAAGCATTCTCTGAGCCTGACGAACTACGCGAATGTTCCAGTCACCGCCACACTGAACGGCGCCTGGATCGGCCAGTGGGATTCGAGTTCTTCCGTCCCGCTGGATTCGGTTGTGCAAGGCAAGAATGAGTTGAAGATTGATGTGCCACAGCAACCGGATGGCGAAATCCAGGTAGAGGTCAACGCGCAGAGAAATGGACAGACCGTAAACCTACTGCGCTTGAACTTTGGCAAGAAGCCTGCCGGCAGCTATACATACTACTTCGCAGCTCGCTAAATGCTCCTCGGCTAAGCGAGACAGGATTTAATGTAATCGTAGCATTTCTTCACTTCATCCACGGAAGTTCCCGTACCGGGATAGTCGCAGTCGATGTTAGCGCGCGCTTGGGATTTCTTATCGCGCAGGAATTGCAGTACCTCCTTCATGTGTGAATCCCCGGTGCCGAAGGGCACGCTCACGCCTTGGAATTTGCAGTCCTTCAAGTGCACGTCCAATAGATGCCGATAATTGTCTTTCACGAACTGTAGCGCATCGTGTCCGGCGCGCGTGAAGTCGCCGATGTCCAAGTCCATCCGCAGCCACGGCGAGATCGCGGGAACCTGCGTCAGCACGTCGGGATTTGACGATGCGACAGCAACGATGATTTTGTGTTTTTCGGCAAAAGGCACAACGCGCTTCACCATGTCGATCGGCATGTTAGAGCTTAGCGACTTCGCGCCAAGCGCCTTCGTGAACTCGAAGATGCGGTCAATTTGCGCGTCTGTAATTGGCGGGGCTGCCGCAGGAGCAGTGGGCGGCGTAGCGGGAGGCGCAGATGCGCCAGGCGCTCCGGCTGCTGGAGATGCTGGCCCGCCATTCGGACCTCGGCCGCGAGCGCCTCGGCCTCCGCCTGCGCCAAAACGCGGGTTGTAGGTATAGATGGCGATGCCGGCCTGGTTGAATTTTTTTCGGATGTCCTTGAAGTAGTCCAGCGAGACGGTGTCACGCCATTTCATGATATCTGGCGCATCGGCTGCGGTCGGTTCCACCTGGACCGAGAAGAGCTCGCATTCGGCGATGCCGACTTCTTGAATCGCCGAAACTAGGTCTGGATAGCGCAGACCGCGCAGGCTGTACGTCTGGATGCCGATGTGAAGACTGCCTACAACGGAGTGGAGCTTTGCCGCCATAGCGGCAGAAGCCAATCCCGCCAGACCGAGTTGAACAAATTGGCGCCTGGAAACCGCGTTTGAGAAGTTCATGCAGGATCTCCTCGCTTTGGGAGTCACGCGCGTCCATGGGAACGGGACGCAAGAGCGGTGGGAGCTTACCGCTTTCGCTCGCTGTGAACAACCTCAAATCAGCAGCGCACAACGTGCCCGCCACGCCGTGCAGGTCAAGAAAAGTCCCCGTTTTTTCTCGATTAGAATTTCGGTCGGGCGTTTCTTTTGAATCAGATACCGACGATTCTAATCGAGTCTTCTCGATTAGAAATCGTCCAGCGCCGGGATCGCCTGTCATCCGGAAATTTGCAGCGGCTCGGGATTCTTATCGCCGGTGTGGATGTGGATTACTGTTCGCGGCGGCTCTACCCATCGGCTCTCTCCGGAGAGGCACGCCATGGCTTTGACGGCGCGGATGACCTCGCTCGCCGAGATGAACTTTTCGGGGCCGCGTTCGAGGATACGGTCAAGGACGATGCCCAGGTTTTCGCGGCGCCTTGAGCAAAGCCCCAGGGCATCGAGATGGCGATGAAGAGCGCTATCGTCTATGTCATAGCGGCGGGCAATGTCTGCCGCTTTGAACCAATTTCGGTATTCCTGCTCGATCTCGTGGCGATCCGGGTGGCGGCAGATGGTGCATTTTCTGGCGTGGCGCTCGATGTGCGCCGGAAGTTCTTTGTTTTCATTGAGCGGCTGTTTCGGACTTGTGATTATGTTCTGAGGCAACGCTGCGAGCGGGGCCTCCGTTGCAACCGTTTGTTCCATTTTGTTCTTCTTCCTTCCGTCGAGTAATGCGTCGAAAACTCAAACGCGAGTATACCACAGGTTACACAGTGTGTCAACATAATTCATAGGGTATGCGAGATTTCGCGGCGACGGCCGAAAAATCAGCTCGTCTTTCGGCCAATTTGGGCAGAGATTCAAGCTTATGATCCGTCTTAACGGACCGAAATGGTGCGAGTTTGCACTTAATTTGGACTTAAATTGGAATGCGCTTCTAGATGCGATCTCTACGTGTCATGTGGCAACCGGGCCTAGCATCGCTTGGCTTTGTTCGCCGAGGACACCTCGAAGGGTGGGCGAGATGAAGTCTTTGCTTTTTGTCGCGGTTCTTGCGCTTACGTGTACCGGAGTAAACGCCCAGATGGCTGGGTGGCGGCCTTCGCCGGGACACGAGCAAATCGCAATATGGCCAGGGACGCCGCCAGATGCAGGGGCGGTGATACCGAAAGGGCCGGAAACGGTGACGGTATACAAAGACAACCCGGTTGCTGGGAAGCCGGTGATTGGCGTAAGCAATGTGACGATACCCACAATGACGGTTTACTCGCCGAACGGGAAAAATACAGGCGTTGCCATGGTGGTATTTCCCGGCGGTGGCTACACCGACTTGGCCATCGATTTGGAGGGAACGGAGGTTTGCGACTGGCTTACGTCGCGAGGGATGACTTGCGTTCTTTTGAAATACCGCGTGCCCGACTCAGGACCCGCGTGGCACGACGACTGCAAATGCAACATTCACCCGAAGGCGCCGACGGCACTGGAGGATGCGCAACGGACAGTGGGGCTGGTGCGTTTTCATGCGGCGGAGTGGCATATCGATGCGCACAAAGTGGGCGTGATCGGATTTTCCGCAGGCGGACACATGGTGGCGGACATCAGCACGCATTTCGATAAGCGCGCCTACAAACCTGTAGATGCGGCGGATAAGGAAAGTTGCCGACCGGATTTTGCTTTGGCGATTTATCCGGGGCATCTGCGGGAAAACACGAAGAAGGATTTTGATCTGAATCCATTGGTCCCCGTGACGCACGATACTCCCCCAACCTTCCTGGTGCAGGCGGAGGACGATCACGTGGATGGCGTAATCCAGTCGCTGGTTTATTACATTGCGCTGAAGAACGCGGGAGTTCCCGTGGAAATGCACCTTTACGCGCAGGGAGGCCACGCGTTCGGGTTGCGACGCTCGAAGTTTCCGATTACGGCATGGCCCGAATTGGCAGAAAAGTGGCTTGTGACAATTGGGATGCTTTCGCAGTAAGCACTACGCGAATCGTGACGCTCTGTTCAGTATGACCGCACTAGAATTATCTGCCATCCTACGGAGCTTTGAACGTGAACGTAACCTGCGTCGCTTGCCCGGTGCGTACCGTCACCCTCTGATCCTGGGTTCCAAACACGGCTGCCCAGCTTCCCAATGTGTACTCACCGGGCGGCACATTTTGAATTGTAAAAGTGCCTTCGGCACCTGTAATGGAATAGAACGGATTGGTTGTCACTGCAACGTAGGCGCTCATCCACGGATGCTCGTTGCAATGCACCATGATCATGATTTCAGGGCGGGCGAATTTGTGGATGATCGGAGGCGCTCCGGGGGGCTGGGTTTGGTTGAAGTTCGTGTTCTGTGTGGACATGAAGTGGATGTTGTGCGTTGTCGGATCACTCGAAACGATTTTGAGGGGTTGACCGACCATCACCCCGAGTACATGAGGCAGATACATGCAATCCTTTTGATTTAAGATGACCGGTGTCGTCGGCGGCATAAACGAACCCGAGACGTTCTTCAAGTAAACGAATGCATTGGGCAAAGTTCCGTTGGAGTTGACGGCACCGTCTTCGGCGAGAGTGGGCTGGGGATTCCTGGTTTCGCAAAC
>Ga0209178_1000425_pt1 | contig 12419 bp, 8 predicted proteins | sample GAAS200_FD_187521 | JGI IMG/M metagenome (GOLD analysis project Ga0209178, IMG submission 187521) | Agricultural soil microbial communities from Georgia to study Nitrogen management - GA AS200 (SPAdes) (version 2) | ecosystem: Environmental > Terrestrial > Soil > Agricultural land | place: USA... | reverse complement strand
AATGGCGACCACATCAAGGTGTGCGCGGAACGCGACCCGTCGAAGCTGCCATGGAAGGACCTTGGTGTCGATGTCGTGATCGAATCGACCGGCCTGTTCACCAAGCGCGACAAGGCCGCGGCGCATCTCGCCGCGGGCGCGAAGAAGGTGATCATCTCGGCGCCCGGCACCGACGTCGACGGCACCTTCGTGTTCGGCGTCAACGAGGACAAGATCAAGTCGACCGACACCATCATCTCGAACGCCTCCTGCACCACCAACTGCCTGGCGCCGCTGGCCAAGGTGCTGCACGAGAAGATCGGCATCGTGCACGGTCTGATGACCACGATCCACGCCTACACCAACGACCAGGTGCTGACGGACGTCTACCACAAGGATCTGCGCCGCGCGCGTTCGGCGACCCATAGCCAGATCCCGACCAAGACCGGTGCCGCCGTCGCGGTGGGTCTGGTGCTGCCGGAGTTGAATGGCCGCCTCGATGGCTTCTCGATGCGCGTACCGACCATCAACGTGTCGTGCGTCGACCTGACCTTCGTCGCCCAGCGCGAAACCAGCAAGGACGAAATCGACGCCGTGATCAATGATGCCGCGAACGGCAAGCTGAAGGGGGTGATGGCGGTCAACACCAAGCCGCTGGTGTCGATCGACTTCAATCACAATCCCGCATCGTGCACCTACGACGCCACCCAGACCCGCGTGATGGGCGGCACCTTCGTGAAGGTCCTGGGCTGGTACGACAACGAGTGGGGCTTCTCGAACCGCATGCTCGACATGACCGAGGCGTTCGCGAACGTGAAATGAGTCCAGAGCCTGCCCCGGACTCGATCCGGGGACGAACTCATCCCGTGCAGGCCATGGATGGCCGATGACACGGGATCCAGTGTCCTTGTGAATCCAGCCCGCAGCGGCAACGCTGCGGGTTTTTATTTGCGCGCACCCTACTCGCGTTTCAGGCCACGCCCCGGCTGCCACGCCGCAAGCGCGCGCTCGGCGCGCTCGCGCCCCAGTTCGATCAATTCGGACGCGCGGTAAAACTCGTACACGGCGCTGGCGTTGCGCGGCACGTCGATCACGAGATCGGGCCGATCGGCGGCGAGCCGAAAGCTGCTCAGGTTTTCCTGCATCAGATCCAGCGACTGGGTCAGCGTATCCATCCAGCCGGGCTCGTGTTCGCTTTCGGTCTGGCTGCCGATGGTGCGCTTCACGAACGCGGCGATGCGGCTGCGCAGCCCGTTGCGCGCGGCCTGCTTCACGGGAGTGCGGGTCGCGATGAGTGCTTCCGGCGGCCCATTGACGTTCACCGCGACGGTGTAATCGCTGGGCGATTGCAGCAACGGGGTCAACGGCAGCGGGTTCATCAGGCCCCCGTCGACCAGGCGATGGCCATGGAACGGATGCGGCCGGAAGATCGTGGGGATCGCGATGGACGCGCGGATGGCCTCGAACAGCGAACCGCGCGAAAGCCATACTTCGCGTTCGCGATCGAGGTCGGTTGCCACCGCCGTGAACGGAATCGACAGTTCCTCGATTTCGACGTCGCCGATCAATTCACGCAGCACGCCGATGATGCGCTCGCCCTTGATCAGGCCCGCCCCGGACAGGGTCCAGTCCACCAGCTTCAACACGTCCATCTTCTGCAGCGCGCATACCCAGTCGCGGTAGACATCGAGCTTGCCGGCCGCGTAGATGCCGCCGATCAGCGCGCCCATGGAACTGCCCGACACCGCGACGATGCGGTACCCCGCCGCCTCGACCGCTTCGATCGCGCCGATGTGCGCCAGGCCGCGCGCACCGCCGGTACCGAGCGCCAGCGCGACCGCCGATTTGACTTGCCGGGTTTCGACGAGGGCCTGGTGATCGTTCACGGTTTCGCGTGATCGTATTCGTCCAGCGCGAGCTTGTGCATGATGCGGATCTCCTCGCGCAGCGATTGCGGCGATACCACCTGCGCGTCCGGGCCGTAGCGCAGGATGTCCATCACCAGTTCGCGCGATTGCGAGTACGGCACCTTCAATTCATAACGGCCATCGTCGAGCCAGCGGCCTTCCTGCAGCGAGTGCCAGTGTTCGTCGGCGACCCAGCGCGCGGCGCGCGCGGAAAACCGGATCGTCGCCCAAGCCTTGGGCGCACCCGCGAAGATGCCGTAACTCGACGCCAGCGTGTCGTTCAGCTCCTTCTCGTCGCGATCAACGGCCGGCTTGTCCAGCAGTTCGACCTGACCGATGCGGTCCACCGCGAAGCTCCGCAGCGCCTCGCGATCGTGGTCCCAGGCATCCAGGTACCAATTGTCGCGATAGTGCGTCAGCCGCTGTGGCGACACATGGCGCACGTTGTCGGCGCCGGTGGTGCGCGCGCGATAGCGGAACTTCAATTGCTGGCGCGCCAGCACCGCGCCGGCCACCGCGCGGAACACCTGCTGGTTGAGCTTGCGCGAACCCCATGGCACCACGCGGATGCGCTCCAGTGGTTGCTGCTTCGTGCCGGCCTGCTCGTTGAGCAGTTTCTCGACGCGCGCGCGAAACGGCGCCAGCGCATCGGCCAGCACGCCCGGATCGGAACGGGCAATCAGCGCTTCCAGCGCCATCAGCGCCGACAGTTCTTCGCTGGTCAGCCACAGGCCCGGCAACTCGAAGCGCTCGCCCTCGCCTTCGGCGTACGCGTAGCCGCGGCCCTCAGGATCGCTGTCCAGCGGCGCACCCAGCGCGTCGCGCAGGAACGCGATGTCGCGATACAGCGTCGCGCGCGAACAACCCAGCTCCTCGCGCAGCCGCTGCACGTCGACCGGTCGCCGGTGCGACTTGAAGATGCCATGCAGCTTGATGACGCGCTCGTACTGGTGCATGCCCGGGATCTCTCGACACCAACTACTCCCAGCATGCCGTGGCGCGTGATTGGCGGCAAGCGCCGGGGTGGCTACCATCGTCGCCATGCCACACGCCCATCTGGAACTCAATCGCCCGACCGGCGACGAAGTCAAGACCACCACCTGCTACATGTGTGCGTGCAGGTGTGGCATTCGCGTACATCTGAAGGACGGCCGCGTCCGCTACATCGATGGCAACCCGAAGCATCCCGTCAATCGCGGCGTGATCTGTGCCAAAGGTTCATCCGGGATCATGCAGCACTACTCGCCGGCGCGTTTGCGCAAACCGTTGCTGCGGGTGGGCGACCGCGGTGCGCGCGAGTTCCGCGAGATCGAATGGAACGAAGCGCTGGCGCTGGCGACGAAGTGGCTGGGCAGTGTCCGCGCGCGGAATCCGGATGAGTTGGCGTTCTTCACCGGCCGCGACCAGTCGCAGGCGCTGACCGGCTGGTGGGCGCAGCAGTTCGGCACCATCAACTACGCCGCGCATGGCGGCTTCTGCTCGGTGAACATGGCCGCGGCCGGCATGTACACCTTCGGCGGGTCTTTCTGGGAATTCGGGGAACCCGACTGGGATCGCACGAAGTATTTGATGCTGTGGGGTGTTGCCGAGGACCACGATTCCAATCCGATCAAGCTGGGCCTTGGCAAGATGAAATCGCGCGGCGCCAAGATCGTCGCGATCAATCCGGTGCGGACCGGCTACGCATCCATCGCCGACGAATGGGTGCCGGTGAATCCCGGCACGGACGGCTTGCTGGCGGGCGCGCTGATCCATGAATTGCTGCGCACCGACCGCGTGGATTTCGAGTACCTGGTGCGCTACAGCAACGCGCACCATCTGGTGATCCGCGATCCGGGCGCGGCGGACGATGGGTTGATTGCGCGCGATTCTAATGGCAAGCCGTTCTGTGCAGTGCGCGGCGGCCGACTCGTCGACGCCACGCAACCCGACATCGCGCCGCTGATCGCGGGCGAATACACCCTGCCCGACGGCCGCAAGGCCGCGCCGGCATTCCAATTGGTGGCCGAGCGTTTCCTGTCGGATGAATACACACCGGAAAACGTGAGCGAACGCTGCGGTGTCGACACGGCCACCATCCGCCGCCTCGCCGCAGAACTCGCGCACGCGGCCTTCGATGAAGCGTTCGAACTGCCGATCGCGTGGACCGACACCCACGGCCGCAAACGCGACACGATGCTCGGCCGTCCCGTCTCGATGCATGCGATGCGCGGCATCGCCGCGCACGCCAACGGTTTCCATACCTGCCGCACGATCCACGTGCTGCAGATGCTGCTGGGCGCGATCGACACGCCCGGCAGCTTCCGGTACCAGCCGCCATATCCGAAACCCGCGCCGCCCGGCAACAAGCCGGCGAAATCGCGCAAAGCCGACGGCGCGCTGACCGGCAATCCGCTGGGCTATCCGCAATCCCCCGACGACCTGCTGGTGAACGCCGAAGGCCAGCCACGCCGGATCGACCACGCGTTCAGCTGGGAATTCCCGCTGGCCGCACACGGCCTGCTGCAGTCGGTGATCCGCAACGCGGTCGACGGCAACCCGACGAGGATCGACACACTGTTCCTGTTCATGGCCAACATGGGCTGGAACTCGGCGATGGATACGGCCGCCACGCGCGACCTGCTGTGCGCGCGCGACGACAACGGCGACTACAAGATTCCGCACATCATCTATTCGGATGCCTACGATTCCGAAACCGTGGCGTTCGCCGACCTGGTGCTGCCCGACACCACATACCTCGAACGCTACGACTGCATCAGCCTGCTGGACCGCCCGATCAGCGATGCGATGAGCGCCGCGGATGCGATCCGCCAGCCGGTGGTCACGCCAAATCGCGACGTGCGCCCATTCCAGGACGTGCTGCTGGAACTGGGCGCGCGCCTGAAACTGCCGAACATGGCCGACGCCGCCGGCAACCCGATCTACAAGGATTACGCCGACTACATCGTGCACCACGAGCGCGCTCCGGGCGTCGGCATGCTGGCGGGCTGGCGCGGCGGCGATGGCGCGCAGGCCGGCAAGGGCGCAACCAACCCCGATCAGTTGCAACGCTACATCGAGCACGGGTGTTTCTTCGAAGCAAAGGTTCCGGAAGCCGGCGCCTACTACCGGATGGCAAACCGCGATTACCTCGCGTGGGCGCAGTCGATGGGTTTTGTCGCCTCGATCGAGCCGATCACGATGCAACTGTATTGCGAAGTGCTGCAACGTTTTCGACTTGCAGCCCAGGGGCATGGCGCGATCCAGCCACCGGAACCGGAGCGCGCGCGGGTGGCGAGCTATTTCGACCCTGTTCCCTTCTGGTACGAAACGCTGGAGCAAACACCGCCTTCCCGCCCGGAAGAGAAGGTATACAAACTCTCCGCCATCACCCAGCGCCCGATGTTCATGTACCACGCATGGGGTTCGCAAAATCGCTGGCTGCGCCAGATCGCCGCACGCAACGTGCTGTACGTGCACCCTCGCACCCTCGTCGAACACGCGATCAACGATGGCGATTGGGTGTGGGTCGCCTCGGAACGCGCACGCATCCGGGTGCAGGTGCGCGCGCACGCGGCCACCGCGCCCGGCACGGTGTGGACGTGGAACGCAATTGGCAAGAAACGTGGCGCATGGAAACTTCGTGCCGATGCGCCGGAATTCGCGGACGGATTCCTGTTGAACCACCTGATCGGCGAACGCGCGCGCGACCCCCGTTACGGCAATGGCGATCCGGTGACCGGACAGGCCGCGTGGTTCGACCTGAAAGTGCGGCTGGAACACGATCCCGATCCGCGGGTACCGGGCCACCGGCTGCAACGCACCGGCGCCTGAGCATTGCACGCCAGGTCCGCCGTTTCATCTGCAGATAACACCGCGCTTACCCGCTCACGCGAAAACCGCGGCACAATCGGCAGGATGGTGATCTGCGTTCACCACGCCCACGCTCACGGAATTCGGGGGACTCGGGGAAGATGAAGGTGCCGCAACCACTCGCCGCACGGGAACGCCGCCGCCCATGACATGGCAGGCGTGGGCCACTGCCGCGATCATCGTGATCGCGATGGCGATGTTTGCCAGCGAGAGGGTACGCGTGGACCTTGTGGCCCTGATCACGCTGGGCCTGCTGGTCGCGCTTGGCATCGTCTCGCCCGAACAGGCGCTGTCGGGCTTCAGCAACGAGGCCACCGTGACGGTCGCGGCGATGTTCGCGCTGGCGCTCGGCATCGAGCGCTCCGGTGCGCTGGATCCGATCATCAACCTGCTGTCACGCATCCGCAATCCGTGGCAGCTGTCGCTGGGCATGATGCTGGCGATTGCGCCGCTCGGCGCGTTCATCAAGAACACGGCGCTGGTCGCCACGTTCCTGCCGCTTGCGCTCAGGGTGTGCCAGCGCACCAACACCTCGCCCGCGCGCGTGCTGATGCCCATGGCATTCGCGGCGCAGATGGGCGGCGTGTGCACGCTGATCGGCACTTCGTCCAACCTGCTGGTTGATTCGCTGGCGCAGAAGCAGGGACTGCCGCCGTTCGGCATTTTCGAATTCACGCCGCTCGGCGTGATGCTGGCGATTGCGGGCATCATCTATTTGATGGTGATCGGCCGCTGGCTGCTCCCGAAACACCTCGACAACGCGATTTCCGGTCCGCTGCAGGTCGGCAAATACGTGACCGAACTGAAGGTGATGTCCGATTCCACCGTGGTCGGACAAACCATCGCCGAGGCAAGACTGGGCGACCAAGGCGTGTATCCCCTGGAGCTGCTGCGCGGCGACCAGCACATGTGGTCGCCGCGCACCCAGAAGCTCAGCCCCGGCGATGTGCTGCTGGTCCGTGGCGAATGGGACAAGCTGGAGCAATTCCGCAAGCACGCGGGGCTGGAGATCAATCCGGAGTTCACCCACGCCGAGAATGGCGACAAGGCCAACTTGCTGGTGGAGGCGATGATCGCGCCGGCCAGCACCGCCGAGGACCGCACGCTGCGCGACCTCGACCTGCAGGCGAGCTACGACGCCACCGTGCTCGGCATCCATCGCCGCGGCCATCTGCTGCGCGACCAGATCCGGGATGTCGCATTCCAGACCGGCGACGTGCTGATGATGCTGCTGCCGGCCGACGCGGTGGGCCGGCTCCGCCGCGACGATCGTTTCGTGGTGCTGAACGAGCGCGACGATGCGCGCCGCCCGCGTTACAAGGCCTTCGTTGCAATCGGCATCATGGCGGCCGTGGTGATCGTTTCGGCGCTGCGGTGGCTGCCGATTCCCATCGCCGCGATCTGCGGCGTGGCCGCGATGGCGCTGACGCGCTGCTTCGGCCGCAAGGACGTGTACCAGGGCATGGACTGGAAGATCATCATCCTGCTCGGCGCGATCCTGCCGCTCGGCATCGCGATGGAGACGACCGGTCTGGCGCACGTGGTGGTAAGCGGCGCGCTCGACATCATCGGCAACCATGGCACCATTGCCGCGCTCGCGATGGTGTACGTGCTCACCGCACTGCTCACCGAACTGATGGGGCACAATCCGTCGGTGGTGCTGATGGTCGGCATCGCCGCCAGCGTCGCGCACGCGGTGCATGCCGATCCGCGTCCGTTCGTGGTAGCCGTCGCATTCGCCGCGGCGACTTCGTTCGCGACGCCGGTCGGGTACCCGACCAACACGATGGTGTATTACTCTGGCGGCTATCGCTTTCTCGATTTCACCAAGGTCGGCGTGCCGTTGATTGCGCTGTTCTGCGCGCTGTCGATGCTCCTGATTCCGAAGATCTGGCCGTTTTGATTTCGTGCGTTCACCTGCTTCGACACCCGTGCCGTTTTCCGCGACTCTCAGGGAGGGGCGGATGATTTCCTCCAGCGTGGGAGTGCATCAATGACCTCCCTGCCTCCGCCCGCGAAAAAAAAGCTCGGGCTGGTGATCGACCTCGACACCTGTGTCGGCTGCCATGCCTGCGCGGTGGCGTGCAAGGAATGGAACGACGGCGGCGACTTCGGACCGCTGCCGGACGACGCCCCCTATGGCGCCGAACCGCACGGCGTGTGGTTCAACCGGGTGCATACGTACGAGGTGCTGCCGCAAGCGGCGGCCACCTCGTACGCATCGACAGCGCCGCGCACCCACAACTCCGATCCTGCGCCTGCGGCGCAGGATTGCCCCCTTGACTCAAGGGAGCCGCGACAGCCCGCTGCACCGATCGAGTCCCGAGTCCCGCAGATGGTCCACTTCCCTCGCTCGTGCCTGCATTGCGAGACGCCGGATTGCGTGACGGTGTGTCCGACCGGCGCCAGCTACAAGCGCGCCGAAGACGGCATCGTGCTGGTCGACGAGGACAAGTGCATCGGCTGCCAGTTGTGCGCGTGGGCGTGTCCGTATGGTGCGCGCGAGATCGCGTTGCCGCACCCGAAGGCAGCGACTTCCGACGCAGGCCGCAAGGACTCCAAGCGCGGCACGATGCAGAAGTGCACGCTGTGCGTGGATCGGATCTACAACGAAACGCTGGAGATACGCGATCGCCAACCGGCCTGTGTAATGGCGTGTCCGACCCGCGCGCGGATGTTCGGCGATCTCGGCGATCCCGATTCCGATGTTTCGAAAGTGGTCGCCGAACGCGGGGGCTTCGCGCTGATGCCCGAATTCGGCTATCAGCCGGTGAATCGTTACCTGCCGCCTCGGCCGCGCCGCGATGGCAGTGAGGCCGCGGTGACGACATCGGTTCCCGCTGAAGAAGCGCTCGATACCGCGCAGCTCCCGCCCCTGCTGCGCTGGCTGGACAAGGCGTTGTCGCGATGAAGCCCGCGCTCTCGGTGATCTTCTTCACAGTGATGAGCGGCGCGGGCTACGGGTTGTGGTGCCTGCTGGGACTCGCACTGGCGACGAATGTCTACCCGCTTTCCGGAACGGGCGTGCTGGTGCCGCTGGGCTTCGGCTTCGTGCTGGTGAGCGCGGGTCTCCTGGCCTCGACCGCGCACCTCGGCCGTCCCGAACGGGCGTGGCGCGCGCTGAGCCAGTGGCGTTCATCGTGGCTGTCGCGCGAGGGCATCGCCTCGCTCGCGACGTACCTGCCGATGCTCGTGGTGGCCTGGTTCGCCTTCACCGGCCAAACCGGAATCGGTCTGCGCCTCGCGGGCGCGCTGCTGGCGCTCTGCGCACTGGCGACGATCCTGTGTACCGCCAATATCTATCGTTCGCTGAAGACCATCGCCGCCTGGCGCACGCGGCAGGTGCTGCCGCTTTACTTCATGTTCGCGCTGCTGTCCGGCGGACTGTGGTTATGGGCGTGGCTGGCACTCACCACCGGCTTGGCGATCAGTCTCGCGTTTCCGCTGGCTCTGCTGGGCTTGGCCATCGTCGCCGCAGTGATCAAGGTCGACCACTGGAAATGTGTCGACACCCTGCCCATGAACACGGCGGGCAATGCGACCGGTTTGGCCATGCTGGGCCGGGTACGTGCTTTCGAAGGGCCGGTCACGGAAGAAAGCTACCTCACGCGCGAGATGGCGTTCGTGCTGGCGAGAAAACACGGCGCGCGCTTGCGGCGGATCGCGCTGGTGCTGTTCGGACTGGCGCCGGCGCTGGGCATTGCGATTGCGCTGGCCAGCGACGCGGCATGGCTCGCACCCATTGCGGCGCTCGCGGCCATCGCCGGATTGTTTGTGGAACGTTGGTTGTTCTTCGCCGAAGCGCGTCACGCGGTGGCGGCGTTCTTTCCGCCCGCACAGGCTTGAAAGCCCGCGCAGCGACCCCACTCTCCATCACGCAAATTTAACAGGCATTCAGTGCCTGGCCCGCAGCCTTGCGGGTTTCAGTGAGCAAGATTGGAGTCATGCATGAAATTTACCCGCATGGCCGCGTTCGCGGCGATTTCCACGTTGTGCATTCCGGCGCTGGCCTGGGCCGATCCACCCGCCGATTCCTCGAACTGGAGCGGCAGCGGTGAGTTCGGCCTCGCCAACGCCACCGGCAACACCAAGTCGCTGAACATGGATGCGAAGTTCAAGCTGGCTTACGAGGACGACATCTGGAAGGACGCGTTCTTCCTCGACGCAAACCGCGCCAAGAGCAACGTCAAGACGCCGATCGTGCAGGACGGCGTGGTGATCGGACAGACTGCGAGTTACCAGACCACCGCCAATCATTTCGACATCGGCGGTTCGCTCGGCTACAAGTTCAATCCGCGTTCGTACCTGATCGGCGCGGCGCGCTATGACCACGACGATTTCGCGCCCAACCGCTGGCAGGAAGTGGCGTCAATCGGGTTCGGTTACATCATGCTGAAGAACGCGCGCAGCGAGTTGTCGTTCGAAGCCGGCCCCGGCTACAAGCGCTATCAGCCGCAAACCTATACCTTGGTCGACACCAGCGTGACGCCACCGACTACGACGGTGGTGAAGCCGCCGGTGGAAAACGAGGCGATCGGTCGCGGCCTCGTCAACTACAAACTCGCGCTGACCGACAGTGCCAGCCTGCAGGAGACCTTCCTGGCCGAAATCGGCAGCGAGAACAAGTACTACCAGAACGACATCGGCCTCGCCGTGGCGATGACCAAGACGCTGGCGCTGAAGATCGCTTACGAGAACCGCTACAACTCGAACATCGTGCCCGGCACCAAGCACATGGACAGCCTGTTCACCACCAATCTGGTGTACAGCTTCGGCAAGTCGCAGTAGCTTCGGGACTCAAGAGGCATACCTTCCCCGCCATTCCGGGCCCGATCCGCAGGATCGGAACCCGGAATCGGCGTTCAAGGTGCCGCAGAACAACGATTCCAGCTTCGATCGCGGCCGCCCCGAAAAGGACGATGCTGGCGAGCGGCATCAATGGCGCGATTGCAACAACGCGTCCGCGCCTTTGTCTCTCAGCAGCCGCGCAACCGTGATCCCCAGCGCGGCCGGATCTTCGCCCGTCGCCTCGGCGCGCAGCAGACGTCCATCGCGTGCATCGCCCAGCAAACCGCGAAGGCGCAGCTTTCCGTCCACACACGTTTCACACCACGCCCCCAGCGGCATGGTGCAATCGCCGCCGAGTTCGGCGTTGAGCGCACGCTCGGCAGCGACCGCGCGACGCGTGCCGGCGTTGTCCAGCATCTTCAAGAGATCGATCACGCGCGCGTCGCCGATGCGCGTTTCCACCGCGATTGCCGCCTGGCCCGGCGCCGGCAGCCAGTCCGGCGGCGCGAGACGGGAGCGGATGCGCGCATCGAAGCCCATGCGCTGCAAGCCTGCGACCGCAAGGATGATCGCCGCGTACTCGCCCCGATCGAGTTTTGCGAGGCGCGTGCCGACATTGCCACGCAGGTCCGCGATGTCGAGGTCCGGTCGCCGCGCGCGCAACTGCGCATTGCGCCGCAGCGACGAAGTGCCGACGCGTGCACCCTGCGGCAGGTCGTCCAGCGAAACGTAATCATTGCTGACGAACGCGTCCGCGCAGTCGGCGCGTTCCAGGATCGCTGCCAGCGTGAATCGTGCATCGAGCTTTGCCGGCACGTCCTTCAGCGAATGCACCGCGAGGTCGGCGCGACCTTCCGCCAGCGCGACTTCCAGTTCCTTCAGGAACAACCCCTTGCCGCCGATCTCCGCCAGCGAACGGTCCAGCACTTCGTCGCCACGCGTGGACAGGGGCAACAATTCCACCGCGAGTTCCGGATGCGCGGCACGCAATCGGGCGGCAACGTGCTCGGTCTGCCACAAGGCCAGCGGACTCTTGCGGGTGGCGATGCGAAGGGTTTCGGTCATGCTGGTGATGCGCGATCGGGAACGCTGCAGTATCGCACTACGCGCGCTGCGACGCAGCGATCAGGCCTCGGCACCGCGCAGCGTGCGCACCGCTCCCTCCATCTCCTGCGCGGTAGTGGAAGCGCCATCCATGGGCGCTCCGACCGCGAGTTCTATGCGTGCACGCAAGCGCCTCGGCAACCGCGCGCGACCCAGTCCCGAATCGCGCCGGCTCCACATGCTGCGCCACAAGCCGCGCAACGCCAGCGGAACCACCGGTACGGGACGCCGCGCGAGGACCTTCTCCACCCCCGGCCGAAACGGCGCGATTTCGCCATCCAGCGTCAGGCCGCCTTCGGGGAAGATGCACACCAGTTCACCGTCGGCCAGCGACGCATCGATTTCATCGAACGCGCGCGCCATGAGCTTGGGGTTCTCCCTGCCGCCCGCGATCGGGATGGCCTTGGCCGCGCGAAACACGAAACTCAGCACCGGTACCCGGAAAATTTTGTAATCCATCACGAAGCGTACCGGCCGGCGCACGCTGCCCATGATGATCAGCGCATCCATGAAGCTGACGTGGTTGCAGACCAGCAGCGCGGGACCTTCGTCGGGAACCTTGTCGAGTCCCGCGGCGCGCACCCGGTACAACACGCTGATCAGCAGCCAGTCCACGAAGCGCATCAGGAATTCGGGAACCAGCATGAAGATCCACAACGTCACCGCGGCATTCAGCAGTGCCGTGACGAGGAACAATTGCGGAATCGTCAAACCCGCGGCCAGCATCCCGAATGCGAACACCGCCGCGGCCACCAGGAACACCGCATTGATGATGTTGTTGCCGGCGAT
>Ga0209178_1000424_pt1 | contig 12427 bp, 13 predicted proteins | sample GAAS200_FD_187521 | JGI IMG/M metagenome (GOLD analysis project Ga0209178, IMG submission 187521) | Agricultural soil microbial communities from Georgia to study Nitrogen management - GA AS200 (SPAdes) (version 2) | ecosystem: Environmental > Terrestrial > Soil > Agricultural land | place: USA... | reverse complement strand
GCCTGGTAAATCCGCGCCGCGACACCCGGCCGGTGTGCCTGCACGGCGGCTTCGGCCAGCCGGAGTTGCTGCTCCACTTCGGACGTGGCGACATGCGAACCGTCCGGCCGCTTCGCTTCTTCCATCAAGCCCTCCAGGCGAGTGCAGGCATGCTAGCGCCATCTGCATGCCGTGCGGAACGGAGCAGCATGCGCGAAGAAAAAGGCCCGGTCGCGAACGACCGGGCCAGGGCTTCATCGAACGTCATGCGTGATGACTGACGCTTCGCATTCTTGCTTCGAGACTCAGAAAGTCATGCTCCATCCGTTGAGCGTGCCCTTGTCTCCACCATCACCCCAGACATCGTCGTCGATCACCTTGAGCTTCCAGGTGCCGTCGCTCTTCACCGACGAGGCGTTGACATCGTACGTGGTGTTGATGTTGCCGTCGTTGTTGTAGTCGGGGTACTGCAGGATCGCGTACGAACCATTCGGCGCGTACAGCACGATCTCCAGATCGCCTGACCAGTTGTGGGTGATGTTGACGTGCACCGCCAGGTCGGACGGCGCGTAGCCAGGTTCGCCCGTCACGCTGATCTTGCTCGTCACCGTGGCGTCGTCTCGAATCGTGTAATGCGTGTTGTTCGAGAACGTGTTGCCCGGGGGCGGTGGCGGCGGTGGCGGTGGCGGCGGCGGCGGCGGCGGCGGCGGCGGCGGTGGCGGCGGCGGCGGTGGCGGTGGCGGCGGCGGCGGTGGCGGCGGCGGCGGTGGCGGTGGCGGCGGGCTCACGCCGCCGGCGACATTCGCCACGAAGTTCGCGATGTTGATCGAACCGAAGCCGGTGGTGTAATCCCAGCCCGTCGCGGCGGTTTCGCCACCGTTGTTGCCCGACGTCACGTCGTGGAAGTCGGTCGAATAGTGCGACGCGGCATCCTGGTAAATCAGCGGCGCGGCGAAGCCGAGGCTCGGATTCGCAGCCAGCGTGCGCGCCCACGTGCCCACGAACAAGGGCGAAGACAGGCTGGTGCCGCCGACCTGTTCGGTCGAACCATGCACGATGATGATCGCGCCGGAATTGGGATCGCCATCGAACGCCACGTCAGGCAAGCCGCGCGTGGTGTGTCCGGCGTTCTTCCCCACGCCCTGTTGCCAGCTCGGCATCGGCTCGAAGGTGGAGGGACTGCCACCGCCATCGGCCCACGCGGTTTCATTCGCCCAGGTCGTGGAGCCGGAGGTGTACAGATCGGTGCCGCCCACGGCCACGACATATTCGGAATCCGCGGGCCAGCTCGGCGTGGTGCCGCCGTTGCCGCACTCGTCGGCGCCGGAGTCACCGGTGGAAATCGAGAAGGTCATGCCTTCCGCATCCGCTTCCTGGAACACGTTGTCGCCGGTCGCGGCGCCGTTGGTCTCGGTGCCGGTCTCGCAGCCGCCGATCGACACGTTCACCAGGCGCACCACGTTGGCCGTAGTGGCGGCGCTGAAGTCGTCGACCAGATCCTGGGTCGACAGCGAAGCGGTGTCGTACAGGTACAGCGCCTTGACGCCGCCGGAAATGCCGACGATGTCCTGGCTGTCCAGATCCCATTCGTCGTCGCCGCTGGTGCCGCTGCCGCCGCCATCGACCTTGACCACGTTCATCGGGATGCTGCCGAATCCGTTCTGGCTCAGGAACGACTGGAAGTCGGTCTGCACCTTGGTCATGCTGCCTTGCGTGATGATGCCGACGTTGATCGTGGACGCCGTCGCGGTGCTGCCGGCGTTGTAGATCGACGCGAAGTCGGTCGGGTTGTGGCCGGTTTCGCTGCCCGCCAGCGTGTGCGGTTTCAGCACGTGGAAACGATGCACGTTCTGCAGGCCCATCACTTCGTGCACCACGCCCTGCAACGCATTGGGAATGCGCGCTTCGGTCGAGTTGGCGAAGGCGATGCGGCCATTCTTGGTGCGCACGTTGACCATGCTGGTGTGGAACGCGTTCTGCACGGTCGAGACCGGCGCTTCGCCGGACACGAGCAGGTTGTCCGACGACACCTGGATGTTGGTGAACCCTTGCTGGCGCAGGAACGTCTTGACCTGATCGACCTGTGCCTGGCTCGGGCCGTACTTGGCCACGAACTCGGCGTGCGTCAGGTTCTTGTGGTGCGGGTCGGCGATGAATGCATCGAGTTGCGCCTGGTTGCGCCAGTGCAACGACAACGTCACCCGCATCGATTTCGTCAGCGCCATCGGGCCTGTCACCGAATCACCGGCGCGCAACTGGGTGGCCAGTTTGACGACGGAAGTATTGGCGAGGACCGCGGCGGGAGTCGCAGCGTAGGCTGCCGAACCGGCAGCCAGGCCCATGGCAACGACCAGGGCCTTCAATCGGAGATTGCTTGGCATCACAGAGCTCCTTTCTGGTAGGGGAGACGCACGGCAGCGTTTGCGAACACGCAGCCGCGCGACGCAAAATCCGCCATGCATACTCCCCACCCGGCGGCGCATTGGCCGCCAAGCCCTGCTTGAAACCTTGCAAGCAACGCACCGGACGGTGCGTGTGCGGACTGCCCGTATGGCGCCCTCACACCAGCGAGCCGGCGCAACGTAAACAAACGTAAACAGGTGGTCACGCTGCAACGCAGCAAGGCATTCAGCGTCCAGACAGCCAACGCGTAGAGCCGGTTCACTGATAAAACTGTTCCTGATTAAACGCGCTCAAGGTGCGTTCTCAAGAATATCCAGCAAGGGCTTGAGGTGCATCTGGAAGCGGCGCCAGCGCGCCACCGAAGTCGTGTAAACCGGTTGTCCAACCTGACCCGCACTTACGGTATGCACGGCGCGTTTTTGCCGATGGAAGTCGAGGCAGCTTTCATTCCAGGGCAAGTCGAGGAAATCGAGCAACGTGCGCAACACGCGTTCGGTATCACCGACCAGGTCTTCGTAACGCAGTTGCATGATTCGATCCGCAGGCAGCAGCGCATGCCAGTGCGCCATTAGCGATCGCCGGCGCACGTAATGCTGACCGAGTGTTTCGAGGTCGTAGCTGTACGGGATGTCGCCCAACCGGAACAGGTTTGCGAAACAGGAGAAGCAGGTGTCGCGCGGGTCCCGCGTCACGTGGACGATCTTCGCGCGAGGCAGCGACAAAGCGATCATGCCGAGGTGCAGGAAATTGCCGGTGAGCTTGTCGGTGACGTGGCTCGCACCGCCAGAATTCCGCCATGCACGAACGAGATAGGAGCGCCCCACCCGTTCCAGCGCTTCCGCCGAAAGCGCGGGAACGATTTCCGGATAGCTGTCGGCGGACGCCGATTCCTCGAAACCGAATGTCTCTTCCAGGATTGCGGGCAGGTGCCGCATTTCGCCGCCACCGTGTATGGCGGGATGTGATGCCAGCATCTGTTCGACCAGGCTGGTGCCGGAACGCGGCATGCCGACGATGAACACGGGTACGCGCGTATCCGCGGCGTGCACGTCTGTCGCGCCATGCAAGGTCTCACTGTCGAAGACGGCGCGGATGCGCTCGACGAAGCGTGCATCGAGCGATTCCTGCTCCGCCTGGCGATCCGCCGGCGCAAGCGCTTGGTATTGCAAGCGGTTGCCTTCCGCGTAGGCGGCGAACGCGTCGTCGTACGCGGCGGCATCTTCGCGCCGCCTGCCGAGAGTGAACCAGTAGCGGATCTGCTGCGCCGGCGGCAGTGCCGCCACGCGCGGACGCAGCGATTCCAGTTGCGCGAGATACGCGGCGTCCGCTTCACCGGGCCGCAGCACCGCCAACCGGTAGTGCGCGTCGATGTAGTCGGGTTGTGCCGCGACGGCGCGCGCGAAACTGTCCGCGGCTTCCGATGCGAGGCCTTGTTCGCGCAGGCAATGCCCGAGTCCGTAATGCGCCAGCGGGTGCCGCGGCTGTTGTGCCAGCACGCGCCGGTACGCGTCGGCCGCTTGCGCAAACCGGCCACGCTGCCGAAGCAGGCCGGCCAATGCCACCAGCGCATTGGCATCGTGGGGCGCGATCGCAAGCGCTCGCGTGAAACAGGATTCGGCTTCGTCGATGCGGCCCTGTGCGCCGCAAGCCTGTCCCAGCGCAATGTGCAAAGGCACCTCTTGCGGACGCAGCGCGAGCGCGCCACGCAGGTGTGTTTCCGCTTCGCCAAAATGGTTGGCGGCAAGCAGCAGTGATCCGAGGTTGGCTCGCGCTTCGAAGCGCTCCGGTTGCAGCGCGAGCGCCGCGGAATAGTGTTCGAGCGCTTCTGCGACCCGTCCTTGTCGAAGTGACGCGTTGCCGCGTTCGATCAAGGCGCTGGCCGCGTTCGCCATACCTGCCGCATCCGTTGTCGTTTGCTCGCGCATCGGCACCCGAATCCATGCCGGCGCCACGGCCGACCGATGGCAGCTTAGTCGAATGCCGCAGCGCCCGGAAACGCGGCGCTCACATCATGCCGGTCTGCAACTTGGCTTCGTCCGACATCATGGACTGGTTCCATGGCGGATCGAACACCAGGTCGATCTGCGCTTCCTCGACGGTCGGGATCATTTCCAGTTTGCTGCGCGCGTCCTCGACCAGGATGTCGCCCATGCCGCAGCCGGGTGCCGTCAGCGTGAGCTTGACGTAAACCTTGCGCCGGCCGTCGTCGAGATGTTCGAGGCTCAGGTCGTACACCAGGCCGAGGTCGACCACGTTGATCGGGATTTCCGGATCGAAACAGGTGCGCAACTGTTCCCACACCACGCGTTCGATGTCTTCGTCACCCGCGTCCTCCGGCACCCGCAGCGGTTCCGGCGGCGGCTTGCCCAGCGCGTCGGCATCCTTGCCGTCAATGCGGAACAGGCTGCCTTCGACATAAACCGTGAAGCTGCCGCCGAGCGATTGCGTGATGTAGCCGGTCTGTCCCGCAGGCAGGTTCACCACGTCGCCATACGGCACGTGCACCGCGTGGCAATCGCGTTGCAGGGTGAAGGGTTCGCTCGAGGCACTGAATCCGGGCATCGCTGTGGAAGATTGGGTTGACGGTGCAATCCGTCAAGGATAACAACACGTGTCAAGGCGGCACCTGATGGAGATCAGCGATCGCGCCGTTTGCGGCACGCCTGTTCTATCATCGGGAATGCTCCTGCCCCGGAAAAACCGCGTGGACCAATCCCTCCCGTCCGCATCCGTCACTGCCGCGCGCGAATCGCCATCGGTGCTGGCCCGCATCATGGCGGGCGTGACCGCGGCTTTCGGCTGGTTGATGTGCACGCTCGCCACCGGCGCGGTCGCGGCGTTCGCCGCGCTGGTGCTGGGCATCCGCCCGAGCTGGCTGATCCTGCTGCTGACCATTCCATTGACACTGGTGTTGAAGTTCTGCGGCTGCCTGTATGCGCGCTGGGCTGGCAGCGTCGCGGCGCTCGCCGCGTTGCTGGCGGGTGCGTACGCGGCGAGCCTGGTCGCCATCGCGCGGGTGGCGGCGGCGACCGGTTATCCCTTCGGCCAGGCGTTCCGCACCGGCGGCATCGGACTGACGCTGCAAGTCGCGAAGCTCGGCCTGAGCGCCGCGTCGGTGCTGATCTACGCAGGCGCCGCGGTGCTGGCAGCCATCGTCGCGACGTGGCTGGTGCGGCCCGCGGCGCGCGGTTGATCGATCACACGTCCAACGTTTTCAAGCCGGCCACCAGTTCACTCGCGGCAGCCTGACCGTCGCCGTACAGCATGCGCGTGTTGTCGGCATAGAAGAGCGCGTTCTCGATGCCGGCGAACCCCTTGCCGCGGCCGCGTTTGATTACGATCACGTTCTTCGCTTTCGCAACATCCAGGATCGGCATGCCGTAGATCGGCGAATTCCTGTCGGTGCGCGCGACGGGATTCACCACGTCGTTGGCGCCGATCACCAGCGCGACGTCGATGTTGGGGAATTCCGGGTTGATGTCGTCCATGTCCTCGATCAGGTCGTACGGCACGCCCGCTTCCGCGAGCAGCACGTTCATGTGGCCGGGCATGCGGCCCGCCACCGGATGGATCGCGAACTTCACCTTGACGCCACGATCGATCAGCAGTTTCGCGAATTCCCAGATCTTGTGCTGCGCCTGCGCGACGGCCATGCCGTAACCCGGCACGATCGCGACGCGTTCGGCGTACGCCATCATCACCGCCGCGTCGTTGGCGTCGATCGGTTTCAGCGCGCCCGCGATTTCCTGTTGCGCCGCGCCCCCGCCCGCGCCGAAGTTGCCGAACAACACGTTGCCCAGCGAGCGGTTCATCGCCTTCGCCATCAGCTGCGTCAACAGCGTGCCGGCCGCACCCACCACCATGCCGGCGATGATCATCGCCTCGTTCTGCAACACGAAGCCTTCGAACGCGACCGCAAGGCCGGTGAAGGCGTTGTACATCGAGATCACGACTGGCATGTCGGCGCCGCCGATCGGCAGCGTCATGGCGATGCCGAACACCAGCGACAGCACGATGAAACCGACCAGCAGGCCCCATGCGAACGCGTGGCCTTCGATGCCGGCGGCCAGCGCGATCGCGCCGCACGCCACCGCCACCACGAAGATTGCGAGGTTCACCCAGCGCTGCAGCGGAAACACGAAGCGCCGATCCATCCAGCCCTGCAGTTTCGAGAACGCGATCAGCGAACCGGTGAACGACACCGCGCCGATCAACACACCGACAAACGCCAGCACCAGTTCGGTGGTACCCAAATGACCCGCGACGCCGGCCCAGGCTTCGGGCTGGATCGGCGAAGTATTCGGTACCAACCCGAGCGCCGCATTGAACTTGATCAGTTCCACGGCGCCGATCGCCGCGGCCGCGCCGCCACCCATGCCGTTGAACAGCGCGACCATCTGCGGCATCGCCGTCATCGGTACGCGCCGGCCGACGATCCACGAAAGCACCACGCCGACCACGATCGCGCCGATCATCCACGGGAGGTTGTGCATGCCCGGCAGGAAGAACGTCACGATGATCGCGGCGGCCATGCCGGCGCCCGCCCACACGATGCCCGTGCGCGCGGTGCGCGGCGAGCTCATGCGTTTCAGGCCCCAGATGAAAAGGACGGCGGCGATGAAATAGATCGCTTCGACGACGGTCGGCATCCAGCCCGGGAGCGTCATGGTTTTTTCTCCGCCGATTGCGGAGAAGCCGGCTTGGATGTCTTGAACATCTCCAGCATGCGTTCGGTGACGACGTAGCCGCCTGCGACGTTGCCCGCGGCCAACAGCACCGCGACCACCCCGATGGCGATTTCGACCGGCGTGTCGGCATGCCCCAGCGCCACCATCGCGCCGACCAGCACGATGCCGTGCACGAAGTTGGAACCCGACATCAGCGGCGTGTGCAAAATGACTGGCACCCGACTGATGATCTCGTAGCCGGTGAACGCCGCCAACATGAAGATGTACAGTGCAAGAAACCCGGTAATCATGTTTCCCTCCTGCGATCTCGGGGCATCATACCGGCATGCGCGGCCGGGGTGCTGCGGTCAACCCATTTCCGGCCGCCGCGTTATCAAGGGCAAGTCAGGATGCACGAGACGACGGATGCCGAACCGATCCCCGCCAGCGGGGCCGCCATGAACGCCGCCGCGGCGCTCGAAGCGGTGCCCGCGCCGTTGACGGAATCGGCGCGGCCGGTGGCCGCGACCATCGAAGCGTTCCTGGCTTCGGTGGAACGGCGTGCCTGGCGCGTCGCGGAAATCGCGCTGCACGATTCCGACGAAGCGCTGGACGCGGTGCAGGACGCGATGATGCGGCTGGTCAGGCACTACTCCGAAAAGCCGGCCGAGGAATGGCCGCCGTTGTTCTGGGGCATCCTGCGCCGGCGCATCACGGACCTGCAGCGCCGCCGCACGGTGCGCAACCGGATCCTGGTCTGGACTGGCCGCGCCACCAACGACGACGACGAGGATTTGCCGGCATGGGAAGCGCCGGATCCCGGGCCCGACCCGGCGCGCGCGCTGGCATCGCGGCAGGCGCACGCGGCGATGTCGAAGGCCATCCGCGCATTGCCGCGCCGGCAGCAGCAAGCCTTCATGCTGCGGGTGCTGGAAGGACTGGACGTGGCGGACACGGCGAAGGCGATGGGCTGCAGCGCGGGCAGCGTCAAGACGCATCTGTCGAGGGCCATGGATGCCCTGCGTACACAACTCGAGGAATGGCGATGAACATTTCGTCCGAAAACCAACTCAACGCATTGCCGGGCGACGACGAAGTCGCGTCGCGTGCACGCGCGATCTTCAAGACGGCCTGCGAAGAAACCGATTCATACCACGCGCTGCGGCTCGGCCTCGCGCGCCGCAAGGCGATCAACGCCGCGTCCGGTCATCACGCGTTCAAAGTGTGGGGCTCGTTCGCGGGCGCAGCTGCCTGCTGCGCGCTGGTGGCCGGCGTGGTCTGGCTGCGCCCCATGGGCAACCCGCAACCGTCGTCGTCCATCGCCACCGCCGCGCCGGCCGCGATCAACCAGGGCGATGCCGACGAGGCGATCCCCGACGTCGGCAGCAGCCAGATGGAAGTGGTGCAGGATCTCGATTTCTATCGCTGGCTGGCGGCGCAGCCTGCGATGGCTTCCGCCGCCGCGCCGGCCGCAAGCGGGCGCCAATGATGCGCAACACGTTCGCCACGTTGCTGATTGCTGCATGCCTGCTCGGCGCGCCTTGCGCGGTGCTGGCGCAGGCGGCCATCCCGATGCAGCGCGCGTCGGCCGCGGACGATGCGCCCCGGCAACCCATCGCGTGGTCCAGCCTTTCGCCTGCGCAACAGCGCATGCTCGCGCCCTTGCAGGGTCAGTGGGATCAGATGAAACCCGGCCGCCAGCAGCACCTCGCGCGGAATGCCGAGCGCTGGGCGGCGCTGCCGCCCGAACATCAGCAACAAATCCGCGATCGCCTCACGCGCTGGGCCGCGATGACGCCCGAGCAACGCCACCAGTTGCGCGAAAACGCGCGCGCCTTCCACAACCTCACGCCGGAGGAACGCGCCAAGGTCAGCGAGGCGTTTCGCAAGTTCCAGTCATTGCCGCCCGCTGAACGGCGCGCGCTGCGCGAGCGCTGGCGAGCGATGCCGCCGCAGCAACGCATGCGCTGGGCCGAGCAGCACGGCGGCGCATCGATCCCGATGCATCCGCCCGCGTCCGGCGGGCATTGAATGCGAGGATCGCGTAGCCCGGATGCAGCGCAGCGCAATCCCGGGCGGTGTGTCGCTAGGCCTTGCCGAACACCACGTCGCCATCGCGCGCGACGCAGGTTTTCGCCACCAGTTCGTCTTCGAAATCCGGCTTCCACGCGCCGTCGGCGATCACGAGTTCGCTGAAGTGCGCGAGGTTGCGCGCGTACATTTCCGACGCGTGCAGCGGCGCACCCGAGGGAAGATTGAGCGGGCCGATGATCGTGACGCCGTTGCGCTCGATGCGCTCGCCGGGTTGCGTCGCTTCGCAGTTGCCGCCGACTTCCGCGGCCAGGTCGACGATCACCGCGCCGGCCTTCATGCCGTCGACCATCGACAGCGGAATGATTTTCGGTGACGGCCGGCCCGGCACCGCCGCGGTGGTGACGATCACGTCCACGGTCTTCGCGTGTTCGGCCAGTTTCGCCTGTTGCGCGGCGCGTTCCTCGGCGGTGAGTTCGCGCGCATAGCCGCCCTGCCCGGCGGCGTTGACGCCGAGGTCGAGGAACTTCGCGCCCAGGGACTCGATCTGCTCGCGCGTTTCCGGACGCACGTCGAAACCCTCGACCATCGCGCCCAGCCGGCGCGCGGTCGCAATCGCCTGCAAGCCGGCCACGCCCGCGCCGATCACCAGCACCTTCGAGGGACGCAACGTGCCGGCTGCGGTGGTGAGCATCGGGAAGAATTTCGGTGCGGCTTCGGCCGCAATCAGCATTGCACGATAGCCGGCGACCGCGGCCTGCGAGGACAACACGTCCATTGCCTGCGCGCGCGTGGTGCGCGGCAACAGCTCCAGCGAGAACGCGGCGAGCCGGTGCTGCGCATACGCGCCCAGGCGGTCGGCGGCGGCGTGCGGGCGCAATTGCCCGATCAGTGCCGCGCCCTCCTTCATCGAGGACGTCGCGGCATCCGACGGTGGTTGCACGCACAGCAACACGTCGGCCTGGCCTGCGACCGAGGCCGCGTCGGCGAATTCGGCGCCGGCATACGCCGCATCGGGAAACCCGGCCGCCTCGCCCGCGCCACGTTCGAGCAACACCCGCATGCCGCGCGACGCGTACTTCTTCGCGGTTTCCGGCGTGATCGCGACGCGGCGTTCACCAGCGGCGGATTCGCGCAAGGCGGCAATGGTGATCGGCATGACTCGTCTCCCGTTGCGATCGCCGCATCGTAGCGCAAAGCGGCCGCGCGCGGCTGCTAAACTGGCTTGATGCGCAACGATGCCGCCCTTCAGTTCCTGCGTGACCGACGTTCCGTTCCCGCCGCGCAGTTGCAGCCTCCCGGCCCGACGCCGGAACAACTTCGCGAAATCATCGCCACCGCGATCCGCGTGCCCGACCACGGCAAGCTGGCGCCATGGCGGCTGATCGAAATCAGCGGTGCTGCGCGCGTGCGTTATGGCGAGGCGCTGGCGGCGTTGCACGCGCGCGTCGATCCCGGCGTTCCCGACAAGGCGCTGGCGAAGGATCGCGACCGCTTTGCGCATTCGCCCGTGGTGCTCGCGGTGATCGCGCGCATCGACGAAGCGCACCCCAAGATTCCCGCGCAGGAGCAATTGCTGTCGGCGGGCTGCGTGGCATTCAACCTGCTGCTGGCCGCGCAGGCGGCGGGTTTCGCCGCGCAATGGCTGACCGGCTGGTCGTGCTACGACCGCGACGCGGCCGCACTGCTCGGCCTCGCCGATGACGAACGCGCGATCGCATACATCCACATCGGCGATCGTGGCGAGGAACCGCCCGAGCGCAATCGTCCGGCGGTGGATCAAATCCTCGGTGCTTGGCAGGCATGAACGTCGTCGCGGCGGCCCCACCCTCCGCGCCGGTTCCGACGCTCTATCTGATTGACGCCAGCATGTACGTGTTCCGCGCCTGGCATTCGATGCCCGGCGCGTTCTTCGACGTGGATGGCCATCCGGTTAACGCGGTGCACGGCTTCGCGCGCTTCCTGCTGGATTTCGTGGAACGCACGCGCGCCAGCCACGTGATCGCGGCGTTCGACATCGCGCTCACCAGTTCCTTCCGCAACGCGATCTATCCCGCGTACAAAGCCAACCGCGATCCCGCGCCAGCGGAATTGAAGCGCCAGTTCGAATACTGCCGCGAACTCGCCGCCGCGTTCGGATTCACCGTGCTCGCCGACGCCGCCTACGAAGCCGACGACCTGATCGGCAGCGTGCTGCACGCCACGCGCGCGCACGGCTTGCGCGCGGTGATCGTTTCGGCCGACAAGGATTTCGGGCAACTGCTCGGCACCGACGTCGAGCAGTGGGATTACGCGCGCGGCCAGCGCTGGGGCGCCGCGGGCGTGCCCGCACGGCTGGGCGTGGAAGCGCACCAGGTCGTCGATTTCCTGGCGTTGACGGGTGACGCGATCGACAACATTCCCGGCGTGCCCGGCATCGGCGCGAAGGGCGCCGCGGCGTTGCTCGCGCATTTCGGTTCGCTGGAAACGCTGCTCGCGCGCGTGGACGAAGTCGCTTTCCTGCATTTGCGCGGCGCCAAATCGCTCGCCGAAAAATTGCGCGCGCACGCCGAAGCCGCGCGCCTGTCGCAGCGGCTCGCCCGCATCGCGCTGGATGCGCCGGTACCCGGCCATCCCGACGGCCTGCTGCGTCGCGCGGCCGACGTGGCGGTGCTGGACGCACTGTGCGAAAAGTTGAAGATCGGACCGCTCACCCGCACGCGCGCGCACCAGCTCTTGCAGATCCAGGCGGAGGCGACGACGTGACGCGCGACATACGGATTCCCGCCGGCGCCGACGCGGACGCCGAAACGCTCTACGCCGGCCAATGGCTGACCCTGAAGCGGCGCGCGCACTGGGAATTCGTCGAACGCAACAATCCGCAGGGCGCGGTGATCATCGTGGCGGTGACGCCGGAGGATCGCGTGTTGTTCGTCGAGCAATACCGCGTACCGATCCGGCAGCTGACGATTGAAATGCCCGCCGGCCTGATCGGCGATGCCGGTCACGACGGCGACACGGACGCCGCCGACACGGCGCGGCGCGAACTCGAAGAGGAAACCGGCTGGACTTGCGGACGCGTCGTCCCGCTGCATTCCGGTCCGTCGTCCGCGGGCATGAGCACCGAGATGATGCATTTCGTGCGCGCGCTGGATTTGCGCAGGATCGGCGACGGCGGCGGCGACGACACCGAGGACATCCTCGTGCACGAAGTGCCGCGCGATGAAGCCGGCACGTGGCTGCGCGCGATGGCCGCGAAGGGTTATTCGATCGATCCCAAGCTGTTCGCGGGGTTGTGGTTTCTCGAACACGGAAACGACGCGTAAAAGCAAAGTGGTCCGCAAAGGACGCGAAGAACGCAAAGGAAG
>Ga0209178_1000423_pt1 | contig 12429 bp, 13 predicted proteins | sample GAAS200_FD_187521 | JGI IMG/M metagenome (GOLD analysis project Ga0209178, IMG submission 187521) | Agricultural soil microbial communities from Georgia to study Nitrogen management - GA AS200 (SPAdes) (version 2) | ecosystem: Environmental > Terrestrial > Soil > Agricultural land | place: USA... | reverse complement strand
GAAAGCCGCGCGTGCGAAGAACATCCGCGTGGACGTGCTCGGTGTCGGCACGCGCGAAGGCGCGCCGGTGCCGCAGCGCGGCGGAGGATTTGCCAGCGGATCGGGCGGCACGTTGATGGCGCGCCGCGATGATGCAGCGCTTCGTGCCGTAGCCGACGCGGGCGGCGGCAGTTACGTGGTGTTGCAGGCGGACGGCACCGGTGCGGCTGCGTTCGGCGCGCCGGTGGCGGAAGCGGGACACGCAAGCCGTGGGGAGCGCGCACAGTTGTGGCGCGACGGCGGCATCTGGTTGCTCCCCGTGTTGCTGGTCCTCGCGGCGCTGGCGTTCCGGCGCGGCTGGTTGCTGGTATTCGCGCTGCTGGTGTTGCCCGTCGGCATGCCGAAAGCACACGCGGGCACTTGGGATTCGTTGTGGGCGAATCGTGACCAGCGCGCATTGCAGGCGCTGCAACACGGCGATGCCGCGCAGGCGCGCAAGCTGGCATCGACGCCGGGTGTGCGCGGCGCCGCCGATTACCGCGCGGGCAACTACGCCGACGCCGCCAAGGCTTTCGCGCAAGGCGACGACGCACGCGCACGTTACAACCTCGGCAACGCGCTGGCGAAGCAAGGCGAGTACGAAAAGGCCATTGCGGCTTACAAGCAGGCCTTGCAACGCGATCCGAAGATGGCGGACGCGCGCGCCAACCTCGATGCCGTGGAAGACTGGCTGAAGAAACATCAACAGCATTCGCCCCAATCGGGCCGGCAAAACAGCAACGGACAACCGTCGTCGTCGTCGGGCGGCGGTTCGTCCAGCCGGAACACCGGAAAGGATTCAGAGAAATCCGGCGCACGGCAGGGTGCCGCATCGTCCGCGCCGCAGGCCTCGTCGGCGACCGGCGCGAACAATGCCGCCGGCAAGCAGGGCGCGCAGCAGCAAGGGAACGCCGGCACGGCGCAGCAGGATCACGACACATCGGCCGCCGAAGCCGCAAAGCAACAAAAGCAGACGCAACAAGCCGAGCAGGCGCTCGCGCGCGAAATGCAGCAAGCGCGCAAGACGGCGCGTTCCGAAAAACAGGGAAACACCAACGCCTTCGCACTCGGTGAAGACGCACCGAAACAGGACGGCCAATTCGATGCGCAGCAACGCGCGATGTTGCACGCGGTGCCGGACGATCCCGGCGCGCTGCTGCGGCGCAAGTTCCGGCTCGAGTGGGAACAGCGCAACGGCCGGCAGCCTGAGGAACCCCAGCAATGATGCGTCGATGGTGGATCGTCGTGCTGCTGTTGCTGGCGCCGCTCGCGCAGGCCGCAACGGTGCACGCGTTCCTCGATCGCAGCCACGTGAGCCTCGGCGACACCGTGACGCTCAATATCCAGTCGACCGATTCGCTGGGCATGCCGGACCTGACGCCGCTGCAACAGGATTTCCAGGTGCTCGGCACGTCGAACTCCAGCAGCGTGCAGATCGTCAACGGCACGACCACCCGCACCGTGCAACTCGGCATCGCGCTGAAACCGCTGCACGCCGGCACGATCACGATTCCGCCGCTGGACGTGGGCGGCACGAAGACGCAGCCGCTGACCTTGCACGTGGGCGCGGCGCCGTCCGGTGGCAGCGGCCGGACCGGCGATCCGGTGTTCATGGAAACGAGCGTGCTGTCGAGTTCGCCTTACGTCGGCGAGCAGACGGTTTACACGGTGCGCTTGTTCTACCTGCCGGGCGTCAGCGGTTCGCTCGGTGATCCCAGCGCCGATGGCGCCGACCTGATCAAGCTCGACCGCGACCACCGCTACACGGTCGATCGCAACGGTTATGCCTACCAAGTCCTCGAATACAGCTGGGCGCTGATTCCGCAGCGCACCGGCGCGATCACGGTGCGCGGTCCGACGTTCCAGGGCGACCGGCTTGCGGTGGGCAACCCCGGCGCCTTGTTCAACAACCCCAACGCGCTGCTCAATCCGAATGCGCTGTTGAATGGCCAGATGCCCGGCATCGGCGCGCCGGTCAGTGCGACCGCGCCGGTGACGCGCATCGACGCGCGCGCGGCGCCCGCTGCTGCGGGCAAGCCGTGGCTGCCGGCGCGCGACGTGCAGTTGAAGCTGACGGGATTGCCAGCGAATGGCGAGGTGACCGCGGGCGTGCCGCTGACCGTGACCTTGAGCATCAGCGCCACCGGACAGCCGGCCGATGCCTTGCCCGAACCCGAGCTGCCCGGGATCGCGGGCGCGCGCGTGTATCCGGACCAGACACGCGACACCACCGATGACAGTGGCCAGTGGCTGCAGGGCACGCGCACGCGCAGTTTCGCGATCGTGGCGCAGCGCGACGGCACGTTGTCGCTGCCGGCCATCACGTTGAACTGGTGGGACGTCGCGCACGACCGCGCGCAGCAGGCGAGCGTGCCTGCACGAACGCTGCAAGTGAGCGGTGCCGTGCCGCAGGCATCCAGTACGGCCGCGCCTCCGTCTGCCGCGAGCGCACTGCCTCCCGTCGCGACTTCGCCGGCATCCGCTGCGCCAATCGCAACGGCCGCTTCGCACGGCAGCGGCGTGCAAGGGTTCTGGCGTGTGGTCGCGCTGGCAAGCCTGGTGCTGTGGCTGCTGGCGATCGCGGCGGCAGTGGCGTGGTGGCTGACGCGGCGCAAAGCAGCGCCCGTTGCGGTCGATCCTCCGGTTGCGACGACGCGGGAAGACGCTTCGAAATCACAGCATGCGCTGCAAGCCGAAGCGCTCGCGGCAGCGCGCGGCCGCGACGCCGCGGCGTGCGAGCATGCCTTGCTCGCATGGGCACGCGCTTCCCATCCGGACATTGCCAACATCACTGCCGTGCGCAATGCATTGTCCGATCCGGCGCAACGCGATGCGCTGGACGCCTTGCAACGCGCGCGCTGGCAGGGCGGTGACGTGGCTGCCGCATGTGCTGCGGTGGCGCGTGCCTTCGCGCACGGTTTCGCCTGGGATGAAAAGGGCAAGCCGCGGCGAGCCAAATCCGGTGACTTGCCGCCGCTGTATCCCTCGCGCGAGTGACATTGCGGAGACGGCGCGCTGCGCCGTCGTCAGGACAACACCGCAACGTGCAGCCGCTTGGCCGCCTCGCGCCAGGCTTGCGCCATGCCGCGGTCGAACGCACACAACACGATGCGATGCGGCGTGCGCGTGCGGTGCTGTTCCTCGGCCAGCACGGCCAGCGCCACGCCCGCCGCGGCATCGCGCGGATAACCGTACACGCCGCAACTGATCGCCGGAAACGCAAGGCTGTCGATCGCGTGCTCGCGCGCCAGTTCCAGCACGTTGCGATGGGAGGTCGTCAGCAGTTGCGGTTCGCCGTGTCCCCCGCCGCGCCAGACCGGGCCGACGGTGTGGATCACGAAGCGCGCGGGCAAGTCGAAGCCGGGCGTGATGCGTGCTTCGCCGGTCGGGCAGCGCACGCCGGCGCGTGTTTCCGGAATCGCGCGGCAGGCGTCGAGCAGCCGCGGGCCGGCCGCGCGATGGATGGCGCCATCGACTCCCCCACCGCCGAGCAGCGTCTCGTTCGCCGCGTTGACGACGGCGTCGACGCGCAGCGTGGTGATGTCGGCCTGGATGATTTCGATGGTCATGCGTTGGCGAGGGCGCGACAGGCGCGCCCTGCGCGACTGCCAGGAATCAGTGTTGCTGCTGCTTCAACAGGTCGCGAATTTCGGTCAGCAAGACCACGTCCGCGGGCGGCGCCGGCGGCGGCGTATCGGTCTTCTTCGGCATCACCCTTTCCAGTGCCTTGATGACGATGAAGATCGCGAGCGAAATGATGAGGAACGCGATCACGGCATCGACGAACGCGCCGTAGGTGATCGCCACTTCCTTCTTGGTGCCGGACGCGGCCTGGATCACCACCTTCATGTGGGAAAAATCGATGCCGCCGGTGATCACGCCCAGCGGTGGCATGATGATGTCACTGACCAGCGACGAGACGACTTTGCCGAACGCGGCGCCGATGACGACCGCAACGGCCAGGTCGACCACGTTGCCGCGCATGATGAACGCCTTGAAGTCTTTAGCGAAGCTCATTGCGTACTCCTTCTCTGGAATGGGCCGGTGCCTCCCCTGCCGCGTCGCGGCGCACTCATTTAGGCACTCCCGCGACCCCCGCGCAACACTTCGTCCGTTCAGGCAATCCGCCCTTCCAGCACGGCGATGCCTTGCAATTCGGCATGGAACCGATCGCCGCACTGCAGCGGCCCCACGCCGGCCGGCGTGCCAGTGAAAATCAGGTCGCCTGTTTTCAGTTCGAACAGCTTCGACAGTTCGGCGATGATCTCCGGCACCGCGAAAATCATGTCCGCGATATCGGTGTCCTGGCGCACTTCGCCATTCACGCGAAGCGAAAGCCGCGCGCGCTGCGGATGTCCGATATCGGCGGCCGTGCGCAACGACGAAACCGGCGCGGAAGCATCGAAGCCCTTGGCGACATCCCACGGCAAGCTTTTGGCTTTCATCGCGGCCTGCAGGTCGCGGCGCGTGAGGTCGAGGCCCACGCCATAGCCGAACACGCAATCCAATGCATGGGCCGCATCGATGTCGCGCCCGCCTTTTGCAAGCGCCACCACCATCTCCACTTCGTGATGCAACTCTTGCGTTGCCGAAGGGTAGGGCACGTCGCCCCCGGTGACGATCGCGTCAGCAGGCTTCATGAAGAACACCGGGTTCGCGCGGCTCACCGCCTGCGCGCCCATCTCCTTCGCATGGTCCGCGTAGTTGCGGCCGATGCAATAGATGCGATGGACCGGAAAGCGTGCATCGTCGCCGTGGATGGGCAGGCTGGGAGCAACGGGCGGATCGAACACGAAAGTCATCGGCATAACCCTGGCGACGGGACTCGCGATTGTAGGTGCGCGAAGCTCGGTCGGCGTGTCACGCGCCCCGCAGCACCTGCATCCGCGGCGTCACGCTCGTGCGGGAACGGGGGCGAGATGGTTCACTTGATCGATTGCATCGAGTAGCGACAATTTTCCGGTGTGAATCTGATCCGGACGCTTTCATTCGCAAACGGACTTGCGCCAGGCATGTCTGAATGCAAGAGGAGGTTTGGGAAAAGAGTGCCATCTTTTCTGACGCCGATGAAGCTCGCGATATCGTATTCGCCCTTGTCACCCTGTACCGGCAGATCGCCAATCTGGACGAGATAGATGGGTTCCCTGGTACTTGAATTCGAGGGTGCCGGGGCCCCGACGGCAGCAGGTTGCAGCGGGCCTGGAGCGAGCTTTCCACTGATGTCGGCGCCTGCGACGTACTTGCACGGCTCTTCGAGTACGAGCGGCCGCTCCCCCAGACTTGCTGATTCCCCATCACTCATGTCGTGTATCGTGAACTTGTCTGCCGTCGTGCACGCGCACATCAAAACGCATGCCGTCAGTACGAACGCGGGAATTGCGAGGTTCTTCGGGTTCATGCTTGGTGGCTCCTTGTAGTTGCGCTTTCCGTGGCAGCTTGTGGTAGCAAGCGCCGCGGAGCCCGGAATGGTCGCAATGATGCCGTTTCGACAATCATTCGTCCTGCAACGTTTTGGTCAGCGGTGCACGCATCGGGCGATGAGCCGCTGTTCTGGCTGCCGTTGCGGATGATGACGCCGATGCCCTCACTGTCCTCGCCGCCCATGTAAGGCGTCGCCAAAGTTGCGAGCGTGAGCCACGCCGCCGTGGTAATCGCGACGGTGAGGATCAGGTACGCGGCCTGGCCGCGGCTGGCGCGCAGGTTGTCGGCGGCCAGGGCGGCGGGTGTACGCAGGGACCGGATCATGGTCATGCCGCGCGAAAGCGTATCCGCTGTTCGCGGGTTGCGCCAGCCATGACAGCTGTCAGGCGCAACGCTTGATGGCTGCCGGTGGCGCCTGCGCGACCCGCACGGCAAGCTGTGTCAGACTTGCGCAGCCGACGATGGCGCGCACGGGGACGACAGGTGAGCGACGACCATTCCAGCCACGATCTGCTGCACGAGTTGCGCATCGACCGCGCGCAGCGCGACGACGAATCGCGTCCGCGCTGGCCATGGATCGTGGGCTCGGTGGTCGTGGTGCTGGTACTTGCCGGCGGCGTCGCGGCGTTCGCGCTGCGCGGGCACGCGGCGACCGTCGAAACCAGCACCGCGGTGGCGGCGGCGTCCAGCAACGATGCGGCGGTGCTGCAGGCGACCGGCTACGTGGTCGCACGGCGGCAGGCCACGATTTCCGCGCAGATCATCGGCACGCTCACCGAGGTTTCGGTGGATGAAGGCGCGCACGTCAAGCAGGGACAAGTGCTCGCGCGGCTCGATCCGACGGCGTACCAGGCGCAACTCGATTCGGCGACGGCGCAATACGCCGCCGCGCAGGCGGGCGTCGTGAAGGCGCGCGCAACCTTGCAGCAGGATCGAGCCAACGCCGCGCGCATGGACGCGGTGGTCGCGCGCGGCTACGTGTCGAAACAGGACGCGCAGCAGGCGAACACGCTGGTCGACACCGACAAGGCGGGGCTGGACGCCGAGATCAAGCAGGCGCAGGCGGCGAAGGACCAGGTGCGCGCGGCGCAGGTCAACGTGGACTTCACCATCATCCGCGCGCCGTTCGATGGCGTGGTCACCGACAAGGCGGCCGAAGTCGGCGAAATCGTGTCGCCGTACACCTCGGGCGGCGGCGGCATCGCGGGCGGCCTTGCAACGATCGTCGACATGAATTCGCTGGAAGTCGATGTCGACGTCAACGAGGCCTACATCAGCCGCGTCGTGCCCGGCATGCCGGTCGAGGCGGTGCTGGATGCGTATCCCGACTGGAAGATTCCGGCGCACGTGATCGCGATCATCCCGAGCGCCGACAAGAGCAAGGCCACGGTGAAGGTGCGCATCGCGCTCGACCAGAAGGATCCGCGCATCATTCCGCAGATGGGCGTGCGCGTGTCGTTCCTCGAAAAGAAGGACGCGAACCGCAAACCGTTGCCCGGCGTGCTGGTGCCGAAATCCGCGATCGTGCAGCGCGACGGCAAGGACGTGGTGTTCGTGGTAAAGGACGGCCGCGCCGAGCGCACGCCGGTGACCACGGGCGCCGATTTCTCGGACATGAAACAGGTGACGCAAGGCTTGAGCGCGGGTGCAGAAGTGGTGACCACGCCATCCGCGGATTTGAAGGATGGCGAGAAGGTGCGGGTGACGACGGGAAGCAGCGATTAGGAATGCCGTTCGCCCGGAGCGTAGCGCCGAAGGCGCGAAGTCGAAGGGCAACCCGGTTGACGATCGCGTGTTTCGACTTCGCGGAGCTGCGCTCCGCTCCGCTCAACACGAACGGTAGAAAAGAGAGGCATTTCATGAACGCAGCAGTCGCAGAAGCACGTGAAACGAATGCAGGCAGCGGCGCCAACCAGCCGCTGGTGCAGATTCGCGGCCTGTCCAAGACCTACACGCGCGGCAAGCAGAAGCTCGAGGTGCTGCACCACATCGACCTCGACATCGCGCGTGGCGATTTCTTCGCGCTGATGGGTCCCTCGGGTTCGGGCAAGACCACGCTGCTGAACCTGATCGGCGGACTCGACTCGCCCAGTGACGGCAGCCTCGCCGTGGACGGCAAGCGCATCGACAAGATGGCCGAGGGCCAGCTCGCGCGCTGGCGCGCGGGCAACGTCGGTTTCGTGTTCCAGTTCTACAACCTGATGCCGGCGCTGACCGCGCAGAAGAATGTCGAGTTGCCGCTGCTGCTGACCAAGCTGTCGGCTTCGCAGCGCAAGAAGAACGCAAGTATCGCGCTGCAATTGGTCGGCCTCGCGGATCGCGCATCGCACAAGCCCAACGAACTGTCGGGCGGCCAGCAGCAGCGCGTCGCGATCGCGCGCGCGATCGTGTCCGATCCCACCCTACTGGTCTGCGACGAACCGACCGGCGACCTCGATCGCCAATCCGCAGAGGAAGTGCTGACGCTCTTGCAGCGCCTCAACCGCGAACACGGCAAGACCATCGTGATGGTCACCCACGATCCCAAGGCCGCCGAGTACGCCTCGCACACCCTGCACCTCGACAAGGGCACGCTGGTCGAGCAGCAGCGCACGGCCTGAGCGGGAGCCACGCCATGAAATACTTCCAACTGGTCTGGAGCGCGCTGTTCCGGCGCAAGACGCGGACGATCTTCACGCTGGTTTCGATCATCGCGGCGTTCCTGCTGTTCGGGCTGCTCAACGCGGTGCGCGTGGCGTTCACCAGCGGCAGCGACAGCCTTGCGGGCAACGAGCGGCTGGTCGTCGCATCGAAGTTCTCGATCATGACCGGCCTGCCGGAAAGCCTGAAGACGCGCATCGCTGCGATCCCGGGCGTGGAAAGCGTCGGTCACGAGAACTGGTTCGGCGGCGTCTATCAGGATCCGAAGAACTTCGTCTTCAGTTTCGCGGTGGACGAGGATTACCTTGCCACCAATCCCGACATCCTGTTGACGCCCGAGCAGCGCAAGGCGTTTGCGGATACCCAGGACGGCGCGCTGGTGGGCGAAACGCTGGCGAAGCGCTACAACTGGAAGGTCGGCCAGAAGATTCCGTTGCAGTCCACGATCTTCCCGCGCAAGAACGGCGACAAGACCTGGCCGTTCACGATCGTCGGCATCTACAAGGTTTCGAAGGATGCGCCGAACGGCGTCGACCAGATGTTCTTCCTGCACTGGAAGTATTTCGACGAAGCCAACATGTACAGCCAGCACACCGTGGGCTGGTATGTCGTCAAGCTGAAGGACGCGAAGGACGCCGACAGGGTGGGACAGGCGATCGATGCGCTCTCGGCCAATTCCGACCACGAAACCAAGACGCAGACCGCCAACGCGTTCAATGCCTCCTTCGCCAAGCAGATCGGCAACATCGGCCTGATCGTCGAGGCGATCATGGCAGCGGTGTTCTTCACGCTGATCCTGTTGACCGGCAACACCATGGCGCAGGCGGTGCGCGAACGCATCCCGGAACTGGCGGTGCTGAAGACCATCGGTTTCTCCAACCGCAGCGTGCTCGCGCTGGTGCTGGCCGAGGCGATCCTGCTGTTGTTGATCGGCGGCGTGGTCGGCATGGCGATCGCCAGCGTGCTGGCGCCCGCGCTCGCCAAGGGCAGCGGCGGGATGATCCAGTTGCCGCCGATCGGCTGGCTGATCTGGGTCGAAGGCGCGGTGTTGATGATCGTGATCGGCATCGTGGTCGGCGTGTTGCCCGCGTTGCGCGGCATGCGCCTGAAGATCGTCGATGCGCTCGCGGGACGATAAAGGAACGCACACATGAAAAAGTTCTTGTTCGGTCTTGGCCTCGCCGCGATCGTGATCGTCTGGCTGGTGGTGTGGACGGCGCTGCCATGGTTCGTGGTGCTGGCCCTGGTGATCCTGCTGGCAGCGTGGTTGCTGGTCGCGCGTACCGGCCGGCGTACGTTGTCGGTGATGCGCGTGGGCCTGAGCACGCTGACCGAACGGCTCGGCTCCACCGCGGTGATCGTGGTCGGCATCGCCGGCGTGGTCGGCGTGCTGGTGGCGCTGCTGGCGATGGGCGATGGCCTGACCGCGACCTTGCAGCAGACCGGCAACAACGACACCGCGATCGTGCTGCGCGGCGGCTCGGGCGCGGAGAGCAATTCCGTGCTGACGCGCGATGACATCGACGTCATCGAACAAGCGCCCGGGATCGCGCGCGATGCACAAGGCAAGCCGATCGCGTCGGCGGAACTGGTGGTGGTCGCCAACGTGCCGAAGAAGAGTGATCCCAAGACCGACGCCAACGTCGCGATCCGCGGCGTCGGCGACGAGGCGTGGACCGTGTGGCCGAACGTGAAGATCATGAAGGGGCGCAAGTTCACGCCCGGCATGCGCGAGCTCGTCGTCGGCGAAGGCGCCGAGCGCCAGTTCGCCGGGCTGGACGTGGGCAAGACGCTGCGCCTCGGCGGCCAGGACTGGACCATCGTCGGCGTGTTCGCGTCGAACGATGCGCATGGCTCGGAGCTGTGGGGCGATTCGAAATCCGTCGCTTCGGCATACCGCCGCGGCAGCAGCGCGGAGTCGGTGATCGCGCGGCTGACGTCACCCAAGGCCTTCGACAAGTTCAAGGCTTCATTGATGGGCGATCCGCGCGTCAAGGTGGACGTCAGCACCACGCGCGACTACTTCAACAAGCAGTCGGAAGGCCTGAGCAAGGTGATCCGCATCGTCGGCATCACCATCGGCATCATCATGGCGATCGGCGCGATCTTCGGTGCGCTCAACACCATGTACGCCGCGGTCGCCACGCGCGCCCGCGAAATCGCCACGCTGCGCGCAATCGGATTCCGCGGCACGCCGGTGGTGGTCTCGGTGCTGCTGGAAACCATGCTGCTGGCGCTGCTCGGCGGCATCGTCGGCGCCGTGATCGTGTGGCTGGCCTTCAACGGCTACACCGCATCCACCGTGGGCGGCAACTTCAGCCAGGTCGTGTTCCAGTTCCGCGTCACGCCGGAACTGCTGTGGACTGGTATCAAATGGGCGCTGGCGATCGGCTTCATCGGCGGATTGTTTCCCGCCGTGCGGGCTGCGAGATTGCCGGTGACGACGGCGTTGCGGGAGTTGTGAGCTTGCGCAATCCGCCGCAGACTTGCGAGCGGATTCCGCTAGGGCGCAAACACGTCCTGCAGGGTTTGCAGGACCGTTGCCAGCGTCCCGGCACTCACCGCGCCCAATCGTTTGACAAGGCGTGTCTGATCCAGCGTGCGGATCTGGTCCAGCAGGATCAATCCGGATTTGCCCCGAAACCGTAGCGGTACGCGGAATGGCGCCGGACGGCTGCCGGTGGTCATCGGAGCCACGATGACCGTACGCAGGTAGTCGTGCATTTCCGGTGGGGATATCACCACGCAAGGCCGGCTCTTGCGAATCTCGCTGCCCACCGTGGGATCCAGCGCCGCGAGCCAGATGTCGCCGCGCTTCACCATTTCAGATGAGCGTCATCGGCATTGGCGAAATCAGGCCACGCCAACGCATCGTCACCCTTTTCGTTGATGCGCCTGCTGGCTTCGGCCCACCCTTCGCGCGGCGAATGCCGCACCGGCCGCAATACCAGCGCATCGTTCTCGATGGTCATGACGGCCTCATCCTCGAGTCCGACCTGCGCCAGCAGCGGCTTGGGAATGATCACGCCCTGGGAGTTGCCCATTTTCCGGATTGCGGTTCTCATGTCGGCGTTCGCTTCGTTGCAACAATGTTACAACGCTTCGTAATTCAACGCAAAGCAACATTGGAAACGTCATCCTATCGAAGCTGGTGAACGCCTCACAACATCCGCCACGGCACGAAAATCGCGGCGAGGATGGCGGCAAAGATCGTCCACTTGGCGGCGTAGTAGAGCTTGCGGTTGCGCTTCTTCAGTTTCTTGCCGACGTGGCGGATGGCGTAGGCGTACTTGAAGATCTTGTTGACGCCGCCCGTGCGGTCGCCTTCCTGGTTGGGCGAGGAACCCGCGGCGAGCAGGGTGCGCGCGACGGCGTGGTTGAGCGCCGTGGCCCAGCGATATTTCATCGGGCGTTCGAGATCGCAAAACAGAATGATGCGGTCCTGGTCGGTCTCGTTCGCGGCCCAGTGGATGTAGGTTTCGTCGAACACCACGCCTTCGCCGTCGCGCCAACTGTACGGCTTGCCGTCCACGCGAATCCAGCAACGATCGTCGTTGGGCGTGATCAATCCGAGGTGATAGCGCAATGAACCCGCGAACGGATCGCGATGCTTGCCGAGGTTGCTGCCGGGCGGCAACTGGGTGAATGCGGCAGCCTTGATGTTGGGCGAGCCCTTGAGGATTTCCACGGTGCGCGGGCACAGCTGTTGCGCCGATGGATGCGGCGCGTCGTCGTACCACTTGAGGTAAAACCGTTTCCAGCCGGTGCGGAAAAACGAATGGAAACCGGCGTCGTTGTACTGGTCGGAGGCCTTGATCTGGCTGGCCTTCGCGAGTGCGATGGCCTCGTCGCGAATGGTTTGCCAGTTGCTGCGCAGGTTTTCCAGTTCGGGAAAATCGGCGACCGCAAGATACGGCGTCGCGGGCACGCGCGAGAACGCGTACATCAACACGTTGATCGGCGCCATGAACGTCGAGTGGTCGGTGATCTGGCGCAGGAACTTGTGCCGCACCCGGCCGCGAAAGTGCACGTACAACGCACACAGGACCAGGACGGCGAGGACGATCCACTTGATCATGGCAACGCGAACACGTTCATCAACGGCCGCGCATTTTACTCCGCCGCGGCTTTACGCTGCCTGCCATGCGCCAGCGTGATGATCGCGACGCCGACGAGGATCACGATCATGCCGCCGATCTCGGCGCTGCCCACGTGCTCGCCCGCGACCAGCGCGCCCAGCAGCACCGCCACCGGCGGATTCACGTAGGCGTAGCTCGCGGTCAGCGCAGGCCGCGCGTGCTTGACCAGGAACAGGTAGGCGGTGAATGCGATGATCGATCCGAACACCGC
>Ga0209178_1000422_pt1 | contig 12432 bp, 13 predicted proteins | sample GAAS200_FD_187521 | JGI IMG/M metagenome (GOLD analysis project Ga0209178, IMG submission 187521) | Agricultural soil microbial communities from Georgia to study Nitrogen management - GA AS200 (SPAdes) (version 2) | ecosystem: Environmental > Terrestrial > Soil > Agricultural land | place: USA... | reverse complement strand
GCGACAATTTCGCGGAGCTTGTCAAACTCGAGGAGTTCCTGGGCCGTGCGGCTCATGAACTCAAAATGCGGGAAGCCGCGCGTGGTGTCAAGCCGCGGGCGGTTGAAATTTGGGGAGCGCGAGAATTCAACTTAAATCAGGCTGTCGCCTTGCCGTTCGTCGAGAACTTATCGGCCAGATATGCAGCCGCGTCGGCGGGACGCGGCGCGACGTGCACGATGCGGCCATCGGCTTCTCCCCATGTCGATGCATGGCCCAGCTCGACTTCGCGCACGCGCTCGATGATCGGCTGCCAGAATTCGCCCAGAGCGACGAACGGTTTTCTTCGCATCACGCCCTTGTTCAGCATCTCCCATACCACCGCGAGCTCGACCAGTGTTCCCGTGCCGCCGGGACATGCAACGTAACCTGAGCCGCGCCGGATCAGCTCGAATAATCTTTCTTGCCAGGATTTGACGCGCACTTCTTCGTCCACCCATTGATTGGTGCGTGAACGGAAAAATTCCGCGGTGACCGCAAGCGTGCGCCCTCCTGCTTCCTTTGCGCCTCGCGAAGCTGCGGCCATCACGCCGCCATAACCTCCACTGCACACAATGAAACCCCGCTTCGCGAGCTCAGCGCCAAGCTCATGCGCAACGGTGTAGTGCGGGTCGCCCTCGCGAGGCCGCGAGCTTCCAAAGACGGTGATGATTTTTTGTAACTTCCGGGAAGAGGTCATTTCTTCTTCCGCGCCTTCTTTGATTTGGATGGCGGCGCGCCGAGGTCTTCCACCATGGCAACCGAGATGGCATCCAGAATCCTAGTCGCGTCGCTTCCCTTTCCGCCATTGTGATTATCAAAGATGGAAAAGAGTACGTGCTCGCCGCGGACAGTTGTCGCAAGTCCGGAAATTGCCTGCGTATGCTCCACGGAACCCGTTTTTCCCTCGATTCGCCCCACGGCCGCGGTTCCCTTCATCCGGTTGTCGAGCGTCCCGTCTATTCCCGCGACCGGCAGCGTGGAAAAAAACGCGTCGCCCCACGGCTGCCGGCGCACATATTGAAGCAGCGCGACCATGGCCCGTGGCGTGACAATGTTTTCGCGCGAAAGTCCGGAGCCGTCGTCAACCTCCACGTCTCCATCTGGAACGCCGGCTGTGCTCAGGAAGCCCTTCTCGTAATTCAGCCCGGCGGACAGCGATCCAGTCCCAGCTTTCTCTTTCGCCACTGTTCGCAAAAGAATTTCCGCGTGAAGGTTTTGACTCACTTTATTGATGACGCGGACAATTTCAATCAATGCCTGTGAATCTCTTTCCGCGAGCACCGTTGGGCCGGCTTGAGCAATGGTTCCTGCGGCTGGCGCAGGAGGATCCAACTCCATCCCCCCCGCGGGAGGAGGAGCATGTTGCGCGCGCGCCTCGCCCGTGATTTTTACTCCGCGCGCCTCAAGCAGTTCCTTTAATACGTTTGCCGTGTATTCCGCAGGATTGGGCATGGCGAGAGGCTCGTCAATCGTCGCATGTCCCAGCGGAATGGAGCCGCGCAGCAGGAACTGTTTGGCGCCGGGCTCTTCGACCACATCAAACTGCGCCGATGAATCGGTCGCGCCGGTCGTGACGCTGTAGGCGTAAACGTCGTAGCCCGGCCAGGGTTCGACCGTGATCCAGGCGGATGCGCCGACATGGTCGCCCGGAGTGATTTTCAGATCGAGCGAGTTATCGTCCAGGCAAATGGCGCTGATTGGCGCGCCGTAATAGAAGGGCACGTCGCCCACGGCCCAGCCTTCAGGATAAGGAGCGTAGGGAAAATAACTGTCATCCGCGACGATGTCGCCGTCGATTTCCTTCAGGCCTTTCGCCACGAGCGCATCCGCGAAATCGGCTAGCGGCTTGTCCGGGGGGCCATCAATCGGATTCTTGGCGTCGAAGGGCATCTTGCGATTCGAAAAATCAGGATCTCCCCTTCCGACCAGCGTGAGATCGCCCCGCAGCCGGCCCGCGGAATCGATTGTTCCTGAAGTCTCTAACGTGGTGCGGAACCGGTAATCTGGTCCGAGCGTCGCCAGCGCCAAGACTGTCGTAAGAAGTTTCGTATTCGAGGCCGGAGTGAAATACTTGTCGGCGTTCAGTTCAAAAATTGGTTTTCCCGTGTCGGCGTCAACGATTAGGGCGCCGACAAAGGCCCTTTGCGCCTCCGGATCGGCGAGGATTGTGTTTACGGCCTTTTGGAACTCCGCGACACCTGCGACTTCGCGCGCTGCATCGCTCTTCTTTTGCTGCGAAAAAGCCGGAAGCGCCAAAACCATCAGCGCGCATGAGAAGGCGACGATGCCTCGAATCCATCGCCCAGCGGTACTGCGACCCATTCAGGCCTCCAGGTCCTAGCAAACTCGAGAAGTTTGAGACGCCCGAATTATAAGCCAATTCCCAAGTACGGATGGGATGCGACTGCAGTCCATTCCTGGCTTGGCTAACCTATGTTGACCCGGTGGCATCTTAGTGAGAGCAACTTCCTTGTACCCAGCCATAGAATCAAACTAAGATACTTCATCATTTGAGGAGGCAACTGCTTATGCGGAAACTTCTCATGCTCCTGATTACTGCCACGCTGTCCGGCTTGCCCGTTTTGATGCTTCCCTCGGTTGCACGAGCGGCGGACAAATCCCAGAACAACGACGAAAAGCGACTGCAGAATTCGGGCGAGGTCATCAAGGAAATTCTCGACATCCCGGACGATATTCCGCAGGACCTGCTGGACAAGGCGGAATGCGTGATTGTGTATCCATCTGTCCTGAAGCTCGCCTTTGGAATCGGGGCCAGCTACGGCAGAGGCGCGATGACTTGCCGGACGGGCGATGAATTCAAGGGGCCATGGGGCGCGCCGACGATGATGCGCCTCGAGGGCGGCAGCATCGGCTTTCAACTCGGCGGGCAAGCCACGGATTTCGTGCTCCTGGTCATGAACAAGAAGGGCGCAAACGCCATTCTGAGCAGCAAAGTGAAACTGGGGGCGGATGCAGCCGCGGCCGCTGGGCCCAAGGGCCGCAATGCAGAGGCTTCCACCGACGTGAGCATGCGAGCCGAAATCCTGACTTATTCGCGTTCGCGAGGCCTGTTTGCAGGCATATCACTGGCGGGTTCGACCTTGCGCCCGGACAATGGTGCGAATAAGACCGTTTATGGCCACGAGGTAGCCGCCAAGGACATTGTCCTTCACGGTGCAGTCGGCGTCCCTGCCTCCGGCCGCACGCTGGTGGACACTCTTCAGAAGCACTCTCCTGTAAATAAGTCTGATGCAAAATCATTGAAAGACTGAGCTGAAATGTGGAGGCCAGCAGAAGTCCACAGCTGGCCTCCAGCCTTGCTCCTCTGCGCGGAAACCCGTACTCTGAACGTATCACCATGATTGTGCGGGAGAGTGAGTGAGCTGCCCGATTTGCGAAAAGCGCAGGCCGGAGAGGTATTGTCCGTCGCGCGGCGAGAGAATTTGCGCAATATGCTGCGGCAAGGAACGCGAAGTCACGATTGACTGCCCATCGGACTGCCCGCATCTGATATCCGCGCGCCGCTATGAATTCGAGCACCGAAAACCTCCTGAGACCAACGAGATACCTTTTCCAGATGTCGAATTGACCCTGGACCTGATCCGCAGAAATCAAGCTCCTCTCTCTGGAATTGGCCTCACGATTCTGAAATTCTCCCAGGAGAATCCTGCCTTGCGAGATCCGGAAGTACTCACCGCGCTCGCTGCCTTTGCCGAAACCTGCCGGACGCTTGAGTCTGGCATCATATTTGAGCGTCCGCCGGATGCTACTCTTCCACGCGCGCTCTACGGCCTGCTGGCCAAATTCATCGAAGACTTCAGAAAAATGGAGGCGCAACAAACTGAATTCAGGCCGTTGAAAAACTCGGAGATCTTCCGCCTGATTGTTTTTCTCTTGCGCGTCGGCCGCCGAGAATCGAATGGCAGGCCGCGGTCCCGCGCTTTTATCGATTTTCTTCGTGCTCAATTTCCCGGTGATCCAGAAGCGCAGCCGGAAATGCCGCGGATCATCGTTCCCTGAAGCAGTTCGCTTAAGCTTTGGAATTTACCAAAGCACTCATTTGTGATTTTTCGCAGGGCCACATCGTGTTGCCAAGGTCTAGATTCAACTGCGCAGACCGGGCGGCGGGCTCGTGCTCCGATTGCGGACGCGAGCCGAGTCCATATTTTTTTCTCAAATCACGAATTCGGCCCGCGATCTCGTTGCGATACGACTCCGGTGCATTCCCCTTCTGCAGGTACCATTCGCGGTATCGCGCCGCAAGCCTTGGGAACTGCGATTCGATGAAGGGCAGGAATTGCTTGAACGAAGCTGGCATCAGAAACAAGACGTTCCCCGCAAACCATTGCGCGCCGGCATCACGCGCGGCGCGGGCCAGCGCGTCCAGATCTTCTTCGCCATCTGTAATCCCCGGCAGGATCGGCATGGCAAATACGCCCGCGGCCAATCCCGCATCTCGAAGCCGCCGCACGGCGGACAATCTCAAATCAGGCCTTGGCGCGCGCGGCTCCAGCAGGCGTGCGAGTCGCGTCCGCACCGTGGTCACCGAAAGATTGATGGCGATTGAAGAGCGCTCGGCAATCCTCTTTAGCAAGTCAATATCCCGCGCGACGCGGTCCGATTTCGTGGTGATGGACAGGCTCAGTCCATCGCGCTCAGCCATTTGTTCCAGGATACTGCGCGTAATTCCAAATTCGCCTTCGGCCGGCTGATAAGGGTCCGTTGCCGTCCCAATGGCAATGTGCTGGCCGCCAATCTTCTTGTTCTCCAGGTCGTTTACGACCAGCGTGCCGGCGTCCTTCTTCACGAAAATCTTTCGCTCAAATTCACTGCCATCCAGCTCCATGAATTCATGCGTGTATCGCGCATAGCAGTAACGGCACCCGAATTCGCAGCCGCGGTAGGGGTTCACCGTCCAATTGAATGGCACGCGCGGCGAATCGCAGTAATTCAAGATCGAGCGAACGGGCAAGACGAAATACTCCGTCCCTCTCTTGGCGTCGGCCAGGGGGGAAGAGGCGGCGAGGCGTGCTATACCGACCAGCTCATCCGCGGGCTTCGGACTCCGGCCAATGGCCGAAGGGGGCGAAGAAGCGTCGCGGAACTCACGAATGCCGTTGGGTGCGGCGGTGGGGAAAAGAGTGAGGCTGGTCTCTCTCGCGCGGCACAGTGCGCCCTTTTGAGGTGCCGGAGCCGCTCGAAGAGTGGGAACAGTTGCCATCGGTATGCCTGCCTCGCCGATTGGAGTGCCAGGATGATATTCGCTTTTGTTTCGCTATGTCAAGCGAAATCTTTCGCCCTGTATTCGCCCTGTCTCCGCTGGCCTTTCGGACAGCCTCGCATCTGGAAACACGTCCCAGCAGGAACCACACGCGTCGCGCTGCCAGAGAATACAATTTAGGAGTGGCGGCTCCAGAAAACGAAGTCAGCATATTGATCCTGGACAATGAAGCGGCGACCCAAAGTGCGCTTCAGCAGGTGTTCGACTCCGAAGGCTGGCGCGTGCAGGCGGTTTCCAATCCCGCCGAAGCGATGGCGGAGCTGGCCCGTGAGCATTGGACCTTGGTTCTGGTCAATGTGGCCCTGGCCAACGTCAATGGCTCCCTCTATTCTACGCTCCGCGAACTGGCTCACGCAGATGCTGTATCAGTAGACGGCTCCATCCCATTGCGCGTGCTGTTCATGACTCCCAAGATGGCGGCCAAATGGGCGCAGCCGGCGCTTGAGAAAGACCGCCTGCCGTATGTCCTCAAACCGTTTCATCTTCACGATTTTCTGGAAAAAGTCAGCGACCTCCTGCTGGAAGTGAGCGCCATTTCCGAGCCAATCCGTTCCGTGAAGTCGGCGGCGCCGCGCAGGGAACGACGGCGGAGAGAACTCCGTCCCACGCACGGACAGATGTTTGCCTCGCGCGACGATTACGTCATGACCGAAGAAGAGCTCGCCGAATACGAGCGGCAGGAAGAAGAAGAACGCAAGAAGCGTCAGGAAGCAGAGAAACGACGGGAAATGCTGTAACGGCCTATCTGCATTTTTGGGGTCATGATCAGCCGCAACTGACTCTCAACTCTTATTTCTTCGGCCACACGCGCACAGTGCTCTTGTCCCCAGTTCCAGCCAGAAGTTCCGCAATATTCTTATTCGCGGCTGGATGACGAATCTCCGGCGCAATTTCCGCCAGGGGAACCAGAACGAATCGCCGTTCCATCATGCGCGGGTGCGGGACTTCAAGATCTGGGGCTTGAATCGTGCTCGAACCGAAAAGCAGGATGTCCAGGTCAATCACTCTTGGACCGCGTCGAACCAGACGTCTTCGGCCCATCGCGTTTTCGATTTCTCGCAGTGCGTGCAGCAGCTGTCTCGGCAATAATTCAGTTTCTGCCTCGACAACGCAGTTAAGAAACCACTGCTGTCTCTCGAGATCCACTGGTTCCGTCTCATAAATCGAAGATTGCCGCGTGACGCGTACGCCGTGTTCGCCCAGCGCATCTATCGCCGTCGCTAGATGTTTGTCTCGCTCGCCCACGTTCGACCCAAGCGATAGATAAACTGTCTTCATTTTCTCGCTTCAAAACGATTAGAGTTCAGAATAGCTGTGGCTGGCGCCGCGGCTGGTCCATGTTGAAGTATTGATAGGCGAGCGCAGTGGCGACGCGGCCGCGCTGCGTCCGGTCGAGCAGCCCGAGCTGCATCAGATACGGCTCGTAAATTTCTTCGATGGCATCCTCTTCCTCGCTCAGTGACGCCGCCAGTGTGTTCAATCCCACCGGCCCTCCGCTGTATTTCTGAATGATGGCGAGAAGGAGATTTCGGTCTACTTCATCGAGCCCGCGTTCGTCCACGCCAAGTTTCTCGAGTGCTTCCTTCGCCACCGCGAGCGTAATCTTCCCTTCCGCACGAACCTCCGCATAGTCACGGACGCGCCGCAACAGCCGGTTCGCCACGCGCGGCGTGCCGCGGCTTCTGCGAGCGATCTCTTCCGCGCCACTATCGTCCATCGCGATGTTCAGGATTTTTGCCGAGCGCCGCACGATTTCGAGCAGGTCCTCCATCGTGTAGAAATCCAGCCGGTGAACGATTCCGAACCGCGAGCGCATCGGTGCCATGATGAGGCCCGCCCTCGTCGTCGCGCCCACCAGAGTGAATTTCTGAAGTTGATACGGATGAATTCGCGCACCCGGCCCTTGTCCAATGATCAAATCAATCCGGAAGTCTTCCATCGCGGGATAGAGAATTTCTTCAAGCGCCGCCTGCAGCCGATGGATTTCATCCAGGAAAAATAACTCCCGTGCCTCGAGAGCTGTCAGCACAGCCGTCAAATCGCCCTTGCGTTCGAGCAATGGCCCGGAGCTGACCTTGATCCCCACGCCCATCTCGTTCGCAAGAATCTGCGCCAGCGTCGTTTTTCCCAGTCCGGGGGGGCCATACAGCAGCACGTGGTCAAGCGCTTCGCCGCGGCTCCGCGCAGCCTCAACCGCGATGGAAAGATTCTCCTTCACTCGTGACTGGCCGATGTAGTCGGCGAAGCGCTTCGGTCGCACGCTCGCTTCGATCCGCGCGTCTTCATCGAACGCCTGTCCTGACGTCACGCGATGTTTCAGCTCTGGCATATCTTTATCCGATAAAAGGCGCTGCCGCTAATCTCCTCTGCCGGCACCTGCGCTCTTCTCCACTGCCGTCGCCCCGCCCAGTTTTTGCAGCGCGGCGCGCAACAGGGAATCAAATCCTGATTCTCCGTCGCCCCGAACTTGTTGAATCGTTTTCTCAACCGTGCGTGACTCATATCCAAGATTCACCAGCGCCGAAGCCACATCCGCTTCGACTTGCGGGCGAGCTGACGGCTTGCCCGCCTCCGTCACTTCAATTGCGGCAAGTTTGTCGCGCAATTCCACAACGATTCTCTCCGCCGTTTTCTGTCCCACGCCGGGGATGCTCTTGAGCCGAACCACGTCTCCGCGCCGGACTGCCGGCACAAGTTCTTCCAGGCTCATGCCAGAGAGCATCTTCAGCGCGAGGCTCGGCCCGACTCCTGAAGCTGAAATCAGCATCTCGAAACATTGCTTCTCGCGTGCGGTCAAAAATCCATAGAGCGCTATCTGGTCTTCGCGTAAATGCGTGTGAATCAGCAGCGTCACTTCACCGTGCAGTGCACCCAAGCCTGCAAACGTGGATAGTGGAATCTGCACTTGATAACCCACGCCGCCGACTTCCACCAGCACTTGATTTGGCCGCTTGTCGGCGAGAACACCGCGGAGCTGTCCAATCATGTCTTGCGATTATTGATTAGCGGCCAAGGGGTGTCAACGCGCTTCCTGCGGAATCGTCGAGAGAGCAACTCGCTTCATCCGAATTTTCGTAGGAAACATCTGCGCTGTTTTCGGACGCTGCTCTGTAATTCTCCATGTTCGTGTCCACCGCGCGCGATTCCGTACACTCCAGAGGCCAGGGTATTTCCCATTTATAAATTTTTTATCAAGCCATATTGCGTCTCGCTCTCTCGATACACTTCGTTGAGTCTAATTGCGAGAACGAACCGGACCCATGAAAAAGGAGAAACGAAATGTCACGCACCAAGTCTCTTCAGCTGCTGGTACTCGCTCTGGCGATGGCGCTTTCGCTTCCGGTCCTCGCTTCATCGAATCACAAGAAGTCAGACCCCAAACCAATTGCCAAATCCAATTTTCTGTTGATGGGCAACGAATCCCTCGGTGAAACGCCGCTCAAGGCCGGCACCTACCTGGTCACTGCCTATGAATCGAAAGTCTCTTTTTGGCGGGACGACAAATTGATCGCCGAAGCTCCGGTCGTCTGGAAGGAACTGACGCAACTGCCAGAACGGAACACGCTCGTGGTTGACTCCGGGAAGATTATTGAAGTTCGCTTTCCGGGGAAGAATCGCTCAGTCGTGATCGAATAGAATCAGAATTCAGACAAACGCGGGCGGACAAATCAGCCGCCCGCGTCTCCCTTCTCAGGAAGCTTTTCTTTCCGCCTTCGGCTCGGCTCCGTGCTCCCTCAAAACCGCCGCTGCTTCCGCATGGCTTTTGGCTTCGGCCATAGAAAGCGGTGTCTGTCCATCCTCTGTTGAAGCATTGGGGTCTGCGCCATGCGCCAGCAGGAGCTTCAGGATTTCGATTTTTCCTCCAGCCGACGCCTCATGCAGTGGCGAATAACCTGGGCCGTAACGGTGATTAGCATTGGCGCCACGCGAAAGAAGCAGCCACACTATCCCAGCATCGCCGCGTGCTACAGCTCCCGAGAGCGCCGTATAACCAGTCGCATTCTTCGAGACTGCATTCACTTCCGCACCTGTATCGAGCAGGAGCTCAGCCGCCGAACGTTGCCCGAAGAACGCGGCTAGCGCAAGCGGAGCAAATCCGTCCGGAGCATAGGAATTGACCCTCGCCGGGTCCTGCGCGGCAAGCTCTGCGACTCGCTCGACTCTACCCGCTGCCGCCGCCTCGTGAATACTTAGCGACGCACCTCGCTCGATCAGCAGGTCTCGGACTTCCGGCCGGTTGTGATAAATGGCCATCATCACTGCCGAAGCACCAGAGTCCGCGCGCGTGTTGGCAAGCCCCGGCTCAATAGTCAGCATCTGCTTCACGCGGGTTGCGTCGCCTGCAGTCACTGCCTCCAGGAATTTCTGACTTCCGAGCATGGACACACTCCTCTACTCGTATTAACGCGGGGAGACGAATGAGGTTACTTTACACCCGGCGGGCAATCCACGCTATCGATAACTCCGATCACAGCCAGTTCGATTGGTAATTTCGGCTTCCAGGCAACGGTCATTCAAAATGAAACCACTTTTCAACGCCGCGCGCGATCGTTTTTTACGGCCTCTTCCACCAGCGACTCAAGTTCACGCCGCGTCAGCGTCACGCGATCCGAATCTGCTCCGTCGGCTGTCACCGGACAGCCGGCCGATCCTCCAGCTGCCGTTTCCAGGCCGTACCGAACACGCGCTGCGAGCAGTTTTTCCACATCTTCGCCAGAGAGCAGGACTTGTTTATGGAGGAGTTCGGTAACCAGAGAGACGCGCGCGAAATGCTCCACCGTCTCCATGCGGTAAAAAGCCGTCAGTAAATCCATGCCGTATGTGACTACACCGTGGTTGGCCATAAGAATGGCGTCGTGTGACTGCACTAGCGGCTCAATGGAATCCGTGAGTTCCGACGTGCCGGGAGTTCCATATACGGCCAGCGGCACACATCCGAGGCCGATTACCGCTTCGCTGAGCAGTGCCTTGTTCAATGGCAGTCCTGCGGCTGCATAGCCCGTACCGATAGGGGGATGCGCATGGCAGACCGCATTTACGTCCGGTCGGCGGCTGTAAATAAGCAGATGCATCGCCAGCTCGGAGGATGGGTTTCGCGGTCCGGAGAGTTTATTCCCTGCCAGATCCGTGATAACAAGATCGTCTGGCGACATCATGCCTTTGCAAATATTCGTTGGAGAGGTGAGGACGCGGCGCTGGTCCAGCCTAAGAGATATATTGCCGTCCGTCGCGGCCACGAAGCCGCGCTGGTGAAACCAGCGGCCGACGGCGCAAATATCGCGGCGATGTTCGTCTTCGCTTTTCAGCGCGCCGTGAGTGATGGATTCAGAGAGCATGTCGGGAATATTCTTCGCGCGTCTTCAGGCCGCTACCTAGCCAGTTGCGGCGCCATTCTACACTGCATGTCCAGCGGTTGTAGCCTACGTACCCGATTACGCATAGATTCCGCGGTGCTTCAGAGCGATAGCTACTCGATCAATCGCCAGCATATAGGCGGCAATCCGGTTGTTCACTTTGTGCTTCTCGGCGTACAGCACCACTTCATCGAAGCTGCGATCCATCACATCCTGAAGCCGCTCGTTGACTTCGCTTTCGCGCCAGAAAAATCCCTGCCGGTCCTGCACCCACTCGAAGTAGCTTACGGTCACTCCGCCGGCGTTCCCCAGAATGTCGGGGATGATGAAGACACCTTTCTTGCCGAGGACTTCATCCGCCTGCGCGGTGGTCGGCCCGTTGGCGCCCTCACAGAGAATCTGCGTTTGCACGCGCTGCGCATTCTGGCTGGTAATCTGATTCTCTATGGCGGCGGGAATCAGAATGTCGCACGGCTGAAACAGGATGTCCTGGGAGGTCAGTTTCTGCCCGCCTGCCGGAAAATCGGGCAGGGCTTTGTGCTGGCCGTAAACCCAGTCCACCAGCTTCGGCAAATCGAATCCCTTTTCGTTGTACAAACCGCCATGGACATCCGCGACGCCGATGATCTTGTAGCCCGCGGCGTGCATTAATTTTGCACCCATCGAGCCGACGTTTCCAAAACCTTGAATGATGACCCGGCAGTTTTCTTTTTTTATTCCGAGCTTCGCGATCGCCTTGTCGCAGACCATCATGACGCCACGACCCGTAGCTTCTGGCCGTCCGAGAGAGCCACCCAGTTCGAGGGGTTTTCCCGTCACAACCGCAGTCACTGTGTGCCGCACGTGCATCGAGTACGTGTCCATCACCCAGGCCATCACCTGCGCATTCGTATTCACATCGGGCGCGGGAACGTCGCGTTCTGGCCCAATCCATTCCGACAGCTCAGCCGTGTAGCGGCGCGTCATGGCTTCCAGCTCGCGCATCGACATCTTCTGCGGATCACAGATAATTCCGCCTTTCGCTCCGCCAAAGGGAATGTTCACCACCGCGCACTTCCAGGTCATCCAGGAAGCGAGCGCGCGGACTTCGTCAAGAGTCACATTGGGCGCGTAGCGGATTCCGCCCTTACCCGGGCCGCGCACCAGCGAGTGTTGCACGCGGTAGCCAATGAACACTTCCATCCTCCCATCATCCATTTTCACGGGAATGTAGACGGTGATCTCCTTGTTCGGATATTTCAGATAGCGATAGAGGCCTTCCTCAAGTCCCAGCTTCCTTGCCGCTTCCTCGAACCGCGCTTCCGCGGCCTCATATGGATTTAATTCGTGCTCCATCGATACCGTAGCCATGACTACCCTCTCCTCGAATGCAAGAAATGGATGATGACTCTGGCGAAAGATTGCGGCGGAAGATCCCCGAAGACGTCAGGGCTGGTTCCGACACCGCCGAAGCGGCGCCGCCCAGTATACGAATTCACGTTCGCAACTGGCAAGGCACGGAGCTGTGGCTTGATGCGCAATTCGCCAATCCACACAGAGCGTTGAGTCATCCCCTCAAACCAGACCGCATTTGGCAAGTATCAAGCGAGCAAGCTGCATATGGTCGTGGCGAACTACTTGTCCCTTCTGCAAGAGCTCGTCCGATATAACCGTGATACCCATCCGACGCAGAGCGCCGGGATTAGCCTCAACCTGAGTGGCTCCTTCACGCCGATAGCGGCGCAAAATGGCGGAGGAGATGGAAGTCCGATTGATGACCACGCAATCGAAAAGCCG
>Ga0209178_1000421_pt1 | contig 12435 bp, 6 predicted proteins | sample GAAS200_FD_187521 | JGI IMG/M metagenome (GOLD analysis project Ga0209178, IMG submission 187521) | Agricultural soil microbial communities from Georgia to study Nitrogen management - GA AS200 (SPAdes) (version 2) | ecosystem: Environmental > Terrestrial > Soil > Agricultural land | place: USA... | reverse complement strand
GTGCTCGATGATGGCTATTGGCAGAAGGAATTTGGCGGATCGCAGGCGGCGATCGGCCGGACCATCAATCTGAACAGCGTCCCCACCTCGATTATTGGCGTGGCGGAGCAAAGATTTACGTCGCTGACGCCCGGGCACAATTCCGACCTGTGGATTCCTCTGTCGATGAGGCCGAAAGTCAACCTTTCGTGGAAGCCCGAGCAAGATGACGAGGGCTCGGCTTGGATGTTGATCGTTGCACGACTGAGTCCGGAGATGCCGCGCGAGAAGGCCGAGGCAGCGGTGAGTCTGCTCTTCCGTAACGAAATGCTGCATGGAGGGAAGCCGCTTTCCACCGAAAGTGACGCACCGAGAGTCACACTCGTTCCCGCTCAGAGCGGGCTCACCGGCGTGAGAGGAGCATACGAAACGCCGCTTTTTGTGCTGATGGCTGCCGTGGGGATCGTGCTGCTGATTGCTTCGGCCAATGTTGCCGGGCTGCTGCTGGCGCGCTCGACGGCGCGGCAGAAAGAGATGGCCGTGCGGCTGGCGCTTGGAGCTGGGCGCGGACGAGTGATCCGTCAATTGCTGACGGAGAGCATTTTGCTCTCTATATTTGGCGGAGCGCTCGGCATTCTCGTAGCCATCGGCGGGGCGCGTGCGATTATTGCGTTTGTCGATACCGGCTCGCCTCAGCCGCTGGGATTTGAAGCTGCGCTCGATACGCGTGTGTTGTTGTTTACGGCGGCCATCACGATGCTGACCGGCGCAATTTTTGGACTGGCGCCTGCGATGCGTGGCACGCGAGTGGATTTGACTCCCGCGCTGAAGGACGGCGGCGGATTCGCGGGACAATCGAGAAGCCATTGGTTCAACAGCGGAAACTTGCTCGTCGTCGGGCAAGTTGCCCTGACGATGGTTGTGCTCATAGGGGCGGCGCTCGTAGTGCGCACGCTTCAGAACTTGAGAAGCGTTGATCCCGGTTTCGATACCTCCAATGTTTTGAACTTCAACATCAATCCGATTCTGGTTGGCTACAGAGGTACGAAGTTAGCAAGTTTCTATCGTGATTTGCAGAGTCGCTTGAGCGCGATTCCCGGCGTTAAGTCCGTGAGTTTTTCGCAGAACGTACTCTTGAGTGGGAGTTTGTGGACCACAGGTTTTCATCTAACCAACACGCAGGACAAGGCGTCCGTGGAATCGGACTATTTGGAAGTAGGGCCCGGCTATTTCGAGACGATGAAAATTCCTCTTCTCGAAGGGCGCGCGTTCTTGCCGGCAGATTATGCGGCGAGCGCGTACGAGAGGTCCGTGACTCCGACGTCGCCTACTTCGGGAAGCCCTTCGGGATCCTCTTCAGGACCGGCTTCGCGCGTCGCTCAGCCAGTCATTGTGAACCAGACCTTTGTGCGCCGTTATCTCGGCAATTCGAGTCCGCTCGGACAGCACTTCTCGCATTCCGATCCGAAGCCGGACGATCCCGGCTTCGTCATTGTAGGCGTCGCGGGAGACACGAAATACAGCGATCTGAGGCGAGAAGTCAACCCGATGACATTTGCGCCCGTCACGAGCGGAGGCGCAATCGAAATTCGCACAACTGCGAACGCCGCACCAATTATTCCCGCCGTGCGCAGCGTCGTGAATCAGTTGGACACCAATCTGCCGATTTCGGGAGTAATGACGGAGTCTGAAAGCGTGGACCGCCTTCTTTTCCAAGAGCGGCTTATCGCACGCTTTTCGAGCTTCTTCGGCGCGCTGGCGCTCGTGCTCGCTTGCATTGGCCTCTATGGGTTGCTTTCGTATGAAGTGACGCGGCGCACGAGGGAAATCGGCATTCGCATGGCGCTCGGCGCTGGACGGCGAGATGTGTTGAGCCGCGTGATCGGTGAAGGAGTGGCACTTGCTCTTCTCGGGGTGATGGCGGGAGTTGCGGCTTCGTTTGGCGTGACGCGTTTTCTGGGAAGCATTCTTTTTGGAGTGCATCCAGGCGATCCATTGACGCTGATTGCTATGACGACGCTCCTGCTCGTTGTCGCTGTTCTCGCCAGCTGGATTCCGGCGCGGAGGGCGATGCGGGTGGATCCCATGGTAGCGCTGAGACATGAATAAGTTCGGAAGTCAGAGGTCAGAGTCTAGAGGTCAGAGGTCAGAGGTCAAAAAAAGGTTAGAAGATGAATCGAGTGCGGGAGTGGACGCAGCGAACAGTGGGCATGTTCCGCAAGCGAAAACGGGATGCGGAGCTCGAGGAGGAGCTTTCCGCGCATCTGGAGATGCTCGTTGAGGAGAATGTGGAGCGCGGGATGACGCCGGAGGAGGCACGGCGGGCGGCGCGAATTGCGTTGGGCGGACGCGAGCAGATTAAAGAAGGGGTGCGCGAACAGCGAGGCCTGCCATGGCTAGAATCGCTGTGGCAAGACGTGCGATTCGGGCTGCGCACGCTCGGCAAGAATCCGGGATTCACGTGCGTGGCAATTCTTACGCTGGCACTGGGGATCGGAGCGAATACGGCGATCTTCACGCTGATCGATGCGGTGATGCTGCGCATGCTTCCCGTGCGCAATCCGCAAAAGCTAGTTTCCCTGAGCATCGCTGAGGGCACTGGCTATCCTCGCAATGTCGACGGCAATGGGAACACGGCGTTTCCATTTCCGGCGTTTCGCGAAATGCGCGATCGCAACCAAGTGTTTTCCTCGATCTTCGCATTCAAGGACATGGGGCGCCTAAGCATCGAGGTAAACGGAAACGCGGAGATCGTGCGCGGCGAAATGGTGACTCCTAATTTTTTCTCCGGGCTCGGAGTGCGGCCTGAGCTGGGCCGCGATTTGACGGCCGCTGACGATACGGCCGGATCGCAAGCCGTGGCGATCGTCAGCTACGGATATTGGCAACGGCGCTTCGGCGGCGAGCAAACCGTTTTAGGCAAACAGATTGTGATCAACGGAGTGCCCACGAGCGTTGTGGGCGTTGCGCCGCGAGCGTTTTTTGGATTGCAGGCCGGAAGCGCAGTGGACGTCTATTTGGATCTCGCAATGCAGCCTCGCGTTGCGCCTCGCATTGCCGATTCAGGGCAATCCGCGTTTACCGATGCTGGTTTATGGTGGATCGAAGTGATGGGACGCCTAAAGGCGGGAGTGACGGCGCAGCAGGCGTTGGCGAACCTGGACGTGATCTACCGGCCGGCGGTCCTCGCGGGAGTACCCAAAGAAGCGCAAGGAAGAGCGCTCGTGCCGCCGGCGCTGGAAGTGCTGGACGCAGAGCATGGTCTTGCCGGGCTGCGAAATCAATTCTCGAAGCCGCTCGCGATTTTGATGATCGTGGTAGGACTCGTGCTGTTGATCGCGTGCGTGAACGTGGCGAACCTCTTGCTGGTTCGCGCGTCGGCACGCCAGAAGGAAATCGCGGTGCGGCTCTCGCTCGGTGCCGGCAGGCGCCGGCTCATCCGGCAATTGCTGATGGAGAGTATCCTGTTGGCGTCGTTCGGCGGACTCGTGGGCTTGCTGTTTGCCTACTGGGGTTGCAACGTGCTGGTGGCAGCAATGCAGCACGGTAACGACCGTTTGCTACTGAGCGTGCGTCCCGACCTGACCGTATTTGCCTTCACTGCCGCCGCGTGCATTCTTACGGCCATGCTTTTTGGACTGGCTCCGGCCTTCCAAGCGACGCGCGTCGATCTTGCTCCAGCGCTGAAGCAGAGCGCGGCAACATCGGGAACGAGCAGAGACAAGATGCGCATCGCGAGGTCGCTAGTCGTGGGCCAAGTCGCATTGTCGCTGGTGCTGCTCTTCGCTGCAGGGCTTTTCGTTCGCACTCTGGTCAACCTCGAGACGACCGACATAGGATTTTCGCGCGACAATCTGTTGCTCTTTGGCATCGCGCCGCGAGAGGCGGGATACAGCGGCGAGCGCTTTGCCGAGCTATGCCGCGAGATACAGAGTCGTGTTGCCGCGCTGCCGGGTGTGAAGTCCGCGACTTCGTCGCTGCACCTACTGCTGAGCGGCTCCAGACGCAGCAACAGCATCACGGTTCCAGGCCACAACGACGGACCAGGCGAACATTCCAGCGTAGACGTGCTTCCGGTGGCGGCGGATTTTATGCAGACAATTGGGATTCCTCTGCTGTCGGGCCGCGATCTCAGTGTGCGCGACGATGAGAACGCGCCGAGGGTTGCGCTGATCAATGAAACGATGGCGCGGAAATATTGGCCCGGCCAAAGTCCGCTCGGAAAGCACTTCAAGCTGAGCAAACTGGATATGGAAGTGGTGGGCGTCGTCGCCGATGCGAAGTATACAAGCCTGCGGCGTGAAGTGACACCGACCGTCTACCATCCTTACGTTCAGGACATTGACAGCATGCCGCAGATGCATTTCGAAGTGCGCACGGTGGGAGACGCGGCGGCACTCATTCCGTCGGTGCGCGCGGCTGTGGCGTCGATTGACAATCGATTGCCCCTTTTCGACGTAAGAACGCAGACGCAGCAAATCGATGAATTGCTCTTTCAGGAGAGATTATTCGCGAAGCTCGTCGGATTCTTCGCAGCACTCGCGCTTGGATTGGTGTGCGTGGGGCTGTACGGCGTCACCTCGTATGCCGTCGCGCGGCGAACGAGCGAAATCGGTATTCGCGTGGCGTTGGGAGCGCAGCAAAGCAGCATTCTGGCGATGGTTTTGCGTGAGACGCTGTCGCTCGTGAGCGTCGGCGTCGCGCTCGGCGTCGCAGCGTCTTTGGTGACGGCAAAAATCGCGTCTCACGAGATTGCGGGCCTGCTCTACGGATTAAAGATCGATGACGTTACGTCGATCGTGCTTGCAGGCGCAGCAATCGCTTTAGTCGCCGCATTCGCGGGATTCGCGCCCGCGCGTAGAGCGATGCGAGTCGATCCGATGGTGGCGCTGCGGCATGAGTAACGGCAGAAGTTAGAGGCGGGAGGCGGTGCTGCCCCGGAGGCCCGCCGCGCTGCGGTTGAGCACTGCGTGCGCGAAGAAGAAACAAGAGGGATCCTTCGATCCGCCTCGCGTCCCTCAAGATGACGACAAGGAAATAACTAGAATTTGCTGCGTTTGGGGATGGCGCCGATGCGGCGCAGGCGCATCAGATTCGTAGAACCGCGGGCGCCGACGGGCGTGCCTGCTATGATGCCGATTACGTCGCCATCCACAACGACGCGCTCCTCACGAAGGCGGGATTCGGCTTCACGCGTAAGTTCATCGATGTTTTTCAAGTTGCCAGTGCGGCGCGCGGTGACTCCCCAGAGCAAGCCCATTCGCGGATAGGACTCCGGATTCGGCGTGAAGGCGATGATGGGGACGCGCGGGCGATACTTGGAAACGAGGCGCGCGGAGGCGCCGGTTTCGGTAAACACGACCACGGCTTTCATCTTTAATTCTTCAGCAGCCCGGCAGACCGATCCGGCGATCACTTCGCTGATACGCAGCTCATCGAAACGCGCGGGCCGCATGGGTTCGAAGACATTTGCCTCGGCTTCGCGAATGATGCGGTCCATCATGCTGAGTGCTTCGAGAGGGTATTGGCCCGCCGCTGTCTCGCCCGAAAGCATTAATGCGTCGCTGCCATCGAAAATTGCATTGGCTACATCGGAAGCCTCGGCGCGTGTGGGGCGAGGATTCTTTTCCATTGAGTCAAGCATTTGCGTGGCGGTGATGACAGGGACGAGCGCGTTGCGAGCGCGGGAGATGATCTCTTTTTGCACCACCGGAACCTTTTCCGGGCTCATCTCAACGCCAAGATCGCCCCGTGCGACCATCACCGCGTCGGCCGCGGCCAGGATTTCGTCAAGGTGCTCGATCGCCTCGGGTTTTTCCAGCTTGGCGATTACGGGCGTGCTCTTGCCGGTGCGTGCGATGAGCTTTTTGGCCGCAGCGACATCTTTTGCAGTGCGCACGAAACTGAGCGCCACATATTCGGCGCCGGCGGACAGCGCAAAATGCAGATCCGCCACGTCTTTTCTTGTCAGTGAAGGAATCTGCAGCTTCACGCCCGGAAGATTGATGCCTTTGTGTTCGCCGAGCAGGCCGCCATTTTCGACGTGGCACATCACGTCTTGACCGCGAACCGAGAGAACGCGAAGCGCAATGACGCCGTCGGCGAGCAGGATGCTGTCGCCTTTGCGGACGGCGCGAGGAAGGCCGCGAAACGTGGTGCTGACGCCTTCGGGCGTTCCTTTGATATTGCGCGTGGTGATAAAGAATTTTTGGCCGAAGCGCAGGCGCAACGGCGCACCGCCTTCGATCAGGCCCGTGCGGATTTTAGGGCCTTGCAGATCGGCGAGAATGGCGACGCCTTTGCGGTAACGATCGGAGATGCGGCGAACTAATTTTATGACCGCGGCGTGCTCTTCATGCGTGCCGTGGGAAAAATTCAGGCGCGCGACATCCATTCCGGCGCCGACGAGCTTTTCGATCATCGCCGGCGAGCGGCTTGCGGGGCCCAGCGTGCAGACTATCTTTGCCCTGCGTTCGGGCATCGGCTCACTTTTCGACTGCAAAACCGCTGACTACGTTGTAGATGAATTCCACTCCCTTGCGAAATGCATCCAGCGGGATGCGCTCATCGTTGCCGTTGGCGCGGGCGCGGTCTTCCGCAGTGAGCGGGAATGGAAGCACGCCGTACGTCTGAACGCTGCGTTCGCGCAGGAACGAGGAATCGGTTGCACTTGGCGAAAGATACGGCGCGACGGGCGCTCCGGGGAATTCGCTGCCGGCGACGCGCGTGATCGAATTGTAAAGGTCGGAGCTGACGGAAGACGACGGCGCAGGTTCCGCGCCCGGCTCAACGTCGATGCGAACCGCGGGATCGTTCACGGCGGCTTTCAGTTTTGATACGAGCAGATCGAGCGGATCGCCAGGCAACATGCGGATATCGAGCACGGCCTTTGCTTGAGCAGGGATAAGGTTTGCGTTCGTGCCGGTTTGAAGGACGGTCGGCGAGATCGTGTCTCGGATTATCGCGCCCCAGATGGGATTTTTATCGGCGATGATTTTGGCCGCGTGTTCGCCGCGGTCGGCTGTATCGAGGGCGCGCATCCATTTCGCGGTATCTTCGTCCTGCGCGGGCGCGATCGCCTGGAAATAGGCGCGCGTGACGGAGTCGAATTGAATCGGAGTCTCATAAGCCGCAATTTTCGCGATGGCGGCAGAGAGATGCGCGACCGGATTATCTTTCAGGGGCAGCGCGGCCGGACCCGGCGTCCCGGTAGCAACCACGTCGACTTTTGAATCGACTTTCTCGCTGACCTGCACGCCCACGAATTGCACTTTGCCATCCTTCATTTGAAGGTCGCCACCCTGGTTGATCGCAAAGCCAGCGGCGACTTTGTTCCAATATTTTGTGACGACAACCTGCATCCCTTGGGCGCCACCGGCTTCCTCGTCGCCTTCGGCAAGGAAGATCACGTCGCGATTGAGGCGGGCGTTGCTGCGTTTTAGCTCGATCAGCGTGGCCATGTTGGCGATGATCATGGCCTTGTCGTCGATCACGCCGCGGCCGTAAAGATAGCTGCCGTTGATGACGCCGCCGAAGGGATCGACCGTCCATTTGCCTCGATCGACGCCCACGACATCGAGGTGGCCCAGCAAAAGAAGTGCCTTGGATGGATCGGGAACCGGGCTGGATGAGAGGCGCGCGACGATGAACCCACGGCCGGGAGCAGTTTCGAAGATTTCGGAGTTGATCCCTTCTTTGTCGAGAATGCCCTTAATGTAATTTGCGGCGGCGAGTTCGTTGCCGGGAGGATTGGTCGTGTTGATGCGGACCAGCCCTTGCAGCCAGTTCGTGGCCTCGGTTTCGATCTGAATGAGTGCCGGAGAAGGCAAAGGTGCTTGCGCCGAAGCGTTTGGAGCAGCAGACATGCTTTGCGCGTAGGAGAGGGGCGCGGCACCCGCCAGCCCGGCGAGGATCAGTGTCGCGGTAAAGAATTTCTCTCGCAGCATTCGTTGATGCCTCCTTGTTTACCGGCGCAGGATTCGCGCAGCGGAATATTTCATACTATCATGTGGCTGCGGCGCGTTTGGTGCGCGCGAGGCCGTTTTGCTGCGAAATGCGAACCATCCGCCCGAGGCTGGGCGGGCATCCTAATTGGCGGGGGGTAACATGCGATCCTTCACTTGGCGGCAGGCTGCGCTTCTCGGAGTGCTGATCGCCGTTCTCGGAATACCGCCGCAGGCGTTCACCGCATTTGCGCGGCAGCAACAAGGGCCGCAAGCGCCCGCGCCGGCGGAAACGGAACCGGCGACTCCGCCGAGCAGCCAGAAGAAGAGTCCGACGCAAAGCGGGCCGCCGAGTTCGCAGTCTGAGATCACTGTTCAATCGAACCTGGTGAACATCGATGCCGTTGTGACGGACAAAGACGGCAATATCGTAACCGGCCTCAAGCGCGAGAACTTCAAGGTGACTGACAACGGCGTGGAGCAGCAGGTGACGAATTTCTCGCCGAGCGATTCGCCGATCACAATCGTGATGCTGCTGGAATACAGCGCACAGGCGTACGGCTATTTCGGATACAAAGATGCCATCTGGGCCGATGCGTTCCTGAGTCAATTGAAGCCTACCGATTGGGTGGCGCTGAAGACGTTCGATTTGCGTTCAACGCTCCAGGTGGATTTCACGCACAACGCGGATGAAGTTCATGCGGCGCTGCAACAGCTTGCCTATGGATTCCCGGCGTTTCATGAGTCGGCTTTGTTCGATGCATTGTTCGGCACGATCAGCGAGCTGAAGGACGTGAAAGGCAAGAAATCGATCCTGCTGATTACGCGCGGATTCGATACGATCAGCCACCACCGGCTGGATGAAACCTACAATTTGATGAAGGAAACAGACGTGACTGTCTTCGCCGTCGGGACTGGCGAAGAGTACGACCTATACGGAAACAATCCTATCGAGTACATACAGGCAAAGAACCAGTTAAATCAGTTTGCGCAGATGACGGGCGGTTACGCATGGTTCCCACGATTCACGGGAGAGCTGCCGGGAATCTTCAGTTCGGTGGCTGCGTTTTTGCGGAATCAATACACGATCGGCTTTTCACCCACCACGCCGCAGGACGGAAAGTACCACAAGCTCGTCGTGAGCATTGTGAATGCGGACGGGACTCCGATGGAGCTTAACGATAAGAAGAAGAAAAAGCACGGAGTGGTCGTGATTGCGCGCCCGGGCTATATCGCGCAAAAACCCGCGGATTTTGCCCCTGGGCAATAAGTCGTGTCTATTAGCCGGTGCTCACGTCTAGGTTACTCGAAGATCGTGGCCGGTCATGTCACGTGGCTCGTCGAGGCCGAGGATTCCCAGCATTGTCGGTGAGATATCGCGCAGCGAGCCGCCTGGTTTGAGCTGCATCCGGCTGTCCTCGGTAGCGAAAATCAACGGGACTGGATTCGTCGTGTGATATGTATGAGGGCCGCCCGTCACCGGATCGATCATCGTCTCGGCGTTGCCGTGATCGGCGGTGATGAGCCATGCGCCTCCACGCGGCTTCAGCGCTTGATAGATGCGGCCCAGGCACTCGTCCACTGCTTCGCACGCCTTGATCGTTGCTTCGAGCTTGCCTGAGTGGCCCACCATGTCCGCATTGGCGAAATTCATGATGATGGCATCAAAATCGCCTTTTTCGATCGCGTGAATTACCGCGTCTGCAACGCCCGCAGCGGACATTTCAGGCTTCAGGTCGTACGTGGGCACTTTGGGTGAGGGAACTAGAACGCGTTCTTCGCCCGCAAACGGTTTTTCCACGCCTCCGTTGAAGAAATAGGTGACGTGCGCATATTTTTCCGTTTCCGCCACGCGCAGATTCTTGAAGCCTAGTCCCGCGAACACGGCCGCCAAAATATTTTCGAGTTTTTCAGGCGGCAGCACATAACGCAGCCATGGCCATGCCTTGTCGTATTGCGTCATGCCTGTGTAGAGCAGGTTTTTCGGACGAGCCGGATCGACGATCTCAGGAAATCCCGGTTCGACAAGCGCGCGCGTCATTTGTCGGGCTCGGTCGGCGCGGTAGTTGAAGAAAATCACGGCGTCGTCGTCGCGAATCAGGCCGCGCGGGGCGGCCGGCTTGCCCGGCTCGGCCTCGGTGACGATCACGGCGGGAACAATAAACTCGTCCGTGACGCCCTTTTCATAGCTGGCGCGGATGGCATCCACCGGATCGGTGAATTTCGCAGGCGCATCGCCGTGCACCATCGCGCGGTAGGCTTTTTCGACGCGCTCCCAGCGATTATCGCGATCCATCGCGTAATAGCGGCCGCTGACGCTGGCAATCTCGCCGATGCCGTATTCGCGCATCTTTTGCTGAAGCTGGCGAATGTAGTCGATACCGCTATTCGGCGGCGTATCGCGCCCGTCGGTGAAGCAATGGATGAATACGCGCGAGACTTTCTGCTCCTTGGCCATGCGCAGCAGCGCAAAAAGGTGCTGCAACTGCGAATGAACGCCGCCGTCGCTGACCAAGCCCATCAAATGGAGCTGGTGTTCGCGGCCGCGCTGCATCTCTTCGAGCAGCAGAGGCTGGCGATAGAAATTCCCCGTGGCGATCATCTGGTCGATGCGTGTGATGTCCATCTGGACCACGCGGCCGGCGCCAATATTCATGTGGCCGACTTCGCTGTTTCCCATTTGCCCTTCGGGCAGTCCAACGAACGGCCCGGACGTATGGATCAGCGTGTTTGGAAATTCCTTCAGCAGCCGGTCGTAATTCGGCTTGCGCGCGAGCGCAATTGCATTGCCCTTCGTTTCAGGACGATAGCCCCAGCCGTCAAGCACGGTGAGGACGATTGGTTTCGGACGTTTTGACATGGCTGATCAGAATACACATTCCGCCGCGAGATTGAAACGAGAACGCATCTTGCACAACACAACGACGCCTTTTGCTTGTTATTGTTGCGCAGGATTGCATACAATCCCGAATTCACTCACATTCACGGAGACCGAATGGGCAAGCGCATCGCGGCAAAGATTACCGGAGTGGCGGCTTACGTTCCGCCGCGCGTGGTGACCAACCACGATCTGGAAAAGATCGTCGATACGACCGACGAGTGGATCCGCACGCGGACCGGTATTCGCGAACGGCACTATGCCGATCCGGGTGTGGCGTCATCGCATCTAGGCACTGAAGCCGCAAAAAAACTCCTGGCGTCGAAGGGAGTCTCGGCCGATGAGATCGAGTTGATCGTGGTGGCGACCGTCACGCCCGATATGCTCTTTCCCGCGACAGCCTGCCTGATCGAAGACCGGCTTGGCGCGAAGAACGCGTGGGGCTTCGATCTTTCCGCTGCGTGCTCCGGTTTTGCCTATGCGCTTACGGTGGGCGCGCAATTTGTCGGCGCGGGGACGCACAAAAAAGTGCTCGTAATCGGCTCGGATGTGATGACATCGATCCTGGATTTCAAGGACCGCGCGACCTGCGTGCTATTTGGAGACGGAGCTGGAGCGGTGCTGCTCGAGCCGGCGAACGGCGATTCGGAAGGCATCATCGATTTCTCCCACGACGTGGACGGCTCCGGCGGTTGCAATCTGTATATGCCCGCCGGTGGCTCCAAACATCCGGCTTCGCGCGAGACAGTTGAGCAGCGCATGCATTACGTGCATCAGGAGGGCCAGAGCGTTTTCAAGTACGCGGTGCGCCGCATGAGCGATCTGGCCTCGCAGATTCTCGAGCGAAACAGCCTCAGCGGACGCGATCTGGCGCTTGTGGTGCCTCATCAGGCGAATCTGCGAATTATTCGCGCGATGCAGGAGCGCATCGGCGTGGACGATTCGAAAGTGCTCGTCAATATCGACCGCTTCGGGAATACGACCGCCGGGACGATTCCGCTGGGCCTCGCCGACGCCGTCGAGCAAAAACGGCTGCGCAAAGGCGACCTCGTGCTCCTGATAAGCGTCGGTGCGGGGTATACAACGGGCGCGGTCCTTATGCGCTGGGCGTATTGATCATCAATCCAAAAGCTAGGCCTCATTCGCAATTCCCTAGTTTCAAGTGCTGCTTACCGACTTGCGCCTGGGCCGTTGCCGCAGCGTCAGCCATGTGCTCGTACGAGAGGTCAAAGGTTAGAGGTTAGAAGAATCGCTGGAGCGCCTGCAAAGGCGGGGGAGCGCGTGAGACTTTATTTGTTCACGAGAAGCCGATGCGTTTCGTGGGCTTATCAGGTGGTTCCATGAGCTGGCGGATGGCTTCGAATAGCGCGGCGATATCTTCGTCCTGAGTCTCCATTCGCTTTTCGAGTTCGCCAAATTTGCGGGCGAGCTCTTTGTGGGTGCTGATTGTTTCGCGCAATTTGATAAAAGCGCGCACCACATAGACGCTGACTTCCACCGCGCGCGGGGTGTTCAAGACGCTCGCCGCCATGATGGCGCCGTGTTCGGTGAATGCGTAAGGCCGGTAACGGCGGCCTCCGCGTGCGTTTTTTGAGGTCGCAGTTTGCGACCTCAAATATTCGGTTTCGGCCGAAC
>Ga0209178_1000420_pt1 | contig 12442 bp, 9 predicted proteins | sample GAAS200_FD_187521 | JGI IMG/M metagenome (GOLD analysis project Ga0209178, IMG submission 187521) | Agricultural soil microbial communities from Georgia to study Nitrogen management - GA AS200 (SPAdes) (version 2) | ecosystem: Environmental > Terrestrial > Soil > Agricultural land | place: USA... | reverse complement strand
TCGGCACTCACGTTCTCGTAGGCCTTGGGGATTACCAGCATCAGAAAGCGCATGGAAACCTCAGATGTCAGATGTCAGCGGTCAGTAAGCAGTGGTCAACGGTCAGTCGGCAGCCGGCTACGCCAGGACCGGACGCGGGCGCACCGTGCGGCCGCGCACGATCGCGAACAGCAGCAACCCGACGACGAACGGCATGATCGCGGGAGCCACTCCCTGGAGGACGACGGTCAGCGTCACCGCGCCGGCCATGACGCCGACCAGCCCGATCGCCGCCAGCTCCGTGAGGTTTTCGCGGATCCGGAAGAGTCCGGGAAGCACGAGACCCAGGGCACCGGCCACTTCGCAGACGCCGATGAACTTGAAGAACACCGGCGGCAGAGGCGAGAACTTGGCCAACGCCGCCAGCGGGAGCACCAGCTTGAATCCGCCCGCGAACAGGAAGAGCGCGCACAGCAACCCCTGCGTGATCCACAGCGCCACCCGGCCCCGCCTGGTATGAATCGTCATCGTCGTCTCCTGGTTGGTAGAGCCGGTTCATCCGGCTTCTACTCCACGACGAACGAGGTACCGGGATTTCGACAGCTGCTTAAGTATTTGTTACAGATGAACTTATGATGTCAGCTCGCATTTGATGCTGACGGAGGGGGCGGAGTGGGTCAGCGCACCCATCGAAATGAGGTGGGCGCCTGCCGCGGCATAGAGGGCGACGTTCTCCAGCGTGATCCCCCCGGACGCCTGAATCGTCACGTCCGGCCCGGCGCGCCGCGCCCACTCAGCCAGACGCTCGGGTGACTGATTGTCGATCAGGAGATGCTTCGCCCCCGCCGCCAGCGCCTCACCCAGCTGAGCTTCGGTTTCGACTTCGACGATCACCGGGAGGCCACGGGGAGCCCGCTTGAGCGCATCGGCGAGTGAACCGCCCCCCATGGACATCAGTTCCCAATGATTGTCCTTCCACATGATGGCGTCGGCGAGCGAAGTGCGATTCTCGACGCCGCCCCCAGTCAGCACCGCGTAGCGCTCGAGGGCTCGAAGTCCGGGGGTCGTCTTGCGGGTGTGCGTGATCCTCGCCTTCCCTTGCACGGCGTCGACGGCCCGCCGGGTGAGCGTGGCCACGCCGCACAGTCGCTGGAGGAAATTGAGCGCGACTCGTTCTCCGGAGAGTAGCGCACCCGTTCGACCCCGCACCGTCGCCAGGGTGTCCCCCCGCTGGGCCCATGCCCCTTCGTTCACACCGGGATCGAGGCGCGCCCCGCCGTCCAGCTGTGCAAATACTTCCTTGGCTACGGGGATCCCGGCGACCACGAACCGCGCCTCCGCCAGGAAGCGCAGGGTCCCCGGCGCTTGCGTCGCGGCGCCCAGCAGACGCGTGGTCTGATCCTCCGCCGCCCGGTCCTCCTCGAGGGCCCGCCGGACCTCGGCTTGCCCCAGCTCAGCCAATCGCGAGCATCCGGTCGATGGCGCGCCGGGCCGGGCCCGCCACATCGGGAGGAACCTGTACCTCGTACTTCAGATCGCGCAGGGAATCCCGGAGCTTCTCGAGCGTGATGAGCTTCATGAAGCGGCACTCCGCGGACTCCACCGCCGCCACGAACTCCTTCCCCGGATTCTCCCGGCGCAGGCGGTGCAGCACGCCCGTTTCGGTCGCCACGACGTACCGCCGGGCCGTCGAAGTCCTCGCCCGCGTCATCATCTGCTCGGTCGAGACGATCCGCATCCGGCCCTGGGCCACGTCCCCTTCGGCCTCCGCGTAGTACATCGCCTGCGTAACACACCCGCACTCGGGGTGCACCAGGAATTCGGCGTCCGGATACTCGCTCCGCCGGCGATCGAGGGCCTCACGCGTGAGTCCCGCATGGACATGGCACTCGCCCATCCAGACGTCGAGCTCGCGGCCCGTCACCCGCTTCAAGTACTGGCCGAGGAAAAAGTCGGGAAGGAAGAGCACCGGGACGCCCGGCGGCAGGGCCCGGATCACCGCCACCGCGTTGCCCGACGTGCAGCAATAATCGGCCTCCGCCTTCACCGATGCCGCCGTGTTCACGTAGGCCACCACCATGCCACCCGGATGCGTTGCCTTCCACGCGCGCACATCGGCCGCCTGAATGGTCTCGGCGAGCGAGCAGCCCGCGCGGAGATCGGGGATCAGCACGCGCTTGTCCGGATTGGCGATCGCCGCCGTTTCGGCCATGAAATGCACGCCGCAGATGACGAGCACGGCGGCGTCGATCGTCGCGGCCCGGCGGGCCAGAGCGAGCGAGTCGGCCACGCAGTCGGCCAGGTCCTGGATTTCGGGACGCTGGTAATTGTGAGCGAGAATCGCGGCGCCACGCGCCGTCTTGAGCTGCCCGATCTCGGCGATCAATTCACGCCGGCGGGACTCGGTCGTTTCGGGAATCACTGCCCTGCCCCATTGGTCGCGGTACCAGGGCTGGGGGGCCGATTGGGAAACGCCTCGGTCCGAAGGGGTTCGGACCGCTCCCAGCCTGGGGCACGCTGACGTCACGCGCCTTCCCAACTCTAACGGCGGGGACCGCTGGGAGGGAGGGGGCGACCGGGGAACCTCCCGCCCGTCCGCCCCATTAAGATGAAAAACGGCAACTTCTACGGAGAGAAGAGGATTCCCTTATGGAACGGATCAGGTACCCCCGGGTGGCCCCCGGCGCCGTGCACGCCATGAACGGCCTCGGCAACTACGTGAAGAGCGCGGGCCTCGAACCCGGCCTGCTCGATCTCGTCAAGCTGCGCGCGTCACAGATCAATGGATGCGCGTATTGCGTGGACATGCACTGGAAGGATGCCCGGGCCGCGGGCGAAACCGAGCAGCGCCTCTACGGAGTTTCGGTGTGGCGCGAGTCCCCGTACTACACGGAGCGGGAGCGCGCCGCGCTGGCGTGGGCGGAGGCGCTTACCCGCATCGCCGAAGACGAGATCTCAGACGAGCTATATGAGGAGACGCGGAAGCACTTCGACGAGAAGGCGCTCGTCGACCTGTCCCTCGCGATCGTCGAGATCAACGGGTGGAACCGGCTGGCCAAGACCTTCCGGACCGTGCCGGGAAACTACCAGCCCGCCGCGCGCCCGGCCGTCGCCGCGCCAGCAACCCCGGGTGTGAAGGGCTAGTCGGCCCGCAGGGCTTCGACGGGATCCACCCGGGACGCCCGCACCGCCGGCACCGAGCACGCCACCAGGGCCACCACGAACAGGAGGGCCGTGACCGTCAGGTAGGTGACCGGCTCCACCGGCGGCGTTTCAAACAACAGGCTGGCGATCAACCGCGAGGTTCCAGCCGCCGCGATCAAGCCGACCACGGCCCCGACGCCCGTCAGCCTCGCACCCTGGCTCACCACCATCCGGACGACCTCGGTCCGCGAGGCACCGAGCGCCGACCGGATCCCCAGCTCGCGAGTCCGTTCGTTGACGCTCCCCGACAGGACTCCGTAGATCCCCGCCGCGGCGAGGCCGAGCGCGGCCAGCGCAAACAGCTCGAACAGCGTCAGCGCGAAGCGGCGCTCTCCGGCCGTCCGCGCGACGAGATCGCTCATGGTCGCCACCCGGACGATCGGCTGGTCCGGATCGACGGACCACACCGCGCTCTGAGCGGCAGGGGCCAGCATTGCGAGGGCCCCCTGGCCGCGCAACACCAGTGACATCGACCGGTCCGGGAAGGGCCACTGACCCACCGGGAGGTACACCGCCTCCCCCTGCGACTGAGCGAGCGAGGCCTGATGAACGTCCCCCACCACCCCGACGATCGTGTAGGGACCGGCGGGGCCCAACTTCAACTGCCGGTGCAGCGGGTCAGCAGCTCCGAACCGGTCCCGGGCGAGGGACGCGCTGATCTCGGCGACCAGGGGAGAGCCGGCCCGGTCGTCGGCGCCGAGGGAACGCCCGCTCAACAGCGGCACGCCCAGCGTCTCCAGGTATCCCGGCGTGACGGCGTAGCGGAACACGTCGTAGGTGGCGGCGGGCCGGTCCGGTTCGGCGTCGAAATGCGCCCCGTACTCGTCGTCGTCGCTCGACAGCGGAAGCTGTGTCGTGAACCCCGCCGCCGTGACACCCGGGACCGCACGGACGGCGTCCAGCGCCTGGGTGTAGAACCTGACGATGGCACTGTCAGCGTCGAACCGGTGGCCGGACAGCTGAACCTGCATCGTGAGCATCCTGGCCTGGTCGAACCCCACGTCTACGGCGAAGAGACGCACGGAGGAGCGGAGCAACAGTCCCGAGCCCACCAGGAGGACCAGCGCCAGGGCGACCTCCGCGGCCACCAGGATGCCGCGCGCGCGCCGGTGCCCGCCCACCGTCCTGCGGGAGCCCTGCTGGATGTCCTGTTGCGGGTCGCTGCGGGTGGCGTGAAGCGCCGGGAGGATGCCCACGGCAAGACCCACGAGCGTCGTGACCAGGGCGCCGACGAGGAGCACGGTCCCGTTCACGGCGATCGCGTCGGCCCGCGGGAGCCCGGGCGGACTCAACGCCACGATGGCTTTCACTCCCACAGCCGCGACGGCGATACCGAGGGCGCCCCCGACGGCCGCGATCACCAGGCTCTCGGTCAAGAGTTGCCGGACCAACCGGCTGCGCCCGGCACCCAGAGCCGCCCGCAGCGCGAATTCGGTCCGGCGCTGAACCCCGCGAGCCAGGAGGAGATTGGTCACGTTCACCAGGGCGATGAGCAGGACCAGGATCACGGCGCCGACGATCGTGAGGAGCGCGGGACGAACCCCGCGGGTCAGCTCACCCTGCAGCGAGGCGACCATGAAGTCCGTGTTCGGGTCGTACGTCTCAGGGCGCTGCTGGGTGAGCACGGCGCGCCCCACCCCCGCGACATCGGCCGTCGCGGCGCCGATGCCCACGCCGGGCTTGAGCCTGGCGACCGTCCGGAGGTGATGCCCCCAGGCGGTCCCCTGGGACATGTCATACTGAAGGGGAGCCCACAGTTCCGCCGCGGGATCTTCTGCATCCTGGAATCCCGGCGGCATCACGCCGATCACCAGATAGGGGTCGCCGTCCAGCATCAACGACTTCCCCAGGATGGCCGGATCGGCGGACAGCCGCCCACGCCAGAGCCCATCGCTCACGACCACCACCCGTGGCCCGTTGAGCCGATCCTCCGTCTCGGTAAAGTCGCGCCCCATCAACGGGGAAACGCCGAGCACCCGCAGGTACTCGTGACTCACCCGTTCCCCCGCGAGCCGGTCCGGCCTCCCGGATCCCGTGAGCGTGGGTTGCCACCGCCTGGTCACCGCGAGCGCGTCGAATGAGTGGGCTTGCTCGGAAAAGGCGTGGTACAGCGCGAAGGTCCCCGCCCCCCTCACGCCTTTGTGGTCCTCGACCACGGCGGCGAGCCGCTCGGCGTGGGGATATGGGAGAGGACGGAAAAGGATCGGCGTGACGGCGCTCACGATGGCGGTGGTGGCGCCGATGCCCAGGGCGAGCGTCAACGTCGTGACGAAGGTGAACCCGGGAGATCCCATCAGCCGGCGGAGCGCGTACCGGACGTCGGTCAACCCGGTCTCGATGAGACTTTCCCACCCGCCCGAGCGGACTTCTTCGCGCACACTCGCAAGCGAGCCCGCGTCCATCCGGGCCCGCCGCTCTGCCTCGGCCGGATTCAGTCCCTGCCGGACGTAAGCCGCCGCCGCTTCGGTGACGTAGTGCTCGAGCTCGTCCGAAAGATCCTGGTCCGCCGCGTCACGGCGAAACAGCACGGCGAGACCACGCTGGAGCTGCCGCCTGATCGACATGGGGTCACCCCTCCGCCCGGAGCAGGCGGGCAACAGCGGACGCGCGACGCGTCCAGTCGTCGGTGGCGGCTTCCAGCTGCTTCTGGCCCGATTTGGTCAGGGAGTAGTACTTGGCGCGGCGGCCGCTGCCGGTCACCCGCCACTCGGCGTCGAGCGCTCCGGCGCGCTCGAGCCGCGTCAGGGCCGTGAGGAGGGACCCCGGATTGACCTTGAACACGCTGCGGGAGATCTGCTCCACCCGGCGGGCGATCCCAAACCCATGCATGGGCTCGAGGGACAGCGTCTTCAAGATCAGGAGGTCGAGAGTACCGGGAATGACGTCGGTGTTGGGCTCGTCCATGCGGACGAGTCTACGTCATCTCATCTTGACAGTCAAGATGTGACCGTCAAGTGTTGGTGGCGGGAGCCGCGCGAGCACGGTTAACCCCGGGGCCACGCCCCGGGGTTGGGGCGGCGCCCCGGGGTCCCAAGGCCTAGAACTGCGACCAGAGGTGCTGGTTCGTAACCTCATGGTGGAACTGGACCTCGGCCGTCTTCACCACCGCGCCCAGCGCGCGGGGACACCGGTCGGCCTGGAGAACCTTCAGGTCCGCGAACTTGGCGTGCACCTCGTCGCCGAGCATCTGCTTGTAGAACTTCGAGCCCTGATAGAGCCGGATGGCATCGTAGATGTTGTCGGACAGGTACTTGGACTGGTTCCCCGCGTCGGCCGCCAGCGGCCCCTCGAGGCCGGTCCGGAATACGGCGTACAGCGCGAGATAGGGATTCGCGTCGGGCGCGATGGAACGGACCTCCACCCGCTTGGAACGCTCGTTGCCCAGGGGGATCCGGATCATCGACCCGCGGTCGATGGCCGAGGCCTTGATCTGATTTGGCGCCTCGAAGTGCGGGTCCAGACGCCGGTACGCGTTGACGCTCGAATTCAGGATGAGGCAGATCTCGGCGCCGTTGGAAAGAATGCGCCGGGTGAAATCCCACCCCGCGTCCGACAGCTGGTCCTGCCCCTTCGGGTCCCAGAACAGGTTCTTCCCCTTCCGGGACACCGAGACGTTGGTGTGCATTCCGTTCCCGTTGACGCCGGTCACCGGCTTGGGCAGGAAGCACGCGGTCATGTCCATCCGGGCCGCCACCTGACGGGACAGGAGCTTGTACAGCTGCACCTGATCAGCGGCGATGCACACTTCGGAATAGCTGTAGTTCATTTCGAACTGGGAGGGAGCCACCTCCGGGTGATCCTTCTCGTTCGCAAAGCCCATCGCCCGCTGCACCTCGGCCGCGGTGTCGATGAACATCCGCAGCGCGTCTCCCGGCAGCGAGTGGTAGTAGCCGCCCGTCGACAGGAAGTCGAAGCTCCCCGTCTCGTGGTAGTGGCGCTCCGCGTCACGCCCGCGGAACAGGAACCCCTCGATCTCGTTCGCGGCGGCGAACTCCATCCCGTCCTTCGCGAACAGCTTGGACGCGTACTCCTTCAACACCCCACGGATGTCCGCCGGATAGGCCCCGCCGTCCCGCTCCAGGACGTCCGCGAACACCAGAACCTTGCCGTGGCCGAAGATGTCGGAGGGCAGCCAGTAGAACGCGGGCCAGTCGACCCGCAGCCGCAGATCGGATTCCTGCTGGCGGGAGAACCCGCGGATGGACGAGCCGTCGAAGGTCAGGTTGTCGACCGAGCCCAGGAGGAACTTCTTGTCGTAGTCCAGCATGTGAAACCGGCCTTCGAGGTCGGTGAAGCAGACCGTGACGGCCTTGATGCGCTTCTCGTCCTTCAGGTACTTGAGCCGCTCTTCCTGGATCTTGTCGGCGGGCACCCGGTCCATCCGCTGCTTCTTGGCCGCCAGGTTTCGTTCTTCGAGCTCGTCGTACGGCATCTCCAGGAAGTCGCGCAGGCCGGTCATCCAGGTCCTCGATGTCAAAGGAAAGAGCGTCCCAGGGGTCAGGGAACGTTCTCCCGTTCCGGCAATGCCCGCAAGTTCCTCATTCCATGCGGAGCGCCTCCACGGGTGCCACGCGCGACGCCCGCACCGCCGGGATCAGTACCGCGAGCGCAGCGACGCCAAGAAGCAACACCGGGACGACCAAAAAGGTCACCCAGTCGAGCGGGGCCACCTGGTACAGGATGGCCCGCAGGAACCGCGTGAACACCACGCCGCCCGTAACCCCCAGCGCGACGCCCCAGTAGGCGGGACGCATCCCCTGCCGGAGTACGAGGTCGCGCACGCCGCGCACGTCGGAGCCCAGGGCCAGGCGGATGCCGATCTCGCGCGTCCGCTGGCCGACGCTGTACGAGATCACCCCGTAGATCCCGACCGCCGCCAGCGTCATGGCGAGCAAAGCAAAGACCGCCATGAGCCCCATGGTGAAGCGCTGTTCCTGGGTGGCCGACGCCAGCACGTCCGAGAGCGGGCGGATGTCGGTGGCGGGCAGGTCGGGATCGAGGCCCCGGATGAGGCTCACCACGCGGCCGGCCAGGTCTTCGGGGGCTCCACTGGAGCGAATCACCAGGTAGGCTGACCGGCGAGGACTCGGGGGAGATGGTGGGCCATAGGAGTTGGACCACTGATCCTGGGGGACATAGAACCCCCGCTTGAGGTTCCCGAGCAGTCCGTTGTGATGGACATCCCCGACCACGCCTACCACGCGCCGGAACGGCGCGGCCGGTCTGCCGATCTGGATCATCTGGCCCAGCGGGTCCTCTCCCGGGAAATACTCCTTCACGAGCTCGCGGTTGAGGATGATCACCTGTTCGCCGGTGTAATCGTCGTGCGCGTCGAAGTACCGGCCACTCACCAGGGGGATCTTCATCGCCTCCAAATATCCGGGACTGACCGCCTGCCAATCGGCCTGGCGGCCGGGAACATTCGGCGGCAGAGGCTTGGTCTGAATCTGCAATCCGGCGTCCCCCATCTCGGTGGCGAGCGGGAGCAGCCTCGAAAAGCCCGCGGCCTGGACCCCTGGGAGCTTGCGGACTTCGTCCCCCAGTGTGTGGAAGAAGGTGTTCGCGCTTTCGACCGTGCCGTACTTCGCAGGCGACAACGAGACGTGCAACGTGAGCACCTTCTCGGCGTCGAAGCCGGGGTTGATGCGCAGGAGATTGATGAACGTCCGGATGGTCAGCCCGGCCCCGATCAGGAGCAGCACCGCGAACGCGGTCTCACAGACGACCAGCGCGGTCCGGGCCCTGCGGCGATCGACGCCGGCGCTCTGTCCCCGCCCCGCGCGGAGCGAGTCGGCCAGGTCCAGCCGGCGGACCCGCGCGAAGGGAACGAGCGCAAACAGCATTCCCGCCCCGATCGCGAGCAACAACGCGAAGCCCGCCACCTGCCAGTCGATGCCCAGCTCGGCGACCCTCGGCACCGTGGTGGGGGCGCGCCCCGCGAGCAGCCGCACACTGGCCCACGCCAGGCCCAGACCGACCGCACCGCCCGCGAGTCCGAGGACCAGGCTCTCCCCCAGCGCCAGCCGCAGCATATCCCGAAGCCCGGCCCCCAGCGCGGCCCGCACGGCCATTTCCCGTCCGCGGTCAGCCGCGCGCGTCAGCATCAGGTTGGCGACGTTCGCGCAGGTCAGGACCAGCAGCAGCACCACGGCCGCAGTGAGGAGCATCAAGGCCGGGCGTACCGGGCCGGTGACTTCGTCGTTCAACGAAACCGAGAACGGCTGGAACCGCATGTCCACCGGGTAGAGCCCCTGCTGGACCCACTGCGCGGCGAGGGTCCTGATTTCGGTGGTGACGAGCGCCGGCGTCGCGCCGGGCTGGAGCCGGCCGATGGCGTAGCAGCAGTGACCGCCCCGGCTGGGCGCCGAGCGATCGATCTGCATGGGGCCGATGAGCTGAACGGAGGAGCGCGACTGGAACTCGAGCGGGAGACGAAAATCGCGGGGGAGAATTCCGGAGACGCGGTAGGGCTGGCCATCGACTTGAATGGTCTTCCCCACCAGCGTGGGATCCCCGCCCCACCGCCGCTGCCAGAGATCGTAGCCGACCACCACCACCGCGGGGCCATTCGGGATGTCCTCGGCGGGCGTGTACATCTGGCCCGCGCGGGGGGTGACCCCCAGCACGTCGAGGAGATTGGCGGTCGCCTGCGCGCTCGTCACACTCTCGGCGTGGCCCTCGGGCCCCGTGAGCGTCACCTCTCCATTGTCATTCCAGAGCGCGACGTCCTGAAACAGCTGCGTCTGGCGCTGATAGTCGAGGTACTCCGCGAACGACACCCAGGTCTTGTCGAAGTTGCTCCACTTGCTCCAGACCATCGCCAGGCGGGCGGGATCGCGATAGGGAAGCGGCTTGAGGAGCACCGCGTTGACCACTGTGAAGATCGCGGTCGAGGCGCCGATCCCGAGACCCAGCGCGAGGATGACCAGCGCCGAGAAGCCGGGGCGGTTGCGAAGCGAACGGAGCGTGTGACGGAGCGTCATGGTCAACCGGGGAAGGAGTCCAAGATTGGACGGCCGGTCGCCTCCAGGGGTTGCAGGCTCCTAGAGGGCCTGGTCCCAGCGGGTCGAGAGCCGCACGGCCGAGTCGATGACTCCGACCATGCTGTAGGTCTGCACGAAATTCCCCCACGGGTCCCCGGTCTTCGGGTCCACATGCTCGGCCAGGAGCCCATGGCGGTTCCGGCACGCCAGGACGCGCTCGAAGAGCTCCCGCCCCTCTTCGCGCCGCCCCATCGCCGCCAGGGCGTTGATGTACCAGAACGTACAGAGCAGGAAGGCGTTCTCGGGAGTCCCGAAATCGTCGGCCTCGTCATACCGGAAGACGAAGTCCCCGCGCTTGAGCGTCCGTTCGACGGCTTTCACGGTGCCCACGAAACGGGGATCATCCGGCTTGAGGAAGCCGATGTCTACGAGCTGCAGGAGACTCGCATCGAGCGCGGTCCCCTTGCCGTCGGCGGTCCCGACGAACGCACCGAGCTCTTCATTCCAGGCCTTGGCGCAGATCATCTGCTGAATCCGGTCGGCCGTGGCACGCCAGTGCGCGGCGCGATCGGCCAGGCCCAGGCGGCGCGCGATGCGCGCCAGGCGGTCGCACGCGGCCCAGCACATGACGCTCGAGAAGGTGTGTACGCGGGCCTGCCCACGCAGCTCCCAGATCCCGGCATCGGGCTGGTCGTACACCTTCGCCGCGTGGTGCCCAAGGCTCTCGAGCCGCCGGAACAGGGCCTCGTCTCCGCGCCGCACCAGGCGGTGATCGAAGAAGACGTGGGTGGCGGCGAGGATCGCCGAGCCGTACACGTCGTGCTGCACCTGGGCGTAGGCCTGGTTCCCCACGCGGACGGGCCCGAATCCCAGATACCCGGCGAGAGACGACACCTCGCGCTCCTCCGGAACCGGGTGCCCCGAAATCCCGTACACGGGCTGAAGCCGGGCGTCCGTGCCCGCCGCGACGACATTCAGGATGTAGGCGAGATACCGCTCCATGGTGCGCGTGTTGCCGAGCCGGTTCAGCGCGTGGACGACGAACGCGCCGTCGCGGATCCAGCAGTAGCGGTAATCCCAGTTGCGGCCGCTGCCCTTCGACTCCGGAACCGACGTGGTCATTGCGGCGATGATGGCACCGGAGTCCTCGAAGACGTTGAGCTCGAGCGTGATCGCCGCCCGGATCACCGCGTCCTGCCACTCGAAGGGGATCGCCAGCGATCGCACCCATTCGCGCCAGTACGCGGTCGTCTCCTCCAGCACGCGGTGCCCGACGTGCGCCGGCGTCCCCTGCACCGTTTCGTCTGGACCGAGGAGCAGCGCGACCGAATCCTCGAGGAAAAACGCGTTCTGTTCGAGCACCGCACTGATGGGCGCGTCGGTAGTCAGCCGCACGGCGAACCCCGACCCTTCGTAGCGGACGTGGTTGGACCCCCAGGTGATCCCGGCGGGCCGTGCCCCGTAGTCGACGGCCGGCACCACCCGCAGACGGATCCGGGGGCTCCCCGCGATCCGCTTCACCAGGCGCACCAGCATCATCGGGCAGAACATCCGGCCGAACTGATGGAAGCGCGGGGCGAAATCCGTGATCTCGATGGCGCCGCCCGTCCGGTCGTAAAGACGCGTGACGAGCACCGGCGTGTTGACGAGGTACTCCTGCTCGCTCCGGTCCTGATCGACCAGATCCACGGCGTACACGCCGGGCGCACCGGGGGGGAGGCCGGGCTCGCGCAGGAGGGAACAGAACATCGGGTCGCCGTCGAACCGCGGGAAACAGGCCCAGACGATCTGCGCCAGGGGATTCACCAGTGCACCCAGTGTCCCGTTGCCGACCAGCGCGAGGTCGAGAGCCCCGCCCCCGCTCATAGTCACGTCGACCGAGCCGCGACGATGGCGCGCGCCAGCCAGGCGCGGACGGCTCGAACGTCGCGCAGGTGCCAGCGGGCCACCGTGTCCCCGGCCCCGACTTTGATCGACACGCCCCCCGCTGCGTTCACCGTCTCGAACCCGTGCTCGTCGGTGACGTCGTCGCCGACGAACAGGGGCGTCCGTCCGCGGAACGGTGGTTCGTCCAGAAACTCGTCCACCGCGACGCCCTTGTCGCGTCCCGCCGGCTTGATCTCCACGATGCGCTTGCCGGGCAGCACGACATAGTGCGGGCCCGCCGCACCCGCAGCCGCGCGCGCCAGCCTTCCCGCGTAGCCCCCCAGCTGCGGCGCCAGCCGGTAGTGGAGCGCGATCGACAGACCCTTGTCCTCCACTTCGATGCGCGAGTC
>Ga0209178_1000419_pt1 | contig 12452 bp, 6 predicted proteins | sample GAAS200_FD_187521 | JGI IMG/M metagenome (GOLD analysis project Ga0209178, IMG submission 187521) | Agricultural soil microbial communities from Georgia to study Nitrogen management - GA AS200 (SPAdes) (version 2) | ecosystem: Environmental > Terrestrial > Soil > Agricultural land | place: USA... | reverse complement strand
GGCCCACCGACGGCGAAGGGTACGACGTAGCCAGCCTGGACCTCACGGGAGTGCAGGAGGACCTGGTGCGGGCGGTGGCGGCGACGGGCACGCCGACGATTCTGGTGATGATCAACGGCCGGCCGCTCTCGGTGCGATGGGAAGCGGAGCATCTGCCGGCGATTGTGGAGGCCTGGAATCCGGGCGAGGCGGGTGGGCAGGCGGTGGCCGACGTGCTGTTTGGCGACATCAATCCGAGCGGGCGGCTGGCCATCACCATCCCGCGCAGCGTGGGTCAGTTGCCGGTTTATTACGACTATAAACCGTCGAAGGCGTACTGGATTGGCCGCGGTTGGGCGGAACATCAGAGGGGATATGTGGATATGCCTGGAACGCCGCTCTACCCGTTCGGGTATGGATTGAGCTATACGCAGTTTCAGTACAGCAACCTGCGCATTGACCCGCCACAGATTTACAACCACGGCCAGGCGCATGTGACGGTTGATGTGGAGAACACAGGCCAGCGCGCTGGCGTGGAAACGGTCGAGCTCTATCTCCATGAGCGCTACACTCCGGTGGCCACGCCTGTGAAGCAGTTACACGGATTTGAGCGAGTGGTGCTCGAACCGGGGCAGAAAAAGAGCGTGACGTTCACCCTGGGTCCGGAAGACTTGCAACTGCTGGACCGGGATATGCACTGGGTGGTTGTGCCGGGAACGTTCGACATCATGATCGGGAGATCGTCAGCGGATATCGTGTTGAATGGAACGCTGGAAGTGAAGGGCTCCGGCGGCCTGGTGGGATATGAATAGGCCGAGAGCAACAGAACTGGCGGGCGCGAAAGTACGGTCTTTGGGTGCGCTTAATCTGAGACTTAGGCGAAACCGGCTGCGTGCCCGCGGTCAACGTTATGAAGGAAAATATAACAACGCGTGAACGGTGCTGGTCGATCCGTCGCCATATTGTTTTTCTAGCGCTCGTGTTGCCGCTAGTGGCCTGGCACGCCAACGCGGCAGAGATGAAAGCGGGCGTGGCGCGGGTGAACATCACTCCGCCCGTGGGCGTCCAGATGTGGGGCTATTTTAACCGTCTGAAAGGCGCAGAAGGCACCATTGATCCTCTGTACGCCCGGGTCCTGGTGTTGGAGGCTGGCGAGCAGCGCCTGGCGTACGTTGACCTCGACCTCGGGAGGACGTTCGGCCCGGCATCGATCAACCGCCTGCGTCAGGCCGCAAAGCAATCGAGCGGCATCAATTGCCTGATTGTCCAGGCCACCCACACGCATGCCGGCCCCGTGGTGATGGATGCGTATCCCTCCGGACCGCCGGCCTGGGAGACGGCGGCACTCGAAAAGATCGGGCAGGCCATCCACGACGCGCACGACCATGCCGTGCCGGTCCGAGTGGGAACAGGCTACGGAAAGGCGTACATCGGCTACAACCGCCGCCGGCTTAACCCCGACGGTACGATAACGATGGTGTGGAATAATTCGGCGCGTATCGCAACCTGGCCCGTGGACCCCACCATCTCGGTCTTGCGCATCGACCGGATGGACGGGCAGCCGCTGGCCATTCTGGTGAACTACGCCTGCCATCCGGTCACTTTCGGCTCAGATAACATGCGATTTTCAGCCGATTTCCCGGGCGTGATGTGCAAAGTGGTGGAGAAGGCTTTTGGCGGTAAGCCTCTCTTATTCTTCATGCAGGGCGCTCCGGGAGACATCAATGTTTACGATGCTGGAACACCGGTGGCCCAGGATGTGGTCGGAAGGCGAGACTGGGCGGGAGAAACGCTAGGCAAGGCCGCGGCCGAGGTGGCGCAAAAAATTCAGAGTGCCGCAGAACCCGACGCCAGCATTGATTTTGCGGAAGACCCGCTGCCGGTCCGCTTGCGATGGGACGAGGGCAAATTCCGGGACGAGGTAGTGCGCGAAATCAGCCCGGAAGCTTTCAAGATTTACGCGCCGCCCATCGAAGAGACCATGCGCCTGCCGGTAACCACGGTCCTGATTGACCGGAAAATTGCCATGATGTGCGTGCCCGGGGAGCCGTTTGTGGAATTCCAGGTGAAGTGGCGCCAGCAGTGCAGATTGGACGATTGTTTCTTTCTGGGGTACGCGAACGGTTATGCCGGCTATTTCCCCACCATACAAGCGGCAGTTGAAGGAGGCTACGGCGCTGCAAATGCGACCACCTGGGCGGAGGTTGGAGCAGGCGAACGCATGGTTGACCACGCGGTCGTCACGCTCTACAAGATGTTAGGATTGGTGAAGGACGCGCCTAAGGAGGACTGGAAATGAAGCGGGCGTCCACGACTTCGCGTGACCCATCGGTTGCGGAGGGAGGAAGTGATGGACAGACTAAACGAACAGGTCCGCCGTGAGGCTGGCAAGCCGGCGCGCAGCGAGCCGTTGCCGCTGGAGTTTCCCGGCGCGCAACATTATGACCAGGAGGAAGTGGACGCCGTCGTCCGCGTGCTGAAAAGCCGCTCGCCTTACCGCTACTACGGCCTTGACCCGCAGCGCGAGGCAGAAACATTTGAGGAAGAGTTCGCTGGCTTTCTGGGCGTGCCTTATGCGGTTGCGGTCAGCAGCGGCACCGGGGCGCTGCACGTCGCATTGTCGGCGCTTGGCGTGGGGCCGGGGCAGGAGGTCATTATTCCTGCCTACATGTGGGTCGCCGTAATTGCCGCAGTGGTCAACCACGGCGCGATTCCCGTGCTGGCGGATATTGACGACACCTTCGGGCTGAATCCTGCTGCGGTGGAAAAGCAGACTACGCCGCGCACGGCGGGGATCATTGCAGTCCATATGAGCGGAGCTCCGATCGATGTCCCGGAGATCCGCAAGGTGGCTCGCGCGCACAATCTTTTTCTGCTCGAGGACTGCGCCCAGTGCTGCGGAGGCCGCATCGGCGGCCAGCCGGTGGGAACGTTTGGCGATATGGGGATCTACAGCTTCCAGCTCAACAAGAACATGACCAGCGGAGAAGGCGGCTGCGTTGTGACACGCGATGAGCAGCTTTATCGGCGGGCTGTGGCTGCCCAGGATGTGGGTTATCCGCGGGGGGCGCGCGGGCGCTTGCTGCAGAACGATCCCTCGGCTCGCCTGTGGGGGCGGGGCTATCGAATGGATGAAATGAGGGCGGCTGTTCTGCGCGTTCAACTGCGCAAGCTGCCGCGCGTGATCGAGTCGATGCACAGGAGCAAGTACCGCATCCGGAAAGCGCTGGAAAAATTTCCGCAGGTGCAGTTGCGGAAAATATTGGACCCTGCCGGAGACACGGGCTGCTTCCTGATTACAACCTACCCCGAGGCTCGAACGGCGCAGGAAGTCTGCGGAGCGCTGCGAGCGGAAGGCATCGCTACTTACCCGCAGGGGATGTCGAACCTTGTTATGACGGACTGGGGGCTGCACGTCTATAGTAACAACACCAGCCTGCTGGAACGCGCCAGTGTTGATGGCCACGGCTTCCCGTGGGACCTGGCTGAAAATGCGGGCTCGCACCCGAGTTATGAGCGCGGAACCTGCCCGTCGGCAGATGACCTCTTCGAGCGCAGCATCATTATCGCCATCCCTTCCTGCCTGACCGCCCAGGACGACGACGAGATTATCCTGGCGTTTGAAAAGGTTCTGGGCGCGCTTCGTCAGGCGTCGGTACAAACCACGGCAGGCTAAGAACCGCCCGACCAGACTGCTGATGCGGGACGGAGCCCAGGTGAATAGAAGGCGGCTACTTCAACTTTTGGGCGGGGCGTCGGTCTCTTGCGTGGCGGAGAACCGTCTCTGGCCACAAATTCGCGCGGCGTCAGCTCAGGATGCCGTCTTTCCCCAGTATGTTGATGTTGCCGATCGCGCCGGGCTCACCGCCAGGACCGTCCTGCAGGGAGATCCCTCAAACGACTTCCTTCTGGCTACCACCGGCGGCGGCGTGGCGCTGATTGACTACGATAATGACGGCTGGCTGGACATCTTCCTGCTAAATTGCTGGGGATTGCACGGCTTTCCTGAAGGCCAAGGCCCCACCAATCATCTCTACCACAATAATCGCGACGGGACTTTCGCGGACACCACCCGGAAGGCGGGGCTCATTTCCCACGGCTGGAGCCAGGGAGTATGCGTCGGCGATTATGACAATGATGGTTTCCCGGATCTGTTCGTCACCCAGTACGGCCACAATCTTCTCTACCACAATAACCACGGCGGAACATTCACCGACGTAACGCGTGAAGCTGGTCTCCATGCGACGCCGCCGGCATGGAATTCAGGCGCCGCCTTTCTCGACTATGATCGCGACGGCCATCTCGACCTGTTCGTTTCTCACTATGTCGATTACCGATACGGGCTGACCCTGTATGGCAGCAATCCGAACCTCGAGGGCACTCAATCGCCTGTGCTGTATGGCGTTGCAGGCTTGAAGGGGACTTTCAACACCCTTTATCACAACAACGGAGACGGCACTTTTACGGACGTATCGGCGAAGTCCGGAATCCTGAAGACACACCCCACCTATGGCTTTACGCCGCTGGTGGCCGACTTTGACAACGACGGCTGGCCCGACATCTACGTTGCGGACGATTCCACTCCCAGCCTGCTTTACCAGAATAATCACGATGGCACTTTTTCAGAGATCGGGTTGCTGGCCGGTGTGGCGTATAACAGCAATGGCCATACCCAGGCTGGCATGGGAGTTGACGCTGGCGACTACGACTGTGACGGAAGGTTCGACATTTTGAAAACGAATTTCTCGGATGAGCCCCCTGCCCTTTTCCACAATGACGGGCAGGGATTCTTCACCGATGTTACGGTTCAGGCCGGCCTTGCAGGAGCCGTGCGGAACGTGAAATGGGGAGCGGCATTTTTCGATTTTGACAATGACGGTAACCAGGACATCGTGATCGTTACCGGCCCGATTTATCCTCCCGGCGTGAACAGCCACCATCCCATGGCGCCCGAAAGCGTCAAAAATCTACTTTTCCGCAACCTGCGCAACGGACGATTCGAAGATATCTCTGCACAATCAGGGCCAGCATTTTCCGAATCCCGCTGTGGCCGAGGGCTGGCTGTCGGCGACCTGTTCCACACCGGCCAGCTCGACCTGGTGGTGAACAACATTAATGACCGGCCTTCTCTGCTCCGCAACCAGAAGCCGTCGTCGAATTCGTGGCTGCTCGTCAGGCTGATCGGTGCCAAAACTAATAAATCCGCCATCGGTTCCCGAGTAATTGTAAGCACTGAAAAGCAGCGGGCGATGCAGGAAGTCAGAAGCGGCGGTAGCTTCTGTTCGCAAAATGATTTACGGCTGCACTTTGGCCTGGGCCCGAATGTGCGCTCGGCGCGCGTGGAGGTGCGCTGGTTGGGCGGAACGACGCAGGTTCTGGAGCAGGTGCCAACGAACCGGCTGGTGACCATCGAGGAAGGCAAGGGGATCGTGGCCCAGGAATCGTGGTAATTTTGATGAATGTGCGGCGTCATGCTGCGGATTTTGGCGACTTTGCTGGAGACCTTTCATGCCTCTGGTATCTTTTGGGATCGCCCAAGCGTCGATCTTCTCTCCCATAAGTGGCTTCGTCGTTGGGCCACGCTCGTTTTCCTGATCGTTCCAACGGCCTTTGGACAAACCCGGAAGCCAGAGGCGCCTGTCGCCGACAGGCCAAATTCGTCCGAGTACCGTCAGGCGCTGAATCTGCTCAAAGCCCATGAAGTGGAGCAGGCGCTGGCGGCTATCCGTGCGGGCCTGGACAAGAGCCCTTCCGACTGGCAACTGTACGATTTACAGGGGCTTGCCGAGAATTCCCTAGGGCACGCTGATAAGGCTCAGGCCAGCTTTCAAAAAGTCATTGAATTGGCTCCCAAACGCGCCCTGGGGTATGCCGATCTCGGCGTGCTGTATTTCCAGTTGGGAAAGGCAGACGAGGCGACACGGATGTTTAGGTCGGCACTGGGCCGCGAGCCGGACAATTTTACGGCCCTGCTGGGGCTCGGCACGATACTTCTGGAATCCAACCAGCCCGAAGAAGCAGCAGAAATGCTCAAGACAGCGTGGCACTCGAATACCGGTAATTTCCGGGCCGGATACGGGTATGCCCTGGCCCTGCGCGAACTGAAGCGGCCGAAGGCGGCTCGAGAGGTTCTTTCGAAGGTTGCCGCTCCTTCCGAGCCTGAATTTGCCACGAAATACTATGCCTTATCAGGCGCGGCGGAGGAGGACTTGCAAAACTGGTCTGCGGCCGCCCGTGACTATTCCCGTGCCTACCATTTCGATCCTGGCGGAATCGAAATCTATTCATCCTGGGTCCGCACCGCCGTCAAGAGCAGGGACCCGAACGAGATTCGAGCGCTTCCGCCCCCTCCTGCGGGCCTCTCCGCCCAGCAACATTTTTCGCTGGGTACGCTGTTCGCCTCTGCACGGTCTTACAAGCAGGCAATACCGGAGTTCAGAGCGGCATTGCAGGCGGACCCGGGTAATGAGGCGGCGGCATACAATCTGGCGCTTTCCTGGCAGCAGGTGGGCAACTCCAAGGAGGCCATTAGCGTGATTCAGACCGCCCTGCAACACAAGCCTTCGGCTGAGCTGTATAACCTGCTGGGATCGGTGGAGGAGGAAGCGGGGGATTACATCCAGGCGGCGCGTGATTTGCGGCGGGCTGTGGACCTCAATCCGGAAAGCGAGGAATACTACTTTGACCTCGGGATTGAATACCTGTCGCATTACGCCTTTCGGCCCGCACTCGATACGTTCGACGTGGCCGATAGAAAGTTCCCCGGCTCTCTTCGCGAAAAGGTGGGCCTGGGTTACGCGCATTACGGGCTGCACCAGTACCCGGAAGCGGAGAAGGCTTTTCTGGACGCGATTGAAATTAACCCTTCTGCCCCTGCTGCTGTTGCCGCATGGAATACGCTGACTTCCTTTCTTACACCTGAGGGATACCAAAGGGTCAGCGGCCGCCTGCGCCAACTGGCCGAGGGACATCCCGCAAGCGCCGAAGCTCTCTATTACTGCGGCGTCAGTATTTTTCAGTCTGCCGAAGGAATGGGCAAGCCCGCCGCCCTGGCCGCCGCCGAGGAATACTTGAAGCGGGCCGTAAGCTCGAAGCCCGATTACGCCCCTGCGCATCTTGAGCTGGGTAAGCTCTATGCGTCTCGAAATGACTTTGACAATGCGATTTCCCAGCTTCTGGAGGCCATCCGCATCGACCCTAAATCGGCGTTAAGCCACTATCAGCTAGGCCAGGCCTATCGGAAAACTGGTAACCTGCGGCTTGCACAACGAGAGCTGGCTCAATATTCCGTTTTATCCCAGAAAGAACGCTCCGAGATGTCGCACCATCAGAGTGAAATCAAGAAGTTTCTCGCCGTGGAGACGGCCAAGCCTCGGTAAATGGTGCATGAGGCAGCGTGGGACTGTCGCCCGTGCTTACTCATCCCGTATAGTACAGTTCCCTGCCACTGGCCACCCGACAATTTTTCTGATGTGAACTCACCCTCGCAATCTTTCACAAAGAAAAACTACCGCTACTCACGAGGATGCGCCGAGCCCCGGCCAGTCATTGCCTTCTGTCAGCGAACCGGGAAGAGCCCATATGTTCTTGTTTACATGGCCAATTCGCATTGTGGCTGGCCTGACCTGATCTAAATTCCCTGACGGGGGACGCAATTAATTCTCATAGAAATTAATGATTGACTGCAAGACTGCACGGCCGTTATACTCTACATCACCTGCGGTTTGACTGGCGGAACAGAAAGAACATCAGGGTTTGTGCCACGAGCCCTGGTTGTCTCAATTTTTCGCTAGCGCACCGGAGGATGCCTTTTTCGCACTTCATAACTGAGGACTGCTCTAGGAATTCAGAAGTGGCTCCGCTGATCGTGTCCTTACTGTGCCTGGGCGGGTGAGTGAGCCCGCCATAGCGTCGGGTTGAGACAGCCGTCTGAATTTGCATGAAACTGGAGGGACAGGGCAATGAAAAAGTGCGTCATGAAGGTAGGAAAATGTGTCGCCATCGTGGCATGTCTGATGTTTTGGGGAGTCGCAACCGTGGAGGCGCAAGTCGACCGCGGTAGCGTCGCCGGGACGGTCACCGACTCGAGTGGAGCAGTAGTACCCGACGCGGCGGTGACCATCGTCAACGTCGGCACCCAACAGACAACCCGGCTCACATCCGACAGTTCTGGAAACTTCGTTGCCACCAATCTCCCCATCGGCCAGTATACCGTCACTTTCGAAAAGTCGGGTTTCAAGCGAACCGTGCATAGCAATGTGACCGTCAGCGTGAACCAGACAACACGTGTTGACGGAACTTTGCAGATCGGACAGGTAACCCAGAGCGTGGAGGTTTCAGCGGCCCCACCGCTGGTTCAAAGTCAGAGTTCATCCCTGGGTACTATTGAAAACGCGCGCCGCATCGTTGACCTGCCGCTCAATGGGCGGAACTTTATTGCCCTTGCCTATCTGGGCCCGGGCGCCAATACCGCCCCGCCCGGGGCCAACGTCAGCGGGGGAGTGTTCGAGAACGTGCGGGCCAATGAAGGGCTCACAGTAAATGGGATTTCAGCTTCCCAGAATAACTTCCTGATGGATGGCGTAGACAACAATGAGTGGGGACTGGGAGGTGTGGTGTCCTTGCCCCCGCCCGACGCGATTCAGGAATTCCGGACGGAAGAAAACGCCATGAGCGCCGAGTTTGGACGAGGCGGCGCGGCTGTTAATATTGTGCTCAAGTCCGGAACCAACCAGCTTCATGGTGACTTTTGGGAATTTGTTCGAAACGACAAATTCGATGCCCGAAACTTTTTTGACGACACCCGGCCAGCATTTCGCCGCAACCAATTCGGAGGGTCTGCGGGCGGGCCCATCATCAGGGACAAGCTCTTCATTTTCGGGGACTACCAGGGAACACGCATTCGGCAGGGCCAAACCTTTCTCTCTACGGTCCCGACCCCGCTGGAGCGCACCGGTGATTTTTCCGAAATGGACACGCCGCTCTTTGATCCTTACACCACGGACCCGAATACGGGCGCTCGCGCTCTTCTCAACCCTGCCGATCCGTTTGTAATTCCTGCGAACCGCATCAATTCTGTGGCGCAAAATGTCGTGAATCTTTACCCGCTGCCGAACCGGCCTGGCGTTGTGAACAATTATCTTTTGAACCCGAAGTACACTCAGGACGAAGATTCCACTGACATCAAAGTCGATTTCCCATGGCGGGCGCAGGATCAGTTTTTTGGACACTACACCTTTGATGACGTCCGGGCGCACACGCCGGGACCGTTGGGGGCGCTTGGCGGAACCGAATGCTGCCCGAGCAACGGGATCAATAGAGCTCAGAATGCGGCGATAGGATGGACGCATACTTTCAGCCCGACCATGCTTGCTGTTGTGACCGGCGCCTGGGAACGATATCTGGTGGAAGCCAACCCGCTTGAGCTTGGAAATAATCTGTCGGATCAGTTGGGCATTCCCGGGGCTAATCGTGGCGACCTCACAACTTCAGGACTGACGGTTTTCAGCCCTGCGGGTTTTGCACCGTTGGGAGATTCGCTCTGGACGCCGGAATTTGCCGCCGAAAACATGGCCGATCTATCAGGCGTTCTCACAAAGATGGTGGGTAAGCACACCCTGAAATTTGGGGCGAGATATATCAAGCTGCAGCGGAATTTCTTTCAGTTGGAAGCTTCCAAAGGATGGTACCAGTTCGACGGGTCTTATACCCAGGATTTGACAACGGGAAATGATGGAAACGCGTTGGCTGATCTTCTTCTCGGCGTGCCAAGCTACTTCGAAAGGGATGCCATCAAAGGAAGGTTTCCGACCCGCTACTGGAACCTCGACGAATTCATTCAGGACGATTTCCGCGCCACACCGGACCTGACGATTAATATCGGCCTGCGCTACTCAATTTTCTCTCCCGCTGCCGGGCGCATTGGGAACTTCGACTTCCAGCGGGCCATCGTTATCAATGACCAGGGCGCCGGGCCCAACGCGGTCACAGAGCCGCACGCCGGCGTTGCCTTTGATTATGGCGATTGGGGGCCCCGTGTCGGCTTTGCCTGGACTCCCTTCGGCCATAAGACTACCGTAGTGAGGAGTGCTTATGGCGTGTTCTACTCCCCGCAGGGAAACATCTTCGATGATCTGGGCTTGAATCCGCCCTTCCTGGACTTTGCGAGCCATACATATGCTGCGATCGCAATCCCCACTGCCAGCCAGCTTGTGTCATCCGGGTTTCCCTCAACCATTGTTTACCCTGATCCGCTGAATCCATCGGGAACTTTGCGGGTTCAGGGTGGCAAGCGCTGGATGCCCAAAATCATGGAGTGGAATTTCACTGTCCAGCATCAATTTGGCCAGAATTGGATGGCACAAGTGGGGTATGTGGCCACCCGAGGCTACCGGTTATGGAATCACGAGAGTACCGATCTGAACGCGCCCGTCACCCCTCTCGACTCCAATTTTTCAGATGCTACCGGCAACATGGGTCGCCGTTATTTCAATAAGCTCCCTAATCTAGGTTCGCTACGGCCTTTGGATTATGCCGAGGACGCCATGTTCTACAATTCTCTCCAGGCTAAACTGGAAAAGCGCTTCTCGAATGGACTGTCTCTCCTCACCGCGTACACTTATGCCAAAAACCTTGGCACTTCGGACGGGTACGTAGGCTCTTCGGGACTCATTCAGAACCCTTATAATCCGGAGGCAAGTCGAGGACCGCTCCCGTCTGACCGCACTCATCAACTGTCGCTCAGCTATTTGTACGACCTGCCGTTTGGGCGCGGAAAGCCGTTTATGGCGAACGCCGGGGCGCTTTCGAATGCCCTTTTTGGAGGGTGGGAAGTCAGCGGTATTACTGCGATTCAAAGCGGCCTGGCACTTACGCCAGGCCTATCTTTCGATCCTACCAACACGAACTCCGGGAGCCCGCGGCCGGACATGATAGGCAACCCGAAAGACTTCTCGTTTGACACTTCGACCCAGGCTGCCCTGGGTTGCAGTCAGCCTGGAAAGCAGACCCTGGATTGTTTCTACAATCAGGCGGTGTTCATTCTCCCGCCACTTGCTCCCAATCAAGTTTCCGCCCACGTGTTCGGCAATACGGCGAATGGAGTGCTGCGCGGGCCAGACTTGGTCACCTTTGACTTCTCGACGATGAAGAATTTCAAGGTCAATGAGCGTTGGACCTTGCAGTTCCGCGCCGAGATGTTCAACATCTTCAACCATCCGAACTTCGCGAATCCCGACACCACTGTGGACGTTCCTGGCGGTGCAAGCATCTCCAGCACGATACCGGACAACCAACGCGAAATTCAGTTTGCGCTGAAGCTCCTTTTCTAATGTGGGAGATCTGCTTCGATCTGCCGCCGGAAAGCAACTGCACCGGCCGGACGAAGCCATGGCCGCCAACCTGTTTCACGACCAAAGAGGAAGATCATGATGCGAATCGCGCTGATTCTTATGCTCATCCTTAGCTTTGAGCCTGCACTGTGTATGGCGCAGGAAACAAAGCTTGAGGACGTGAGTGGGAAGACGGTCCTGGTGTTTTCGCCGCACCCGGATGACGAGCTTTTCGGTGCAGGAGGCACGATTGCCCTGCTGAACAAGAACCACAATAGGGTGATCGTCGTGCTTTACACCAACGATGATAAAGGCAGCTATGACCTCGAAATGAGCTCGCAGCGCCTGGCCCGCATTCGGAGGAGCGAAGAAGAGGCGGCGGAAGGTGTTCTGGGTACCCCTAAAGAGAACATCATCTGGATGGGCTATGACGACGGCATGTTGGAATACGCGCCTCAGCCCAAACTGACGGAAGAGGCCACAGCGATCATACGACGCGTGCGCCCCGACGTACTGCTAACCATCGACCCGGGAGACTGGTATGTGCGCTGGCACAAAAGCGACCACCGGATGGCCGCCGTGAACACCATCGACGCGGTACGCGCCGCCGAGTTCTGGCTCTATTTTCCGAACCAGCTTCTGCAACAGCACCTCCAGCAATATCAGGTGCCGTTGATGTACTTCTACTACACTGCGCCTCAGGACACGAACTACCAGGTGAACATCGACAGCGTTTTGGACCTGAAACTGAAGGCAGCCATGAAGCACGTCAGCCAGTTTGAGCCTGCAATCCACCATTACCGTCCGGACTGGGACCCCAAAGACGAGGCCAGCGCAGAAGCGGAACTGAAAAAGCTGCAGCCGAAGAAAGATGGGCACTACGTCGAGCAGTTCCGGAGGGCTACGGGATTCAATCAGGAATAAGCCCACGCGGGTCGGCTATACGGCTTCAACGCGCTTCCGGCGGCCCGCCGTAAACAGCGCGAAATACTGAAAGCACGAAATCAAGGGAGGGGGACGCGATGCGATCGCATTTCAAAATGTCCATTAAACGTGTGGGTTGGTGCACCGGTGTGCTGGTAGGCTTAGGAATTATTCTAGCTTCGACGCCGTTGGCCAGCCCACAGGAAGCTCGCGTGCCGT
>Ga0209178_1000417_pt1 | contig 12457 bp, 11 predicted proteins | sample GAAS200_FD_187521 | JGI IMG/M metagenome (GOLD analysis project Ga0209178, IMG submission 187521) | Agricultural soil microbial communities from Georgia to study Nitrogen management - GA AS200 (SPAdes) (version 2) | ecosystem: Environmental > Terrestrial > Soil > Agricultural land | place: USA... | reverse complement strand
GGGCGACATCGGCATCGCGCTGGTGTGCGGGTTCGCGCTCGCGTTCGTGATCGGCGTCGGCACCGCATTCGTCTACCGCAGCGAGCGGCTGGCGATTTCGGCGTGAGGTTGATTCCCTCTCCCCCTCAGGAGAGGCGGAGCGAAGCGAACGCGCGCGTAGCGCGGCGCGCAGCGCCGGGTGAGGGTTCGGGTTAGCGAAAACGCTGACACTTCTCGAACCCTCAACCCGTGCCCTCTCCCGGTGGGAGAGGGGGAGTAGGCATCGCGCCGCGCGCGACAGCGGTATTGAATGAAGCCAAAAATAAAATGCCCCGAGAGCCAGGGGGGAGCTCTCGGGGCGGGCGATGCCAAACCTGGGGAGGGGTTTGACACCGGGGTTCGCTCAGGGAGGTGAGTGAACCGGGACGCCGTTGCGTGCGTCCGAAACCTTAGATGGGGCTCCCGCGGGGAAGTTCAAATTCTTTTTTCGGAGGAATTTAGACTCCGTTCATTCGTCCGGCGGCCATGACTTTCGGCCTACGTATAGCCGTCCAAACGGAAAGCTTGGTCGGAGTAGCTGTTGTGGAAAGTCAGGCCATGGACGGCCGTTCTGACGCATGCGTCCTGAGGTGTTGCTGCTGCGAAAACGTCGGGCGAGGCAGCGTTCACGGACGAACGCAAAATTAATGTGCCTCGTTCCAATTGGCGCCGGTGCCGATATCGACCAGCAGCGGCACGCCGAGTTCCGCGGCGCCTTGCATACGTATGCGGACACCTTCCCGAATGGCTTCCACCGCGTCCACGCGCACTTCGAACACCAATTCGTCGTGCACTTGCATCAGCATGTGGGCGTCGTCGTCACGTTTTCCTAACCAATCGTCGATCGACACCATGGCGCGCTTGATGATGTCGGCCGCGGTGCCCTGCATCGGCGCATTGATCGCGGCGCGCTCGGCCCCGGCGCGTTGCGCGGCATTGCGCGAACGCAGGGCGTCGAGATAAAGCCGGCGTCCGAACAGGGTTTCCACGTACCCATCGCGGCGAGCCTTTTCACGGGTCGAGTCCATGAAGGCCTTCACGCCCGGATAACGTTCGAAATAGCGCTGCACGTACTCCGCGGCTTCGCCGCGCGGAATCCCGAGTCGCTGCGCAAGCCCGTGGGCGCTCATGCCATACATCAGCCCGAAATTGATCATCTTTGCGACACGCCTGTGCTCGGACGCCACCTCGTCCACTGCCACCCCGAACACTTCAGCCGCGGTCGCGCGGTGCACGTCCTGGTCGTGTCGGAAGGCGCGGGTGAGTCCGGGGTCGCCCGACATGTGCGCCATGATCCGTAATTCGATCTGCGAGTAGTCTGCCGCCAGCACCCGCCAGCCTTCCGGGGCGATGAACGCCTCGCGGATGCGGCGGCCTTCCTCGTTGCGCACCGGGATGTTCTGGAGGTTCGGATCGGTCGAAGAAAGCCGGCCGGTCGCGACCGCCGCCTGGTTGTAGCAGGTGTGCACGCGGCCGGTGCGCGGGTTCACCATTTCCGGCAGTTTGTCGGTGTAGGTCGAGCGCAGCTTTGCCAGTTGCCGGTAATCGAGGATCATCCGCGGCAGTTCGTGCTGGTCGGCGATCGCTTCCAGCGCTTCCTCGTTGGTCGAAGGTTGCCCGGTCGGTGTTTTCAGCCTCGCCGGCAGGCCCAACTCCTCAAACAGCAACGCCTGCAATTGCTTGGGCGAATCGACATTGAACTCGCGCCGGGCGATCTTCTGCATGCCCGTCTGCAGCGCGAGCATGCGTTTGCCGAGTTCCTGGCTCTGCAGGCGCAGCGCGGCCACGTCGATCAGCACACCGCGCTGTTCCATCCGCGCCAGCACCGGCACCAGCGGCATTTCGATCTCGGTGAACAATCTGCGTTGCGCGGGCTGCGCCTCGAGTTGCGGCCACAACGCGTGATGCAGGCGCAGCGTGACGTCGGCGTCCTCGGCCGCGTAGTCGCGGGCGGTGTCGAGATCGACCTGCGAAAACGGGATCTGCTTGACGCCCTTTCCGGCAACATCTTCGTAATGGATCGTGTCGTGGTCCAGCCAGCGTTTGGCCAGCGTGTCCATGTCGTGGCGGTTCGCGGTCGCGTTCAGCACGTATGATTCCAGCATCGTGTCGAAGGCGATGCCGCGCACCATGACGTTGTAGTTCGACAGCACGTTGCAGTCATACTTGGCGTGCTGGCCGACCTTGGGCCGCGCGGGATCTTCAAGGATCGGCTTCAACGCCGCCAGCGTGTCGTCGAGGGGAAGTTGCGGCGGCGCGCCGGGATAGTCGTGCCCGACCGGGATGTAACACGCGTTGCCGGCTTCGGTCGAGAACGAAAGCCCGACGAGGTGCGCCCGCATCGGATCGAGCGAAGTCGTTTCGGTGTCGAAGGCGATGAGTTCCGCGGTACGCAGCTTCGCCAGCCATGTATCGAGTTGCGCGCGTGTGGTGACAAGTTCGTAACGCGTAGCGCTGGGGGCCGAGGCCTGGGGGTCTGGTGGCGAGGCTCCTCGAGGTGGAATCAGTGTGGCTTCGACTTCGCCGGACCGCGCGGTGGCGGCGCCGACGCGGGCTGTCCCTCGCCCCTCGTCCCCCGTCTCCCGTTCCGCTTCATCCAGCTCTTTCAACGCCTGCCGAAATTCATACCGCGCATACAGCTCGCGCAATGCTTCGACATCGCGCGCGCGCAACAGCAGGTCGGCGGGACCGTGATCCAGCACGACGTCGGTCTTGATGGTCGCGAGCTGGCGCGACAGCGGCAATTGGGCCACCGCAGCCCGCAGGTTCTCGCCGATCTTGCCGCCGACCTTGTCGGCGCTGGCGATGACGCCGTCGAGCGTGCCGTATTCGTTCAACCATTTCGCGGCCGTCTTGGGGCCGCATTTCACGACGCCGGGAATGTTGTCGATCGAATCGCCCATCAACGCCAGGTAATCGATGATGCATTCGGGCGGTACGCCGAACTTGGCGATCACGCCGTCGCGATCCATCCGGGTGCGGCTCATGGTGTTGACCAGCGTCACGCCCGGCCGCACCAGTTGCGCGAAATCCTTATCGCCGGTGGAGACCTCCACGTCGATGCCGTCTGTCGCGGCGCGGGTCGCCAGCGTGCCGATCACGTCGTCGGCTTCCACGCCCGCGACACGCAGGATAGGAAATCCCAATGCCTCGACGATCTTCATCATCGGCTCGACCTGCGCGCGCAGGTCGTCCGGCATCGGTGCGCGATTGGCCTTGTATTCGGCGTACAGGTCGTCGCGGAAAGTCCGCCCCGGCGCGTCGACCACGAAGGCCGCGTAATCGGGTTTTTCGTTCAGCGTTGCGCGCAGCATGTTGACCACGCCGAACAGCGCGCCGGTCGGTTCGCCCGCGGCGTTGCTGAGTGGCGGCAACGCATGGAACGCGCGATACAGATAGCTGGAGCCATCGATGAGCGTGAGCTTGGCCATCCGCGGATTGTCGCACGGGTGTTGTCGCATGCACGCTGCGCTCACGCGGTACGTGTATGCTGACCCAGACTGTCGCTTCGGGAGACGGATCGTGAAAGCGCTCGTTTGGTTTTCCGCGTGTGCATTGCTGTTTGGCGTGCCCGCGGCGCAGGCGCAGCAGGTGCTCGCGGCATCGTCGACGGCGCCGCCACCGGGTTCAGCCCTGCCGCCGCCCGGGATCGACGATCCCGGCTCAAAACCGCAATCGGTCCCGCTTCCCAGCACCGGCATTCCGCCGTCGGTCGCGCCGGCCGCGCGGCAGAAGGACGGCACCGGCGACAGCACCAACGTGAGCGTCCGCACCGATGCCAGTGGCGACACCGTCGAGGAATATCGTCGCAACGGCAGCGTGTACATGGTGCGCGTCACGCCCAAGAATGGCGTGACCCAGACCTACATGGTCAACAACAATGCGAATGGCAATCTGATGCACGACCCAAAAACGGGTCCGGTGTCGCCGGTGTATTACGACATCTACAAGTGGGGCGGTCCGAAGAAGCCGGCCGGCAGCGCGCCCGCTGCGGCGTCGACGAGTGGGCAATGAACGGCGCGTCGATGTCTTGGCCGGCCATAACTCGCACCATCCCTGATGCTCACCCTGCGGGCCGCCTTCGGCGTTCGGGCGCGCTCCTGCGCGCCGCGTCGGCGCGGTGTAGGTTGGGCTGATTCCGGGCTTCATCCGGGAAGCCCAACGTTGCAATCGTCGTTGGGCCTCCGCCGATGGGACTGGCGCCAGTCCACCCTACGGCTCACCGATCCAGTTCGGGGTAATGCCGGAAGATGCCGTCGTTGTTGAACGGAATGCGGCGCGGCGAATCGAGGTAGGCGGCGAGCGCGGGGCGCGCTGCAATGTGCTCGCGCAACGCGACGCAAAGCGGCAATGTTTTTTCCAGACGCCGCATCGTGCGCGGGAACGCAAAGCGCAGTCCCTCGATGATCTGGAACAGTGAAAGGTCGGCGTAGCTGGTCGCGCTGCCCGCGAGACAGCGTTGCCGGCCCCGCGGGTTGCCCGCCAGCACGCGTTCGAACCAGCCGAGGAATTTCGGCAGCCGCTCGCGCCGCAGATGGCCGGCGCGGCGCGCGGCCTCGTCACGCTGGTCTTCGTAGTAGAGCCCGCTCGCGATCGGATGATGGCAGTCATGGATTTCGGCTACCAGATCCATGATGGTCAGCTGCAATTGATGCGTCCACAGACGGCCGGATTCGTCGCGCGGTGCAAGCAGCAGGCGCGGACCGAGGAACAGCAGGATGTTCGCGGTCTGCCCGATCACGCGTCGGCCAGCCTTCAGGAAGGGCGGTGCGAACGGCGGATGGCCAACCGGAGGCGCGTCCATCCATTTCAGCAACGCTTCCGCGCCGCCACCCGAACGTTCGGGCAATCGCGCGACATCGACGTAGTCGGCACCGGCGTCTTCCAATGCAAGCCGCACGAATTCGCCGCGTCCCTGGATCGTCGGCCAGTAATACAGTTCGTATTTCACGGTCGAACAGCGTAGCGCCGGTCAGGTGAACCGGCGCCGCCAGGTGAGCAGCAACCAAATCCGGGTTCGGATCCCCGCTTCGGCGAAGCATCCCCGTCAGTGACGGAAATGCCGGGTCCCCGTGAACACCATCGCCATGTCGTGCTGGTCCGCGGCATCGATGACTTCCTGATCGCGCATCGAGCCGCCCGGCTGGATGATCGCGCGCACGCCCGCACCGGCCGCGAGATCGATATTGTCGCGGAACGGGAAAAACGCATCGGAAGCCAGCACGCTGCCGTCGGTGGAGAGTTTCGCGTCGGCCGCCTTCATCGCGGCGATCTTCACGCTGATCACGCGACTCATCTGGCCGGCGCCGATGCCGACCGTGGCGCCATCCTTCGCGTACACGATCGCGTTCGACTTCACGAACATCGCGACGTGCCACGCGAACAACAGGTCACGCAGTTGTTCGGCATCGGGCACGCGCCGGGAAACCACTTTCAGGTCGGACAGCATCAGCGTGTCGACGTCGGTATCCTGAACCAGAACGCCGCCCCCGACGCTGCGCAACTGGCGTGCCGCGATATCGGGTTCCGCAGGCCACTCGCCGGTCGCGAGTGCGCGCACGTTGGGCTTCCTGCGCAGCGCCGCCAGCGCCTCCTCGTCGAACGACGGCGCCACCAGCACTTCGACGAACTGCCTCGAAAGGATCGCCTGCGCCAGCGCGCCATCGATCGGCCGGTTGAATGCGATGATGCCGCCGAAGGCCGAGGTGGCATCGCAAGCGAAGGCGCGCTCGTAGGCCTCCACCGGATTGGCGGCCAGCGCGACGCCGCAGGGATTGGCGTGCTTGACGATCACGCACGCGGGCGTCTTGTCGAACGCCTTCACGCATTCCAGTGCGGTGTCGGCGTCGACGATGTTGTTGTACGACATTTCCTTGCCGGCCAGCACCGTGGCGCCCGCGACGGTGCCGGCGGTGGCGCGGCCATCGAGGTAGAGCGCGGCGGCCTGGTGCGGGTTTTCGCCGTAGCGCATTTCCTGTGCGCGACGCAGCGCCAGGTGCAGCGTGGGCGGATAGGCTTCGCGCGGTTCACCGTCGGTGCGCGCGGAAAGCCAGTCCGCGATCATGCCGTCGTAGCGCGCGGTGTGCGCGAACACCTTGGCCGCGAAACGGCGGCGCTGCTCGAACGACGTGCCGCCGTCGCGACGCAGCGTTTCGATGAGCTCCGGATAGTCGGCGGGATCGCACACGACCGCCACACGTTCATGGTTCTTGGCGCCGGCCCGCAGCATCGCGGGGCCGCCGATGTCGATCTGTTCGATGGCTTCTTCGTACGTGGTGCCGGCGTGCGCGACGGTGCGCGCGAACGGATACAGGTTAACCACGAGCAGATCGATCGGCAGGATCGCGTGCTCGCGCATCACGGCGTCGTCGGTGCCGCGCCGGCCGAGCAGGCCGCCGTGCACCGCGGGATGCAGCGTCTTGACGCGGCCGTCCATGATCTCAGGGAATCCCGTCATGTTGCTGACGTCGCGGACCGGGACGCCGGCTTCGCGCAGGGCCGCCGCACTGCCCCCGGTGGAAACCAGTTCCACGCCCAGCGCGTGCAGCGCGCGGCCGACGTCGGCCAATCCGGTCTTGTCCGAAACGCTCAGCAGCGCGCGGCGCGTGGTGACGATGCCCGATCCGGTCATGGGTGGTCCTGTGTGGTCAGTCGAGGCCGAGTTCGCGCAATTTTTTTCGCAGCGTGGCGCGATGGATGCCCAGGATTTCGGCGGCACGGCTCTGGTTGCCGCCGCTCCAGGCCAGCACCTCGCGCAGCAGCGGCGGTTCGATCTCGCGCAACATCCGTGCGTACAAACCGTCGCGGCACGGCGTGCCGTTGAGATCGGCGAGATAGCGGCGGGCGTTCAGCGCCATGCAGTCGCCCAGCGTGGGCGCGGTCCCGTGCGCTGGGGCCGGAACGTCGGCGGACGACTGGGGTGCGTTCGGCTGAGGGTTGCCCATGAAGCGTTTGCGTTTCGACCTTGTACGCGCAAGGTGCGTGCGCGCGCGAACCGGAGAGTCTAGCAGCGGATGCCCGCGCGGCGCAGGTCGTGCGCTCATTCGAAACCGAACTGGAACGCGACCGCGCGCCTGCCGGGGTCGGCCACTTCGAACGCCACCACGGCGGTAGCGCCCTGCGCGATGCCGGCGTCGCGCCGCGCCGGGTCGGTCATGTACTCGGACGGCCGGAAGCGCCGCATCGCGACCGGCCGATTGTCGAGATCATTGAGTTCCACCACCACCACCGGCCACGGCTGCCTGAAGGTGGCGTTGTTGCGCACCGTCGCCGTGATGGTCAACGCGCCCGCGGTGTTGGGGTCGGGGCGGACGTCGCGGGAGAGCAATTCAAGCTGCGATGTGTCCTTGATCAGCGGCAGGTTGCAGGGAACGGCGCGGCAGATGCGCGCCATCCAGGTTTGCGTCGCCGGGTTCCGGAACAGTTCGACCCGATTGGCCCATGCCAATTGGGCGGCCAGCAGCCCCCCAAACAGGACACAACCCAGCGCCCATGCCACGCTGGCGCGCGAGACGCGGCGGCGCGGACGCACGTAGATCGGCGCGGACGCGGCTTCCGCGTCGATGGCGCCGTCGTCGTCGGCCGGCGTTTCGGCGGAAATGTCGGAAGAAGACTCGTCACCGGGAACGGCTTCCTGGTCGTCGATGGATTCGAGCGGCTGCACGAATTCCGGCTCTTCGAATGCCAGCGCTTCAGGAATCGCGGATGTGTCCGGCGTGGCGGGCGGCGCCGGCGCTTCGGCCTCGAATTCCGTCACATCGGATCGATCCGCCAACGCGTCCGGTGCTTCATTGCGCACCGCGCCGTCGGCGCTTTCCGTCCCCGCATCGGGTAGATCGTCTTCCGATGGAAAGTCGATGGCCCAGTTTTCGATGGCCGTGTCCGGGGGCGACGATGCATCTTCGGCCGGTGGATCAGATGCCGTAGCCAGTTCCGATTCCAGGTCAGAGAACCAGTCGTCGGCGCCACCCGAGGGTGCGTCGGGAGCCGAGGCCGGCGATGCGGACGCGGGTTGCACTTCCGGCGGAGGGGCGACTTTCTTCTGGCGCGCTTTCCTGGCCGCCGATCCGAATGCGGCGGGCGGCACCGCTTCGGTCAACGTCGGTGCGCGTTCGCTCGGTTCCTGTTCGGGCAGCGGCGCCAGCGGCTCGATCGGCAGGGTGTCCGAAAGCGTGCGCAGGGCGTCGAAGCGTTTGTCACAGCGCCCGCAGCGCACGATGCCAAGCGAAGCCTGCAGCGCGTCCTCGTCGATCGCGTAAACCGTGAGGCATTCCGGGCACTGGGTGTACATGCGGGGATTGTAGGCCACGGCGGCCACCGCAACGGGCTATTCGCGCACGCCCTCGATGCGGACCCAATCCTCGCGATGCGCAGCGCGCAGCTCGCCGAATCCGGACGCGCGATAGCAATCCAGCAATTCACCTTCCTGCCCGCCAAGGATGCCCGAGAGCGCGAAGCGTGTGCCGGGTTTGCACAGCGCCGCGAAGCGGGGCGCGAGTTCGGCGAGCGGCCCGGCAAGGATGTTCGCGACGAACAACTCGGCGTGTGCGTCCGATGGCAATTCGTCCGGCAAACACACGTGCAGGCGATCCGCCACGTCATTGCGCGCGGCGTTGTCGCGCGTGGCGATGAGCGCCTGAGGATCGTTGTCCACGCAGATCGCGCGGCGGGCGCCGAGTTTCAGGGCCGCGATCGCAAGTACGCCCGAGCCGCAGCCGTAGTCGATGAGCTTTTTTCCAGCGAGATCAAGCCCATCCAGCCATTCAAGGCACAGCGCGGTGGTCGGATGCGTGCCGGTGCCAAAGGCGAGGCCGGGATCGAGGCGAACCACGGTCGAAGCTCCGTGGTCATTCGGCGGCTCGACGTTCCACGGATAGATCCACAACCGCCGCCCGAACTGCATCGGCCGATAGCGATCCATCCAGGCGCGTTCCCAATCCTGGTCGGCGACTTCGCGGAACGCGATGGCATCGGGTGCGAGCTCCGGCAGGGCATCGTGCAGCACGTGCACGATGCCGCGCCGGTCGCGATCGCGTTCGAACAACGCCAGCAACGTCACGGAATGCCACAGCGGTGTTTCGCCCACGCCCGGTTCGAAGATCGCGGCCTCGTCGGGCGTGTCTGCGTCGGCGTCCATCAGCGTCACCGACAGCGCGCCGAGATCTTCCAGCGCGGCTTCGGCGCGGGGCTGGGCGGCAACGTCGAGCGTCAGTTGCAGTTCGAGCCAAGGCATAAAAGAAAGGGTAAATCGCTCGCGCTTCGCGCGAGCTGTAAAGGGCAAGTCGGCGGCTGCGCCGCCTGCAAAGGGTAAAGCGTCCTGTGGCAGCTGCTCCTTTTTACGCGTACAGCGCCGCAGGCGCGACTTGCAGCAAGCGCAGCGAGCGATTTACCGTCGCATCAGCTCCCCAGCCCGATCCCTTTCTCCTTCTGCTCGCGGATGCGCTTTTCGAGGTAATGGATGTTGCGCCCGCCGTGCTTGAAACCCGAGTCAGCCAAGATGCGCTGCTGCAGCGGCAGGTTGGTCTTGACCCCCTCGATCACGGTTTCGCTGAGCGCGGTGCGCATGCGCGCGATCGCGGTCTTGCGATCGAAGCCGTGCACGATCAGCTTGCCGATCATCGAGTCGTAGTTCGGCGGAATCCTGTAGCCATCGTACAGGTGCGTGTCGATGCGCACGCCGGGGCCGCCCGGCGCCTCGAAGCGTTTCACCGTGCCGGGACTGGGCATGAAGTTGTCGGGATCTTCGGCATTGATGCGGCATTCGATCGCGTGTCCGTGCGGCACGATGTCTTCCTGCTTGATCGACAGTGGCTGGCCCGCCGCAATCAGCAGTTGTTCGCGCACCAGGTCCACGCCGGTGATCAATTCGGTCACCGGATGTTCCACCTGGATCCGGGTATTCATCTCGATGAAATAAAAGCGCCCGTCCTGGAACAGGAACTCGAACGTACCCGCGCCGCGGTAACCGATCCGGATGCACGCCTCCACGCAGACCTTGCCGATTTCCGCGCGCAGTTCCGGCGTGATGCCGGGCGCGGGCGCTTCCTCGACCACTTTCTGGTGGCGGCGCTGCATCGAGCAATCGCGTTCGCACAGGTGCACCGCATGGCCTTGTCCGTCGGCCAGTACCTGGATTTCCACGTGGCGCGGGTTCTCCAGGAATTTCTCCATGTACACCATGTCGTTGCCGAATGCGGCACGGGCTTCCGCGCGCGTGGTGGCGATCGCGTTGCCGAGGTGCGCTTCGGTATGCACGTCGCGCATGCCGCGCCCGCCGCCTCCGCCCGCGGCCTTGATCAGCACCGGGTAGCCGATCTCGCGGGCAATTTTCAGGCTGCGCTCGACGTCGTCGTTCAAGGGCCCGTCCGACCCGGGCACGCACGGCACGCCCGCCGCTTTCATGGCCTTGATCGCTTCGACCTTGTCGCCCATCAGGCGGATGGTTTCCGCGCGCGGACCGACGAACACGAACCCGGATTGCTCCACCTGTTCGGCGAAGTCGGCGTTTTCGGAAAGGAATCCGTAACCCGGGTGGATGGCGGATGCGTCGGTGACTTCGGCCGCGGCGATGATCGCCGGAATGTTCAGATAGCTTTGCGCGGACGGCGCCGGGCCGATGCAGATGGCCTCGTCGGCCATGCCGACGTGTTTCAGATTCCGGTCGGCGGTTGAATGCACCGCCACCGTCTTGATGCCCATGGTCTGGCAGGCGCGCAGCACGCGCAGGGCGATTTCGCCGCGATTGGCGATCAGCACTTTATCGAGCATGGGATCAACCAATCACGAACAACGGTTCATCGAATTCCACCGCCTGGCCATTTTCGGCGGCGATCGCGAGCACGGTGCCGGCGACCTCGGCCTCGATCTGGTTGAACATCTTCATGGCCTCGATCACGCCCAGCGGGTCGCCGATCTTCACCTGCTGGCCCACCTTCACGAACGGTTCGGCGCCTGGCGAGGACGCGGCGTAGAAGGTGCCGACCATCGGCGAGCGGACCACGGTGCCCGGCGGCAGGCCAGGTTCTGCCGCCGGCGTGGAAGCGGTCGCGGTCGTGGCGGTCGCAGCCGGCGCTGCCGCGGGCGCGGCCATCACGGGCGCCGGTGCGGCGACCATTTGCGGCACGATCGTGCCGGCGGTGGGGAAGCGCGACAGGCGGACGACTTCTTCGCCTTCCTTGATTTCGAGTTCGGAGAGGTTCGACTCTTCCAGCAGTTCAATCAGTTTTTTGACTTTGCGCAGATCCATGATGGTCTCGCTGTGTTCGGATGAGGGATCAGGCGCCGGCCAGCCGCTTGATGGCGGCATCCAGCGCGTAGCGGTAACTGTCGGCGCCGAAGCCCGCGACGACGCCGACGGCAAGGTCGGAGAAATATGATTGGCGGCGAAACGGCTCGCGCCCATGGGGATTCGACAGATGCACTTCGATGAAGGGAAGTGCGGCGGCGGCCAGCGCGTCGCGCAGCGCCACCGAAGTATGGGTGAAGGCGGCCGGGTTGATCAGGATGAAAGCCGTGGTGTCGCGCCTGGCCACCTGCACCCGCTCGACCAGTTCGTGTTCCGCGTTCGACTGGCAACTGGTCAACACGTGGCCGGCGGCTTCGGCCTGCCGGATCAGCGCGGCGTCGATGTCGGCGAGCGTGGTGCGGCCATATACCTCCGGCTCGCGATCGCCGAGCAGGTTGAGGTTGGGGCCATGCAGAACCAGAATCTTCGCCACGCTTCGAGCGTACCTGATGCCGAACCGGAAGCGGCGAAGTCTGAACTGTCGTTCACCTTTTGTCCAGCGAATCGCCGGAGTTGGGCGAAGTTGCGGGCGTGTTTTAGGGCTGGGCTGCGTTGGCTTCCTTCAACCAGCCATCGAGCAAGGTCTCATCGACCGGCCCCAGTTTCGTTTCCAGGATGCGGCCGTCGCGGCCGATCAGCACACTGAAGGGCAGCAAGCCCGCGGTATCTCCGAAGACGGTGGTCGGCACGGGATCGGCATCGATGCCGATCAGGATGGGATAGTTGACGGATGTGCGCTTCATGAAGGCTTCGGCCGAAGGCGCCTGTTCCATCGCGATGCCAACCACCTGCGCGCCGCCCGCGGCGTGCTCGCGCTGGAACTTCGCGAGCATCGGCATTTCCTTGAGGCACGGCACGCACCAACTCGCCCAGAAATTCAGCAGCACCACTTTGCCGTGCCACTTGGCCAAGGTGGTGGCTTGGCCCGCCACGTCCGGCAACGTGTACCCGCTCACCGAATCGCCGACCGCAAAGGTCTTCATGCCGGCCGGCGCGGGCGGCTGATCGGGCATCCGGGTTGCCCAGCCGTTCTGCAGCCACCAGCCGCCAGCCGCGGCAGCGCAGGCCAGCACCAGAATCAGGATCGTGCGGCGGTCCATCATCGCGCGGCCGGCTCCATGTCGGCATGGACCAGCGCGTTGCGGACCAGCGATG
>Ga0209178_1000416_pt1 | contig 12457 bp, 13 predicted proteins | sample GAAS200_FD_187521 | JGI IMG/M metagenome (GOLD analysis project Ga0209178, IMG submission 187521) | Agricultural soil microbial communities from Georgia to study Nitrogen management - GA AS200 (SPAdes) (version 2) | ecosystem: Environmental > Terrestrial > Soil > Agricultural land | place: USA... | reverse complement strand
GCCAGGTGGCCTTGATGGCACCGACGGAGATTCTGGCGGCGCAGCATTATCTTTCGGCCCGGCGAATTTTTGAGCCGGCGGGATATCGAGTTGAGCTAATTACAGGCGGGCGAACGAAGGTGGAGCGCGAACTGGCAGCGCTGCGCGTGCAAGTTGGACAGGCGCAATTGGTGGTGGGAACGCATGCGCTGATTGAAGAAGGCGTGAAATTCGAGAAACTTGGGCTCGTAATTGTGGACGAGCAGCACCGATTTGGCGTGTTACAACGGAAGCGACTGATCGAGAAGGGCATCGCGCCGCACGTACTCGTGATGACGGCAACGCCGATTCCGCGGACGCTTGCGCTGACGCTCTTCGGCGATCTCGATCTTTCGGTGATCGATGAAATGCCGCCCGGAAGGACGCCTATCGAGACGCGATGGGCGACCGAGGAACGGCTGACGGGAGTATGGGAATTTCTGCGCCGCGAAATCGCTAACGGCAGACAAGCTTACGTAGTGTATCCGGTGATCGAGGAATCGAAGTTGGAACTGAAGGCAGCAACGGCGGAATACGAGCGGCTGGCGAAGCAGGTTTTCCCGAAACTCCGCGTAGGATTGCTGCACGGACGAATGAAAAACGACGAAAAAGATGCCGTGATGGAGCAATTCCGGCGCGGCGAATTGAATATTCTGGTATCGACGACCGTGATCGAAGTCGGCGTGGACGTGCCGAATGCGACGGTGATGGTGATCGAGCACGCCGACCGCTTCGGACTTGCGCAACTGCATCAATTGCGCGGAAGAATTGGCCGCGGCAAACACAAATCGTATTGCATTCTCGTGGCGGCGAAAACAGTCAAAGGCGAGGCGCGCGAACGCATCGAAGCGATGGTCGCGACGACGAACGGATTCGAGATCGCGGAGCGCGATTTGAACCAGCGTGGGCCAGGCGAATTTTTCGGCACGCGGCAGCACGGTGACGCGGCGTTTTCGTTTGCGCAACCGCTGCGGGATCACGAGATATTGGAAATGGCCAGGCGTGAGGCGTTTGCGCTGGCCGAGAACGACGTTCGCGCGAAGGATGTAGCCGCACGGCTCGAAGCGTTGAGCCCGGCGTGGCAGCAGCGGTATCGATTAGCGTCTGTGGGGTGACGATGCGCGTGATTGGAGGGGAATTCGGTAGCCGAAGACTGAAAGGGCCGGGGGCTTTGCGTTTGCGGCCCACGAGCGACAGATTGCGGGAGACGCTTTTTAGCGTGCTCGGGCCTGGGGTACTGGACTGCCTTTTCGTGGATTTGTATGCGGGAACGGGAGCGATAGGCATTGAAGCGCTGAGTCGAGGCGCGCGGGAAGTGATTTTTGTGGAAAAGCACATTCCGACCATGCGTGTGCTGCGGCAGAACCTCGCTTCGCTGGGGCTAGATGGCAGGGCGAGCGTAGAAGTAATTGTAGAAGACGCGGTAAAGGGCCTCGAAAAACTCACTGCACGGCATCTGCTGGCGGATTTCATTTTTCTAGACCCACCGTATGAACGAGCGGACGAATATGAGCGCACCTTGAATTTCATCGACACGTCTCATCTATTGGCGCCGGCGAGCCGCGTGATCGTGGAGCATTCGGTTAAGGCGGAGTTGGCGGATCGATTTGAGCGAATCGAGCGCGTACGGCTGATTGAACAGGGCGATGCGGCGCTGAGTTTTTACCGGCTTGCCGCGGCGGCATGAGTTTTTCGCTGCGGTCATGTACAATATAAGGTACAATGTACTGAATAAGGTTCATGAGGCCAGAAGAGCAGCAGCCGTTGAAGATCCCGTTGAGCTTCTTTCGCCTCGGAGACGGCCGCGAGCCTGTCCGAGACTGGCTAAAGGGATTACCGGAAGAAGAGCGTCAGGCCATTGGAAGGGATTTGTTACGCGCGCAATGGCGATGGCCCGTTGGGATGCCATTGTGCCGAGCCATGGGACGAGGACTATGAGAAATTCGGACCGATTTGCCAACAAAGCGAACGGCTCGTGTTCTCCTTTGTCTCCACAAGAGTCATCTGGTGGCACTGCATGGTTTCATCAAGAAGACGCGCAAGACTCCAGACCAGGATTTAGAGTTGGCACGAAAGCGAAAGGAGGAACTTGAGTGATGAGCAGCAGGCGAAGAAGGAAAGGAAATCATCTCGGTTCCAGTATCGACGATTTCATGAAGGAAGAAGGCATTTTTGAAGAGGCTCAGGCGGAAGCTATCAAGGAAGTGGTCGCATGGCAGCTGGATCAAGCGATGAAGAAAAGGAAGATATCCAAAAACAGGATGGCGGTGCTGCTGAGCACTAGCCGTACGCAAGTTGATCGTCTGCTGAATCCGAAAAGCGACATAACACTTTCGAGCCTGCAGCGTGCTGCTGCAATGGTAGGCCGACGCGTGATGATCGAACTCGTCTGACGGGCGACTCAGGTTTGAATCTGGATGCCAAGCGTCTAATTGGCGTAAGTGCGGGTGGAGAGTTGGCGGACGAGGTTTTCGGCCTGGAGGCTGGCGGCATTGAAATCGGGGGCGGTGCCCCAGCCGAGTACGTCGCCGCGGCCCCATTGTTCGACGACGTAGTAATACTTTGGATTAACGATGAATTTATCCGCGATGATTTCAGTGATGCAGTGATTGGCGCTGATGGAGAGACTGGCGTGGGAACACGCATTGCCGGGCTCAACGATCCGCTGCCGGTGGAGGCTTAGAATGCTCTTTAGAATCTCAGGCGAAAACGACTCGATCGGATACTGACACATCCCCGTAGCCGGTTTGCCGGGAAAGCATTCTTCCACCAAGGCTTCATATCCGAGGAGTTGACTGCATTCGTCACGCCCGTCCACGGCCCACGAAAGATCGCCGGCGCTGCGGAATCCGCTGAATCCCCGTTTCAAAGAGCCCTCGATCGACCGCAGGAGCATGTCTATCACTACCGATGGCTCAAAACGACCACTTGGAAGATATACGTCGTCCGCCGAATGAAATTCCAGTGCACCGATCTTACGGGCCGAATCTACGTCAACGCCGATAAAGCGAAGATCGTACTCGAGGCGCTGAAAAATTTCGGGACGTTGCACGCAAAAACAGCGTTCGCCCTTACGCAGCCCTTCGGCGATGAAGGGCGAGAGAACTTCCATGAGAGCTTCTTCGGAACGATAGAAAACACAGAGATGGTCGCCATGGCGGAATTGAAATAGAGAAGGGTCCGGAGGAGTCATGATGTGTTGACTGCCGTTTGCGAGGCTAACAAATTTTGCGGGGCAGTTTCAAGGAACGCTTAATAATGCGGCGAATCGGGAACGGTAAAACGAAGAGAGGTCCTTCGCTTCGCTCAGGATGACGCATTTCATTTTGCGCTTGCGGCAAATTGAGTGGCAGCCGGTCACATGCGCATGGCATCGAAACAGTCGGGTATAATTCCCAATTCCATGGCTTTGCTTCCACAGGATACCCTTGCTGAGGATTACGTCGTGACCGCGGCGGTTCATTCGCGACTGCCGCGGCTCGACCTGGGCATCGACTGGGTGCCGCGCTGGGAAGAGTTTTGTACGAGTTTGCGCGGTGCACTGACGGGTCCCAAAGTATCGAGCAATGAGACTGTTTCGGGCGGCGAGGACCTGCGCGTGGAATGGATTCGCGGCTATCGGCCACGGAGTCCGTTTCTCGCCGCGGTCCTGTGCCATGCAGTTGCGATTTGGCTGATCACCCTGCCCATCTGGGGATTTTTGCCACAGACACAAGCCGCCGCCCCGATGCAGCTCAATGTGCAGTGGGACCTCTCGGATTTGCCGGCAATTTCTCTTACGGCACGAGCGGCGAAAAAATCCGTCGCGCGCTCTCCAGGCGATGCTGCGAAGAAGAGGCAGGAGCAGCGCGGCGCCGATGCCTATAATCCACGGCAGACGATATTTTCGACGCCGGTGAGATTGACGCATCCGCGGCAAACACTCATCGAGCCGGACGCCCCGATGAAAGCGCCGACGATTGTGCAGGAATTGCCGAACATCGTGCAGTGGTCTACGCCGCAGGTGCAGCGCCCGACGATCGAATATTCAGCGAGCCAGAGTAAACCTGAACTGCGGCAGATGCGCCGCCGCTTGGCGGCTGCTCCACAGATCGCCAACAGCGCTAAGGATGGGGAAGAGTTGAATATTGCGGACGCGAATGACATGCGACTCGCTCCACCGGCCCCGGTCGTATCGAAGTCCGTTATTGCTCCGCGTCGGCAGGTGAGGCACAACACCGTGGCCGCGCCGCAAGTTGCCGAGACTGCGAATAGCGCGACTCTTTTGAATGTGGCCGAAACGAACGATATGAATCTGGAGCCACCCGCGCCCCTTCCTTCCAATTCGGCCGTGATGGCGCGGCGTCGGATAGTCCGACAGGCCACGGCGGCCCCCGAAATTTCAGCGCAGGAAAACGGGAATCCGGCGGATGTGCGGAAGGTGATCGCGCTTTCGGCAGCTCCCGCGCCACCCGCGCCAGAAGTGCAGATTCCAAAAGGCAATCTAGCTGCGAACGTGGCGATTTCTCCGGATGGCAAGAGGGCAGGGAGCCCGGCCGGCGCGGAGCACGGTGGCGTCGATTCGAAATCCGCTCCGGCAAGTCCGAATGGGGATGCGCTACCAGCCGCGATCAGTGTAAGTGGGGCGAGCTCGAAAGCACCAGTTGGCAGCGGCGTCGCGCGTCCGGGAAATATCACGCCTCACCTGAATCTAAGCGCGCGGCCGATGATTTATCCTGGGTCGACGGTGCCGCACTCGCCGAGAACCGGCCCGGCGAATGTGGCGGCGCTGCCGCCGGGGGCTTCGCCTGAGGAGCTTCTCTCGGGAAAAGTATTCAGCATGCACGTGAGCACGCCGAATACGACGAGCACGCTCGGAAGCTGGACGCTAAGCTTCGCGCAATTGGGCGGCGATTATGGCGCGGTGAGCGACGCGCTTTCGGGACCGGAGCCGATTTACACCGTCGATCCGAAATATCCGCCCGATACGATACTGGAACACATTTCGGGCGAAGTGGTGCTGTACGCGATTATCCGAAAAGATGGGTCGGTGGACAGCATTCAGCTCGTTCATGGACTTGACGCAAGGCTCAATCGCGCGGCAATGGACGCGCTCGCGCAATGGAAATTCCGGCCTGGGTCACGCGCGGGGAAACCGGTGGACCTGGAGGCAGTGATTCATGTGCCGTTTGAGTATCGGAAGTTGAGATATTGAAAGTTTTGTGCGCGGCAGTGCGCATTTCGTCGCGGAAAAGCAGGAGGGATCCTTCGGGCCGCTCTCCGCGGCCCTCAGGATGACGCGATTTTACTTTTTGCTTGCTCGGGCGAACGCTCGCATCCAATGCGGCAGATACGACCGCGTTTTTCGATACTGCCGCTCACATGAGAAGAAGAGCGCCCGACTAAAATGCGAGTCGGCCGCTCAATTGGAAATCCCGATGGCCAGCCAGATAGTCAGATACACATGGCTTGCGCAAATATAATCCCTCACGATTTCAGCATGTCGATGAAACGCGAAACCTCATCTTGGGTGTTGTAGATGTAGGGTGCAATGCGAAGGGACGTTCCGCGAAGGCTGACGTGGATTTGCGCCGCGCGCAATTTTTCGTGAATTGCTTGCGTGTCGTCCGGGTTGATTGCGGAGATGCAGATGTAGGGGCCACGGCGTTCACGCGGCTCGGGCGATGCGAGTGCAACGCGGTCGCGGGGCATACGCCCGACAATTTCATTTGTAAGAGCGTCGACGTGATTCCGAATGTTTTCGGCTCCGATGCGCTCGAGCAAGTCTAATGACGTATCGAAGGCGGCAAGATTCGTAAAGTTTGCGGTCTCAGCTGAATCCCATCGCCGAGCGCCGGGTGCAGGACGAAATTCGCGCGGGGGCAGCGCATGGAAGTCGCGAGCGCCTTCGAGGGCCATAAAATAGGTGGCACCGAGCGGAAGCCCTTCGATCCATTCCTCGGCAATCCAGAAAAATCCAGTTCCATACGGGCCAAGCAGCCACTTATAACCGCTGCAAACGGCCATCGTTGCGCCCAAGTCACGAATGCGGAATTTCATTGCGCCGGCGCATTGCGTTACATCGAGCAAAAAGGCCGCGCCGACTTTTTCGGACGCGCGAGCGACTCGTGCGGCGTCGAGCATGGCGCCGTCATCGAAGCGAACGAGGCTGGCCGTGACGACGCGCGTTTGCGGGCCGATCGCGGCGATGTAGTCATCGGCGCAGATGAAACGGCCGCGCGGCTCGATGATGCGTATTTGCAATTTGCCGGCTGTCTGGTAGCGCAACCAAGTGGACAAATGCGCGGGAAATTCGCCGCGTCCGATGAGGACTTCGTCGCCTGGCTTCCAATCGATACCGGCGGCGACGCAGGCCATACCTGAACTGGCACCGGTGGTGACGGCGACCTCTTCCGCGCGCGCTTCGATGATGCGCGCGATTTTTTCGCGGATGCGATCGGGAAGATCGAAGTAGACGGCTTCGGGAAGGCGATACGGATGCTTTTTCCATTCGAGCGCCTCGCGGGCGGCGCGATCGGAAACGAGTGGGAGCGGGCCTTGAAGCGCGGCGTTGAAATAGGCGACGCCCTCGAAATCGGCAAATTCCTGGCGGTAAGCGGTGGACAGCGACACGGTTTGATTTGTCATGAGGCAAGTTTATCGAGTTCGCCGGGCGAGCGGAAATTGAGGATGGCCTGCTGAGCGAGGACAATTTGGCCGGTTGCGGCTAGAAATGTGTGCGGAGATCGCGGAAGGCGGAGAGGATAAGAAGTTTGCCCGCGCCGCTTTCGATTTCGCACTTTTCGAGTTCCCATGTGGCGGAATGCGGGATGAAGACGGCGTTCAGGCCGGAGTGCATGGCGGGATTGATGTCACTGCGTGGGCTATTGCCGACCATCCAACCGTGCGATTTGACGATTTTAAATTGGTCGATCATGCGCTCGTAGGTAGACGGCTCCTTTTCAATGACGATTTCGATCGCGTCGAAGTAGGTTTGCAGACCGGAGCGCTCGACCTTTGCAGCTTGTTCGGCAGCTTCGCCTTTTGTGAGCAGGATCAGGCGATTGCGCTTGGCAAGATACGCAAGCGTTTCGGGCACGCCGTCCATGATGTGCGGCGGAGTGTTTTCGAGTTCGGTGACGATCCGCTCGATTTCCTGCAGGATTTCGCGACGCGAGCCGTTGCCGGCGAGCTTTGTGTATGTGTCTTCGAGCGAACGATGGAAGCTGCGGACACCGTATCCGTGCTGGCGGATGTTGCGACGTTCGGTTTCGTTGAGGATGTGGCGAACGTATTCGCGCGTGTAGCCGAGGTGTTCGAGCTGATTAACGAAATGCTCGATCGTCTTCTCGAAGAAGATGTTGTTTTCCCAGAGCGTGTCGTCTGCGTCGATAAGCAGAGTCTGACGTGGCATCGAATCCCCTCAGATTTTTTTGCAAGGAACAAGAATACAGGAGCCAGGCGGGGAAAACACCTGTACCACCCAGATGAGGATTTGCATGGGCGGCCCGCTAAAGCGGCGCGGGGAGAAATTCGTGGCGGTCGATACGGGCCGCGACGCCATGGCGGCCATCGTGCGGCTCAACACGCACGACGCGGCCGTAGCAGCGGATGTGGACGTCGCCGGCAAGGGTGATTTGCTGGGGAAGAGTGAGGACAAATTCAATGGAACTGCCGGCCAGCGGCTCCGCCTGAGTGAAGAAATACAAACCGCGATAGCTGACGTCGCGAGTTTCGCCGTCTTTTTCGACGACGGTTGCGCCGTCGGGATAGCGGAGGCGAACCGGTAGCATCATCGTAAAGCGACGTGCGGCACGGCGCTCCATTTGCCCCTCCACAGGGTCTCCTGTCGGTGGATGAGGCCACACGCTATCACCGCCGGGGCCTTGAGGCAATGTGTTTTCCTCAGGGAGATACCGTGAGCCGGTTGCAGCGCAGGCGCTGCTTGAAAGCGGGTAAAGCCTGTATTGTCCGAGACTTCGGGCGGGCGCAGCATTGGTCAGCTTTGGCGCTGGGGGTGTGAACAGGCGCTTCGTATCGGATGAAGATGAATATGAGACGAACAAAGGCATTTTTCGTCGCACCGCGATTTTTACTGTTTGTTTTGCTATGTGTGCCTCTTACAGCGAGTGCGCAACAGATTGTTTTGCCGCCGCGCCCAGCGAAGGTTTCATTTTCGCCCGTTCGAGAGGCGGATTATTCGTCGAGCAGGCCAATTCCGCAGACTTCGGAACCGCTAGTAAACGGCGATGTCTCGTGGAAGACTTTGCCATGGAATATCCTTCGAGATGAAAAACAGGTTTTTTATTCCTACCCAATCAGCCTAGGACATGGACAGCATCTATTGCCTACGTTTGCGGTGATGGGAACGACGGCGGGACTCATTGCAGCTGATCCTCCGGCGATGCGGTACTTTGGGCGGACGACGGATTTCAATCGCTTTAATGAGACATTCAATGGGGCGTTCACAGGTGCGTTTGAGGCAGCAGTGCCTGCATCCCTGTATATATTTGGCGTCATCACGCACGACAATTATGCTGCAAAAACGGCGCTGCTGGCCGGTGAGGCTTATGCGGACAGCGCAATTCCCCATGTCGCGATCAAAATCGTGAGCCGCAGGATTCGACCGAGCGCGGTGCCAGCGGGAAGCGACTACACGCACACGTTTTTCAGGAGCACGATCACGCCGTTTGGCAAAGGGAGCAGTTTTCCTTCGGGACATGCAGCGGGAGCGTTCTCGATCGCCACGGTAATAGCGCACAGATATCGAAATCACAAATGGGTGCCGTGGATGGCTTACGGGATCGCGACGGTTTTCAGTTTTTCGCGCGCGCCCGACCGCGCCCACTTCCCCTCGGATATTTTTGTGGGCGCCACGCTTGGATACGTGATTACGCGATATGTGACCCTACGCGAAAAGCAATAACAACTAACAATGGAAAGGCGTTCAAATTGCGCTTCTTCACATGCGACCTTCGTCTGCCGACGGGCCGTACGTCTGCGGGACAGGAATATTGTTCAGGCGCAAATAGACGCCGAGTTGGGCACGGTGATGGATCACATGGCTGAAGGCGAAGGTGCGCAGGACGGCCGCCTTGGGCAGTGTGAAGATCGTTTTTCCTCCGTTCAGCAGTGACCAGGGCTTCATCAAATCCTCATCCGAGATCGATGAGATAGCGGCACGCGCTGTGGCTGCGCTTTGCTCGAACAGTTCCAATAGTTGCTTGCGAGATGTCATCTGAGCTGCTGCGAAATTTGAGCCTCCCGGCGGATTAATGTCGAAACTGTCCTTGGTGAGCGTCATCGCGGCCCAGCCTGGCAGTTCGGCGATGTGAGCGGCGAGGCGGCCCATCGGCATGGATTTCTCGTGCGGCTTCCATGCCGTCTTGTCTTCGGGGACGCGCTCCAGGAATTTGCGAGTGGTGGCCATCTCCTGTTCAAATTCGGGAAGCAGTGCATCGCGCATTGGCATCGGCTTAGCTCCGGTTTATTGGAATGGATAATGCAATTTTAATCCGAGCGACGCATTTGAGGCAACGTACGGCGTCGCCAATGGCCGAGTCAGGCGCTAACGGCCGCGGGTAGCTGTGCGAGTGAGTAGATTGGTGACGGCTGCGGGATGTTGATCTGCGGCGGGGCGAGCGACTTGCGCGGCCTGTTTGGTAACTACTTTCTGGGCCTTTGTTTCTTTCCAGGTGCGCAGAATGCGATGGACGACCGTTACATTGGCACCAATCGCGATGATCCAGAGCACGAGCGGCATGCGATTGACGAGGCCGCCGAGGATCATCAGGACCAAGCGTTCGGGACGCTCCCAAAAGCCTACTTCGCCGATCGTAACAAGAGATTCGGCGCGGGCTTTCGCGTAGCTCACCATCACCGCACCTGCCATTGCGATACATGCCAGGACAGCGTAAAGGAAACGGTTCACGCTGACGTAGTAGACGAGCAGCCCAAGGAACAACATCAGATCGGCATAGCGATCGAGAATTGATTCGAGAAAGCCCCCGAATAGGGAAACGCGGCCCTGGCGGCGAGCAACGGGACCATCCAGTAGATCACCCAAACCAGCCAGAGCCATGAGGCAGGCACCCGCAAAGAATCGGCCAGCGGCAAAAAATACCGTCGCCCAGAGATTAATAATTAAGGCCGACCAAGTGATGACATTAGGAGGGATTCTGGCGAGTGCCAGCAGCGCCGCAATGCGTTCGATCGGCCAGGAAATCCAGCGGCCGATAGTGCGAGTCAACATAGAAGCTTCCAGCACTCAGTCTTCGTCATAAATGGTCGCTAGCTGGACGACCTCGTATTCCTTCACGCCCGCAGGTGTGGTGACGGTCACTTCGTCGCCGACTTTCTTGCCGAGGAGCGCTTTTCCGATGGGCGAGGTCGTGGAGATGAGGCCTTTGGCAACATCCGCCTCCTCAACCGTGACGAGCTTATACTCGATTTTGGAGGATTTAGCCATATCGAGGACGGTAATTCGCGAGCCGTATGCGGCGCGGTCCTTGGGCAAATTATTCAGGTTGAGCATCGAGAGATCGGCCATGCGCTTGTGAAGCTGGCCGAGCCTGGCGGCGACGTAACCCTGGCGCTCTTTTGCATATTTGTACTCCGCGTTTTCTGAGAGATCGCCGTGCGCCCTGGCGACCTTAATCTCTTTGGGAAGCTCATCATGGAGCTCGTGCTCCAGGGCGGCGATTTCGTCCTTAAGCTTTTTCTTAATCTTTTCGGCTAGATCGGTCATGAGAACGTCAGATTCAGATAACGGAGTGGACTCCCCCGATAGCGATTCTCTGAGATTATAGAGGATTTGCGCAGGTGCGGCAAATCGGGAGCCGTCTCGCTTAGTGAGCTGCCCAAGCGCCTGTGCGCCGGTCGTCCTGATAAATCAGATCGCACGGATGCAGAACCTGTGGCGTGGATTTCACGATCGCGTATGTACCGCAAGCCAGACCGCCTGCCAAAGAGCCCCTATCAGGCCCAGAGCTCCGCCACCCAGCGCACCTAGCGCGTTGCCCGACCTAACGCCTCCCATCACCGAGCCAGCTACGAGCCCGGCATCGGCGCCAAGGACCAGGCAAACGCTGGCTGGGCGCCAAATCGCCACTCAGAATGCCGAGGACAATTTGCGTGACCAGCTGTTCGCGAAGGGAGACACCGCTGCCGCGCGCAAACCACAGCTGCATGGGCGCAAATTCTACAAACCAGAGCGGCTGCATTGGGGTGATGTGGCGGCTTGAACCGCCGTATTCTTGGTGATATAAAGAAAGTTCGGCAAAGTGTGACGGATCGGCACCGTACGTCGTTGCCCAGCCCTTGTAACAGGAGAACGTGTAATGGCCTATGTAATTGCAGAGCCCTGTATCGGAACGAAGGACACGGCCTGCGTGGATGTGTGTCCGGTCGATTGCATTCACCCGCGAAAAGATGAGGCGGACTTCGAAGGGGCGAGATTGCTCTCGATTAACCCCGATGAGTGCATCGATTGCGGCGCGTGCGTGCCAGTATGCCCGGTGACGGCCATTTTTGCGATGGAAGACCTGCCGGAGAAGTGGGCGTCGTTTGCCGCGGAAAACGCGCAATACTATAAAAAGTAGCAGCGCGGGAGTTCAGCATTTCAGACGGACACGGCGGCTCAGGCGGGCCGCCGTTTTTGTTTACGGCGCGCGGCCAACCCTTTGTAGATTTCAAGATTTTATCCTTGAGGCCGAAACGTTTGTTTGCGATTAGGCGTATCCTGATTGGCGGCTCCGAGGAACTTTGTGGGCAAATTCCAGCTCGTCCTTCTCCTGCACGCGCACCAGCCGGTCGGCAATTTTGACGACGTAATCGAACGCGCGTACCAAGACGCTTATCTTCCGTTTGTCGAAGTGCTCTCACAGCATCCTGCGATTCGAGTGGGGCTGCATTATTCAGGCCCGTTGCTTGAATGGGCCGAGCGCGCTCATCCCGAGTATTTCGACAAACTGCGCGGGCTCGTGGAATGCGGTCAAGTGGAGATGATCGGCGGCGGGTTCTACGAACCGGTACTGATCGCGATACCCGAACGAGATCAACAGGAGCAACTGACGCGGCTAGCGGATTACGTGGAAAAGCATTTCGTGAAGCGGCCCGTGGGGGCGTGGCTTACGGAACGCGTCTGGGAGCCGCAGCTTCCTTCTTCGTTAGTGCAAGCGGGTGTGGAATATACGCTCCTGGACGACAACCATTTTCTCGGTTCGGGATTTGAGGAAGAGCAGCTTTACGGCTACTACACGGCCGAGAATATGGGGCATGTGGTGAAGCTCATACCCGGCCTGAAGATTCTGCGATATACAATTCCGTTTCGCCCGCCTGAAGACACGATTCAATTCCTGCGCGAAGCGAGCGCAAAGCACCCCGCGGGGTTTGCAGCGATGGGCGACGATCTGGAAAAGCTCGGTTCCTGGCCGGAAACGCACAAGCATTGCTATGACGA
>Ga0209178_1000415_pt1 | contig 12457 bp, 10 predicted proteins | sample GAAS200_FD_187521 | JGI IMG/M metagenome (GOLD analysis project Ga0209178, IMG submission 187521) | Agricultural soil microbial communities from Georgia to study Nitrogen management - GA AS200 (SPAdes) (version 2) | ecosystem: Environmental > Terrestrial > Soil > Agricultural land | place: USA... | reverse complement strand
TCAGCGCCTGCCGAGCCTTGCGCAGCCGTGCCGGCAACGCGAACCGGGGCGGTGGCGGTGCAGACGCGGCGAGCACAGGCGCCTTGGCGGCCGCGCTCTCGGCCAATGTGAATTCGCGTGCCTTCAGGCACAACGCCAATAGCACCCAGTAGTAGCCGATCATCACGGTATAGGTGAAGCGGTCGCCCCAGACATTCGTAAGCACCAGGGCGGGCCATATGCCGCACATTCCCAGACCCAAACCGTAGGCGAGACTGCCGGGAACGGAGTCGCGGAAGGTGCGCCAGCCCACCCGTGCCATGCTGAAGAACAGCCCGATCGTGATCAGAAACCCGGGCACACCTTTCTCCGCCAATTCACGCATGAAGAAGTTGTGCGTGTCCATGCCATAGGGATTGGCGTCCGCAAATGTCCCGAGGCCTATGCCCGTCAGGGGATGATGGGTGAATTCCTGCCATGCGATGCCCCAGAACACGTAACGCATGTCGGTGCTCTCGTCCGCCGCGCTGGCTTCGACGTGGGTGTCGTTGAAGCGCTCCGTCACCGAATGTGGCAACAGGGGAGGCACGATCATCAACGCAAGCAGCACCGGGACGGCCAGCTTGAGCCGCCCCCGCCAGAGCAGCAGGATCACGCCGGTGCCCAGCAGGATCGTCCAGTAGCTCGTGCGTGAGTAAGCCCACAGCACGCACAGCACCATGATCGTGATGCCCACTATCAACAAGACGCGCCAGACCTTCGACAACTTGGTGGCGATCAGGATGGCGAACAGGGCCAGTGCCATGGTGACGCAGAACGAGGCGAACTCGTTGGCCCCGAGCAACGTGAAAGTGCCGTTGATGCGCAGGTCGTCACGGAAGCTGTAACCCGCCACCGATGCGTGCTGCGACCACGTGACGCGCAGGATGTAAGGCAGTGGCAGGATCATCGCCAGCAGCGTGCGTTTCAGCGTGTTCCAGTCGGTGACGCTCATCTCCACAACGAACAGCAGCAGCACGCCGATGGTGGAATCCTTGAAGACGTTGATGCGCGACATGGAGTCGGGTGCGGGCACCATGGAGAAGCCGATCAGGAGCGAGAAACAGCAATAACCGAGGTAGAGCCACACCCATTTGTGCAGCCCACTCCATTTGGCCAAACGTCCGTGGGCCTTCCAGGCGCCGATCAGCGCAAGCAGGAAACCGACGTTGAGAAAGTTGAGGCCGCCGGGAAGTTTGGGGATATAGCCGACCTGCAGGTTCTGCAACGGCAGCAGGAACAGGAACGGGTACAAGAACCAATTGTGCCGGGGCGCGGGCAAAGCAAAGGATGGCGCCATGCCGGCGACTGTCGACGTTGCAGGTCGTCGCGACTCAGGCAGCATGGTCGACATGGCCGACTCCCAATCGTCTATACACTTCAGCATAGTCGCGCGCCATTCTCGCGACAGAATAGCGAGCTTCCACGCGGCGGCGCAGTGCGCCCATCGGTGGGTGGGCCGCCAGCGTCTTCCGCATGGCCGCGGCCAGCACCTCGAGATTCCCGGGAGGCACAAGAATCGCTGGCAAGTCTTCCAGCACCGTCGCGATCTGGCCCACCTCGGTTGCAATGATCGGCCGTTCGCATGCCATGGCTTCCAGCAGCGCCAGCGGCAGGCCTTCCGTCAAGGAGGGGAGTACGAAGCAATCGAAAAGCGGATAGACCCGTTCGGGATCGCTGTGCGCTCCCAGTAGGCGGGCACGCGTGCCGAGCCCGGACTCATGCAAGCGTCTCTCGAATTCTTCGCGCTGCGATCCGTCGCCCGCGAGTACCAGCCATGCATTGGGAACATCTCGCGCGATCCGCGTGAAGGCATCCAGAAGACCCAAAGGGTTTTTTTCGGGGCTGAGCCGCATCACGCCACCGAACACGAAGGCGTCGTGCGGAATGCCGAGTTCGTCGCGCGACAGTACGGGACCATCGGGACGGAAGCGTGTCGTGTCGACGCCGTTCTCGATCAAGGCAATGCGTTCGGCCGGAACGCCCGCTAACTGGAGCGGCTGGCGCATGGATTCCGAAACGATGCAGACACGCTGGATGCGCCTCAACATCCATAATTCAAGCAGTCTGTAGATCCACAGTGCGCGCGTATTGGTAACCCAGCCGTGCAGCGTGGAAACGATTGGAACATCAGGAAACGCGCGGCGGGCGCGCAGCGCATAAAACGCGCCCTTGTAGCCGTGCACGTGCAGCAGCGTGTGCGGGCGTTGGTGCAATTGCGTCCGCAATGCCCGCGTGGTGGCGTGATCGAGCCGCCCCGAGCAAGGGAGACGAACGGCAGACATGCCGATCGATCGCGCGTGCTCGTACAACGGCTGCTCGCGCAAGTGCGGATTGTCGATGCAGGCGACGGTACTGTCGATGCCCAGCGCCGCCAGCGCAGGAATCAGGCCAAGCACGGCGTGTTCGGCACCGTACACACCGGCGCTCGAAAAAACGTGCAGGATGTGCGGCTCAGCGTGCATGGACGAGCGCGTCATAGAGCGACGCATAGGCTTGCGTCATGCTTTCCAGCGAATGATCGCCGGCGACACGCGATCGTGCCGCGGCGCCCATCCGGCTACGCAAATCCGGATTGCGCAGCAGGACACCGATGGCTTCGGCGGTTGCATCGGGATCGCGCGGTGGCACCAATATGCCGCGGTCGTCATCGACCAGATCCGCATTGCCGCCGGTGTGCGTGGCGATGACCGGCAAACCGCAGGCCTGGGCTTCGAGGATCGCGTTGGAAAGTCCTTCCGTGTCGGATGCGAGCACGAAGAGGTCCAATGCCGGCAGCAGCGCATCCACGTCTCTCCGTGAGCCAAGCAGGAGCACGTTGTCCCCGATGCGAAGATCACGCACTCTTGTTTCGATGGTGTCGCGCAGCGGACCCTCACCGATCAGCAGCAGATGCGCCTGCGGGAACTCCTCATGTACCTGCGCGAAAGCATCGATCAGATCGAGATGCCGCTTGACCGCAAACAAATCTGCGACACAGCCGATCAACAATGCATCGGGGGCGAGATCGAAGTTTGCGCGCAAGCGTTGATACGCAGTCGCGTCTGGCTGGAAACGCGCCGTATCGACGCCGTTGGGAATGCACAGCATGCGCTCGCGCGGCGCGCGTTCCGATGCGGCAACCGCGTTGAGGACAGCCTGGGACGGCGCAAGGATTCGATCGTAGCGGTGATTGAGTAGTCGAGAGGCGAAACGCAATTTTGTGCTCTTCAAAAAACCCGTGTCGCGACGGTTGGATATCCGGATGGCATTGAGCGGTCCTCGCGGCAGCAGGGCGTTGAAGAAGTCGGCATTCTCGTGTTGCGACTGGATGACATGGAATCCTTCCCGAAGCATCCGATGTCGTAGCAAACGATAGGCACGCATGCCCGACCTTCCATACACGGCCCCGCACGGTAGGTATTCGAGATTGACTCGGGGGGTGATCGAGGACTCGTGTACCCGTGACTCGGGTAGCGGCTCGTCGCACAGCTGGACCACGCTTATTGCGAAGCGCGCCTGCGGCAGCCCATTCACCAGATTGCGAAGGAACCGTTCGCTGCCGCCGGAAACCGCTATCGGGCTGTCGGTGAGGAAGAGCAACCGCACGGGCTGCGGCGAAGTAGGCTCGTGCATGTCCACGATCGCATCAGCGGCGGTAATACAGGAACGCGAACACCTCGTTCTCGGTATAGCTGTTTCCGGGCACGGTGGAACGGCGCTGGTCGTGACTGAACGCGACGCTCCAGGTCCAGTGTTGCGTAAGCTCGCGCGACAAATCGATAGTGGCCATGTTGTCACGATCGGTGCTGTGGTCCACCAGATACTCGCCGTTCCTGTGGCCGAGCGTCACGCCGAGTGTCATCAGAGGGGATAGCTGATAACTCGCTCCCGCGATGACCCCGTAGTCGTTGCGCGACAGGTCGTCGCCGTTGATCTGCCTCAAGCGTGCGTAGTAGGGCGCAAGGGTGAAACCGAAACGCCCTTCCCTGAATACGTAGTCGAGGCTGACGTTGCGATTGCGGAATACGGCTGGCGAGATGGCCGTGCGCCCGATCGCGAACGCCGGGCTCGTGAGTTGTGCCGCAGCCAAGTCCGGCGCCTGAGCCAAATCGGAAGTAGCGTCCGTCAACTGGTCGGACCCGGCGAACTGCAGGGTGTTGCGTGGATCGATGCGCCACGAAATGGAGGCGTTCACGAGCGCGCCCGAATGGCCGCCGAAGCCCCTCGTGAAATCGATGCGGCTGCCGCCGAGAGAGAAGTCCATGTCGAGCTTCGGCAGATTGCTGAAATAACGCGCGTAGAGGTTGTACTTCGTATAGCCGTCCGTTGTGGCTGCCTGGATGTCGTCGAAGTGCACGCCCTCGGTTTCGAAATTGAACGAGAGGTGATCGGACACGTTGAGATCGTGCAGAAGCCGGAGTGCCCCCATGCCGCGCTGCGATTCGAAGTCCTTGGTCTTGGACGCCGTGGTGTTGATGTAGCGCAAATCTGCTTGGCCGGTCCAGCCGCTCTGCGCGCCGAGGAGAAAAGACAAGCTCGGACCTGCGACGAATACATTGACCTGCTGCTGGTTGGCGGGTGAATCGGCGGCACGGATGCTGACGGGCTCGACGCTGCTGTAATCCTGCGCGACGAAGTTCAGGCGCTGGGGTGAAATCGTCCAGTTCAACAACCCCGTCAGCTGACCCCGGAACTCGTTGCCGAAGTAACCTTCCAGATAATCCACGTACTGGACTGCGCCAACCGCCTGCGCCTGCAACGTCGAACCCTGCTTGTTGAAGGTGAAATTGAGCGTGGGTTGCAGGATGTTTTGGCTGGTGCCATCGGTGGCGCTGCGATTGATGTTGTCGGTATGCCCTGCGCCCAAGCCAATGGCCCAGTCCAGCAGTGGCGGGGTTTCCGTTGGCGAGGGAGGCGTCGGGGCTTGCGCGTCGAGCGACGTGGGTGCGATTTGCGCCAGAGCATTGCCGCAGATCATGCCGCCTAATGCCAGAGCGATTGCCGCCGCGAGCTTGCCGTGGTTCCGCATGATCTCCCCCGTTGCTAGGGTTCAAGCCACTTCGTTGAATACCAGCCCGGCCAGCTTGCCCGGGTCGAAACCTGCGACGGCCTGGTTAACCGCGGCGGCGCTATCGCGTCCGTAACCCACGACGACGACGATGAAGTCCGCGAGGTCCGACAGGATGCGTGCATCCGGCGCGCCCTTGATCGGCGGCCCGTCGAGGAACAGGTAGCGGTCGGGATAGCGGCAACGCAGTGAATCGATGACCGCGCGCATGCGGAACGAGGACAGGTATTCCTCCTGGATTTCGGCCGGTTGTCCCGCCGGGATCACCCGCAGGCGCGGCACGCCGGTGTGGTGCAGGATCGGCTCGATGCCCAGCGAAGGATCCTCGAGGTAATCGATCAGGCCGTGGTGGCCCGCATCAATGCCGAAGGCCTTGTCCTGGCACGGATGCCGCAGGTCGCAGTCGATCAGCAGCGAGGTCTTGGCCGGATCGAACGCGAACGACAACGCCAGGTTCCGCGCGACGAAGCTGCCGCCCGAACCCGCGCTCATCGGCACCACCAACGTGGTGAAGTTCTGGCCATCACTGAGTTCCAGCAGGCGCGTACGGACTTCGCGGAACGCGTCGGTCATGCCGGATTCGGCGTACTCGCGATGAATCAGCCGTCTGGCTTCCAGTTGCGCCGGTGCCAGCGATTGCGTGTCGCTCATCAGTGCGATCGAGCGCGTGCCCATTGCGCGGCGCTGCAGCGGATCGATTGGGGTCGGTGCAGAATCGTCGTGCATGGCGGGTTCCGGTTCGGCCGTGCTCATACATGCCTCGCCACGCGGATCAGGTAAAGCGCCACGTAGGCGACCAGCACGAGGATCACGATGCCGATCCATTGCAGGTTGCGCTTGCGGTCGATGGTGTCGTCATGCGGGCCGCGGTAGTACGGCACGCTTGCAAAAACGGGCAACCCGGTCGCACGTGCAAGCGCATCCGCGGAGCGCGCGCGGGGATCGAAGCGTGCGATCAGGAACAACAGCCCCAGTGGCACGCACACGCCCAAGGCTATGCCCGCCGCCGCGAAGTGCATCAGGCGCAGGCCGACCGGCATCAGCGGCATGCGCGCCGGATCCTGGATCTTGAAGGACAGACCGCGCTTGTCCTTGTCGAGGTCCATCGAGATGCGCGCCTGCTCGCGGCGCTTCAGCAAATCCTGGTAAGTGGTGCTGACCGCATTGAAGTTGTTGGTGAGTTTGGTCAGCTCGTTGGAAGATTCCGCGATCTTCTGGCTGCGCGCCAGCTCTATCGTCAGTTGCTGCTGGCTTGCCGTCTCGGTAGCGTGCGCGGCGGCGAGCTGGCCGCGGATTTGCGCGAGCTGGGTCTGCAGGTTCGAATACACCGGGTTGTAGGTGACCTGGCTGTCGATCGCGGTGCCGATGGACGCGGCGGTTTGTTTTTGCGTTTGCGCGGCGGCCAATTGTTGCTGCAGGTCCTCGATCTGGTGGCGCGTGCGCACCACGTCGGGGTAATTGTCGGTATAGGTGAGCAACAATTGGCTGAGGTGTGACTGCAATTGCGCAATCTGCGCACGGTACACGTCTTCGCGCGTCTGCACCGTCGAGATCTGCGACTGCCCGCTCAACGAGCCGCCCATGGCGGCGGCCTGCGACCCGAACTGCGCGGCCTGGACCTTGGCGTTTTCGATCTGGTTGCGCAGGGCGGAAATGCGCGCGTTGGTGTCGGCAATGCTGCCGGGCGACGCGTCGGGATGGGCTGCGATGTATTGCTGCAGGGCATCGGACGCGGCGACCACTTTCTGGTGGTACTCCTCGACCTGGCTGTTCATGAAATCGTAGGCGCTCGCGCTTTCGGCTTCCTTCGAAGCGAGGCTCTTGGCGATGAACAGCTGCGCCATGTCCCTGGTGAGTTTGTAAGCCCGCTCCGGGTCGGAATCGTTGTAGCTGATGTTGAGCAGGAGGTCGCTTTTCGAGCTGGTGATGCTGGTATGCCCCTTGATGCGATCGACCAGATCGTTGCGATCGATCGGTGACAACGTGGCCGGGTTCCAGCCGCCGTCGGACAGCAGTTGGTCCAGTGAGTCCTGGCTGAAGATGATCTCTCGTGCGATATCGGCGCGGCTGGCCGCCTCGGTGGTCGCCGCAATGCCCTCGGTCAGCGGCTTGATGACGTTGTTCTGCTGTACCAGGATCGTCGTTTCGGCGACGAACTTCTTGGGCCAGAACACGCCGATCACCAGCGCGAGCAACGCGATGGCCGCAAAGATCACGGCCAGCATCACGCGGCGCCGGCGCGCCTCCTTGAGCATCGTTTCGGCCAGCGTTGCGACATTGAACGGGACGGTCGCGGGAAGCGGCGGGGGTGCCGCCGCGATCAGTTCGTTGCTCATGACATCGCTTCCAGGTTGCCTTGTCAGAAGCTGCGCGTTGGTACCGTGATGACGTCACCCGGTTGCAGCGGGTAGTTGGTCGCCAGGTCGCCCGACTGCAGGATCTTGTCCAGCCGCACCCGGAAGGCTTTGGTGCCATCGCCGACCTTGCGGTAAAGCACCGTGTCGTCGGCCGCGGCGTAGACGTTCACGCCACCCGCGGCGAGGATCGCGTCGAGCACGGTCATGCCCTGGTGGTACGGCGCCGAAACCGGATGCTGGACCGCGCCGGTCACGCTGACACGGGTCAGGTATTCATGGCTGCGCAGCTGGGTGACGATCACCGCCACCTGCGGGTCGCGCACGTAGGCCTTCAACTTGTCCTGGATTTCGTTCGAAACCTGCGTGGGCGTCTGGCCGCCGGCCTCCACGTCACCGATCAGCGGCACGGTGATCTTGCCGTCCGGACGAACGGGCACGCTGACGCTCAGTTCGGGGTTCTGCCAGACCGTCACCTGCAACTGGTCGTCCACACCGATGTGGTAATTCGTGACCGCTTCGGGGTGGGCGGTGACCGGCGGCGCCTCGTTCGAGGCCGGCATCGTGGTGCAGGCGGCCAATAGCAGCAGGCACGCCAGACTGCAAAGGCGGACAAGGGTTTTCATTGCTTGAGCCCCCAAAAAGTGGTCAGGACGGCGCACAGGAAAACGTGAAACGTATCACGGTTCGCCTGTGTGAAGCATCAAGCAAGTTGTATGCCAGTAATGACCTCAGACCCGCCTCAAACCCCGTAATAGCGCCGGTACCACTCGACGAAGCGGCGCACGCCTACTTCCACCGAGGTGTCTGGACGATAGCCGGTATCGGTCATCAATTCCGTGACCTCCGCGCTGGTATCCGGAACGTCACCGGGCTGCAGCGGCAGCAGGTTCTTCTCGGCCTTGCGGCCCAGGCAATCCTCCAGCACCTCGATGTAACGCGAAAGCTGGACGGGATGGCTGTTGCCGATGTTGTACACGCGGTAGGGCGCCGATGACGTGGCGGAGTTCGGGTGCAGCGGGTCGTAGGACGGGTCCGGGCCGGGCACGTGGTCGAGGGTGCGGATCACGCCTTCCACGATATCGTCGACGTAGGTGAAGTCACGCGTGTGGTGGCCGTGGTTGAACACGTCGATCGGTTCGCCCGCGAGGATTTTCCGGGTGAACAGGAACAGCGCCATGTCCGGCCGGCCCCACGGCCCATACACCGTGAAGAAACGCAGGCCGGTGGTCGGCAGGTTGTAGAGATGGCTGTAGGTGTGCGCCATCAATTCGTTGGCTTTTTTGGTGGCGGCGTACAGGCTGACCGGATGATCAACGGGATCCTGCACCGAGAACGGCAACTTGCGGTTGGCGCCGTACACCGAGCTGGACGATGCGTACACCAGGTGCTCGACCTTGGCGTGCCGGCAGGCTTCCAGGATGTTGATGAAGCCGACCAGGTTCGATTCGACGTAGGCGTACGGGTTTTCGATGGAATAGCGCACGCCGGCCTGTGCGGCCAGGTTCACCACGCGCTGTGGCCGGAAATCATGGAAGGCTTTTTCCAGCGCCGGACGGTCTTCGATGCTCAGCTTGGCGAACCTGAAGGTCGGATGCGGCGTCAGCCGGTCCAGCCGCGCCTGCTTCAGCGTGACGTCGTAGTAATCGTTGAGGTTGTCGACGCCCAGCACGTCGTCGCCGCGCGCCAGCAGGCGCAGGCTCAGGGCTGATCCGATGAAACCGGCGGCGCCGGTGACGAGAATGCGCATGCTGTCTCCTTACAGGCGATCGTCCACGGACTCGCGCGGCAATACGTTCTTCACGTCGAACAACACGCAATCGGGTTTGCCCAACGCGCGCAGCGCCGCCGCGCCCATGTCGGTGAACTGGTGGTGCGCGACCGCCAGCACGATCGCGTCGTAGGTGCCGGGGCGCAGGTCGGGCGACAGGTTGAGGCCGTATTCGTGCGTGGCCGCGTCCGCATCGACCCACGGATCGTACACGTCGATGTCGGCGTGGCAGGCGCGCAGCTCGTCGATGATGTCGGTAACGCGCGTGTTGCGGAGATCCGGGCAGTTTTCCTTGAACGTCAGGCCCAGCACCAGCACCTTCGCGCCCGCGACGTTGATGCGCTTTTCCAGCATCAGGCGCACCACGCGGTCGGCCACGTGGCGGCCCATGCCGTCGTTGATGCGGCGGCCGGACAGGATCACCTCCGGGTGGTAGCCGATTTCCTGCGCCTTGTGGGTCAGGTAATAGGGGTCGACGCCGATGCAGTGGCCGCCGACCAGGCCCGGCCGGAACGGCAGGAAATTCCACTTGGTGCCGGCCGCTTCCAGCACGTCCATCGTGTCGATGCCCATGCGGTGGAAGATCAGCGCCAATTCGTTGATCAGCGCGATGTTGAGGTCGCGCTGGGTGTTCTCGATGACCTTGGCGGCCTCAGCCACCTTGATGCTGGGCGCCTTGTGCGTGCCCACGCTGACCACCTGGCGGTACAGCGCGTCCACGAAATCGGCGGCTTCCGGCGTGGAACCCGAGGTCACCTTCTTGATGGTGTCGAGCCGGTGCTGCTTGTCGCCGGGGTTGATGCGCTCGGGACTGTAGCCGGCGAAGAAATCGATGTTGAATTTCAGGCCGGACTCGCGCTCGATGATCGGTACGCAGACTTCTTCGGTCGCGCCGGGGTAGACCGTGGATTCGAACACCACGATGCCGCCCGGTCCGATCGCCTGCCCGACAGTGCGGCTCGCCGCTTCCAGCGGCGCCAGGTCCGGGCGCTTGGCGCGATCGATGGGCGTCGGCACGGTCACGATGAAGACGTTGCAGCCCCGGAGATCTTCCGCGTCATGGCTGAAGCCGAGTTGCGTCGCGGTCTGCAGTTCATCCGGGGAAACTTCGAGCGTATGGTCGCGGTGCTGCTGCAGTTCGCTGATGCGCGCCTTGTTGACGTCGAAGCCCAGCGTGGGCAGTTTGCGTCCGAAACCGACCGCCAGCGGCAGGCCGACGTAGCCCAACCCGATCACGGCGAGGCGGATGGCTTCGGGGCGGGGCAGCGTAGCGGTGGCCATGCGGGTTCCTTGTGGCAGGCGCGTGCCGGGCACGACGTCGGGAGCGGGCTATGCTGGCATGCGGCGCCTGAATTGCAAAGCAAGCAGGGCGATTCCGATCAGCACGATCCCGATCCATTCAGGGTTGGATGGCTGTTCGTGCAACAGGCCCCACGCGAACAGCACGCCCGCGACCGGCACCGCAAGGCTGGTCAGGCCCGCGACGTTGGCCGACAGGCGTTGCACCACCACGGCCCACAAGACCCAGCACACGCCCGACGACAGCAGGCCGTTGTACAACAAGGCGGCGATGTAGGTTCCGGTCCACTCCACGGGTCGCTGCGGCACGGCCACGGCGACGATGACGAGGCCAACGGTACCGACCAGCATTTGCCATGCGGTCAGGCGCAACGGCGTGAGGTCCGGATGCCGCTGGAACAGGCGTTTGGAAAGCACCGTCGCGATCGCCCATGCCAGGCCCGCGAGCAACGCCAGCACGATGCTGTGCGGTGCCCCGAGCGGCCGCCAAGGCTCGACCACGCACACGAATCCGGCCGCTGCAATGAGGATACATAGCCAGCGCGTCAGGCCCGGCTTTTCGTGCACCCACCACCACGCCAGCGGCACGACCCAGAACGGCATGGTGTATGCCAGCAACGCGGTCTTGCCCGCGCCGCCCGAGACCAGCGCCCATTGCGCCAAGGCCTGGAAGGCCGCGGTTTGCGTCAATCCGATCGCGATGGTCGGCAGCCACGGCGTCGGCTTCAACGAATTGCGGCGCAAGGCCAGCAGCGCGAACAGCACCACCGTACCGATCACGTAACGCTGCGCGCTGAAAGTGAAGGGTCCGCTGTAATGCGTCGCCACCTTCATCACCGTCCAGTTGAGGCTCCACACGATGGTAAGGATCAGCAGGCCGATCCATGCGGCGCGGGTCGAAGCGGTTCGACTCATGGAACCCTCGTTGGGCGACGGGAAGATGACGCGGACGGCGGCGTGCAGCAACCGCGTATCCTAGCCGCGCTGCACGCGACGCGAGCGCGAGCGGAGAATCCGGCGCGCTTCATCCGCCGATCACGCCCCTGCATTTGTAATGGCGTGCATGGCAAAGATCCGCATCGGCATTTCGGGATGGCGTTACCCGCCGTGGCGCGGCGTGTTCTATCCGAAAGGCCTGGTGCAGCGCGATGAACTCGCCTACGCGTCGCGGCACTTTCCCAGCATCGAATTGAATGGTTCGTTCTATTCACTGCAGCGGCCGGAAAGTTATGCGCGCTGGCGCGATGCGACGCCGCACGGCTTCGTGTTCGCGGTCAAGGCGCCACGCTTCATCACGCACGTTCGGCGGTTGCGTGACATCGACGCGCCGCTGGCGAATTTCTTTGCGTCCGGCGTGTTCGAACTGCGCGACAAACTCGGGCCGGTGCTGTGGCAGTTCCCCGCCAACTTCAAGTACGACCACGACCTGTTCGCGCGCTTCTTCGAGCGCCTGCCGCGCGACACCGAAGCCGCGCTGAAGCTGGCGCGCCGCCGCGACTTCCGCATGAAGGGCCGCGTGCGCTTGGCGATCGACCGCAAGCGGCGGCTGCGCCACGCCATCGAAATACGCAATCCCGGCTTCCTGCAGCCTTCATTCATCGCGTTGCTGCGCGCGCACGATATCGCGTTGGTGGTCGCGGACACGGCCGGCAAGTGGCCGTACATCGAGGAAGTCACCGCAAGTTTTTTGTATCTGCGCCTGCATGGTGACAAGCAGCTCTACACCAGCGGCTACACCCATCAAGCGCTGGATCGATGGGCCGCGCGCATCCGTGCATGGAGTACCGGCTCGCAACCGCGCGATGCCGCGTGCGTGCGGGATGCGCCGGCGCCGCCGCGCCGCAAGTCACGCGACGTGTATTGCTACTTCGACAACGATGCCAAAGTGCATGCGCCGTTCGACGCGGCGAAGCTGATCGAAAAGCTGGGTGCAGATTGAACTCAGCCGCTAGGCGGACGTCCGGC
>Ga0209178_1000413_pt1 | contig 12502 bp, 9 predicted proteins | sample GAAS200_FD_187521 | JGI IMG/M metagenome (GOLD analysis project Ga0209178, IMG submission 187521) | Agricultural soil microbial communities from Georgia to study Nitrogen management - GA AS200 (SPAdes) (version 2) | ecosystem: Environmental > Terrestrial > Soil > Agricultural land | place: USA... | reverse complement strand
CATTTCACAGTCGCGGTCTGCATGAAAGCCTCCTAAGGACAAGATGCCGAAGAATCCGGCTAGAAGCAAGAACCGGATCGCGCCGGCGTGCTGTCGGGGAGGGGGATTCTAGCCTATAATCTGGCGCACAATGCCGCTCGTTTCCGGCACAAAACTGGGGCCGTATGAGATAACCGGCGCGATAGGCGCGGGCGGGATGGGAGAAGTCTATCGCGCGAGGGACACGCGGCTCGGGCGCGACGTCGCAATCAAGATTCTGCCGCAGCATCTCGTCGCGAAATCCAACGTGAAGCAGCGCTTCGAGCGCGAGGCGCGAGCGATCTCTTCGCTCCAGCATCCGAACATCTGCACGCTTTACGACGTGGGACACCAGGATGGCACAGACTTCCTGGTGATGGAGTATCTCGAAGGCGAGACGCTGGCGGACCGGCTGGCGAAAGGGCCGCTTGCGCCGGAGCAAGTGCTGAAGATTGGAATCGAGATTTGTGAAGGTCTGGAGAAGGCGCATCGCACCGGCGTGGTGCACCGGGATTTGAAGCCCGGGAACATCATGCTGACGAAAACGGGGACGAAGCTGCTGGATTTCGGGCTGGCGAAGCCGCTCGAAGTGGCTCCAGTGACGAGTATGACCGCGCTGCCGACTTCGTCGAAAGCGATGGAAGCGGCGAAGCCAGTGACGGCGGAAGGGACGATAGTCGGCACGTTTCAATACATGTCGCCCGAGCAGCTGGAAGGCAAGGAAGCGGACGAACGTTCGGATATTTTCGCGCTGGGCGCGGTGCTGTACGAAATGGCGACGGGAAGGCGGGCGTTCGAGGGGAAATCGCAGACGAGCGTGATTGCGGCAATTCTGGAACGCGAGCCGCCGCCGATTTCGAGTTTGCAGCCGATGTCGCCGCCGGCGATGGATCGTGTGGTGAAGCTGTGCCTGGCGAAAGACCCGGATGAACGGATCCAGTCGGCGCACGACGTGAAGCTGCAACTGGAATGGATTCGCGAAGGAGGCTCGCAGGCGGGCGCTCCTGCGGCTGTGGTGGCTCATCGCAAGCATCGTGAGCGGCTCGCGTGGGGCGTCGCGGCCTTGTGCTTGTTCGCGACAATCGTGTTTGCAACGGGATACTTCCTCCGCGCGCCACAAACGACGCAGATGACTGAGTCCTCGCTTGAGCCGCCATCTGGATTGTCATTCAATCCCTACGATTTCGCGGTATCTCCCGATGGAAGTCACCTGGCGTTTGTGGCGACTGATGCGAACGGCAAGAACACATTATTTCTGCGCAGTTTTTCCGTGCCCAACGCGCAGCAACTCAACGGTACAGAGGACGCCGTGTATCCGTTCTGGGCGCCCGACAGCCGACATATCGGGTTCTTCGCCGAAGGAAAAATGAAAACCCTGGACATTTCTACCAGCGCGGTTCAAGTGCTCTGCGATGCGCGTGCAGGAAGAGGAGGAACGTGGAATCGCGACGGCGTGATCATTTTTGCGCCTGACATTGTTGGCCAGCTCTACCGGATTTCCGCTACGGGCGGCATTCCCGAACCGGTGACCAGGATCCCGCGTCCGGGCAGCGGCCAGTCACATCGCTGGCCCCATCTTTTGCCTGATGGCAAGTATTTTCTCTATGACGTGGAGTGGAGCGGGACAGAAGACGCGCAGCAGAACGGCCTTTATGCAGGTTCCGTGGACTCGGCGTTCATCAAACTGATCTCCCCGGACATATACGGCAACATCGCTTTTGCATCCGGCCAGCTGCTTTACGTTCGCGATCGCAGCCTGATGGCGCAGCCATTCAATACCAGCCGACTCGACTTCACGGGTCTGGCCATGGCGATTGCCGAGCAGGATGTGTCCACAGACCAGGGATTTCTTCATTCTGCATATTCTGCGTCGCAGAATGGCCTACTTGTTTTTCAGTCGCTGACGGATGCGAGGTCGTATCTGGCATGGTTCGATGCCACGGGGAAGGAACTCAGCCGCCTTCCCGCGTTCACCGGCTACGGCCAGCCGCGCATTTCTCCAGACGGGCGATTGGTGGCGTTTGATTCGGACGACGATCGCAATGGAAGGTCGTACATCCGCGTCTATGATCTTGCGCGCGGAATCAGCACGCGTTTAACCGATGGCGGGAGCGAAACCACGCCTGTCTGGTCACAGGATGGCAGGAAACTGACCTATATCGGAAGTCTGGGCAAGAAAGCAGAGAGCATGTTCTACGGAAATCCGAACGGCGTTTATCAGGTTCCGGCCAACGGATCAGGCACGCCACTGCTCCTGCTCAAGGGACAAAAATTCGGATTCGGAGACTGGTCTCAAGACAGCCACTTCCTGTATTCCGATTTTTCAGGAGGCTTGCCTTCGCCTGACGTCTACGCGGTAACAAACCACCAGACCACTCAGATCGCCCCCCAGGGAGCTGAGTGCCGTTTTTCTCCGGACGGCAAATGGATTGCCTGCAGCACAAATGGGATTTCGGTTTTCCCTTTCCCCGGGCCTGGCGGGCGCGTCCAGGTTTCGAACGGCCTGGGCGCACAGCCGGTCTGGAGCCGCGACGGCAAGCACATCTTTTACATTTCACCTGATAAGAAAATGATGGAAGCCGATTTCGACCCGGTCAAGGGAACAGCCAGCGCCCCGCGCGCCATTTTCCAGACGCGCATAATCGCTGCGAATTTCATCGGCACGCAGTACGACGTCGGGCCCGACGGCCGCTTCCTGATCAATTCGCTGCCGGCGGACCATTCCTCGCCGCTGACGCTCATTACGAACTGGCCGGCAATCCTGAAGAATCAATGATCTTCAGCTATTTTGAAGAGCCGCGGACAGGGTCTTCGGCGGAGAGGGATACCTCGAGGATGGGGTGCGGCTGGCTGCGAATCGTCTGGACGAAGAGGCGGACGATGTCGGGATCGAACTGCGTACCAGCACAACGTTCGATTTCCGAAAACGCGGCTTCCGCGGAGCGGGCTTTCTTATAGACGCGAGGCGAGGTGATGGTGTCGTAGGCATCAGCGACGGCGATGATGCGAGCGCCGAGAGGGATGCGCTCCGCTTCCACTTGATCCGGATAGCCGGAGCCATCATAAAATTCGTGATGATGGCGGATCATCTCGCGGACTTTTTGCAAAGCGCGCAAGGATTCGAGAATGCGCCAACCCAACATGGCATGGGACTTCATAGTATCCCATTCGGACGCGTCGAGCGGGCCGGCCTTATTCAGGATCGTTTCGGGGATGCCGACTTTGCCCACGTCGTGCAGCAGGGCGGCCAGCCGGACCTCCTCGACTTCGACCGGTTTTAGCCCCGCAGCCTGAGCGATCAGCGCGGCATAACTGGAAACTTTCTGCGAATGTCCCTGCGTGTACTGGTCCTTGGAATCCACGGCGAAGGCCAGAGAGGACATGGTTTCCACGATGGCGGCGGGAAGCCGCTCGATCGAGGAAGCCTGGCCCTGGTCGGAAAGTGATTGCGAGAACTGGCAGATGCGTTGATAGAGATCCTCGAACGCTTCAGGTCCGGTGGAGAACTGGCGATGCAGCGCGACGCCGAGATAGGCTTCGAGGACGTCGCGTTTCCACTCTTTCGCATCGACTGGAGCTGCATGTTCGGCGGTGAAGACGGCATTGCCGCCCTGATGCTTCGCAAGGTACATCGAAGAATCGGCGACCTGAATCAATTCCTGCGGCGTTGAACCGTGGAGCGGGAACGTAGCAATACCAAAACTGGCGGTGATGTTTTTGTCGCGCAGGAGAGGATCGCCAGCCACCCATCCGCGGAGCTTTCCGGCAATCTGCTGGGCCTGGTCGACAGTGGTTTCCGGCATCAGGATTACGAATTCGTCGCCGCCGTAACGAGCCACAACATCGGAGCGGCGGCAATTCTGTTCGAGAATCAGACCGACGCGCTGGAGAACGACGTCGCCTTCCAGGTGGCCGTAGAAATCGTTGACGAATTTGAAGCGGTCGAGGTCCATGAGGACGAGCGAGAACGGGCGGCTGGCGCGCGTGGAGCGTTTCCATTCAGACGAGAGATTCTCCATCAGGAAACGGTGCGTTTTTACGCCGGTGAGGCCGTCAGTGATGGCCTGCTCTTGAGCTTTCTGGAATTGCTGCGCGTTGTGGAGCGCGCCGGCGAAAAAATCGGTGACCGTGCGGAGCAACTGGACTTCTTCTTCATCGAACTCGCAGGGCACGGACGACTCCACGTAGAAAACGCCGAGAAGCCCTTCGGCGTAGTTGACCGGCAGAGCCACGCCGCAGACCGAGCTCGGTAAAACGAGGTGGAGGCCGTCAGGCGTCAGTTCGCGGACAATCGCCATCTGACCGGTGCGGGCGACCTGCCCGACGAGGCCTTCGCCAAGCGCGATGCGCCGGCCGAGAGCGTCGCGGCGCTTGCCGGCTTCAGCCTGAATCAGGAGCTCTTTCGCGGAGTAATCCAGCGTGGCGATGCCAATGTGGTCGTAGGTGAGGCCACGCTCCAGTTCTTCGGCAATTTTGGGGAGCATTTCCTCGGGATTGAGCGAGGCGATGGCGCGGCCGGAAATGTTGTTGAGAAGCGTGAGATGGCGGGACTTCTTCTGTTCGCCGGCGAAGAGGCGCGCATTTTCGAAGGCGATGCCGGCCTGGCTGGCCAGGACACGCATGAGCTCGAGATGGCCTTCGTCGAAGGCACGTTCCAGCCTGCTCTGAATAGCCATGACGCCGATGGCGCGGTCGTAAAGAACGAGTGGCACGCCGCAGAATGAGCCGGTGACGCGCGAGGTCTTTATCCCTAGGCGCTGGAGTTCGCTTTCGAAATCCTCGCGAATCAAAAGCGGCTGGCGTTTCTGAATCATGTATTCGGTGAGCCGGCCCTCAGCGGGGCGAACGCGCTTGGGCTTGCGTTCGTTGTCAACCACTTCCAGCTCGTAGCGAATTTCTTTCCGCGCAGGATCGAGAAGGGCGATGTAGAAGCTGTTCACATCGAAAAGCCGGCGCATTTCCGAATAAATCGTCTCGAATAGCGACGTGTTGTCGAGAGTGGAGCTGAGAGCGCGGCCAATTTCATTGAGGATGTGCAGCTCCTCGCTGCGGCGTGAAGTCTGCTGCACAAGGTAACTGTTCTCCACAGCCATGCCGATCTGATAGCCGAGCGCGAGCAGCAGGCGCAGCTCCGGCGGCGTGAACTGGCGATGATCGGGCGTGCCGAGGAGCAGGACCCCGAGAACGCGCTCCTTGGCCTGGAGGCTGATCCCTACGACAGTGCGAAGATTCTGCGCGAGGAGCAATTCGCGCAGGCGTTTGAACGCGGGTTCACGCTCGAGCGCAGTCCACGGGCCATCCTTGGCAAGGTCGCGCAGCACCACCAGGCCGCCGAGCCGCGCGACCAATTTCACGATATGGTCGTCGAGGTCTTCTTCGAGAACCTTGGCGCTGAAATCATCGGAGAGGCCGGTGGTGACGACGGACGTGGGACCCTGTTTGTCGCCGTAATGCAGGCAGAGGGCGCCGCTCGGGATGCGGACGACATTGAGGACGCGCTCGAGAGCCTGGGCGAGAATTTTTTGAATTTCGCCGCCGGAGAAGCTGGAGGTCGCCAGATTCAGATTGGAGAGCGCCAGCATGTTGCGCTCGACGCGATGACGTTCCTCTTCGTAAACGGCCATGACCATCAGAACGCCGCAGAAAAGCTGCGGAACGAGCAACGGGAGATGAAAATCGGCGCTGCGCAGCCATGCGAAGCGACGCTGCAAGAGGATGCCGGTCAGCAGGATTCCCCAGGTGACAAATGAAACGGCGAGAAGAATGTCGGAAGGAGACTCCCTCTTGCTGCCTTCGGTCCAAAAGACCCGGGAGACCGCGACAAGCAGGACGATTACAAGCAAATCCAGCGGAATGGTGAGCCAGGCTTCCCGGTTGGCCACCGCCCAAACGGCCGCAAGCACGGCCGTGGCGATGAATGGAAAAACTCGGAACGTCTTGCGCGAGTAAAGCCGGGCGGCGGCGAGAAAGAGCAGCGCAGCGGCGGCGATGAGCCATTCTTCCAGCGTGGGAAGCCATAAGGCTCCAGCCAGCCAGGTCTCAAGCTCCTGGCCGGAGGAGGCGAGACCCAGAAAAAGCCAGCCGCCGGCCCAGACCAGCAGATAGCTCTGCCGTTTGATGGCGTAGACGTAGGTGAAGAACGCGGCCAAAAGCATGGCCGCGGCGAGCAAGACTACGCCGACAATTCCGGACTGGGTTACCAACTCAATGCTCCAATGTCGATACGCAGCAGTTCATTTTGAGAATAGCAGATATTGGGCAGCAGCCAGCCGCAGCGCGAGAAACGGTTGACGTTCCACGCACCTGTCCCAAGTCAGCTTCTTTCAGTTCAATATTCGAGTTCTCTGAAAGGCAGCTAAACCTTGACCATTGGATACTATAGAGAGGCTTTTGGCCGGTTCACAAGGGTACGGAAGTACCCAAGTGTAACTATTCGGATATGCTCGATTTTGGCGGGAGGTTCCGATAAAATTGAGTGCTTTTTTCGCCGTGTGAGATTGGACATTCGCGCATGACTCTGGAAATGAAACCCCGCGTCAGGTTCGCGCCGTCGCCGACCGGCTATTTGCATGTGGGAGGCGCGCGGACGGCGCTGTTCAACTGGCTTTATGCGCGGCACGAGGGCGGGACGCTGATTTTGCGGATCGAAGATACGGACGTCGAGAGGAACCGGCCCGAATTGGTAGAGGGAATTCTCGATGGCCTCCGCTGGCTGGGCGTGGAATGGGACGAGGGGCCGTATTTTCAATCCCAGCGACTGGAGATGTACCGCGCAGCGGCGGAAAAGCTGCTGGCGAGCGGCGCCGCGTTTCCATGCTATTGCAAGCCAGTGCAGTACGCAGGAGCTGATGCGGCCGTGGAAGAAGGCGAAGCGGGAACGGAAAAGAAGGAGCGCGCTGCGGTTTGCCCTTGCCGCGACATGAGCGCCGCGGAACGCGAGGAAAAACAGCGCCAGGGCGTTCCGCGTGCAATCCGTTTCGCGGTGCCGCGAACAGGCGTCACGCGGTTCGAGGATGCTGTATTCGGCGCGCGCGAGGTGCAGAACACGGAGATTGAGGATTTCGTCCTGCTGCGCTCAACGGGCCTGCCGACGTATCAGCTCGGCGCGGTGGTGGACGACATAGACATGCGCGTGACACACATCATCCGCGGCGCGGACCACCTGTCGAACACGCCTAAGCAGGCCATGGTTTATGAAGCGCTGGGCGCGAAGCCGCCAGTGTTCGCGCATGTTCCGCTGATCCTTGGCGCCGACCGGACTCGCCTGTCTAAACGGCATGGCGCGACAAGCGTAAGCACATATGCTGAGGAAGGATTCCTGCCGGAGGCGTTTAGGAATTTCCTGGCGCTGCTGGGATGGTCGACCGGCAGGGATGTGGAATTTCTGCGCACGACGGAGCTGATTTCGCGATTCTCGCTCTCCGGCGTCAGCAGGACGAACGCCATTTTCGACCGCGCCAAGCTCGAATGGTTCAATTTGCAGTACATGCAGCAGTTGACGGTCGAAGAATTGTCGCCGTACGTGGAGGCGGAGCTGAAGCGTTCCGGACTGTGGCGCGAGGCGTGGGGCGCGAACGAAAAGGCATGGTTCAGGCATACAGTGGATCTGTTGCGGCCGAGGACGCGGCTACTGACGGATTTTTCGACGTGGGCGCGGGCTTTCTTCTCCGACGATTTCGATTACGATGCCGAGGCGCGCAAGAAATTCTGGAAAGACGAGAAAATTCCGGCATTGCTCGGCAAGCTAACGGATGCGCTCGACGCTGTCAATGTATGGAACCACGATTCCTGCGACCATGCCCTGCGGGCTCTCGCGGAAAAAGAAGGCGTGAAGGCCGGGCTGCTCATCAACGCGACGCGCGTCGCGATCGTCGGCCGCGCCGTAGCGCCGCCGCTGTTTGAAACGATGGTGGCGCTCGGGAAAAAGCGAGTGATTGAGAGGCTGCGGCGCGGCGCCCGCTGTTAGCGCGCAGTAAAAGAATACTCTTCCTACTTTCCTTGAATCAGTTCTTCTTGTCAGGACCCGCGGAGAAAATATCGGGAAACATCGATTGCGCCTTTGCGTTCGGCGGGGCGACTTCTATCGTCGCCGAAACGGGAATCTTCACAGGGGGAAGGCACGCAACATCGTTGCAGGCCTGATAGCGCAAGGAAAGCGGCAAATTTTGTTTGCCCAGCGAAGCAGACGCACCGGCGCTCAACTTCATGCGGACCGTGAAACTGCCGGTATAAACGGAGAGCGGCGTATCGGAGAACGAGAGTTTGAGCGTTTTGCCCTCGGGATAAGACGTTTCGAGCGCCTTGAAGCCCGAGGGGAGATTCGCGGTCAGCGTCGTCGGAATCATATATTGCTCGGTGACTTTGTTGGCGTTCATGTGAAAGCCGGCAAGGATGCGCACGACCACGGCGATTTCGAAATCGCGGCCGCGAGGAACCGGATTCAGGGACACGTAAGCGCGGGGGCTCGCCACGGCGGCGGGCGAGGGGAGATCCTGGGCAGCAAGCCGCGATTGCGGCGCAATGACGAGGCAAGCAAGCGCAGCCAAAAGCGCTCCTCGCAATATATTTTTTGCAATCTGGTGATTTGAAATTCTCATATTCATACGCTCACCGAAGCCCCCAACTGCTGAGTTAAAATCCGGCTCATCACCTGATTCAGATTCTCGCCCGTTTTTTCGAGAATAAATGCGCCGGCCTGGTCCGACCAGCCGAGCTTGAAACTCGTCGTCAGCGCGGAAATCCAGATTTGGCGCACCGGAGAATTGGGGCTGATGACGAAGCGGGTTTCTTCGTCGTCCTCGAACTGGATTTCGAGCTTGCCGCTGCCGCCCTCGACTTCGAAATCGTGCTCATCGCCGATCTCGGTCAGGCGTTTTTGCAGGCTGGCGAAAGCCGCCTCGCATTTCCGTTGAAATTCGTGCTCGTCCATCATCATAGGCGATTCATCAGTGAAGAGCCGCAGTCGAAGTGGAGGAGGCAGCCGGAGCGGGAACGGCGAGCTGCCGTTCGATTTCGCTGGCAATTTCGTCCTCGCTCACCAGGCCGATTATTTTTTTCACCACTCGCCCGTCGCGGGATATCAGAAAGCTCGAAGGATAGCCGAGCAGCCCGCCGAATTTCTCCGCGATGTCTTCGTTTCCAATCATGATGGGATAATTCATGGTCATTTCCACATTCTTGCTGACTTCGAATTTCGTTTTCTCCACATATGGCTCGACGACCGGCTTGCCCTCTTCATCCATCGCCACGCCGATGATTGTGAAGCCCTGGCTCGCGTACTTCTGCTGAAAACTGATCAGCCACGGAATTTCGATGCGGCAGGGATCGCACCAGGTGGCCCAGAAATTCACCAGCACGACTTTACCTTTGAGGCTGGCGAGTGGCAGACTGCCACCTTGAAGCTGCTGGAAGGTGACATCGGGTTCCTGGGCGAATTGCGAGGCTCCGGCGGAAGAAGAAGTTTTTGCGCCGGACTTCGCGTCCGCCATCATCTTGCACCCTGCAAGCGAGGAAGCGAGCCCAACGGCGGCCACCACCGCCAAGATTCGAGATGAATTTCGATTCATGGATGACTCCCGCTACAACGAAAAACGGTTCAGAAAAGCCAGTTTACCTGAAAGCCAAGTCAGGCGGTTCATGAAAATCAGTCCGCCGACGGCGAGAAGCAGCACGCCGCTCAGCACTTCGACCATGTGAATGTGGCGGCGGAAACGCTGATAGAACTTGAGGAACTGGCCGAGGCCGAGCGCCGTCAGGAAGAAGGGAATCGCCAGGCCGGCGGAATACATGGCCAGAAGAAAAATGCCGCGCGCGACTGTCTCCTGTGTGGCCGCCATCGCGAGAACGGCGCCAAGGATCGGTCCGATGCAGGGCGTCCAGCCGAAGGCGAACGCGAAGCCCAGCAGAAATCCGCTGACGATTCCGGGCTGGCCGCCGAGGTTGCGGAAATGCAGGTCGCGATTCAACCAGCGGGTCAGGACGGGGCCGATCAGAAAAATCAGTGCCACAGAGAATGCGTGGATCGGATGGATGCTCGCCGGAACCAATTGCGGCGCGAAACGCATCGCGATTCCAAGCAAAATGAGAATGGCGCCGATGATGAGTCCGGCGCGAATCGAGACTTTCGCGAGCCATCCGATCAGATGCAACCCGAAGAGCAAAATCAGCGCGCCGGCAACGGGAGCGAGAAGATTTTTATTGCGGAGCAGAAAAGTTCCCACGGCGCTCGCTGATGCGCCGAAGCTCACGAATACAATGGAGAAGCCGACAATGAACGCGAGCGAGGAACGTATCAACTCCGCGCGCGAGCCTTTGCCCTGCTGCAACTGCTCCACGCCGATGCCCGAGAGCATCGAAACGTAGCCGGGCACGAGCGGCAGTACGCATGGCGAGAGAAACGAAACGAGCCCCGCAAGCAGCGCCGTAAATACAGTGACCTCCATCTCGAACGAAACTCCTTTTCAGCCGAAGAACTGGCTACCAAAAGCCCCTATGTGTTCGATGGTCCCGCCGCAGTTCGCGCTTCAATTCTTCAATCAATTTTCGCACAGCGTCGCGAAAAGCGCACGCGAACCGCACGGCGGCGTGCCAGCAGAGCAGCGGCGTAGTGCCATGGAATCACCGTCAGGTGTCGGCGGAACCCGCCAGCAGGCACCTACAGAGAATGTGGCTGCTCGCTGCTTGCGTCCTGTAAACCCCTGTCTTTCATATCAATGCGGAATTTCCGCCAGATCATCCGAATGGCATGCCTCCTGCCCTTAAGCGATTGGAGGCCGCGAAGCAAACACGGCTGACAGGAGGCGGCGATGACACCGAATCAAATCACAGTGTTGCGCGTGGCCATGGGATTCGCGGCCGTGGCGCTCTTCGGGCGGGGCTTGTGGTGCGACGTCGGCGCGCTTGCGCTGACCATTGGCGCGATCAGTCTCGATGCCGTCGATGGCTACCTCGCGCGGCGGAAGAATCTCGCGACGCCGCTCGGGGCGCAGCTCGACATCATCGGCGACCGATTGGTGGAGAATCTCTTTTTCACTTTTTTCGCCGTGACCGGCCTGGTATCGCTGTGGGTGCCGGTATTCTTCTTCGTGCGCGGCACGCTGACGGACTTTATCCGGAGCATCGCGGCGCGGGCCGGGCGGAGCGGCTTCGGCAAAAACTCGATGCTCGAAACCTGGTGGGGGCGGAGCCTGGTGGCGTCGCGCGCGAGTCGCGCGGCCTATGGCGTGTTGAAGTGCCTGTGCTTCTGCTACCTCGGAGCGGAACTGACGCTGCTGCGCCTGCCGCAAGCAGCGTTGACCGCCGCGCAAGCTGCGTGGCTGCATTTCGCGGCGGAGGCGCTCGTCGGCCTGACGGTCATGTTCTGCTTCGTGCGCGCGGTGCCCGTGGTGTGGGAAGGGAGGCGCTATTTCTTGACCCCAGCGCCGGTGACGGCGAAGGCGGCGGGAGGTGCGCGATGAACGGCGCGAACGAAGTGGGCGCGTTTTTCGATCTCGATGGGACGCTTCTTCCGGCGCCGTCCATCGAAAGGCGGTTTCTTCGATATGCGTTCTGTCGGGGACAGCTTGGGCCGGCTCAAATCGTGAACTGGGCGGCGCGGTTCCTGAATAGGATTGCGATTGATCCGCGAGCGGCCACACAGGCCAACAAGGCTTATTTCGCCGGAATGCGGACATCAAGCGCGCGGGATTTTGAAGCGCGCCTGGCGCCGAGGCCGCTGCGTTTTTACTCCGCAGGGCTGCGGCTGCTCGAATGGCACGCGGCGCGGGGTCACGGGATTTATCTCGTCACGGGTGCTCCCACGCCACTGGCGGAAATCGCTGCGCGGCAACTGCCTGTGCGCGTCAATATTGTCGCGACGCAGCTCGAAGAGTGCGGTGGCCGGTGGACGGGGAGGATTCTCGGCGAGCACATCTGCGGCGAAGCCAAGCGCCGCGCAATCGAGCACATTGCCGCGAAAACGCGCATCGATCCATCGCGGAGCTTCGCCTACGGCAATTCTTATTCCGACGTCGCGATGCTGGAGAGCGTCGCGTTCCCTGCCGTCGTCAATCCTACGGAGCTGCTTGAGCGGCTGGCGCGTTTGCGGGGCTGGCCACATTTGGAGTGGCACGCAAAAGAAGCGCATGCGGCCGGAGCGGCATCACCCGAAATGGCGGTCTCAGCTTTGAGGCAAACTCCGCTGTTCGCCCTTGTCCATCCCACGTTTGGAGCGAACCGATGAGCGCGGAAACCACACGGAACGCCCTGGCAAACCTGGAATCGGGACCTTCAGCGGCCGGAATCCTGCCGCGAATCGCTGCGCCACGCTGGCTTGCGCGAATCGCGGATGACGCGCGTCGCGCCTGCGGCGCATTCGAGTGGGCCACGCTGGGATATCTCGCTTGGGTGAAGCTGCTGATTACCGTCTGGCACAGGAATCTTGCGCACCCTCTCGCATTCTTCATTGGCCACACGGTTGTGGCGGCTGCAATTGTTGCGTTTGCGG